>Ga0307299_10000523_pt1 | contig 12816 bp, 22 predicted proteins | sample ER_DNA_159_FD_194466 | JGI IMG/M metagenome (GOLD analysis project Ga0307299, IMG submission 194466) | Bulk soil microbial communities from the East River watershed near Crested Butte, Colorado, United States - ER_DNA_159 | ecosystem: Environmental > Terrestrial > Soil > Floodplain | place... | reverse complement strand
CGCGCGAGCAGTGCGCAGGTCCAGGTCCTGAATCCGGAGAAACAGGTCGTGCGCCTCCTGGACCAGGCCCGGCGTCCACGGCGCACGCCGGGCCACCGGCAGCACCCGGGAAATCAGCAAGAGCCGTGCGTTCAGCTCGTCCAGCGAGACCGGCAGCTTCTGCCGCCGCATCTGCGTCTCGAGACGCAGTAGCTCGGCTACCAAGCTCAGCAGCATACGCCGTTGCGGCTCGAGCGAGTGAGTCCAGAGAGTCGCGGGCATCGGTTACCTCCGGAAACGGCGCCAGTGACCGCGATCGGGCCACGCTGGCGTCTGGGTGTGTGGGTACTTGATCGGGTGCGCCCGGTCCCAGTGCCGGGCCTCCTCGAGGCGCTCGTCCGGCGCCGCTCGATCGGGAACCTCCGGCAGCTGGTGACGGGTCTGCCACTCGCGACCGAGGCGGATCGAGACGCTGATCTTGTCCATGACCGACGTCGCGAGCACCAGCTCCTCGAGCATCCGGAGACAGTCGGCCTTGCGCATTTCCGGCGCGATCGTCAGGACCATCGCCTCGAGCCGACGGCAGTAGGCCAGCACGGTCTCGGGCTTCGCGTAGGGGAACAGCTCGCCCTGCGGCTGCATCGACGCGCTCTCCTTCCGGCACGGGTGGCCGGGGTTGGGGGTTCGGACGGTCCATGACCTCGAACCCGGGCTAGCGGAGAGACGCGAGCGTGGATTTCCCGCGCACAGAATCGCCAGAGCGTGGCGACCGTGCGACGGGGGGTGTCCGGTGTCGGTTAGCGGGTCGGATGCGTCCTACGCCATTCTGCGCGCAGGGAATCAATCCGGGTTCAACGGGGGTACGTCGGTTATTGTTTACTTCAGGGGGGGTGTAGCTTGTAAGTCCATCTATTATACGAACTTGACCCACGTACGGAGCGGTGTAGATTGACGATGCGAACATCGGAGTCAAGCCTCCGGTGGAAGTGCTGACGCTCAAACGTCGGGTGAGTTGAGGCCGGGCCCGCCAAGGTCCGGCCTCGTCTTTTCCGTCAGCAATTGTTCAAGCGCCAAACGGTACCACGGCGGCGCCTTGCCGTTTTCGTAAACCCCTACCGTGTCACGGCTTATGCCAAGCAACTTCCCGACGACGGTCTGCGAGCCGAGCCGCTTGCGCAGCGATCGTAGGTCGGTGATCTCACTCACGCCCGGCAACTATGTCGGGTAGGTCGACAATAGTCAAGCCTTGGGCGTGAACCCCGCCCTGCCGGAGCCAGGGACGGGTGCAAAACCAGGGGGGAGGTAGCAAGCCCGGGTGGCGGGCTCCGGGCGTTCCGGCCTGGAATAAGTGATTCAGCGACTGCGCCCTGCACGTCGCTCCTCATCTGACGCCGTAGGACTGTCGAAGTCGTGTAAAGCGATTACGCGGTCCGGATCGTGCCCGGTTTCGCGGATCAACCGACGGGCTTCGGCGATGTCCCCACGCGAGAACGCGCGGTGAATCTTGATCTCCATCGGCGCGTCCTCCCAATCAGCAAATCGACGCCAGCGAGCATACAGCACATTGTAGACGCGGCGGACCAGCCGGTAGAACAGCAGCTGCGGCCATTCCGCGGCGTTGTACGTCGCAAGCAGATCAAACCGTCGCGTCACGCGTCGCCGTCGACCTCGACGTCGCGGGCGGGCTCGCTGGCGCCCTGGGGCACCGTCGATCGTCCACGCACCGGCGTCTCGTCGTCCTCGTCGCGGGCCGGCTCGCTCGCGCCCTGCGCCACCGTCGATCGTCCACGCACCGGCGTCTCGTCGTCGCCCGACTGCTCGCGCCGGTACTCGTCGCCCATCCCGGCCGGCACCGTCGACCGCCCGCGCACCGGCTTCTCGTCTACCACTGGCTTCCGTCTGCTCGTCATAGGAACCTGCCTGTTGAGGTTAGGCGTCCTTCACGATCACCGCTGCTCGTCTACTCGCCGCTCGGCGTTGTGCTTCTCGAGGTGATCAAGGCGGACCTCGACCTTCCCCATCCAGCGCCCGCCGTGGAACGCGATCGCGATCAGCACCACGAGGTTCACCGCGCCGATGATCGCGTTGACGAACGGTAAAATCTCGGTCGCCATCAACGCTCGTAGCCGCCGAAGTTGCAGAACCAGAGCATCGACGTCGTTGCCGCCGGCGTCGTGACGCACCGCACCACCACGCTCGCGGCGACGGCGATCGGCTCGCCGAAGTAAACGCAATTCGGCTCGATGTGACTCGTCGTCGGGTTCACGTAGGTGTCGGTGTAGACCTTCGTCCCCGACGGCGTCTCGAGCGACGCCGCGCCCAGGATCGACGCGGTTGCGGACAGCGCCGTCAGCCGGACGTTGAAGCAGACGTACTCGAGATAGAACGTGGTGCCGCCGGTGACCGTCCGCGTGAGGATCACCTGGTCGGCCGTGACCGCCGTCGTCGTGATCGAGCCCGTCAGCAGGCGGTTAGTCTTGCCCGTCGAGCTGCCGAGCTGGACCGCGCCGATCGTCCCGCCCGTCGTGAGGCTCGCCCGATCGGCGATCGCGCGGACCGTGTCGAGCTTCCCCGCCGCGACGAAGCGCAGCGTGTCGAGCCGGCGGAGCGAGTCCAACCGGCCCGCGGCGACGTAGCGCAGCGAATCTATCCGCCGGAGCGAGTCGAGCCGGCCGGCGCTCGGGTTGCCGCCGCCGCCCCCGCCGGCCGTGCGCAGCGCCCCGGCCAGGTCCGTCGACAACGCGACGCTCGTCCCCTCGGTGTACGTCGGCGCGACGGCGGTCGCCTTGGCCGGCGCCGTGTCGAGCCGGCCGGCGGTGATGACGCCGCCCGTGATGATCGCGGCGGCGGCGATCGTGGCGAGCGAGGTGCGATGCGCCTTGAGCAGGGCGATGATCGAGCCGTCGCCAGCGATGGCCGCGGCGTCCGACGCCACGCCGATCGCAGCCGGCGTGCCCGCCGAGGCGCTAACGCTCGGCTCGATCATCGGACTCCGGCGGCTTCCCAGGTTTGAAGCCCGGAGAGGCCTTCACGACCAGGGCGCCGCAGGCGTTGCAGCGCTGCGGCCCGCGCCCGGCCGTGGCGGCCGGGATTTCTCGCTCAACGCCGCACTTCGGGCACGTGGCCCAGGTGCACCCGGCCGACGCCGGTCGCTTTTTAGAGGACGCCATAGCCTGTCAACCTCCAGGCAGTGCCATCGTACTCGACGTCTACGAAGGCCGCTGTAGCCGAGGGGATCGTCTTCAGGCCTCCGACGTCGAGCGTGAAGGCCCCGAGCCCCGTTCGGGAGATGCGGAACTGGTCCCCATTCCTTGCCCCGGTTGTCGACAAGGTGACGACCCGGTTAGCCGTCAACGTGGTGGCGTAGCGGATCGTCGGGAAGTTCGATCCCGCCGTGAGCGTCACGTCTGAATCGCCAACGTTCCCCGCCGCCCCCACCACGATGGTCGATTGAAAGCTCGAGTTGATCCGAATACTCTGGCGCTGCCCCAGTACGTGCAGGTTGCCCCCGAGCGGGTGGTGGAAGATGATCGCGTTGCCCGACACGGTGTTGTCGGTGAACGTCCCGGCCGTCTGGAAATTCCCCACAAACGCGCCGGTAAACGTCGCGTCCAGCACGACGTCGCCGGCGAACCGACAAGCGCTGACGGTGCCGTTTCCCTTCAGCGGGTGGGCGGCGTCGGGGTTTCCGAGCAAGCACGCGGAGATGTAGTACTCCGAGGACGTGGCGCTCGAGTGCAGGCGCTTGATCCCACAGGTCGCCATGTAGATGTCCTGCATCCCGCTGATATCAAAGACGCCCAACGGGAACAGGCCGTGCGTGATCCGGCGGTGGCGCGCGTTACCGTTCGTGTCATCAGCGGACGGCGCGAAGAACGAGTACTCCCCCGCCCCTTGCTGGGCGGCGCTCGGGTAGGCTTCGCAGTCCAGGAGTGACAGGGCGTAGGCCGCGTCTTGCCCGATCGAGAAATGGGACTCGATGGCGAGGAACCGGCAGCGGAAATAGGAGTGGTAGTCGTTGCCCGCCCCGCCCGCGTTGCCGGTGTACACAAACCCGGCGCCCGTGCGGCCCGCGTCGTGCTGCCCATCGAAGGTCACGTGCTCCCACCGGAAGAAGTACCCGAAGTTGACGCCGTACGTGAACCAGGGACCGTTGAACCCCTTCTTCCAGATCGTCGCCTGCATCCCAGCCCCGGTGATGCGACAGGGGGCGACAAAGGCAATGCCCGCGAACGGATCGGAGCTGAGGAGGAACGTGCCCGGGGGGCAGAGCACCGAGCCGCCGCCGGCGGCGTTGACCGCGATCGCGGCGGCCCGAAGCGCGAACGCGACGTCGGTGACGCCGGTGCGATCGACCGGGCCGAAGTCCTCGAGGTTGAACCAGGCAAGGTCCCGAAACTCGCGCGGCGGCGCGCCCCCGCCGACCGAGACGCTCGAGAACACCTGCGGCAGGAACGGCCGGAGGCGCGGGTCCCCACCACCACCGCCCGGCAGACCGGGGGGCAGCGGGACACCTCCACCGCCCCCGCCCGGGAAGGTGCGGCCGCCCTTCCCGTCCTCGGCGGGCCGCGCCGGCGGCGGCGGCAGCTCGGCGCCGAACACCGCGCCGAACATGGGCGCGACGAGCCAGAACGGGACGTGCGCGGTGACGACCAGCGCGATCGCCACGAGCGCGCCGAGGAGGAACCGCTCGAGCAGCCAGGCGCTCGGGACCGGGGGCAGCGCGCGCAGCTGGGAGAACGCGAGCTGCCACCGCCCGCCCTTCGGTTGCCGCCAGCCGCGGAGCGTGAACATCAGACCGTCGGCGAGAGCTGGGCTTCGAGGCCGATCAGGAACGTGACGTTGACGGCGCCGACGGCGGCCGGGACCGACACCCACACGCCCGTATCTTCGGGCTGCGCCAGGTGGAAGTTTTGGCCGGTCAGGTAGAGCGGGATCGGGTCGCCCTTCTGCCCGAGGTGCAGGAATACCAGGCCGGCGGCCGACGCGGGCAGGTTGATGATGCCGACGTCGGTGACCGGCTCCCCCGGGGCCGCCAGCCGCCCGGCCTTGTCGCCGAGCTTGATGATGGCGACAGCCGAGACGTCACGAACGAAATACGGGGTCTGGGGCATGGGGGCCTCTTTACGTGCGTTAAGACTCGCGCCGGCGGTATTGCAGCCAGAGCAGGAAGCCGATCACCAGCGCGGCGACAATCGCGACGTTCCGGACCAGGGTCGCCGGCCCGCCCAGGAGCCCGCCGAAGATCCCGCCGCTCTTCGCGGCCTCGAGCTCGTCCTCGGTGTGCCCCGCGCCCCGGTAGGCGCTGCTGAGGCTCTCGAGCCGGCTGCGCGCGGCGTGCTCGCCGGCGACGTCCCCGCGATTGCGCGCGGCGATGATGTCGAGCGCCGCCTGGTGCAGCTGGCGGGCGAGGATCGTATCCGTCGAATCGCTCACGCCGGCACCTTGACCATGCCGCCCAGCGGCTCGGGCTCTTTGGTCCGGTCCGCCAGGTCCACGTTCCGCTTCTGGACCTTGTTGCCCACCTGGCTCGCCCACCACAGCAGCGCGGCGATCGCGACGACGATGAGGGCCACGGCCCAGGGCTTCATGCGAGCACCCGGAGCGCGATCGGCACGAGCGCGAGGAGGAGGATGCCGAAGCACCCCCCGCCGCTCGCCGGCACGGGCGGCGGCGCCGGCGTCACGGGCGCCGTCTCGAGCGGCTTGTAATGGTCCCAGAACCGGAACACGGCATTGACGTAGTCCTGATTCGCGAACTCACCGATCGGCACGGTGCGCGTCCGGATGCACGTCCCCGTCGCCTGGTCCCGCGCGAGGCAGACGGTCACGACCTTCGTCGCCCGGCGCCCGAACCCGAGCTCGGGCCGGTAGCCGCCGTTGTAGGCCGACACGGCGCCGGCCCAGTCGCCGCCGGCGCGGGCGAGCTGCTGCGCCAGATAGCGCACGCCGAGCGGGATGTTGACCCCGGGATTGAAGAGTGCGTCCGCTTCCCCGTTGAACCCGAGCTCGCGGGCCGTCGCGAAGAGCAGCTGCATCAAGCCGCGCGAGGCGTCGTTCAGCTGGGGCTCGCCGCGGACCGCCGTCGGGACGAAGCGCGACTCGTGGGCGATCACTGCCTTGACGAGCGCGACCGGCACGCGCTGCTGCGCCGCCATCGGCCGGATGATGCCGTCGTAGGCGTCCTCGTTGGGGAACAGCACGCGCCTAGCGCGGGGGCGCTGGGAAGAGGCGCCGGATGATCTCCGCGGCGCCGACCATCAACAGCGTCGCCGTCGGCGCGGCCGCCAGGGCGCCGGGATCCGGCACATTGGGCGTGCCGTGGATCAGCCGCGGCAGGAGAATCGAGAGCCCCATGACGAGCCAGGGCTGCACCGGCTTGATCGCCTTGCCGATCGCGGTGTCGGCGATCGTCGTGTACTTCTTGGCCGCGCCGAGGAAGAGCGTTGCCGCGGCGGCGGTGGCGTAGGTCGTGAGGTACGTCACCGGGTCGGGGATGACGGCCTGGGCGAGGACCAGCGAGACCGCAACAGCCAAGAGCTTGAACATCTAGACCTCCTCGAGGGGGTTCACTCCTGCTGTCCCACGGCCCAGACGACGACCGCGGCGCCGATGCCAATGAGCGGGCGACCGACCAGGAAGCCGACCGCCAGAATCACGAAGGGGAGCATCTGCTTGAGCTGCGCGGCGTGCCGGACGTCCGTCAGCGTCGCGTTGATCGAGCCCGCGAGATCGAGTGTCTGCACCTGATTGCGGAGCGCGCGCCCTTCGGCCTCGGCCTGCTCGAATGTCGAGCGCCCGGTGGTGACCGCGTCCTTGAGCGCCTGGAGCTGCTGCTCGACCCAGCTCGTGCCCGGCGCCGGCGTCGGCGCGGGCGCCGGCGTCACCGACGTCGTCATCATCGGCGCCGGCGGCAACGATCGGACGACGGCGGGCGAGAGCTCCGAGGCGTCGGGGCCGGGCGAAGAAAAAAGCGCCGTCGTCACGGCTCAGCTCCGCCGGAAGAAGTAGACCGCCGCGAAGATGACGAGCGCGACGAGGAGGATCGTCCCCATGCCCCCGGCGAGCAGCGACGGGCCACCAGCGGGCGCCGCGGACGGCGAGCTGGGCGCCTGCGGCAATGTCGAGCTGCCGCCCGCGCCCGTGATGCCGAGCGTCGGGTCGAGCGAGCGCACGAGCGCCGCCTGGGCCGACGTCAGCGGAATCGCCGGGAGCTCATTCTGCCAGACCTGTTGCCAGGCGGCTTTATCACTCGCGGTCTTGCGCGCGTTGTCCCAGACGCGGATCGTCCCGAGGTCGCCGCCGGCGATCGCGGTGACGCCCGACCGCACCGTCGAGATCAGCGGTCCCCCCGCATAGCGAGGGGAACCGCCCCCGAAATCGATCCCGAGCAACCCGCCGACCTTCCCCGCCACGCTCGCCACCGCAATGAGCGGTACCGGCATACCTACCTCCTGTGACGGGGCGCGGTTAGGCGCCGGGTGGGACGAGCTCGACCGTGTGCGCGATGACGCTGGTCGCGCCGGCGCCGACCGTCGTGTCGCACACGATCTCGACGTCGGTGATCGGCTTCCCGCCCGCGCCGAGCCCGGTCGTCATGACCCGGCCGTTCTCGGTGAGCTCGACGTGGTAATAGCCGTCGGGCGGGGTGACGCGGCCGAACTGGTGCAGCGCGAGCGCCTGGAAGAAGTCGTCCTCGACGTCCTGAATCGGCGTCTCCTCGCCGTTCAGCCGGAGCGACAGCTTGTTGATGACGGCGTCCGAGAGGTTGGTGCCGTCAATCGCCCGCAGCTGGATCGCCCGGAGGATGTGCCCGGGCGTGTAGGGGATCGCGAACCGCGTCTGGCCGGCCGTGACGACGTTCAGGAACTGGTGCTCCGTCTCGCGGAGCGACCAGAACGGCGCCTTGGTCGGGAAGGGGTCGGTGTCCTCGATGTAGATCTGCGCGTCGACCGCGGAGAGCGCCGGCCCGGTCCCACCCGAGAGCAGGTAGTCGGTCAGGACACCCCAGCGCAGGTTCAAGATCATGTTCTTGATCGTGCGCCCGTCGACCAGCGAGTCGATCGGCGAGACCGAGCTCGGGCCTTCGAAGAGCAGCGGGATCAGCGCCTCGAACGTCGTGGCCGTGGTGGCCGTCGGCGCCGGGCCGCTGTTGCGCCCGTCGGTCTGGTCGTAGATCTGCGCGACCCGGAAGAAGCTGGCGCCGCTGCCGAACTTGTGCGTCTTGCCGTTCAGGAGCAGCTCGAGGCCCTGGACGAGGTTCACGGGGCCATCGGCGTGGAACACCAGGTTGCCGCCGGCGCCCGGCGTCAGCGTACCACGGAGCCAGACGTAGAGGCGCTTGATGAAGCGCTGGGGCACCTGGAGATCGAGAGTCTGCCGCGCGCCCGACACGAAGTTGAACGTATCGAGCAAACGCAGTCCACCGCGCTTGAGCAACATGGCTTACGCGCCTTGGACGAGGCCGCGCACGATCGGCACGCGGGAGACGATCGCGATCGCGACGACCGCGATGACGAACGTCCACAGGATCGACTTGAAGCTGGGCATGTGCTCCTCGCGGAACGGGGGAACGGGATCCGCGACACCTCGGTGGAGCACCGGAAAACGCACTAGGCCGCGACAGCCCTGGCGGTGATGTTCCACCGAGGCGTCGCGGCCTATGTACGCCGCGAGCTTAGCAAACGGGTAGGCGAAAAGTCAAGGCCTTCGCGCCCTAAAAGTTTTTCGATCGCCGGATTCCCGTACGTACAGAACTCGGCGGGCGGGGGGAATTCGTTGAGGAGGGGGAGTTTCGTCACCAGGTCGGGCCAGTCGCGCTTTACGCGCGTTAACCCGTTCGAGCGCTCGATGCGAAAAAAGTAGAGCCGGTTGGCCTCGGAGAGGAACGGGTTGAAGATCTCCTGCGGCTGCCGCGTGGTGTACAGCACGTTGATCCGGCGGATGCGCCCGAACTGGACGACCTGGGCGAGTGGCGGCGGGGCGTACGACGGCGTGCAGAGCCAGGCGAGCTCGTCGACGAGCAGCGTGCAGTTGCGGAGCGCGAAAACCACGCGCGGGGCCGCCCATTTCATGCGGTCCGCGGCGTCGCGGTACACGATCCGGAACGGGACCGGCGTCGCGGCCGCGGCGATCGGCCCGAGGAGCGCGAAGAGTGCCGGCGCCCCCTCCACCTCGATCTCACCCGGGCCGGCGTCCCACGTCCCGTCCGCGTCGGCTACGAGCAGCCGGCGGCAGGGCTTGGCGAGCTGGCGCAGCTTGGTGCTCTTCCCCGTCCCCGCCTTGCCGAGCGCGCCGATCAGCGCGCGAATACTCACCCGTCCTGCTCCGCGATCGGGTCCTGTTGCCGCGGCGGCCAGATCCAGCCGCGTTCACCAAAGGGGATGCCCTGGCTGTGCAGCGGCGACGCATCGGGCGGGAAGTACGTCACGTCCACGCGCTGTTCGCCGTCGTAGTCGTACGGGACCCGCGTGACGATCGCCGGCACGTAGGGTGCGCCCCTCGGCCCCAACGACACAAGGACGATGCGACCGAGTGAGGGTTTCACGTCGCCGCCTTGCGCACGAACACCCGCCGCATAGTCCGGAGCACCTTGCCGAGCTTCTCCATGACGGGATCCGGCGGCTTGGGCGGCGGGAGCGTGCCGGTCCACGCGAGGTGACACTGGTCGCCGATCAGCCGCTCGAGCAGCGGCGTCAGCTGCACCAGCTGCTGCACGAGCCAGGGTGGGACCTGCAGCGCGCCGACGTAGCGCTCGCGCCCGGGCTCGGCCGCGCCGGCGTAGTGGTAGAGGCGCACCCGATGCTCGCCGGCGAGCTCGGGATCGACGTGCATCTGCACCGTGGGCGTGGGGAGCGCCGGGGTCGCGGTCATACGACGATCTCCTTCGGCGCCGGCTTCAAGCGCCGGTCCTCCGCGTAGCGCTGGCCGATCTCCACGGCCAGCAGCACGCCGAACACGAGCTCGGGCAGGTTCTTGGCGAGCCAGGCGAGCAGCTCGGGGTGCCGCTCGAGCACGCGGTGGCCCCAACGACCGAGCCGCGCGGCCGAGCGATCGGGCAGCTCCCAGTGCTTGCCCCGCTTCTCGGCGATCAACGCGAACACGAGCTCGAAGAACTCCGCGATCTCTTCCTCGCTCAGGTCCGCGGCGACGTCGATGTGCTCGAGCTCCTCGGCCAGATCCTCGACGCCGGCGCCGGCATCGTCCTCTTCGACGCGCGGCTCGCCGGCCGGCGGTGGGGGTGGCGGCGGGGGCGGGACGTCCGCGAACTGCTCGGCCGTCTCCTGCTGCGCGGCGGCGAGCTCGGCCGGAGCATCCGGAGCGGGAGCAGCGGCCTGGTCGACGGCCGCCTGGATCCTGGGAGCATCATCGGGCGGCAGCGGCTCAGTCGGGCGCCGGGCACTCTTGCGGCGCTTAGTCATCGCCGTCCTCGTCGTCGAAGTCCATGATGTCGTCGCTACCCTTCTTGGCCGCCGCTGGCTTCTTGGCTGGCGGCGCAGCGGGCTCGGTGGGCGGTGCCGGCGGCTTCACCGTTTTCTTGTCCTGCCAGTCGGTGCCGTACTTCGCGTTGAACCGATCGACCCCCTTCTCACCGCGCACGAACGTCTGCACGCGGCAGGGATCGCAGCGGAGATACGGCCTGCCGGTCGTCGTCGGGTTCACACTCAGGTCGTCACCGCAGCAGGGACACTTGGGCGCAGCCATCAGAGATCTCCATTCGTGTAGTTGGTGAGGACCGGCGTGAGGTTGTGCCAGCGCCGGCGCATGTGGACCTCGGCGCCGGTCTCGACGGCCCGCTCGCGGCTCGGCCGTCGGCCGACGCGCGTCGCCAGCTCGGCGTCGACGATCTTGAGCGCGCGGCGGGGGTTGACGTTCTCGAACGTCGTGGCGCCCTGGGCGGCGATCCCCTCGAGCTGGGGCGTGGACATGGCGACAATCCACTCGTGCAGCGCGCCGGCGTTCGCGTGCGTGAGGGTGTAGAGGTGCTGCCCGTCGTAGAGCACGACGTCGCGGACGGGCCGGGTTGCCCCGCTCATACCGCCCCCGGTCGCCGCTTGGGGCCTCCTTCCCCGCGCGCGAAGCGGCGGCAGTATCCGTCCGCGACGATCACGAGGACCGAGTCACGGCCCGACCGGGCGGCCGCGAACTCGCCGACACAGGCACGGCGGTGGAAGTCCCGCGTCTCGACGATCGTTCCACCGAGCAAGAGCGTCACGGCGATCGCCGTGAGGAAGCCGGCGCTAAAGAAGCCCGCGGCCGCGGTGGTGTTCACTTGCGGCCTCCCTTCCGCGCCGGCGCCGTGTCCTGCCCCTGCGCCTTCTGGTCCGCGCGGAGCAACTTGGCCTCGCGCGCGATTTCGGTCTCGACCGTCGGCCAGCTGCGCTTGAACCAGACGAAGAACGCGACCCGGTCACGCGCCGAGGAGCCCGGGCGGATCGCCTTGACGACGTGGCCCTCGGCGCCCCAGGTCGGCAGATTGAGCCCGCGGGCCAGGTAGCCGAGCAGTGCCGCCGGGATCTGCTTCACCATCTGCGCCAGCCGATCGGCCGCGGCCGCCTTGCGCCACTTCGGCACCGACGTCCGGATCACCGTCGCGCGCGCGGCCTCGAGCGCTTGGCGTTCTTTACGCTCGACCTCCCAGGCTGCTTGCCGGAGCTTCTCCTGAACCCGCCAGATGGGCGCCGCTCCGCCGCGCTTCTTGCCCTTTTTCTTTCGGGCGGCCGCCGCCTTTACGCGCGTCAAGTGCCGGTTCACCCGATCGGTGAGCTCGCGGGTCGTCCAGACGTAGCCCCAGCGCGTGCGCTCCTCGACGTCGGTGACGACGCGGTTGAGCGCCGGCGGGTACGGCATCAGCGGCACCAGCGCCCGCCCGTGGGCGAACGACAGCACGCCATCGTCGATCAGCTTCCGCGCCGGCGCCGGCAGCTGTCGCAGCGCCAGGACCTGCGAGACGTGCGCCTCGGTCTTGCCGAGCGCCTTGGCGAGCTCGGCCTGCGAGCGCTTGTATTGCGGCTTCTGGTCCAGCTTGCCGGCGGTGACGGTCGTGACGTCGTTCCCCGTCGGTTGCAGCCAGCGGTGATACGACTCGGCGATCTCGAGCGGCCGGAGATCCTCGCGCTCCATGTTCTCGGCCAGCTGCGCGACGTGCGCCTGCTGCGGGTCCCAAGAGCGGACCACGACCGGCACGGTGGCAAGGCCTGCCCGCCGCGCCGCGCGGAGCCGCCGCTCGCCGGCAACGAGGATCCATTTCGCCGTCGCCGATCCCGGCATCTTGGGGTCGACCTGGCGCACGACGAGCGGCTCGATGATCCCGAGCGACTTGATCGACGCGGTGAGCTGCTCGAGCGCCGCCTCGTCGTAGTGCTTCCGGGGTTGCCGGGGATCGGCGATCACCTCGTCGATACGGACGTCGCCGGCCCAGGCCGGTCGGGGTGCTGCGATCGCTGGGGTTGTCATCCTACCCTCCGCCGTTGGTAGTCGTGGACGTCGAGCTCAAACAGGTTGAGCTGTGGTGGCGACTGTTCGATGTGTGCGCAGTAGACGAGGATCCGCCGAGCGGCGTCGTGGGCGAGGATGCGCGGCTTCCAGCCCCGACGTTTCCAGCCCTGGAGCTCGCGCGTGAGGCGACGTGGACTCACCCGCACCGGGTCGACGGCCTGGACGGCGCAGCCGCACGGTTTGGTCGCGACGTAGACGAACCGGCGCCGCGTCACGCGGCCTCGAGCAGCTCGAGCAGCTTCTCGGCCATGCGGCCGTAGCTCTTGGTTCGGGCGACGGCGGCGGCGGCGGCGGCGTAGGCGTAGGCGGCGGCGTCGGCGGCGGCGGCGGCGGCGGCGTC
>Ga0307299_10000522_pt1 | contig 12838 bp, 15 predicted proteins | sample ER_DNA_159_FD_194466 | JGI IMG/M metagenome (GOLD analysis project Ga0307299, IMG submission 194466) | Bulk soil microbial communities from the East River watershed near Crested Butte, Colorado, United States - ER_DNA_159 | ecosystem: Environmental > Terrestrial > Soil > Floodplain | place... | reverse complement strand
CGGCGCACCCATCAGCCGTTTGACGATGTTCAGGTTGGGCGTCGAGTCCTCGACCGATCGGAACACGACCACCTCACCACGTCGCGGCGTGCCGTATCCCGGAAGCCGCAGGAAGTGGATCCCCGTGAGCGGGATCTCCATCTCCCCACCGAAAGCGACCTTGTTGACGAACAGGAAGTCACCGACGAGGAGGGTGTTCTCCATGCTCGCGGACGGAATGCGGAAGGCTTCGATGAGATACGCGCGCAAGAACAGCCAGATGACGAACGCGACGCCGATCGCCTTGGCCCAGCTGATCGCCTCTTCCTTGATCGACTTCCTGGCCGGGGGAGTCGCCGTCATGGCCGCTCGACCCAATCCGCGATGAAGATGTTGGTTTCGCCAGGAACCTTCCCGTGGCGGTTCGAGGCCCAGACCAGGCGCCGGCCGTCGGGGGAGAACATGGGAAAAGCGTCGAACTCCGCATTGGTGGTGACCTGCTCGAGTCCCGTCCCGTCGACGTTGACGACGTAGAGATCGAAGTTGCGGGATCTGGGGTTCTTGTGGTTCGAAGCGAAGATGATCCGGCGGCCGTCGGGGTGGAAGTACGGCGCGAAGTTGGCGCCGCCGATGTTCGTCACCTGGTGTTGATTGCGCCCGTCGGCGTCCATCACCCAGATCTCCATGCGCGTCGGCCGGACGAGATTCTTTTGAATGAGGGCGACGTAGTCGGTCGAGTCCTGCGCGGTCTGCGGGTGCCAGGCGCGGTACACGATGCGCTTGCCGTCGGGCGAGAAGAACGGGCCGCCGTCATACCCCAACGTGTGCGTGAGTCGTCGGAGCCCGGTGCCGTCCACCCGCATCGTGTAGATGTCCAGATCGCCGTCCCGCAGCGACGTGAACACGATCGTCCGGCCGTCCGGCGAAAGGGTTCCCTCGGCATCGTATCCGGGATTGGCGGTGAGGCGGCTGGTGGCGCGGCCCGACGAATCGGCGACGTAGATGTCGTAGTCGTACAGCGCCCAGACATACCCAAGCGAGTAGTCGGGGCGCGGCGGGCAGGCGGGGCCGAGGTGGGCGGTGCTGGCGTAGAAGATGCGCCGGTCAGCATCGAAGAAGTAGCCGCAGGTGGTCCGCCCTGCGCCGCTCGAGACGCGGTGCAGGCCCGTCCCGTCCACGTTGACCACGTACTGCTGATCGCACCCCGAGTCGGAGTCTTGCCGCTGGAAGATGAGCTGGCGCCCCGAGTGCGAGAAATAGGCCTCCGCGTTTTGGCCGCCGAACGTCAGCTGTCGAATGTTGGTGAGATGCGCCTCGCCGGAGTCCGCGGGGACCAGCGTGGCCGTCTGGAGCAGCGCCGCGAAAACGAACGGAACCATAGGAACTCGCAAGCTAGACGCGGACGGAGGTTCGGGCAATTGGGGTTCGCCCAATCGTGTTAGATTATCGGCTCCGATGCCCGACCCACGACCCTCCAGACAGCCCTTGATGGACGCCCTCGGCAAGCTCTGCGCCGATGGAAAAGCGTCGGCGGAGTACCTGTGGGAGCAGGTCGACCTGCTGGTGGACGGCTTCGACCGGCTGACCAAGCTGTGGCAGGCCGCCAAGTCCGGCCTGATGTGATGGAGACGCCCGCCCTCGAGCAACTCTGCATCGACACCGTCCGCACGCTCTCGATGGACGCGGTGCAGCAGGCAGAATCGGGTCATCCCGGCACGGCGATGGCACTGGCGCCGCTCGCCTACGTGCTGTGGCAGCGGCACCTGCGCTACAACCCCACGAACCCCGACTGGGCGGACCGCGACCGCTTCGTCCTGTCGTGCGGGCACGCCTGCATGCTGCTGTACAGCGCCCTGTATCTGACCGGTTACGACCTCACCCTCGATGAGATCAAGCAGTTCCGGCAGTGGGGCACCCGCACGCCTGGGCATTCAGAGCACGGCGTAACGCCGGGCGTCGAAGCGACCACCGGACCACTCGGGCAAGGCACGGGGAACGCGGTCGGAATGGCGATCGCCGAGGCGCAGCTCGCCACGCTGTTCAACCGGCCGGGCCACCAGATCGTCGACCACTACACCTACTTCCTCGCCTCGGACGGCGATCTGATGGAGGGGATCTCCCACGAGGCGTGTTCGCTCGCGGGGCATCTGAAGCTGGGAAAGCTCATCGGCTTTTACGACGACAACCATATCACGATCGACGGCGACACGGCGCTCGCCTTCTCCGATGACACGGCCAAGCGGTTCGAGGCCTACGGGTGGCACGTGCAGCGCGTCGCCGACGGGAACGACCTGAACGCACTCGATCAGGCCATCAAAAACGCTCGACAGACGCCCGACGCGCCGTCCCTGATCATCGTCCGGACGCACATCGGGTGGGGGAGCCCGCACAAGCAGGACACCGCCGAGGCCCACGGTGCGCCGCTGGGCGTCGACGAGGTGAAACTCACCAAGCAAAAGCTCGGCTGGCCGACCCTCGAGCCGTTCTTCGTCCCCGACGAGGCCTTGGCCCAATGGCGGCGCGCGCGGGAGCGCGGCGGACGGCTCGAGGCGGAGTGGCGCAAGAAATGGGACGCCTACCGCAAGGCGCATCCCGATCTTGCGGCGGAGCTCGAGCGCCGGCTCGCCGGTGGGCTGCCGGACGGGTGGGACGCGGCGCTGCCGGCGTTCGGTCCCAAGGACGCGCAGGCGACGCGGGCAGCGTCGGGAAAGGTCCTGAATGCCCTCGCGCCCAAGCTTCCCGAGCTCATCGGCGGCTCCGCCGATCTCGCGGGCTCGAACAACACCGACATCAAGGGGGGCGGCCCGGGCCGTAACATCCATTTTGGTGTCCGCGAACATGGGATGGCTGCCGTCGTAAACGGCATCTGCCTGCACCAGGGCTTCATCCCGTTCTGCGGAACCTTCCTGATCTTCTCCGACTACATGCGGCCGTCGATCCGGCTGGCGGCGCTCACGCACCTGCGGCCCATTTACATCTTCACGCACGATTCGATCGGCCTCGGGGAGGATGGTCCGACGCACCAACCGATCGAGCAGCTGTCGACCTTGCGCGCGATTCCCAACATGACGGTCATCCGGCCGGCCGATGCGACCGAGGTCGTCGAAGCGTGGCGGGCGGCGATCTTGCACAAGAACGGCCCGGTGGCGCTCGTGCTGACCCGTCAAAAGGTCTCGGTCGTGGATCGCGCGACGTACGCACCGGCGGCGGGACTGCACCGCGGCGGCTACGTGCTCGCGGATGCGCCGGGCGGCAAGCCCGAGATCGTCCTCATGGGCACGGGCTCTGAGGTCGAGCTCGTATTGGGGGCGTACGAAAAGCTGAAGGCTGACGGCCGTAAGCCGAGAGCTGTCTCCATGCCCTGTCTCGAGTTCTTCGCTACACAGCCGCAATCCTACCGCGACAGCGTGCTCCCACCGGGCGTACCGCGCGTCGCCATCGAGGCGGCGGCGCCACAGTCCTGGTATCGCTGGGTCGGCGAACACGGCACGATCGTCGGCATCGAGCGCTTCGGCGCCTCGGCGCCATACCAGCGGATCTACCAGGAGCTGGGGCTGACGGTGGAACGCGTCGTCGACGCCGCTCAACGACTCCTTGCAACGTCCCGCGATCCTCGATAGCTTCTCGAAACAATGACGACACTCCAGATGGCGCTGCGCTGTTGTCCTCCCTGCTTCATGTGCATGTGTATGAGGGAGCGGTCGACCGCATGACGTAAGCGCCATCCGTCTTGGACGGACTCACATGGTCGGCCGCGACTCGAAATCCTCGGAGTCGCGGCCGTTTGGCTTTCAAGGAGATAACAGCGATGACCAACGCATTCGATGCAGTTTCCGTCGTCGGCGTGTCGAGCAGCCCCGGCACGGCGTCGCGCTCCCGCACGCTGCTCGAGAGTGCGCTGGGCGCCCTCGAGCGCTACGGCGCCCGGGCCCGCCAAATCGATCTTGCGGCACTCCCGGCGGACGCTCTGCTCGCCCGCCGCCACGATCCCGCGGTTACCGACGCACTCGCCGCCGTTCAAGCCGCACGGATCATCGTCGTGAGCACGCCGATCTATCGCGCCACCTACAGCGGCCTACTGAAGGTCTTCTTCGATCTCCTGCCGCAGGACGCACTCGCCGGCAAGGTGGCGGTGGTGATCGCCACCGGCGCCACGCCGGCGCACTTCCTGGCGATCGACCACGGCGTACGCCCCCTCCTCGCCAGCGTAGGCGCCGTCGTGGTGCCCACCAGCGTGTACGGCGTCGATTCACAATTCCGGGACGGGGTGACGGACCCAGCGCTCTTCGATCGATTGGAACGAGCCGCCGCTGAGGCGGCCGCGCTCGCGGGCCTCGTGCCCGCGCTGGAGGCGTGACTCCATGACCGCCTCCCGAGCTCGCCCGATCGCGATCTACTACGAGCACCCTCACTGGTTCGGGCCGCTGTTCGCGGAACTCGAGCGGCGAGGCACACCCCACGAACGGCTGCAGGCCGATCAGCACCGGTTCGACCCGGCTGATCGGCCGCCCTACGCGCTCGTGTTCAATCGGATGAGTCCATCGGCCTGGCAGCGGGGGCACGGCCACGCCGTCTTCTATACGCATCATTTTCTCGGCCACCTGGAGCGACACGGGGTGCGGGTCGTGAACGGCGCGCGCGCGTTCGTGGCGGAGACGTCCAAGGCGCTGCAGCTCTCGCTCCTCGACCGCCTCGGCCTACCGTACCCGCGCACCCGCGTGATCAATTCTCCGGCCGAGGCGCCAGGGGCCGCCGTCGGGCTCCGATTCCCCATCGTGGTCAAACCCAACGTCGGGGGCAGCGGCGCGGGGGTGCGCCGCTTCGACAGCTCCGAAGCGCTCGCCGCAGCGGCGGCGGACGGTGGGCTCGAGCTGGGTCCCGATCAGACGGCGCTGGTGCAGGAGTTCATTCCCGCCGAGGAGGGCCGGATCACGCGCGTCGAGGTGCTGGGCGGCCGGTTTCTCTACGCCATTCGCGTCTACGCGCCGGGCGACACGTTCAACCTGTGCCCGGCCGACGTCTGCCAAACGACGGATGGCGCCGAGCTGGCGCGGGCGGCGTGCCCCGTGGATGCGCCGCGCAACGGACTGCGGGTGGAGGGCTACACGCCGCCGGCCGAGGTCGTGGCGAACGTCGAGCGCATCGCGGCCGAGTGCGGCATCGAGGTGGGTGGGATCGAGTACGTGATCGACGAGCGCGACGGCCAGCTCTACTACTACGACGTGAACGCCCTCTCGAACTTCGTCGCGGACGCGCCGCAGGTCGTCGGTTTCGACCCCTTCGCGCGTCTCGCGGACTACCTCGAACAGGAGGCTCGCTGATGCGTTTCGGATACTGGCTCCCCGTGTTCGGCGGCTGGCTGCGCAACGTCGAGGACGAAGGCATGGTGGCCGAATGGGCCTACGTGCGGCGGCTGGCGCGGGCGAGCGAACGGTTGGGGTTCGACCTCACGCTGATCGCCGAGTTGAACCTCAACGACATCAAGGGTGAAAACGCGCCGTGCCTCGACGCCTGGTCGACCGCGGCGGCGCTCGCCGCCGTGACGGAGCGGCTGGAGTTGATGGTGGCGGTGCGGCCTACCTTTCACCCGCCCGCCCTCCTCGCCAAACAGGCGGCGAACATCGACCGGATTTCTGGCGGGCGGCTGTCGCTCAACGTGGTCTCGTCGTGGTGGGCAGAGGAGGCGCGCCAGTACGGCGTCGAGTTCGATACGCACGACGCCCGTTACGCCCGGACGGCCGAATGGCTACGCGTCGTGAACGGTCTGTGGGCGGAACCGCGATTCAGCTTCTCGGGCAGCCACTACCGCGTGGAGAATGCCGCCCTCGAGCCGAAACCGCTGCGGCGCCCACGTCCCACGCTGTACGCCGGCGGCGAGTCCGGTGCGGCGAAGGCGCTGATCGCCGGCGCGTGCGACGCGTACCTCATGCACGGCGACCCCCCGGACCGCATCGCCGCGAAGGTGGAAGACATGCGGGCGCGACGTGAGGCACTCGCCCTGCCGCCGATGAGCTACGGCATGGCCGGGTACGTCGTGTGCCGGGCGACCGAGGGGGCGGTGCAACGGGAAATCGCCCGGATCACCGACGTCCGGCAGAGCGCCGCGGGGTACGCGAACTACGAGCAGTGGATCGCGAATACCCAGCTCGAGCAGCGGGTGAGCCTCGAGGACTACTCGGTCTCGAACCGCGGTCTCAAGGCCGGCCTCGTGGGAACGCCGGAGCAAGTGGCGGAGCAGGTCCGGGCTTTCGAGCGGGCGGGAGTGGACCTGTTGCTGCTCCAGTTCAGTCCGCAGCTCGAGGAGATGGAGCGCTTCGCGGAAGAGGTGATACCGCTGGTCAGGTCTTCAGCCGCGGAGCCGTCCAAGCAGCAGGCGGGCGGCGTCCCGACCCGAGCGCACGCAGGCTGAGACCCCTGCTCCGTCGTAGCCCGCACCCGCGAGCGCCAGGGGCGCCAGGCGAGCCAGACGGTCCCGCACGTCCGCCAGATGCGCCGCGTGGTGTTCTCGATACCGGGGAAGTCCCCTCGTCCATTGGAAAGCCCGGGACCACAGGGGCGCGCCGCGGATCCCGAGAATGGCCGACAGCTCCGCGTGCGCGAGCTGCGCGGGTTCGCCATCCGCGGGCGCGAGGAACGCTCGCAGCAACACGTGCCCGTCGGGAGCGCGGCCGGTGAATTTCGACGAGGCGTAGGTGCAGGCCCTGATCTGTAGGGGCGCAGCATGCTGCGCCCCTACCACAAACCCAGCCCCCTCCAACGGGCGCCTGATCTGGTCGGCCCGGTACGCCAGCGACACCGTGATGCTGGGCGCGTACGCGACGTCCGCGAGCGCGCGGGCGCCCGTCACCCCGATCTGTTCGAGCCACCGGCCGGCGGCGTAAGCTGGAAGCGCCAGGACCAAGCCTTCGGCCTCATGCGCCGATCCCCCGGTGAGCGCCACTCGCCACCCCGCGCGAGCCGTCGCGATGCCGGTGACGCCTTGGGCCACGCACAGTAGGGGCGCAGCATGCTGCGCCCCTACTAACCGTTCGGCCAGCGCCGTCACCAGTTCGCCCATCCCGCCCGCGAAACTCCGGAATCCCGTCGCGAGGTGCGACCCCTGCACGTCGATGCCCAGCAACTCCGCGGCGCGGCCCTCCTCGAGCGGCTCGAACGCTTTCCCCGTCCAGAGCGACGTACCGCGCGCTTGTTGCGTGACGACGCTGCCCGCGATGCCAAGCTCGACGGCGAGGGCGGGAAGCTCGGGCTCGGCGGCGAGGAATCCATCGGGACCGCCCTCTACGAGGAACCCGTCACGCCGCTCGGTGACGATTACGCCGCCCGGCCGCCGCTCGCTCTCGAGCACCGTCACGTCGGCGCCCGCCTGCGCGAGGTCCCACGCCGCGGTAAGTCCGGCGATTCCGCCCCCCACGACGACGACTCGGCTCACGTCCAGCCGCGCGCCCGCGCCGCGGTGCGCACCACGTCGGCAACCGCCGCGACCAGGCCAGCGTGATCGTTCAGCGAGGCCGTGCGCTCGAGCTGGACGCCGAGTCGCTCGGCGAGGGCGTGGTACTCGACGTCGATGTCGTAGAGAATCTCGACGTGGTCACACACAAAACCGATGGGGACGAGCAGGAACGCCTTTCGCCCCGCGCCAGCGAGCTCGGTGATCACGTCGCCGGCGTCGGGACCGAGCCACGGGTCGGGTGTCGCGCCCGCGCTCTGATAGGCGAACTGCCAGTCTTTCAGACCGCGCTGTGCCGCCACGGCCGCGGCGCTGGCGCGCAGCTCCTCGGGATAGGGATCGCCCGCGGCCACGATGCGCTCGGGGAGGCTGTGCGCGGTGAATATCACTTGGACCCCTGACGGACTGGGGAACCGTTGTAACGCCTGCGCGACTTGCGCCGCCACCGCTTCGAGGAATGCGGGGTGATCACCCCAGCTCCGCACCAGCGCCGTCTCGAAGCGACCCTGCGTCGCGTCGAGCAGTTTCTTCTCGTACGCTCCCACAGACAGCGCGGAGTAGTGGGGCGCCATCACGACGCCGACGACGCGGCGGTGGCCGGCCGTCGCGATCTCGTCCATCGTCTCGCGGATGTAGGGATGCCAGTGACGCATCCCCACGTACACCTGATAGGCGGCGCCGAGCGCGTGCCCGACGGCGGCGGCCTGCGCGCGCGTCCGCTCGAGAATCGGGGAGCGCCCACCGATGCGCGCGTAGCGGTCGCGGATTTCCCGCAGCAGCTCACGGCTTGTCGGCCGGCCGCCGCGCACGTCATTCAGGTAGGGCTCGACCTCGTCCAAGCTGCCCGGACCTCCGTAGGCCATCAGCAGCACTGCCGTGCGATCAGCCGCCATGCACCAGATCCACCACCGCGCGGACCACCGCGACGTCCGTCTCGGGTAGCACGCCATGACCGAGGTTGAAGATGTGACCGGGCCGGCCTCCGGCCCGCGCCAAGATGTCCCGGACCTGCCGGTCGCGCTCGGCGGCGGGCGCGAGCAGGGCGGCAGGATCGAGGTTGCCTTGGATGGCCCGAGGGGAGGACTCGCCGACGCGCCGCCAGGCCTCATCGATCGGGATGCGCCAATCGACGCCGATGACGTCGCCACCGGCGCCGGCGAAATCTTCCAGAAACGGCGCCGTCCCCGTGCCGAAGTGAATGACTGGAACGCCGGCTTCCCCCGCGAGGGCCAGCGCCCGGCGGCTGTGCGGCAGCACGTAGGTCCGATAGTCCTGGGGCGAGAGACAGCCGACCCAACTGTCGAACAGCTGCAGCGCCTGGGCGCCCGCGCGCGCCTGCGCGGCGAGGTAGGCGCCCACCAGATCGGCGAGCTTGCTCAAGAGCAGGTGCCAGGTGTCGGGCGCCTGGTACATCAGCGTCTTGGTCCTGGTGAACGTGCGGGTAGACCCGCCCTCGATCGCGTAGCTCGCGAGCGTGAACGGCGCCCCGGCGAACCCGATCAAGGGAACGTCCGCTGGGAGCGCCGCGCGTGCGAGCCGCACAGCCTCGAGCACGTAGCCGAGGTCCGCGGCCGGGTCCAGGGTCGGGAGGCGCTCGACGTCGGCCCGCCTGCTGATCGCATTGGCGATGTGCGGGCCCTCTCCCGCCGCGAAACTCAGCCCCAATCCGAGCGGCTCAAAGGGGAGCAGGATGTCGGCGAAGAGGATCGCGGCATCCACCCCGAGGCGCTGCACCGGCTGGAGCGTCACCTGAGCGGCCAGCTCCGGAGTGTGGCACAGATCGAGGATGGAGTGCTGCTCGCGCAGCTTGCGGTACTCCGGCATGTAGCGTCCGGCCTGCCGCATGAACCACACCGGGGTGACGTCGGTGCGTTCCCGGCGGCAGGCCTTAAGAAAACGCAGCTTCGCGCGCCTCGGCGGGAGCGATGAAGATCGTGCCGTCCTCGAGCTTCACGCGGTAGGTGACCACGGGATGCACCGGCGGTCCGCCGAGCACGCGCCCCGTCTCGAGCGAGAAAACCCCTTCGTGCCACGGGCACGTGACGGCGCAGCGCGCGGGGTCGACGACCCCCTCGGACAGGCTGGCGCGTGCGTGGGTACAGCGGTTGGCGATGGCGTACACGGTGCCGTTGACATTGAACAAGGCGACCGCGTCGTTGGCGGCGTACACGCGCTTCGCATTCCCGGGCGGGAGCTCGGCCAACGTCGCGACGGGAGTGAAGCCGTCGGTGCGCGCCGGCCGGCGCGCTACCGCCTGAGCCGAGCCGGCGCCGCCGAGCGTGTCGAGCATGTCCCACAAGGACATCTGCACGCAGGTCAGGGTCGGCGTGTCGCGCAACGTGTAGGAGGACGCTTCACTCTCGCGCAGCTCCATCACGAGATCGAGAAACTCCGCGGGGTTGTCGCCCTCGAAGGCGACGACGAACTCCTGGTCGTCGAGCCCGTACGAGTAGGTCGTGTTGAGCCGGATCGTGGGAAACTTGCGGCCGACGCGGACGTGCTCGTCCATCATTCGCTGGCGCTCGGGTTTGGGCAGCGAGTACCAGGCGCGCGTCTTGACGAACGGATAGACGAACAGGTACTTGGCCGCGCTGGGCCGGATGACGAGCCGCTGATCGTGGTGCGGGTCGGCCGGGAACTCGTAGATCGAGCGCCGCGTCATCGCGAGATAACTGTACGGGATCGAGAGGTAGGCGCCCAGGTCCGTGCGGTTGAGCGCCGTCTGGAGCTCCACGAGGGCATCCAGGTCCTCGGCGACCTGCCACAGCAGGAAGTCGCAGTCGCCCCGCAGGCCCACCAGGCCGTGGGGCCGCAGCAGCAGCCGGCCGTGATAGCGCTCGAGCGTCTCCCCGAACTCGATCTTGGCCGACGCCTGCCGCTCGGATGACAGGCGCCGCCACGCGGGATCGAGCTTGTAGAACGCGTAGCGGACAACCTGACGTTTTTCCGGAGCGGCAGCGGTCATGAAGAGAATCTAATGCGAGGCGCTCTGCTTGCGCTCCTTGCGGTACCGCTTCCAGAGCAGGTAGCCGATGGTCACGAAGATGGTGATGGGGAGCAACACGATGAGAATGGCGCTCCAGAAGTAGATGAGATCCATCCGGTCGTTGCCGCCGTGCAACAAGATCAGCAAGAACATGTTCATCGGCCCAGGAAGCGTTTCAGGTTGGTCAGATAGTACCCCAATCCTACGGCGAGCACCGCGAAGCCGATACCGAGCAGCATCGCGCCCCGCCACAACGACCACGCGGCGAAACCGGCGCAGAAGATCACGCCGGTGCCAATGAGCAGCTTGTGGAAGGGAATCATGGCCGGCTAGGCCGCCACCTTGTCGAGCACCATCAAGGTGAGCAGCACCGGCAGGTACACGATGGACACGAAGAACACGCGCCAGGCGCGCGCGGCGGTCGCCGCGGTGAGGAGAGGCGCACCCACGGCGGCGTACACGACGCCGAGACCCAAGGCGCCGAAGAAGTACAGCGAGCCGGTGACCCCGAGCATCGTCGGCAGCAGACTGATGGGCAGCAAGGCGAGAGCGTAGAGCACGACCATCCGCCCCGTGTCACGCCCGCCCTCATCGCCGCCGCCCAGCATCTTGAGGCCGCCGGCGCGATAGTCGTCGCGGTACAGCCAGGCGATCGCGAGGAAGTGCGGGAGTTGCCAGAGGAACAGGATCCCGAACAGCGCGGCGACCGCCGCGCCGAGGCTGCCCCCTGCGGCGGTCCAGCCACCGACGATCGGCAGGGCGCCAGGGACGGCGCCGATCAGCGTATTGAGCGAGGTGGTGCGCTTGAGCGGCGTATAGAGGCAGACGTAGCTGACGAACGTGAGCGCGGCGAGCCCCGACGTGAGCAGGTTCACGGTCGCTGCGAGATACGCGACGCCGCCCACCGTGATGGCGGACGCGAACCACGCCGCGGCGCGCGCCGTGAGGCGTCCCGACGGCAGCGGCCGGCGCTGCGTGCGCCGCATCAGGGCGTCCACGTCGCGCTCGCGGACCTGGTTCCAGGCGTTGGTCCCGGCCGCGACGAGGGCCGTCCCGATCAGGGTGTGCAGCAGCAGCCACAGGTCCACGCCCCCGCGCGCGCCGAGGTAGAACCCGGCGGCGGCGGTGACGAGGACCAGCTGGGTGATACGCGGTTTGGTCAGCTCGAGAAAGGCTACCAGATCTTCTCCGTAATCACGGCCAACACCAGGATGAAGGCGAGCGGGATCGGAATCATGAAGATGAGCCGCAGGCGCCAGCGTTCGAACTTCAGATGCATGAAATACATCGCCACCATCACGGCCTTCACCACCGCCAGGACCACGAGGATGATGATGAGCCAATGCTTCGGAATGTGCGACAGAAACGCGGCGCCGACTTCGATCACCGTCAGCACGAACAGGTACACCCAGATCAGGATGTAATTCGGCCGCACATGCTCGGTCGTCATGGAGGCCCTCAGATCAGGTAGACGATCGTGAACAAGATGATCCATACCAGGTCGACAAAGTGCCAGTACAACCCGATGGTCTCGATCCCGCGATAGTCCTGCGCCGAGTACTTCTCCGGCAACACCTTGGTGAAATAGAGATACAGCATGCTCACGACGCCGCAGGTGACGTGGAAGCCGTGGAACCCCGTCATCGTGAAGAAGCTGGATCCGTACAGACCCGCCGTCGTGGCCCCGTAGCGGACCGCGTCCGTCGTCGCGTGCTCGGCGAGCGTCGATCCCTCGCGGAAGCCCGCGGGCGTGAAGCCGTGGCCGACTAGCTTCATGTACTCGAACACCTGGACGCCGACGAACATCGCGCCGCAAATGATCGTCACGAGCATCCAGAACTTGAGCCCGCCGTCGCGCAGCATTTTGCCGGGCACCGGGCGCAAGAAGTATTTCTTCCCGTCCACGATGGCCGCATAGGCCTTGACCATCGAGACCGACGAGCAGATCAGCAGGAACGTATTGAAGGCCGTGAGGGGCACGTTGAGTACGGCGCCCGGAGCGGCCCACGCGTCGGTCACGCCGAACCGGAGGATGATGTAGGACCCGATCAGCGCCGTGAAGAACATCACGTCGCTGGCCAGGAAGACCCACATGCCGAGCTTGTTGCTGTATACGCCGGACCCCGGCTCGGCGGGGGCCGGGGGGTGCATCATGTTGGCGGTGGCCGTCGCGTGCGTCATCGCTCGAGTCTCCGGGTCAGTGAGCGGAGGCGGGGGCCGTCGCGGCGGCCGGATCGCGGTCGGTGGGGAGCTTCACGTGCTGGGGCAGGAAATCAGCGTTCCCCGCTTCCGGCGCGCTGAACTCGTAGGGACCGCGGTACACGTTGGGCGCCCGCTCCCAGTTGCCGTGCGGGGCGGGGCTCGGCAACGACCACTCGAGCCCGTTGTCCTGCCAGGGGTTCAGCTCCGCTTTCTTCCCCCGCTTC
>Ga0307299_10000520_pt1 | contig 12873 bp, 10 predicted proteins | sample ER_DNA_159_FD_194466 | JGI IMG/M metagenome (GOLD analysis project Ga0307299, IMG submission 194466) | Bulk soil microbial communities from the East River watershed near Crested Butte, Colorado, United States - ER_DNA_159 | ecosystem: Environmental > Terrestrial > Soil > Floodplain | place... | reverse complement strand
CAGATCGTCGCCGCGTTCGAATCAGCCGTGAACGACGGCATGGACGTGATCAACTTCTCCGGCGGCGGGCCTCAGGTCGATCCGATCAGCGACGCGCTCGTCGAGGCCGTCCGCAATGTCGCCAACGCGGGTGTCGTGCCGGTGATCGCGGCCGGGAACGACCGTGACGACTGGGGTCTCGGCTCCGTCGGCTCTCCGGGAACCGCGCCCGACGCGATCTCGGTTGCGGCTGTCTCGAACAGCCACGTCTTTGCGCCTTCGCTCAACGTGACCACGAGCGACGCGCCGGCGACGTTGAAGAACATTCCGTTCCAGGACATCCTCCCGATCCCCGCTGCGTGGACGAGCGCGGACCAGACGCTTACAGACGTCGGCACGATCGTCGGCACCGACGGCAGCCCGGTCGAGCGGCACCTCTGCGGGCCCACTTCCAATCCCAACAGCCGCGGGACGCTGCCGCCGGACTCGGCCCGCGGGACGATCCTGCTCGTCTCCCGCGGTATCTGCGCCTTCACGACCAAAGCTGCGAACGCCCAGATCGGAGGCGCCGCGGGCATCGTCCTAGCCGACAACCGGCCCGGCGAGGCGAACTTCATCCCGCTGCAGCTCCCGCTCGACGCGGGCATGGTCTCCGACCTCGACGGCGCGCGCCTGCGCGCGTACCTCAACTCGAAAGGCGGACGCGCGACAGTCCGCTTCGTCAGAGCGTTCAACCAGCTGAACACGGGCCGGAGCGGCATCATCACGAGCTTCTCGTCCGCAGGCCCGACCGACTTCGGACACCAGCTCAAGCCCGATCTCGCGGCACCGGGCGCGCAGATTCTCTCCGCCACGCTGCCCGAGGCCCTGGGCGAGCCATTCGCCGTCTTCGACGGCACGAGCATGGCGACTCCCCACGTCGCCGGCGCCGCCGCGCTGCTGATCGCGCGGCATCCAAGCTGGACGCCCGCGGAGATCAAGTCGGCGTTGATGTCAACCGCAGGCGCGGCCTGGGCTGACACCGCACGGACGCAGGAGGCCTCCGTGCTGCTCGAGGGCGCAGGGCTCGTCAACGTCCCGCGCGCCGACAATCCCAAGCTCTTCACGACGCCGGCCTCGCTCTCGTTCGAGGACCTGGACGTCACCGGGGGCAGCGCGCGGCGGTCGCTGCTGCTCGAGGTACAGGATGCGGGCGGCGGCGGGGGGACGTGGTCGCTCGGGCTCCAGACCCAGGCGGCGACGTCCGGCGCGTTCGTCGACCTGCCGGCGACCGTCGCCGTGCCGCCTGGAGGAACCGCGGAGATCCCGGTCGTGGTACGGGCCGACGCCACCGCCGCGACGGGCGACAACGGCGGTTTCATCACGCTCACGCAGGGGTCTGACGTGCGGCGGGTTCCCTACTACTTCGCCGTCCAGCGGCCCGGCGCCGAGATCACACCCGTGTTGGCGCTGAAGAAGCTGCAGACGGGCGACACGCGCACCGGCAAGTCGAATATCAGTCAGTACCGCTTCCCGACCAGTCCGTTCGGGCCGCCGCCGACCTATACCGGCGCGCCGATGGACGAGAGCGGCGGGGAGAAGCTCTATTCGTTCCACATCAGCCGGCCGGTCGCGAACGCGGGCGCAGCGATCGTTGGTGTCTCGGCGGGTGCGCTCGTGGAGCCCTGGTTACTCGGCTCTCGTGACGAGAACGAGGTGCAGGGATACGCCGGCACACCGGTCAACGCGAACGTTCTGACGAACGGCTACCGGCTCGACGTCGGCGTCGCCGGCGTCGTCTTCCCCCGTGAGAAGCGCTACTACGTCGCCGTCGACTCGGGTCGCGACATCTTCACCGGCCGCTCGCTCGCGGGGGCTTACGAGCTCCGCTCCTGGGTGAACGACGTGACGGCGCCGAAGTTCAAGTTGCTGACGAAACGCGTCGCCGCCGGCCGGCCCCTGCTCGCGGCGAGGGTGACCGACCTTGGCTCCGGCGTCGATCCGCTCTCGCTCGTGATCGAGTACCGGAACAACGTGCTGCTCGGAGCCTCGCTGTACGACCCGGCGAACGGGCTGGCGCTCTTCGGCATTCCGCGCTCGGCCCCGCCCGTCCGCCAAGGCCTATTCAAGGGCGCTGCGCTGGCGGCGGACAACCAGGAGTCGAAGAACGTCGACCAGATCGGCGCGAACGTCCTGCCGAACACGACCATCAAGCGCGTCAACGTTCGCGGCACGACGAGGCCGACAGTGACGTGGCTCCTGCCACTCGGGACGTCCTGCGTGAGGGGCAGCACGTCGCTCGCCGTTGCCGCCTCGGCGCCCTCGAAGATCAAGGCGATCCGCTTCTACGACGGCAAGCGGGTGATCAAGACCGTCCGCAAGGGAACCATCGGCCTCTACGGCGCGAGCTGGCGCACCGGGGCCGCGAAGCGCGGGCCGCACAAGCTCCGCGTCGTCCTGCAATCCCGCGGGCGCTCGGTGCAGGCGCGGCGCAACGTCAGGGTTTGCCGGTAGCCCCACAGGTCGCCGTCGTCACCGGCGGCTCAAGTGGGATCGGCGCCGCGGTCGCCCGCACGCTCGCGGGACGCGGTTGGCAGCTCGTGCTGCTGGCCCGCGGCGAGGAGCGGCTGGCCGAGGTCGCCGGCGAGCTCGGCGCGGAGCAGGAGGTCTGCGACGTCGCCGACCGTGCCGAAGTCGAGCGCGTCGCCGCGGCGGTACGCGAACGCCACCCGGCGATCCGCCTGCTGGTCAACAACGCCGGCATTCCAGGGGGCGGCGGTTTCCTCGACCTCGAGCCGGATCAGATCGAGGAGCTCGTACGGACGAACTATCTCGGCTCGGTCTGGTGCCTGCGGGCGTTCCTACCCGCGCTCGAAGCGGGTGCTCCGGCCGACCTCGTCAACATCGCTTCGGTCTCAGGCACGATCGCGGCCGGGCACTCAGGTCCCTACAGCGCCTCGAAGCACGCGCAGATCGCCTTCTCCCGCTCGGTGGGCGTCGAGCTCGCCGGCAGCGGGATCACGGTTCACACGGTCATTCCCGGCTTCATCGACACGCCGGGATTCCCGAACCGGGCGCGTTTCCGCAGCCGCCTGTTGCAGGGGCTGGTCGCTGACCCCGAACTCGTGGCCGAGCAGGTCGTCCGCGGCATCGAGCGAAACCGGCTCGAGCAGTTCGTCCCGCGCTGGTACCGGCCGGCTGCGATCGTCCAGGCGGCCACACCGGGACTGCTCGCCCGCGCCGCTCGCGCTAGTGGAATTCGCCGCAAGCAGACTTAAAATCGAACTGAGCGATGGACCCCCCACCTTCCTCGAACGAAATCGCGCGCGTGGCCGCCTTCCGCGCAGCGCTGCGCGTCTTTCTCCGAAAGAGCGAGCGAAACGCCCGGAAATCCGGACTCACCCCTCAGCGCTACCTGCTACTGCTGATGATCGAAGGCGCACCCGATGGCAGCGGACAGTCGACGGTGACTGAGCTCGCCGAACGCCTGCAGCTTGCTCAGAGCACCGTCACGGAGCTTGTTCGCCGTGCGGAGGAAACCGGCCTGCTCGAGCGCGAGCAGTCGACGTCGGACGGCCGCGTCGCGCACATTCGGCTCACGCCGGAAGGAACTCGTCGCCTGATGCGGGCCTTCACGAGCAATGAGCAGGAGCGCCAAGAGCTGCGCGCGGCGATCGCTCACATCGAGGATTAAGAGCGCAAAGAAGAGAGGATTTCACTGTGGTCGGGGAAGCGACCCTCGGCCTGCTTCGAGAAGACGAGCCGCCTGTCCGCGACCACGTCGAACTGGCTCTTCGCGCCCTCAGTGGCCTGCGCCTCGTAGCCCCGGTCCTTCAGCTCAGCCGCGAGACTCGCGGCTCGTTCGTCGTAGCCGTTTCAGACCGGGCAGTAGAAGATCTCGACGCGCACGCGGCGCATCCTAGCCACACGAATCAGGGCCGCCGCAGCAGGTACCAACCGAGCTCGGCCGTGTAGTCGGCGGGCGCCAGGGCCTTTGCCTGCTCTCGCTCCTCGCCTTCGCAGCCTGCGAGATCGAGATACGGGTCGAGCTCACGCTGCTCGCGGACGAACTCGGCCTTCAGCAGCACGAGGTTGTTCGACTCGAACAGCTGGCGCAGATCGACATCGGCGAGCGTCCGTGTATGCGAGGGATCGCGAGCCCGCTCGAAGGCGTTCAGGCCGAAGGCCGCGAGCGGGTCGTTTGGTGCGATCTGGTCGACGACGAGCAGCGTTCCGCCCGGTCGTGTGACACGGGTCAGCTCGGCGATCACGAGCTCCGGCCGCGCGATGTGGTGGAGCGTCCTTAGCGTTCCCGCGAGGTCGAAGGAAGCGCGGGGGAAATCGAGCTTCTCGATGTCGCCTTCGACGAATGAGACATTTGGCGGCGCCTTTGCCCGGCCGCGCTCGATCATCTCGGGGACAAGCTCGACCGCCACGACCTCCCGTACGAGCGGCGCCAGTGCGAAGGCCAAGGCGCCGGTGCCCGCGCCGGCATCGAGCGCTCGCTCCTCGCCGGTCACCGGCACGAAGTCGCGGATGCGCAAGGCGAGCTCGTCCGCGCGTCGCTCCTGAAGCGCGGCGAGCCGATCAGCCGTCGCTGCGAACCGAGCCCGTGTTGCGTCGTGCGTACTCAAGTGCTTCCTCCTTCGTCGTGATCGTGCCAGCAGCGCGCTCTTCGGCGATCTCCTCGAGCAACCTGCCGACCTCTGGCCCGGGCGGAAGCTCGAGCTCGCCACCACGGACAAGCGGCTTCTTGGGCTCCGCCTCCCGAGCGCGGATTACGGCCTCGTCGAACCCGCGTGCGCCCAGGAACGCGAGCGCCTCGAGCGCCCAGGGCTCGGTCGCGCGACGGAAGCGGTGGATCGCCCGCGGCGAGTCGTTCGCCGGCGGCTCGGCCCGCAAGAGCGTGCGGGCAAACCGGCTCGTCTCGTTCGAGATCGGCAGCTTCAGCAGGTTCTCGCCGAAGACGACGACGAGGTCGTAGTCGGGATACCCCGCGACGCCGCCACGTTCGATGCTCGTCAGCGAGCCGCCGAGGAGCTCGAGCAGCCCGAGCTCGTCGAGCCTCCGGAAGCCGTTCACGGACAGCCGTCGGAGCTCAGCGAGGATCCGCTCCTTGGAAGGCTGGGTGACGAGCGCGGAGTCCCGGCGGATGAGCTCCTCGGTCTCCGGAACGAGTCGGAAGTCGAACGGCAGCTCGTCTTCCAGCCGGGGGCCCCTCAACAGCCGGAGCGGGTCGTCTCGGAAGACGGACTCGCCGATCGCGCGGAGACGTTTCGCCGCGAGATCGCCGTAGCCGTCGAACGGATCCACGCTCTCGCCGGTGCCTGCGCGTTCTGCGATTGCGTTGATGCTGAAGTCGCGGGTCGCCAGGTCGTCCTCGATCGGGCCGGTGAGAGGCGTGAAATCGACCGTGCGGCCGTCGTCGAGCGCCACCCGCCAGGCTCCGTGTCGCTCGGAGAGAGGAAAGGGCGCGCCCCCGGACGCCCGGGCGTACCGCCGAGCCGCCCGCTCCGGGTCGGCAACAGCGACGTCGACGTCGACGATCGGCCGATCGAGCGCCTCGTCGCGAACCGCGCCCCCCACGATCCAGGCCTCCTCGCCGGCGAACAGCTGTTCGACGAGCTCACGAATCGACGACCACCCGCCTGGAGCGGTCGGGATCGCTGTTGATCCCGCAAACGAGCTCGTAGTTGATCGTGCCGGCCACGCGGGCGTGATCTTCCGCCATCACCCCGTCGCCGAGCAACGTCACCGGCGTTCCGGCGGGTAGCTCGCGATCGAGTTCGACGGCGAGGGCGTCCATCGAGATCGTGCCGATGACGCGGCGCGGCTCTCCTTCGACCCGAACCTCGGTTCCGGTCAGGTCGCGGCGAAAGCCGTCCGCGTAGCCGACGGGGACGATCCCGATCCACGTCGCCCGCTCGGCCACGAAGCGGCGGCCGTAACCGGTGCTCTCGCCGGGGGCGAGCTGCCGAACATGCGCGAGCAGGCTCGACCACTGGAGCGCTGGCTCGAGGCCGTCGTCCCCCGGAGCGTCGCCGAAAGGCGAGAGACCGTAGATCGCGACGCCGCAGCGGGCGGCGTCAAAGCGGGCGTCCGGAAAGCGGAGCGCGCCGGCGCTGTTCGCCAAGTGCCGGGTCAGGTGCCGGTACGGCTCCGTCACCTCGCGGAACCGCCGGATCTGCGTCTCCGTGAAGTCGGGATCGCAGTCGGCGCTCGCGAGATGGCTCATCAGCCCGACAACCTCGGCCGACGGCTCCGGCAGGTTCGAGAGGCCCCAGCGGCCCATGCCGGTGTCGAGCTTGAGGTGGACGCGGACGCCCTCGGGGATCTCGCTGTCCGAGATGACGAGCTCGAGCCCGGCCTCCCGCGCCGACGCGACCTCCCGGCTGGTCGAGGTCGGCCCCATCACGAGAATCCGGGCGGCCGGGAACGCTTCACGGAGCTCGAGGCCCTCAGCGACCGTGGCGACGCAGAGCACGCTCGCCCCGGCGCCGAGCGCCGCACCCGCCACGTCCACGGCCCCGTGCCCGTAGCCGTTCGCTTTCACGACCGCCCAGAGCTCGGTGCCGTCGAGCACGTCGAGCAGCCGCCTGACGTTGCGGCGGATTGCCCCGAGATCGATCGTCAGCTCAGACCGCTGCATAAGGAGCCGGTGTACGAGAACGCGCCTGTAACGACGTCCATCAAGCGCGCTCGAGGACGGGCGGTAGGGCGGCGATCACGTCGCTTGCGATCAGCCCTCGCGCCTGCGGCGCGGCGAGCGCGGCATCGGCGTGGACGCGGGCGGCCGTGGCGGCTGCGAGCTGTCCCTCCATCCCCTTCGACAGGAAGGCGCCGATGATCCCGGTCAGGACGTCGCCCGTGCCGGCGGTTGCGAGGCGAGGTGTGCCTGCGCTGATCAGCGTTCGGGCGCCGGGCGCGGCCACGATCGTGTCGTTCCCCTTCAGGAGGACGACGCACTTGAAGCGCTCGAGCGCCCGGTGGACGGCTTCGAGACGATGCGCGTCCACCCACGCCGTCTCGACCCCGAGCAGACGGGCGAGCTCGCCGGAGTGCGGCGTCAGGACGGTCGGGGGCTCCCGTTCCACAGGCTCGAAACCGAAGAGCGCGTCGGCATCGACGACCGCGGGCAGGTTCGTCTCCTCGAGCAGCCGCCGGACGAGTGGTCTCGCCTCGTCGCCGCGGCCGAGGCCTGGCCCCAGCGCGAGCGCGCCGGCGCGCCCCGCCGCCTCGAAGGCCTCCTCGAGGGGCCGCTTGACCGCTTCGAGCAGCCGCATCTCGACGATCGGCAGCGACTCGCGCGGCGCGCAGACGGTCACGTACCCCGCGTCCGCGCGGAACGCCGCCTCGGCGGAGAGGCAGACGGCACCGGTCAGCCCGGGTGCGCCGCCGACCACGAGCACGGAGCCCGAGCGGTACTTGTTGCCGTCGCGGCGGCGCCGCGGAAGGCGGTGGACGATCTCACTCGTGACCAGCGCGTGTCTCGTCTCGGCGGGCTCGAGCCCGATGTCGACGAGCTCGATCCGGCCTGCGTGCAGGCTGCCCGGCGCGACCGCCAAGCCGACCTTCTCGCCATGGAAGGTCACGGTCGTCAACGCATCGACGCAGACTCCCGAGACCTCGCCGGTCGACGCGTTGACACCGGAAGGGACGTCGACGGCGACCACCGGCACGTTGGCGTTCCGGATCGCCTCGATCGAGCGCGCCGCCTCCTCGCGCGGCTCGCCGTGAAAGCCGGTGCCGAAGATGGCGTCGATGACAACGTCGGCGGGCGCCAACTCGGCGCCGACTTCGACCACCTCCGCGCCGAGCTTCTGCGCGGCGATCCGGCCGTCACCGCCGTTCGCGCCCTTGCCGCAGACCGCGACGACGCGCGCTCCTGGATAGTCGCGCGCAACCGTCGCGGCCACGGCGCCGCCGGCATGCTCCATCAGCGCCTCGACGTCGTGCCCCGCCTCGGCCACCTTCATCTCCTCGGCTGTGTAGAGCGGCTCGAGCTCAGTCACGCGTTCTGGGATCCACCTTCGGCAACTGCCACCGCCGTCGCCAACTCGCGCGAATGCGACATCGAGAGATCGATCGCGCCGGCGCCGACTCTTTCGGCCCATGCCTGCAAGCGTCCCGAAAGCGTGACCCCGGGCTTCGGCCTGCCCGCGATCTCGACCTCGCGCCAAGCGAAGGCGCGCGCGACGCCGAAGCCGAGCGCCTTGCCGATCGCCTCCTTGCCGGCGAACCGAGCTGCGTAGTGCTGCGGCGGATTCGGCCGCGAGTCGCAGTAGGCGCGCTCGGCCTCGGTGAAGCACCGCTCACGAAAGGACGGATAGCGCTCGAGGGTGCGCCGAACGCGCGCGATTTCGATCAGGTCGATCCCGACGGTCATGAGGGGATTCTAGGACTCGACCGGATTGAAACGGCCGCGGCGGCAAAGCCACCACGGCCTCCAGAACGGCATCGCAAGCGACGCCTCAGTCAGATCGATCCCCACGGTCACAACGCGGATTCTAGGAACGCGGGCACGTCCGCGATCGAATCGAGGACGGCCTCGGGCTGCGCGCTCCAGGCGCCCGCGTCGTCGCGGAACTTGCCGGTGCGGACGAGGATCGTGTGCATCCCGAGCGCGCCGGCGCCGCCGATGTCGGCGTCGACGTCGTCGCCCACCATCCAGGCGTTCACGGGGTCGGCGTCGAGCACCTCGAGTGCCGCCTCGAAGTAGGAGGCGCTCGGCTTCCCGAGCACCGTCGCCTGAGCGCCGGTCGCGTACTCGAGGCCGACGACGAAGGCCCCGGCGTCGAGGAGCGCCCCGCGCGAGGTCTGCCACCACGGGTTCTTGTGCAGGCAGTACAGCTCGGCGCCGGCCTCGAGCTCGGCGAACGCGCGGCCGAGGTTCATGTAGCTGAAGACCCGGTTCGTCTCGGCAGTCTCGTCCGCGCCGCCCAGCAGGACGGCATCTGCGCTCTCGCCGACCAGCTCGACACCCTCGAGGTCGTCCCGGATCGCCGGCATCGTCAGCGCCAGGACGCGCCGACCTTGGAGCACCCGCGCCGCCGCAAACGGGGTCGTTTGGAGCTCGCCGTCCTCGAGCTCGATCCCGAACCCTCGAATCGCCGTCGCGAGGTCGACACGCGACTGCGTCGTGTTGTTCGTGAGAAAGCGGATCCGGTGACCCGCGTCTCGAAGCCGCTTGACCGCCTGAGCCGCGCCGTTGATCGGCCGGCCGGAGATGTGCAGGACGCCGTCGACGTCGAGGAGAATCGCGGCCATGGCCGGCGAGTTTATTCGGGTGACACGGTCGGTCTCGATCCCACGTTCCGAGATCGAGCTCCGCTTCTCGCGCTCGAGCGGTCCCGGCGGGCAGCACGCGCAGAAGACCGAGACGCGGGCCGAGGCGATCTTCGACGTCGAGCACTCCGTCGGGCTGACCGACGCCCAGAAGCGACGGGTGATCGTGAAAACCGGGCCGGTGCTCCGCGCCGTCGCCCAGGACGAGCGCAGCCAGTGGCGAAACCGCGAGCTCGCGACCGAGCGCGTGGTCGAGGCCCTGCGCGAGGCGCTGAAGGTCGAGCGAAGACGCCGGCCAACGAAGCCGACGGCCGCGGCCGAGCGCCGGCGGCGCGAGCAGAAGCGCCGACGCAGCGAGACGAAGCGGCTACGCCGGCCGCCGAACGACGGCTAATGCCCGTGGCCGGCGTGCTCGAGCGCGACGGCCTGCCGGCCGACCGCGTCGGCGTACCGCTCGGGCTCGGCGTCGAACTTCGCCTTGCAGCCCTCGCTGCAGAAGTAGTAGGTGCGGCCCTCGTAGATCGAGGTCGGCTTTCCGGCCCGGCGATCGACGGTCATCCCGCAGACGGGATCCCGGGCGCCGCGCTGCGACGTCAGGCCGAGCAGGGCTGCGGCGACGGCGAGAAAGACGATGTTCAGGAAGGTCGTGTAGTTCCAGGAGATGCCCCGACTGGTGATCGAATCGATCGAGGGCCGCGTCGATGGCACCAGCCCCGCCGCGCTGAAGATCCCGTCGACCGTGAGCGCGGCCAGCACGATCGCCGCGAACATGATCGCAACGAGTCGCGCGGTCAGCTCGCGGCCGTAGTACTTCGTGTAGGCGATCACGATCGGGATGATCAGGAGGTCGGCGTAGATGAACGCGATCACGCCGGCGAAGGAAATCCCGCCGCCCCAGAGCACTGCCGCCAGCGGCGCGTTGCCGACCGAGCAGACGAACGAGAGAATGGCCACGATCGGACCCAGGACGACGTTCTCGAGCAGCCGCACCGGCCACGGCGCGTCGGTGATGAAGAGCCCGTTGAAGACGCTCGCCGGTAGCAGCGAGATGAAGCCGGCGATGACGAAACCGCTGGCGATCTCCCGCCAAAGCATCCCCCAGTCGCTGCGGAAGTTGTGCGCGACGTCGGACCAAGCCTGCACCGATGTGAGCCGTTGTCGAAGGGACAGCCCCTCGGACACGGCCGAGGGATGCGCGTGGCCGGCCTCGGCCGCCTCCGCGTGCCGGCGGCCCTCATCCTCCAGGCGCCGCGTCACGAACAGCCGCAGCCCGAGCCACATCAGCGCGATCAGGATCAGACCGCCGACGAGCTCGGCGAGCGTGAATTGCCAGCCGATGAAGACCCAGATCACGATCCCGAGCTCGAAGACGAGGTTCGTCGAGGCGAACTGGAACGCCATCGCCGAGGCGAAGCTCGCGCCCTTGGCGAACATGGACTTCGCGATCGCGATCGCGGCGTAGCTGCACGATGACGACGCCGCGCCCAGCCCCGTCGCGCGAGCGATCTCCCGGGGGCCACGCCCCCCGAGCGCCCGCTCGATCCGCGACCGCGGCACCCACGCCTGCACGATCCCCGACAGCGCGAAGCCGAGCACGAGCGCCCAGGCCACTTCCCAGGCCATCTGGAACGCGGCCCAGAACCCGTCGCCGATCGTCGAGAGCACCGCCATCAGCGGCGGTATAGCGGATTACTCCACGGCGCCGGCGTCGCTTGCGATGCCGGCCTGGAGGCCGTGGCAGCTTTGCTGGCGCGGCCGTCTCAACCCGGCGAAAAGAACGCAACGGTTGCGGACTGGGACTTACTCCACGGTGACTGTCTTCGCCAGATTGCGGGGCTGGTCGACGTTCAGCCCCCGCAGGCGCGCGATCCGGTAGGCGAGCAGCTGCAGCGGCACCACGGCCAGGACAGCCTGCAGGAACGCCGGCGAGCGCGGCACGTAGATGACGTCGTCCGCGTGGTGCTGGATGTCCTCGTTCCCGTCGGTCGCGATCGCGATCACGTGGGCGCCCCGCGCGCGGACCTCCTGGATGTTGGAGATCACCTTCTCGTACACGTGTGAGCTCGTGGCGACGCAGACGACCGGCGTCTCCTCGTCGAGCAGCGCGATCGGCCCGTGCTTCATCTCGCCCGCCGAGTAGGCCTCGGTCGGGATGTACGAGATCTCCTTCAGCTTCAGCGCACCCTCGAGGGCGACCGGCAGGCCGATGTGACGGCCGAGGTAGAGGAAGAACGGCTTGTCGTGGAAGCGGTCGGCGATCTCCTCGATCGGGTGGTGACCCTCGAGGAAGGCGGTCATCTTGGTCGGCAGCGCATAGAGCTCGTCGAGGATCACCTCGACCTCCTCCGGTGGCAGCGTCTTGCGGACCTCCGCGAGCTTGAGCGCGACGAGCGACAGCAGTGCCACCTGCGCGGTGAAGGTCTTCGACGCCGCAACGCCGACCTCGAGGCCGCAGCGGGTGTAGAGCGTGGAGTCGACCTCGCGCGTGATCTGCGAGCCCATCATGTTCGTGATCGCAAGCGTGCGTGCGCCCTTTTCGCGGGCGAGGCGCATCGCTGCGAGCGTGTCGGCGGTCTCGCCCGATTGGGAGATCCCGATCACGAGCGTGTCCTTGGAGAGCACCGGGTTGCGGTAGCGCCACTCGCTGGCGATGTCAGGCTCGACGGGAATCCGGGCCCACTCTTCGATGATGTAGCGGCCGACTACCCCGGAGTGGTAGGCGGTGCCGCACGCGAGAATCACGATCCGGCGCAGGTTGCGGAGCTCCTCGTCGGTGAGACCGAGGCTCTCGAGCACGAGGCGTCCGTGGCGGACACGGTCGCCGAGCGTCTCCTTGACCGCGTCCGGCTGCTCGTAGATCTCTTTCAGCATGAAGGTCTCGTAGCCGGACTTCTCGGCCGCCTCCTCGTCCCAGTCGACCTCGAGGATCTCGCGCTCGACCTCGCCGTTCTCGACATTGAAGAACCGCGCGCCTTCGGGGGTGATCGCAACGACCTCGCCGTCGTCGATCAGTTGGAGCTTTCGCGTCTCGCCAAGGAAGGCCGCGGTCGCCGAGGCGAGGAACATCTCGCCCTCGCCGACGCCGACGAGCAGCGGGCACTGTAGGCGCGCTCCGACGAGCTCCTCAGGGTGGTCGTGGTGGATGACGACGAAGGCGAAGTGGCCTTCGAGCTCCTTGTACGCCTCGACGACAGCCTCGGTCAGGTTGCCGCGGTAGTGCCGCTCGACGAGGTGGGTGACGACCTCTGCGTCGGTCTCGGAACGGAAGCTGTGGCCCTCGGCCTCGAGCGAATCCTTGAGCTCGCGGAAGTTCTCGACGATCCCGTTGAGGACGACCGCGATCTTCCCGTCGTCGCAGCCGGCCAGCGGGTGCGCGTTCTGCTCGGAGACGCGGCCGTGGGTGGCCCAGCGCGTGTGGCCGAGACCCGTCGTCGAGGCCGAGCCGTTGTCGCCGGCCGCCTCCTTCAGGGCCTGGAGATTGCCGACCGCGCGAACGTAGTCGAGTCCTTCGTCCTCGCGAAGTGCGAGCCCGGCCGAGTCGTAGCCGCGGTATTCGAGCCGCTCGAGACCGCGAAGGAGGAGATCCTTCGCCTGCCTCTGCCCGACGTATCCGATGATCCCGCACATCTG
>Ga0307299_10000512_pt1 | contig 12955 bp, 10 predicted proteins | sample ER_DNA_159_FD_194466 | JGI IMG/M metagenome (GOLD analysis project Ga0307299, IMG submission 194466) | Bulk soil microbial communities from the East River watershed near Crested Butte, Colorado, United States - ER_DNA_159 | ecosystem: Environmental > Terrestrial > Soil > Floodplain | place... | reverse complement strand
CGGCGACACCCTGATCAACGCGCTCGAGGACGCGCTCCTGGCCGCGTACAAGAAGACCCCCGGCGCCACGCGCCACGCGACGGTCGAGCTCGACAACGAGGGCGACTTCCGCGTCTACTCGATCGATCTGCCCTCGGACATCGAGGAGCGCCTGATCGAAGAGGCGCGCGAGCGCGCGCTCACCGAGCTCGAAGCGCTCGAGGCCGAGAATGGCGAGCGCTCGCACACGTTGATCAACGACGAGGACCTCGACATCGACTGGTCCGAGGTTCCTGAGGACCAGGTCAAGCGCGAGGACGTCACCCCGCACGACTTCGGGCGGATCGCCGCGCAAACCGCGAAGCAGGTCATCCTGCAGCGGATCCGCGAGGCCGAGCGCGAGATGATGTACGACGAGTACGTCGACCGCGTGACCGAGGTCGTGACCGGGATCGTCCAGCAGGCCGGCGACCGCAACAACGTGCTCGTCGACCTCGGCAAGGTCGAGGCATTGCTCCCGCGTTCCGAGCAGGTCGACGGCGAGCGCTACGAGCAGGGCAGCCGCATCAAGGCCGTCATCACCGAGGTGCGCTCCGGGACGAAGGGCCCGCAGGTGATCCTGTCGCGGCGCGATCCGGAGCTGATCCGCACGCTGTTCGAGATCGAGGTGCCGGAGATCGCCGACGGGCTCGTCGAGATTCGCGGCGTGGCTCGTGAGCCCGGCTATCGCTCGAAGATCGCCGTCGAGTCGCACGCCCAGGGCGTCGACCCGGTCGGCGCGTGCGTCGGTCCGCGAGGCTCGCGCGTGCGCATGGTCGTCTCCGAGCTGCGCGGCGAGAAGATCGACATCATCCCGTGGAACACCGAGCCGGCGCGCTTCATCGCGAAGGCGCTCTCGCCCGCGCGCGTGCGCGAGGTTCTCGTCGACGACGAGACGAAAGAGGCGACGGTGATCGTCCCCGAGGACCAGCTCGCGCTGGCGATCGGCAAGGAGGGCCTCAACGCCCGGCTGGCCGCGCGCCTGACCGGGTGGAAAGTGGACATCCAGTCCGACGCCGAATACGCCCAGGCCGAGGCCGAGGCCGCGTTCGCAGGCGGCGACTCGGGCGAGGAGTTCTCCGGCCGCTGCATCGCGATTCTCGCGAACGGCAAGCGCTGCCCCAACGCCGCGATCCCCGGCTCTCGGTTCTGCGGGATCGCCGCACACCGCGAGCTCGCCGAGCGCGAGGCCGCCGGCGAGGAGCTCGAGGCGTCGCAGGTGGTCGGCGGCGTCAGCGACGAGGAGGAAGCTCCCGCCGAGGAGGTTGTAGGCGAGGAAGCCGACGTCGGAGCCGAGCCGCAGGAGACGCAGCCGGTCGCGGAAGCGGAAGCAGAGCCCGAGCCAGAGGAGTCGCAGGAGGCTCCGGTCGAGCCCGAAGTGCCCGTTGCGGTCGAGGAGACCGCATCCGAAGGAGAGAGACCTTCGGCCGCGTGAGCGCGGCGCCGATCCGGACCTGTGCCGGGTGTGGTCGCAAGGCGCCTCGGGAAGAGCTGATCCGCTTCGTCGCCCAGGACAGGGTGCTGACTCCGGGCGGGCACGCACCGGGGCGAGGCGTCTATACCTGCCGGCGGCTCCAGTGCTTCGAGCGCGCTGCCGCGAACCGCGGATTCGCCCGCACGCTGCGAACACCAGTCCGCGTCGGTCAAGATCTGGCTCGCCTCTACACTAGTGGGGACAGAAATGGCTGATTCAAAGGGAAACTCGAAGGGAAACCGGCCGAACAGGCCCGTCCGCCCGCGCCAGGCCCCAGGTGGGCGCAAGCGCCGCGTCGTCATCGACCAAGGCGCAGCCCGGCCGCGCCAGGACTCACGTCAGGCTCGTGAGCGCGCCGAGCAACGGCCGAAATCGGGGCCGGGCCCACAGCCGACCGGTCCGGTCACCGTTCCCTCGGGCGTCTCGGTCAAGGATCTGTCCCAGGCGCTCGGGGTTGCGGCGGCTCAGATCATCAAGATCATGATGGGCCTCGGCGAGATGGTCACGATCACGCAGTCGCTCTCCGACGAGGCCGTGCAGCTGATCGCGACCGAGGTCAAGCGCGAGGTGACGATCAAGCATGTCGCCGACGAGGACGAGCTCCCGGAGGTCTTCGAGGACGCCCCCGAGGATCTCGTCGACCGCCCGCCCGTGGTCACGATCATGGGCCATGTCGACCATGGCAAGACCACGCTCCTGGATGCGATTCGCGAGTCGTCGGTCGTCGAGACCGAGGCCGGCGGGATCACGCAGCACATTGGTGCGTACCAGGTCGAGCACAACGGGCGCAGGATCACGTTCCTCGACACGCCCGGGCACGAGGCGTTCACGGCGATGCGCGCCCGCGGCGCCGAGGTCACGGACATCGCCGTGCTCGTCGTCGCGGCCGACGACGGCGTGAAGCCGCAGACGCAGGAGTCGATCGCCCACGCGCGCGCGGCCGAGGTGCCGATCGTCGTCGCGGTGAACAAGATCGACCGGCCCGACGCCGATCCTCAGCGCGTCCGTCAAGAGCTCTCCAACGAGGATCTCCAACCCGAGGAGTGGGGCGGGTCGACGCAGTACTCGGACGTTTCGGCCCGGGAGAAGCAGAACCTCGACGACCTGCTCGAGAAGGTGCTGCTCGTCGCGGACGCCGAGCTCGAGCTCAAGGCGAACCCGAAGGTGGAGGCCTCTGGCCCGATCATCGAATCGAGGCTGGATGTGGGCCGCGGCCCCGTCGCGACCATGCTCGTCCAGCGCGGCACCCTCCATGTCGGCGACCCGATCGTGGCCGGCGACGCCTGGGGCAAGGTGCGCGCGCTCCACACCTACCGCGGCGAGAAGGTCGACGAGGCGCGTCCAGGCGATCCGGTCGAGATCATCGGCTTCGACCAGCCGCCCGCGGCGGGCGACCACGCGAGGGTCGTCGAGAACGACCGCCAGGCGCGGCACCTCGCGCAGGTGCGCGGCGAGCGCGTGCGGCGTGAGCAGCTCGCGCAGCGCCGCCCGTCAGGCGTCTCGCTCGACACGCTCTTCTCGCAGATGCAGGAAGGCGCCGTCCAGGACCTGAACCTCGTGATCAAGGCCGACGTGGACGGATCGGTCGAGGCGGCCGTCTCCGAGCTCCAGAAGATCCAGCACCCCGAGGTGCGCGTGAACGTCATCCACACCGGCGTCGGCGGCATCTCAGAGAACGACGTCATGCTCGCCACCGCGTCGAACGCGATGATCGTCGGCTTCAACGTCCGGCCGAACGCCGAAGCGCGGGCGCTGGCCGAGCGCGAGGGTGTCGAGATCCGGACGTACAACGTGATCTACCGCCTGACCGAGGACATCGAGCAGGCGCTCGTCGGGATGCTGAAGCCGGTCACGACCGAGGAGACGCTCGGCGAGGCCGAGGTGCGGGCGCTGTTCCGCGTCTCCCGGCTGGGGACGATCGCCGGCTCGATGGTCACGAGCGGCGTCGTGCGCCGGAACGCGAAGGTGCGCGTCGTCCGCGACGGCACGGTCATCTACGACACGACGATCTCGCAGCTCAAGCGCTTCAAGGACGACGTCCGCGAGGTGGAAGAGGGCTTCGAGTGCGGCATCCTCCTCGACGGCTTCAACGACGTGAAGGAAGGCGACGTGCTCGAGGTCTACGAAGTGCGTCAGGTGGAGCGGACCGACCTGAGCGCCGCGCCGGAACCGACTCCGGCAGCGACCTGAGCACCGGCTACGTCGGGATCCTCACCGTGGAGCTCCATTTCCCGGAGGCGGGGTCGCTGAAGGGCAAGCGGAAGCACGTGAAGTCGGCGAAGGCGCAGCTGCAGAACCGCTTCGGCGCGTCGGTGGCGGAGGTCGACCACCACGAGAAGTGGCAGCGGGCGCGCCTGACGATCGCCTGTGTCGCGCGGAACCACAACGACGCGGAACGCCTGCTCGAGGAGGCGGTCCGCTATCTCAACGGGCAGGAGTACGAGCTCGTGTCGGCGGAGAAGAACGTGGTGGTGCCCGATGAGTGAGCGCATGCGTCGCGTGAACGAGGCGATCCGGGAGACGCTCGCGGAGGCGATCGGCGAGCTCAAGGATCCGCGGATCGGGTTCGTGACCGTGACCGGGGTGGAGACGTCGACCGACCTCCGCCAGGCGAAGGTCTTCGTGAGCGTCCTCGGCAACGAGCGCAAACGCGAGAAGACGCTGCAGGGGCTCAAGTCCGCGCACGGAGTGCTCCAATTGCGGCTGGCGACCGAGCTCAGGATGAAGCGGACTCCGCAACTGACCTTCGAATACGATCCAACCGTCGCGGAAGGCGTCCGCATGAGTCAGCTAATCGATGAGCTCGCCCCAGACGACAGCGAATGATCTAAGCGCGGTCGCGGATGCGATCCGCTCGCACGACCACTTTCTCGTCACCACCCACGAGAACCCGGACGGCGACGCCCTCGGGTCGCTGCTGGCCGCGAAGCTGGCGCTCGACGCACTCGGGAAGGACGCGGTCATGTACCTGGCCGGCGAGGCGCCGCTGCCGCGCGAGTACACGTGGATGCCGCTCGACGACCTGCGCCGCTCGCTCCCCGACGACGCAGCCAGCCGCGTGGTGCTCGCCCTCGACTGCGCCAACGAGAGCCGTCTCGGCCCCGATCCCGAGGTGCTTGCGAGCGCCCCGCTCGTCATCAATGTCGACCATCACCACGACAACTCGCGTTTCGGCGCGGTCAACCTCGTCGTCGCGGATGCGTCGTCGACCGGCGAGATCGTTCGCGACCTCCTGGACGAGCTGGGCGTCGAGCTGACGCCGGAGATCGCGGAGGCGCTCTACATCGCGCTCGTCACCGACACGGGACGGTTCCAGTACACGAACACGACGCCGAAGGCGCTTCGGCTCGCCGCGGAGCTGGTGGAGGCGGGAGCCGACGTGCACAAGATCTTCCAGGACGTCTACGAGAGCGTCCAGTTCGCCAAGTTGAAGCTGCTCGCCCGTGCGCTCGAGCGGGCTGAGATCTACGAGGGCGGCGGGCTCGTGATCTCGTACCTGCTGCGCGGCGACTTCGCCGAGGTCGGGGCCGCGGAGCCGTACTCGGAGGGGATCATCGACTACCTGCGGGCCGTCGAAGGTGCGGACATGGCGGCGCTGATCCGCGAGCCTCCGCGCGGCGACGGGCCCGCCAAGCGGATCAGCCTGCGCGCATCGGCGGACGAGCTCGACGTGTCGAAGATCGCGCGAGCATCAGGGGCCGGTGGTGGGCACCGGCAGGCCGCGGGCTTCTCGAGCAACGACTCGATCGAGGAGATCACGGAGTTCATCCGCCGCGAGTTCGCCGCGGCTCGCAATGGCGCGTAAAGGGGCGCTCGACCCGAGCGGGCTCGTCCTCTACGATAAGCCCGCCGGCCCCTCGTCGTTCGCGATCGTGCGGCAGCTGCGCGAGCAGACCGGCGCGCGGGCTGGGCATGCGGGGACGCTCGATCCCTTCGCGACCGGGCTGCTGCTCGTCCTGCTCGGGAGTTTCACGAAGGAGGCGCAACGGTTCGTGGGTCTGCCGAAGCGGTACGAGACGGCCGTCGACCTCTCACGGACGACGTCCACGGGCGATCCAGAGGGAGAGGCCGTCGACGAGCACGAGGCTCCGTCACTCCTCGACCTCGAGGCGCAGCTGGACGCTCTCCGCGGTGAGATCAATCTCAAAATCCCCGCCGCATCCGCGGTCAAGATCGGTGGCGAGCGGGCGTACAAGCTCCACCGCCGTGGCGTGGCCGTCGAGATGCCGACGCGCCGGACGACGGTCTACGAGCTCGAGCTCGAGGAATACGACGAGCCGATGGCGCAGCTTTCGATGCGCCTGAGCTCCGGCGGCTACGTGCGCGCGGTCGCCGAGGCGCTCGGCGGCCACTGCGTGAGCCTGCGCAGAACGCACGTCGGCCAATTCGACGTGGCCGATGCCGACCCGACCCGAATCATCTCGCCTGGGGCCGCCCTGTCCCGACTCGACAAGGGACAGTCACAGTGACAGTCACTGTGACTGTCACTGGTGTTGGCGGATGAAGGTGGCCAGCAAGCTCGTGGAGCTCGGCGATGGGCCGCGCGCCGTGGCGCTCGGGACCTTCGACGGCGTCCATCTCGGCCACCGCCGCGTGATCGAGACGCTGCTCGACGCAGGGCCGGAGCCGACGGTCGTCACGTTCGATCCGCACCCGCGCACCGCACTCGGCAACAGGGTCGACCTGCTGATGTCGCTCGAGCGTCGGCTGGAGCTGCTCGCCGGGCTCGGAGTCGAGGCGGCGCTCGTCGTCGAGTTCACGCTCGACGTCGCCCGGCTGGAGCCGCGGGCCTTCGCGGACGAGTTCCTCCGGCCGATCGGCGCCGAGACGGTCGTGGCGGGTGAGGACTTCCGCTTCGGGCGTGCCCGGCAGGGCGACCTCACGGTCCTCGAGAGCCTCGGCTTTGCCACGCGCCCGGTCCCGTTGCTCGAGAACGTCTCCTCGAGGCGCATCCGAGAGCTCGTGCGCGACGGCGACGTGCGCGGCGCAGCCCAGCTCCTCGGGCGCCCCGTCGAGGTCGAAGGCATCGTGGTCACCGGCGACGCGCGCGGCGGGACGCTCGGCTTCCCGACGGCGAACCTCGACGTGCGCCCGGAGCTCCTCGTCCCCCAGAACGGGATCTACGCGGGCGCTGCCGGTGAGAACCTTGCAGCCGTCTCGATCGGGACGAACCCGCACTACGGCGGCAGCGAGCGCCGCGTCGAGGCGTTCCTGCTCGACTTCGAGGGCGACCTCTACGGCCGACGGCTGATCGTCGAGCTGTGGGAGCGGCTCCGTGACGAGCAGTCCTTCGTGAGCGAGCAGGCGTTGATCGACCAGATCGCACGCGACGTCGAGCGAACGCGCGCCGCGACGCGCCCCTGACTCACACGATCCTGGCGGCGCCGTTCCGGCGCGGGTCGGCCGCTGCGGTCGTCCGCGTGACGATGCTGACGCCGCCGAAGAAGTGGTGTCGCGAGTCCCACGTTCGAACCTCGAAGCCCGCGGACTCGAGCGCCGCCACCGTCTCCGGCCCGAAGCCGGGCTCCAGATGGACGAGCGCGCCGGCCGGATGAACCCGCGGACGATCGACTGCGGCCTGCGGCTCGAGACCCTCGTCGAGGATCCCCGCGACGACCTCGAGCAGCGCACTCCGCAGCCGTGTGCCCCCGGCGGCGCCGGCCGCGAGCACGAATCCGTCCGCGTCGAGTGCGAGCGTCGGCGCCATCATGCTCGCCATCCGGTCGCCCGGCGCGAGCTCATCCGTGATCAGATCGACTTCGCCGAGCATGCTGTTCAGGTGCAGGTCGAGCCCGGGAACGAAGTCGCCGGAGCCGAGCCCGAGGCTGGTCGTGAGCGCGCAGGCATTGCCTTGATCGTCGACGACGGAGACGTTCGTCGTCCCGTTCTGAGCCGGCCCTTCGTCGCGCAGGGCACCGACGAACGCGAGTGCGCGCTCCGGCTCCTCGAGGCCGCGGAGCTCGGGTAGGCGCGCCACGGCAGCGGGAAAGTCGGAGAGGCCGGCGCGCGTTCGGAGCTCGTAGCCGCGGAACTCGAGCTCGGTAGGGTCGGTCCAGCGAGCCGTGTACGACGTGAGGTCGCCCGCGGTGACGAGCCCGCCACGCTCCTCCATCAGGGCGAGCAGCTCCCTCCCGATCGTTCCCTCGTAGGCGCCCCGCGGCCCGTCTTCGGCGAGCGACTCCAGCGCTGACACGAGCCCGGGCTGGCGGAGGAGATCGCCCTCGTCGAGCAGCGAGCCGCCCGGCGAGTAGATCCGAGCGCCTTCGTTCATCGTCATCACCGGTTCCAGCATCCGCAGGCAGGCGGCGTGTGCGGCAGGCATCGGGACCGCACCTCGCGCGAGGCGGAGTGCGGGCTCGACCAGGCGCGGCCAGGGCAGCCGGCCGTACTCGTTCCAGAGCGCGTCGAGCCCTGCCGGAACTCCCGGCACCCCACACGAGCCGATTCCGACGGCGTAGTGCACGAGCTCCGTGCCGAACGGAATGTCCAGCTCCAGGAGCGCCACCTCTCGCGGTTCGGCGCCGAGCCCAGGGACGGCGACGAAGCAGTCGAGGTTCCGCGCGCGGCCCGTCGCTGCATCGAAGTAGATCCCATGCCCGCCTCCGAGCAGGCCGGTCATCACCGTCTCTGCGACGCATGAGGCGAGAGTCGCGGCAACCGTGGCGTCGGCCGCGCTTCCGCCGTCCTCGAGGATTTCCGCGCCCGCTTCCGCAGTCGCAGGATGGCCGGCGGCGATGCCCGCTCTCATGAGGGAAGGGTAAGGGGCCGCCTGCGGCAACGGCCCCGTGCACTAGTACCTACCCATTAAGCGGCACTGCGAGACGCCCACGCGCATCCGTCCCTATCCTGGGTGGAATGCGACCGGCGACGTACGGCTGCGCGCTTCTGTTGGTGTTCTTCCTGGCGGGCTGCGGCGGCTCGAAGAAGAAGTCCTTGTTCGGTGGGGCGGGAGACTGCCCGCCTCCAGCGTCGACCGCTTCAGCGGGTTCAGCTCAGATCAATGCCAGGGCCATCGGCAAGGGATACGCGAAGCTCGTCGTCATCCACGCTGCGGACAAGACGAGCGGCGCGCCGGTTCACGGGGGCAAGGTGAGCATTCGCGCCGAGATGTCGTGTCCGCACGTCATGCCGATGTACACGAAGCGGCTGCAGGAAACCTCGACCGGCACCTACAAGGCGGGCTACTCCCTCGTCATGCCCGGGCAGTGGACGTTCTTCATCACCCTCAGGGACGAGAAGGGCGATGCGACGACCTCCGCGCTACCCGTAACGGTGAAGACCGGCGGCTAGTTGCTACCCTAGGCGCGACCGCATTCTCGGCCGTACGCGGCGCTTCCCGCGGCGAGCTTGGATTGCGGACTACGCACAAAAGGAGACGGTTTGACTCTCACAAAGGAAGCAAAGCTCGAGATCATCGGGCGCCATGGCAGCTCGCAGCAGGACACGGGCTCGCCCCACGTCCAGATCGCGCTCCTCACGCAGCGCATCAACGAGCTCACGGAGCACCTCCGGGCGCATCCGACGGACCACCACTCGCGGCGCGGCCTGCTCAAGCTGGTCGGGCGCCGCAGGCGATTTTTGAACTACCTCCAGCGCAAAGACGTGGAGGCGTACCGCGAACTGATCAAGGAGCTGGGCCTCAGGCGATAGCTCTGCAAGAGGAGAGTCGGAGTTTGAGCGAGCTTTTCTCTCACTCCCCCGGACAGGATTCATCCTGTCCCGGCGTACACGAAAAGCTGACTCAAACCTCGGCTCTCCACGAGGAAGTGGAGGCACAGATGAGCACGATGACCGAAACCCTCGCCACGGTCGCGGTGACCGTGGGCGAGCAAGAAATGACGTTCGAGACGGGCAAGCTCGCCAAGCAGGCGGACGGCGCCGTCGTCGTCCGCGCCGGCGAGACGATGGTCCTCGCGACCGCGCAGGGGAAGATGGAGGGCCGCGAAGGCGCCGACTTCTTTCCGCTGACGGTCGACGTCGAGGAGCGCATGTACGCCGCCGGGAAGATCCCCGGCGGTTTCTTCAAGCGCGAGGGACGGCCCACCGAACGGGCCATCCTCACCGCCCGCATGATCGACCGCCCGATCCGGCCGCTCTGGCCGAAGGGCTACAAGAACGAGGTGCACGTGGTCTGCACGACGCTTTCGGCCGACCTCGTCACCGCGCACGACATCCTCTGCATCAACGGCGCCTCGGCGGCGCTGATGGTCTCGCCGCTGCCCTTCCTGGGCCCGGTGGGCGCTGTCCGGATCGGACGGGTCGACGGAAATCTCGTAGTCAACCCGACCTTGCCGGTCGTCGAGGAGGAGAGCACGCTCGACCTGATCGTCGTCGGCACGAAGGACGCGCTGACGATGATCGAGGCCGGCGCCGACGAGATCCCCGAGGAGGAGATCCTCGAGGCCTTCGAGCTCGCGCACGGCGAGATCGTGAAGATCTGCGACGCGCAGGAAGAACTGCGCGCAACCGCCGGCAAGCCGAAGTACCTCGACCCCGAGCTCACCGCCGAGCTCGAGTCGGAGCACAGCGGCCGGATCCGCGAGCGCATCGAGGCCGAGGGTCTGCGCGAGGCGGCAGCCGCCGTCGAGGAGCTGACGGGCGAGCTCGCACCGGAGCTCGGCATGGACTCGGGCGAGGAGGACATCCTGCGCCAGATCCAGGTCCGCTCCTCACTGGACGCGATCCTCGAGAAGACGCGCCTCGCGGTCGTCGAGGGCCACGTCCGCGACCAGTTCGAGGACGACCTGAGAGCGCTGACCGAAGCCGAGCAGGACTCGAAGGAGCTCAAGTCGGCCAAGCGCCAGCTGCTCTTCGACCGGATCATCGAGGGCGTGGAGCTGCCGTTCCCGGTCGGCCCGGCGACGGTCGAGGGCGAGGCGCCTGCCGTCAAGGACTCGCTCACCAAGCAGTACGTGAAGAAGGCCGCCGAGTCGATCTACAAGCAGCTCGTCCGCCAGAAGATCGCGGTCGACAAGCGGCGTCCAGACGGCCGCGGGGCCGAGGACGTCCGCGAGGTCACCTGCGAGGTCGGCGTTGCGCCACGGACGCACGGCTCCGCGCTCTTCACACGCGGACAGACGCAGATCATGTCGCTCCTCACCCTCGGCACCGCGAAGGAGGGCCAGCGGATCGACGACCTCTCGCTCGAGACCGATCGCCGGTACATGCACCACTACAACTTCCCGCCCTACTCGGTCGGTGAGACCGGCTTCATGCGCGGCCCGAAGCGGCGCGACATCGGCCACGGCGCGCTCGCCCAGCGGGCGCTCGAGCCGATGATCCCGTCACTCGAGGATTTCCCGTACACGATCCGGATCGTGTCCGAGACGCTCGAGTCGAACGGGTCGTCGTCGATGGGCTCGGTCTGCGGGTCGACGCTCTCGCTGATGGACGCGGGCGTCCCGATCAAGGCGCCCGTGGGCGGCATCGCGATGGGCCTCGTCAAGGAAGGCGACGACTACGTGATCCTGACCGACATCCAGGGCGCCGAGGATCACCTCGGTGACATGGACTTCAAGGTCGCCGGCTCGAGCAACGGGATCACCGCGCTCCAGATGGACATCAAGATCACCGGCGTCACGCAGGAGATCATGCGAAACGCGCTCGAGCAGGCGAAGCGGGCGCGCGAGTTCATCCTCGGGAAGATGGCCGAGGCGATCTCCGAGACCCGCACCGAGCTCGCCGAGCACGCACCGCGGATCTCCACGGTGAAGATCGACCCGGAGCAGATCGGGATGATCATCGGCAAGGGCGGCGAGACGATCCGCGGGCTCGAGGCCGACTACGAAGTGCAGATCGACATCGAGGAGGACGGCACGATCCTCATCTATGCGACCGAAGGCACCAAGGCAACGGCCGCGATCGAAGCGATCGAGTCGATCACGAAGGAGCCCGAGGTGGGGGACACCTACACGGGCAGGGTCGTGAAGACGACGGACTTCGGCGCCTTCGTCGAGCTGAAGAAGGGCACGGACGGGCTCCTGCACGTCTCGAACGTCGGGCCCGGCCGGGTCGGTCACATCGAGGACGTGATCGCGCGCGGCGACACGCTCGACGTCGTCGTCCAGGAAGTGGACAAGGAGCGCGGCCGGATCGGGCTCAAGCTCGTGGCGAAGCACGAGAACGGCTCGCTCGTCCAGCCCGACGAGTTGATCGAGCGTGCGAAGGATGCGCCTCCGCGCGAGCGCTCGGAGCGTCCTCCGAGGCGCGACGGCGGCAGTCGCGGCGGCCGGAACCGCGGCCCACGCAGGGACGGCTAGCGCGAAGGTTCTTGCGCAAGGCTGGAGGGGCGGCCGACACCGCCCCTCCAGCGCGTGCAGCCGTTCTCAAGGCAGCCACTAGGATCCGCCCGTGCAGCAGAAGTACGTCGTAAGCGAGCTCGATTCTGGCCAGCGCGTGATCACCGAGCGGATCCCGAGCGTGCGCTCCGTCGCACTCGGCTTCTGGATCGGCGCCGGCTCGCGCGACGAGACGCCCTCGAAGGCCGGCATCTCGCACTTCATCGAGCACCTCCTGTTCAAAGGCACGCGCTCCTACTCCGCGCAGGACATCGCCGAGATCTTCGACGGGCTGGGCGGCGAGCTGAACGCGGCCACCTCGCGCGAGCACACGCTCGTCTATGTCCGCGTCGCCGACCACCACCTCGAGCAGGCGCTCGACGTCATGAGCGACATGGTCTACGCGCCGCTCTTCGCGGATCTCGACTCCGAGCGGGAGGTCGTGCTGGAGGAAATCGCGATGTACGAGGACACGCCGCACGAGCTCGTGCACGACCTGATGAGCGAAGCGGTCTTCGGCGACCACCCGCTCGGCCGGCCGGTGATCGGCACCGCCGAGGTGATCTCGTCCGTCGGCCGGCGCGCGCTGACGACCTATCACCAGACGATGTACCAGGCCGGCAACGTCGTGGTCGCCGCGGCGGGGAACCTGAAGCACGACGACCTGGTCGCGCGCCTCCAGAAGGCGGAGCGGAAGCAGGCGAAGGCGCCCGGCAAAGGCCCGCGCCTCCGCAGCCCGCTCGTGAGGCCGCCGCGCCCGAGCGTCCGCTTCCAGCGCAAGCGCACCGAGCAGTACCACGTCTGCATCGGCGCACCCGGGATCGCGCGCTCCGATCGGCGTCGCTTCACCGCGTCGCTGCTCGACGCGCTGCTCGGGGGCTCGGCGTCGTCGCGGCTCTTCCAGGAGATCCGCGAGAAGCGCGGCATGGCCTACTCCGTCTACACGTTCGCGTCCCAGTACACGGACAGCGGGCTGATCGGCTTCTACGTGGGGACGCGGCCGGAGAACCTCGCTGACTGCCTCGAGATCGCGAACGAGCAGATCGGCGAGGTCGCCGAGGGCCTGCTCCGCAAGGGCGAGCTCGAGCGGGCGAAGGAGAACCTCAAGGGACGGATCCTGCTCTCGATGGAGTCGACCTCGAACCGGATGAGCCGCCTCGGCAAGTCGCTGATCAGCGACACGGAG
>Ga0307299_10000510_pt1 | contig 12961 bp, 13 predicted proteins | sample ER_DNA_159_FD_194466 | JGI IMG/M metagenome (GOLD analysis project Ga0307299, IMG submission 194466) | Bulk soil microbial communities from the East River watershed near Crested Butte, Colorado, United States - ER_DNA_159 | ecosystem: Environmental > Terrestrial > Soil > Floodplain | place... | reverse complement strand
GCAACGGCACGTGGCGATCGTCCGTCACCGGCCGATTTCTAGCGAGGGCGTGAGCTCGCGCGGCGACTGAAGTCGTTCGTGGGCAAGACGTGGGAGCCATTGCAACTGCCTTGGCAGGTACCAGTTCCAGTCGCCGAGCAGCTTCATGGTTGCTGGGAGCAGCACGCCGCGGATCAGCGTTACGTCGATTAGAACCGCGGCGGCGAGGCCGACACCGGCCTGCTTGAGCTCGAGCGACGAGAGCGTTCCGAAGAGCGCAAAGACGCAGACCATGACGACGGCAGCGGCGGTGACGACACCGCCGGTGATGGCGATCGACCGCCGGACCGCCGTCTCGGTTCGCTCGCCCGAGTCGACAGCTTCACGTACACGACTGAGGATGAAGACGTGGTAGTCCATCGAGAGCCCGAAGAGCACGACGAAGAGGAAGAGCGGTAGCCAGGAGACGATTGTCCCGTTCGACCGAAAGCCGAGGAGCGATTCCGCCCAGTGGTGCTGGAAGACGAGCGCGAGCACGCCGTAGGAGGCGCCGAGCGAGAGCAGGTTGAGGGCGATCGCCTTCAGCGGGACGATGAGCGAGCGGAAAGCGACGAGGAGCAGCGCGAAGGCGAGCGCGAGCACGAACGCGAGCACGTACGGGAGCGCGCGGCGGATTTGGCGGGTGAAGTCGACGTCTTCGGCGGTGGGGCCGGTGACGGCTGTCTCGATGCCGCGGATCCGCCCCACGGTCGACGGAATCAGCTCGTGGCGCAGTGCGTCGATGGCGTGGCGGCTTGACGCGTTCGCACCGTTGCCGGTCAGCGGCAGGAAGAGCGCCCCAGCGGCGCCGGGGCCGGCGGAGACGGTTCGGATCGGATCGATCGGCGTGTTCGCGACGCCTTCTTCGACCGCGGCCCGGCTGAGACGACGCAGCTGCTGTCTGAACTGCGCCTGTGTCGCCGCGGGTGCCTCGGCGGCGACGACGGCGGTCTCGCCGGCACTCGGGAACGCTCGGCGGACATCGGCTAGGGCCCGCAATGCCGGCTCGCTCTGCGCGGTCAACGCCAGGTCACTCGGCTTCGAGATCCGCAGCGACAGCGCCGGATACACGAGCGCGAGAAGCACCGCGGTCGCGAGCGCTGCGGCGACGAGCGGCCGGCGGGTGACGCGCTCGACGAGCGCTGACCAGAAGCGGCTGCCGCTGTCGGTGTGCGCGCGAGGCAGCAGCGGGATCCGGCCGCGGTCGATCCGCGGCCCGAGTAGACGCAGGGTCGCGGGAAGGACGGTGACGGCGCCGAGGACGGCGCAGACGATGACGGCGATCGTGGCGGTGGCAATGCCGCTCAAGGTCCTGACGCCGACGATGTACATGCCGGCCATCGCGATCGCGACTGTCGCGCCGGAGATGACGACGGTGCGCCCGGAGGTTTGCAACGTCGTCTCGAGCGCCGCGTCGATGGCCGCGCCGCGCTTTCGTTCTGCGCGTGAGCGGACGACGAAGAAGAGCGCGTAGTCGACGCCGACGGCCATCCCGATCAGCAGCGCCACCGTCTTGGCGCTGTCTTCGACCGGAAACAGCTGACTGAGCGGTCCGAGCAGCCCGAGGCCCGCGGCGACGGCGCTCAGCGCAAGCATGACCGGAACCAGCGCCGCGACTAGCGACCCGAACGCGAGCAGGAGCACGAGCAGCGTGACCGGGATCGAGAGGAGCTCCGCGCGGTGGAGATCGCGATCCACCGTCCGGTTTCGCGCCTGGTCGGCGGAGACATCGCCAGTCTCCTCGATCGTCAGCTGTGGGTGTGCGTTCGCTGCGGCGGCCACTGTCGCGCGGATTCGTTCGACGTCGATGTCGCGCGTGAGCTCCACGGCGACGACGGCGGACCGTCGGTCGACAGAAACCTTGGCCTCGGGTGTGAGGCCGAGCGCGCGGAAGCGCCGCTCGACGTCGCGGATCGCGCTGCGTGGTAGAGGCGCACGGGATGAGTGGAGATAGGCGAGCTCGCGCGGCGGACCCCAGAGCCGGTGCTTGTTCACGATCGCGTATCCGCGTGCTGACTCCCCGACGGCGCCGTTGTCGAGCGTCTTCGTACCGCTGATCGCGCCCAGCGCGAGGCAGGCGCCGACGAAGGCGATCCAGGCGGCGACCGCGAGGCGCGGGTGGCTGATGCTCTGACGTCCGATGCTCATCTGCGACCTCCTTGGGATCTGCTGACGGTCGCATGCGCGACCACGCCTGCCCAGCCGGGCAGCCGGAGACTTGCGCGGTAGGGCTGGCCGGTACTACGCCGCGTTGAGGAACGTGACGACAGCCAGCACGCGCCGGTGGTCGTCGCCCGACTGCGGCAAGCGCAGCGTCGCGAAGATGTTCTTCACGTGCTTCTCGACCGTGTGCTCGGTGATGAACAGGCGTTCGGCGATCGCTTTGTTCGAGCGGCCCTCGGCCATCAACGCGAGGACCTCGAGCTCGCGCTCGGTCAGATCCTCGAGCGGCGTGTTCCCCTTGCGGCGCTGACCGACGAGCTGCGCCACGACCGCCGGGTCGAGCACCGACCCGCCCTCGCCGATCCGGCGCACGCTGGTCGACAGCTCGTCGAGATCGGAGACGCGGTCCTTGAGCAGGTAGCCGACACGCTCGGTCCCCTGCGCGAGCAGCTCGACCGCGTAGCGCGCCTGCACGTACTGCGAGAGCACCAGGATGCCGACCTGCGGCCAGCGCGCGCGGATCAGCTTCGCCGCGCGCAGCCCTTCGTCGGTATGCGTCGGCGGCATCCGAATGTCGACGATCGCGACATCCGGGCTCGAGCGCTCAACGAGCGCGCACAGCTCGTCGGCATCGGCGGCGAGCCCGACCACTTCGAATCCGGCCTCCTCGAGCAGCCGCGCCAGGCCCTCGCGCAGAATGACGGCGTCGTCGGCCACGACTACCCGCATGGGATCTCCACTCGAAGGGTCGTGCCGCGCCCGGGTGGGCTCGACACCGTCAGCCGCCCGCCGAGCGCCTCGACGCGGTCGGCGAGGCCGCGGAGGCCCGAGCCGCTGCCGGCTGCGGCGCCGCCGATCCCGTCGTCAGCGACCTCGAGCACGAGCACCCCATCCTTGTGGGAAGCGGCGAGCCGCACCTCGCTGGCGTGCGAGTGCTTGGCCGCGTTCGTCAGCGCCTCGCTGGCGACGAAGTAGGCGGCCCCTTCGATCTGCTCGGCCAGACGGCCGCTGACGGCAATTTCGAGTCGTACCGGCAGCGCCGCTCGCCGCGAGAGATCATCGAGCGCTGCAGCGAGCCCGCGCTCGACCAGGATCGCCGGCCGGATCCCCTGCGTCAGCTCGCGCAGCTCCGCGAGCGCGACCGTGAGCGCATCGCGCGCCTCGCGCAGAACGGGCTCCACCGCGGGTCGGTCGGCCGCGAGCTTGGACTCGGCCAGGCCGAGCGTCATAGCGATCGAGACGAGCCGCTGCTGTGTGCCGTCGTGCAGGTCGCGCTCGATTCGTCGCCGCTCCGTCTCCGTCGCCTCGACCAGGCGCGCACGCGAGGCCTGTAGCTCGGCCAGCCGGGCGCGCAGCTCCGCCTGCAGGCGCGCGTTCTCGAGCGTCAATGCGGCAGCGGCGCACACCGACTGCACGAGCTCCTGGTTCTCAGCGAGCGCGGGGTCGTGGGTCAGCGCCGCGATCGGCTTCCCATCGCGCTCGACGATGGTCGCAGCCCGGTCATCGCCCGGCTGCGGCAGCTGCACCGGAGAACCGCCCGAATCGACATAGCGAGCGCTGGCCGGAACCCAGTACGCGAGCTCGAGCGAGGGATCGCCGAGCGCCCGGCCGAGCGCTTCGCGCAAGTCGACGGAAGTCGCGCCCTCGCCGAGCTCGACCACCAGTCCGGCAACCGCGCCGCGCGCAAGCTGGCGCTGCAACAGCGCGGCCAGGACGGCGATCGGGATCGACGCGAACACGATCTCCCGCGTCCACGCGGGTCCCTGACCAAGCGGATGATCAAAGATATCGTTGCCGACCGAGAACGCCAGCGCCGCGAACATCAGGCTGCCCGCCCACAGCACGGGCGCACCTGCGCGCCGCTCGGGAGCCCTCGCGCGTCGCCAGCGGCGCACGAGCAGGCCAACCGTGAACAGCGACAGCACGACCCCGACGCTGCGCTGCCCCTGCAGGATCCCGTTGGCGACGCTGTCGTTGCGCGCGATCTCGAAAGCGTTGTGCGGGCACTGCGAACAGATCTGCGAGTGCGAATCGGCGAACAGCAGCCAAGCGAATTCGACCACCGTCACGATCGCAATCGCCGCCGCGATGAGCGCGCTGTCCACCGTGCTCCGCAGCCGTCCCGTGGGAAACGACAGCACCAGATAGACGAAGCCGAGCAGGTAGATCGACTCGACTGCCGTTCCGAGCGTGAAGACGAGCGATGACCCGGCGTCGGCGAGAAAGGTCGCGAACCACGCGAAGCCGATGAACACCATCACCGTCCCGAGCCGGTTGTCGGGACGCTGCCGCCGCGCGATCAGGCCACTCCCGATATACGCCCAGCCGACGACGAGCGCGAGCGCCGCCGACGCAGCCGCCGGGCTCCGCTCGCGGTCGCTCCCGAGCACGAGCAGCACTGCACCCACCCCCGCAGCGAGGGCGAGTAGCGCGATCAAACGCTCACGCCTCATCAGCCGACCGCAGAAATCGTGCACCGCCACGCGCACGGTGTGCAGCAGCGCCCATATAAGGCAAGCCTCGCAGCCACGCACCGGCCCCGCCACCCGGCGACCCGCAGTCGCGCCGAGTATGGCTACCCGGTAGCAGGAGTCCCGTTAGCCGTCTGTTGCCGCCGACTCCGACGGACCAGACTCGCGGCATGGCGATCAACCACAACAGAGAACTGCTGACCACGAACCGGATTGCAGCCGCCGCGCTGGCAGCGCTCGGCGCCGCCAGCGCAATCCCGATTCCCCTCGCTCAATTGGATTTCGCGGTGCTCTTCAACGCTTTCAACATCGACAGCGGCGACTCCCCGCGGGCGCTGTTGATCATTGCGGGCGTGGGCGGAATCCTCACTATCGCCGTTGTCGCGCTTGCCTTCACGGGCGCCGCGCTCGCGCTCACCGGTGCGCCCAGCGCCCGCAGAATTCTCATCGCGGCAGCGCTCGGCGGATTGGTCACCGCGATGCCGCTCTGGATCCCCGCCGGAGTCGTGATCGGGGCGGCCGCACTCATCCTCGGCCAGGCCGCCGACGGCCACGGACCAATCGACAAAACACATCGGAACCTGCTGCGCACGAGCGGCGTAACCACCCGCAGCCCCAAGCAAGGAGAGGCCTGATTCGCGTGCTCGGCAACCGCTGGCTCCCGCTCGCGTTCACGACCGGTGCTGCTCTCGCGCTCTGGGCACTCGCCGCCGCCAACTGCTACGCCTGGCAGCTGATTTGGCTTCCCGCGGCGGTCGCGGGCGCCGCCTGGCCACGCCACCGCACACGTACGCTCGACAACTGCCTTCGCCGCCTCCGGCGAGAACGGGAGCGAAGGGAATGACCCGACACGTCGGGACTGCGACCGCGGCCACGCTTGTACTCGCCTCGGCATACGCAGCCGATGCGAGCCAGCCCAAGACGCCAGCGATCCCGCCTGCCGCGGTCTCGAGTCTGCACGGCAGGATCGCATACAGCACGCGCGGCGGAGATATCTGGGTGATGAACGCTAGTGGCAGTGGCCGCCGCCGCGTCACCCGCTCCGGACGCGGCACCGACTTCGACCCCGACTTTTCACCGGGCGGGCACCCCTCGTCTTCCGCACCTCCGGCGGGCGGTACGCACCCGACACACAAGGAATCGGCCTCGAAGGCATCTTCGTCGCCAACGTGCGCACCCGGCGCGAGCGCCAGATCCAACCGCGCACCGGCGGCCTCTTCCCCACCTGGTCACCCAACGGCAGAAAGATCGCCTTCAGCGGCCTCCCCGCGGCGGCCGCCCCCTCGACACGATCCACCTCGTGAACCCGACCGTGTTTCTGGGTTCACGCGCGCGCGCGTTTACCAGACCGTGCCTTGTTTCACAAGCTGAGTGAATCTGGTTTTTGAGATCCTTAGGGAGAAATGGCGAGATACGTCGAACTGAGGAGACACACAGACGCCGACGGGGACGTCCTGACGCCGGAGGGTGTGCGCGCTGCGACCGAGATCGGAGCGCGCCTGCGCGGCGGCTATGACCTGCTCGTCTCCACGGGTGCGCAGCGCGCAACGCAGACGCTCGCCTGTTTTCTCGCCGCGCTCGGCGAGCGGGTCCCCGGTGGGGTCGTCGTCGAGACAGGCTTGCGCTCCGGGAGAGAAGAACGCTGGCGCGACGCGTACGAGAAGGCAGGAAGCGGCGAGCTCGAAGCACTACGGACTGCGGATCCAGAGCTCGTCGAGGAGGACTCGGCAGCCTTGGGTGCGGCGCTCGGACGAGTGCTCGACACGCTCGCCGACGGGGGTCGCGCCCTGATCGTCGGGCACAGCCCGACAAACGAGGCGGCCCTGTTCGGGCTCACCGGCGAGATCGTGGGCCCGATCTCCAAGGGCGCGGGCGTCTTACTCGTCACCGACGATCAGGGCTTTCGGGTGGAGACCCTGGACTGAGGTCGGCACATTATGGGCTCAACGAGGCGCGCGACCGACACGCTTGCTAGCACCGTGAGCCCCTTCGCGACACCACTCGAGCCAGCCTCCGGCCCGCCCCGATGACGTCGTCGATCACCTACGAGAGCCGACGAACGCATCAGCTCTGGCGCCGGTGGCTCGGACCGGCGCTGCCGACGGTCCTCTTGTCTGCGGTGGCGGCACGGGCATCAGGTCGTTGCACCAGGCGGCGAAGGAAGCGTAGGGCCTGCGGTCCCGGGACGTCGGCGAAAAACTCGGAGTCGACCTGCTCGACGACCGCGATCGCGCGCGGCGCGAGCCGCGCCCCGCCCTTGGTCACACGCACCCGGCGTGCGCGGGCATCGGCGGTATCGACCTCGCGTTCGATCAGGCCTTTGCGCTCCAGACTGCGCAGCACCTGCGAGGTCATCTTGATATCGGTGCCGGCCTGCGCGGCCAGCGCGATCTGGCTTGGACGCTCGCCCTGCTCGTTCAGCCACCAGGTACAGGCGAGCAGCACGAACTGGACATGGGTGAGGTCGAGCGGCGCCAGCGCCCGGGCGACGCCACGCTGCCAGCGCAGCGTGGCGTGCCAGAGCAGGAATCCGGGGCTGTCGTTCGGGTGCAGCGGCATCAAGCCTCCGCACGCTCGGCCAACGCGGCGAGCGTCTGCGGGAAGTCGGCGCTGATCTCGGGGCCGATCTGCGCTCCGAGCGTGTCCGCGGCCGGGCCGGTGATCTCCATCCGATACGTGACGCGGGCGCGCTCACCGTCGAGAGGCTGGACACGATGGTTCGTTCGCACCACGATCTCGCCCAACTCGGCCTCGTCGACGAAGAGCTCCGGCTCGACCGCCTCGGCGATGCGAAGCTCGACCGGCTCCTCCCCGATCGGGGCCATCACGATCGTGCCGCCGGCCACGAACGGCCCGACCAGCTCGATCCGCTCGATGTCGCCGTTCCACTCCGGCCAGCCCTCAACATCAACCCACATGCGCCAGATCGCCTCCGGCGCCGCGCTCGTCTCGACGCTGTGCTCTATTGCCCACACCGTAGCCTCCTTAGTCTTCGCGGAGATGATCTGTGCATAGATTATACTGTGTGGCCACTGCTTGTCAAGCAAGAACGTCTGGCGTTCCGTCGCTGCCGCGGCGGCGAGCGAAATGCAGGCCCGTCCACCCGACCAACCGCTGGGAGCTGCCGGAGGGACCGTTCACCTATTGGCGCGGCACGATCACCTCGCTCGAGTTCAGTCCAGAGAGCGCAAGAAGATAGGCGACGGCGTCCTTTTGAGACGCGCCTGTCCCGAACGGAAAGCCCCGGGTGGTCGGGTGGTCGCGGAGATGGTTGATCAGCGTTCTCGCCGTCTCTGGCTAGCCGAACGTGAACGCGTAGGCCTCGGCGCCGGGCTCGAGGAACGTGATCTCCAGTGTCCGCTCGCGGACCGCGTCGTGCTCGCGCAGGAGCTGGTACAGCCGGCCCTCCCGGAGCAGCCCTTTCCCGTCCTCGTCGACGTCCACGCCGCGTGACGGGCCCGGAGCCCCGCCGTCGAGGAGCACGCGGAAGGGAATCGGCTCTCGCGCGCCGGCTGAGAGCACCAGATGAGCGTCGCGCGCATGGAAGCGGTAGGCGATGCTCCCGCCGGCCTGGTCGAGCATGACCTTCTCGCGGCCGATCGTCCACTCGCCAGAGAGAGCCCAGTGGTTGAAGCGCAGGCGCTCGGGGAGCTCGTAGGCCACGCGTTCCTCGAGCACGGCGCCGTTCGGTGAGGCGAACTGGTCGCTGCGCTCGTAGCCGAGATACGTCTCAGGCGTCCGCAGGTTGTCCCAGTCGGCTTCCGCCTCCACGCCGTGCCCTTCGACGCCGACTGGCTCGCGCTCGACGCCGAGCAGCCGCTGAATGACGCGCTCGGATTCCTTGTAACGGCCTTCGCCGAAGTGGTGGTCGCGGATGAGGCCGTCGGCGTCGACGAAGTAGAGCGCCGGCCAGTAGTTGTTGTCGAAGGCGCTCCAGATCGCGTAGTCGTTGTCGGCAGCGACCGGGTAGTCGATCGCCATGTCCTTCGTCGCCTGCCTGACGCGCTCAAGCTCGTGCTCGAACGAGAACTCGGGCGTATGCACGCCGATAACGATGAGCCCGTCATCTCGATAGACCTGCGACCACGCGCGAATGTACGGCTCCGTGCGCAGCCAGTTGATGCACGTCAACGTCCAGAAGTCCACCAGCACGATGTTGCCCCGCAGCTCGGCGGGGCCGAGCGGCTCGGAGTTGAGCCACCCGGTCGCGCCGCCGAGCGAGGGCATGCGCAGGCGTTTGAACACGGTCACCTAGCGAAGCGATTTAAACGCGGCACGGACCTCTTCGCTGAAGAGCTCCGGCTCTTCCCACGCGGCGAAATGCCCACCCCTGTCGACCTCGTTGAAGTAGGCGAGGGTGGGGTACGCCTTCTCGGCCCAGCTGCGCGGGGCCCGGAAGATCTCGTCGGGGAAGGTGGTGAAGCCGACCGGGAGCGAGACCTCCGGAGGCGCCTGGCCGGCCGCGAGAGCCTGGGCTCGTCCGCTCTCCCAGTACGACCGGGCCGCCGAAGCCCCGGTGCCCGTCAGCCAGTACAGCGTGATGTTGTCGAGGATGTGGTCCTGCGTGAGATTGCCCGCAGGCTCGCCGTCGACAAAGGCGTGGGAGATCTTGTAGTAGCTGTCCGTGTCGTGGTCGAGCATCCAGGCCGCCAGGGCGACGGGTGAGTCGAGCAGCGCGTAGCCGATCGTCTGCGGCCGCGTGGCCTGCTCGAGGAAGTAGCCGAAGCCGCTCTGCCTGAACGTGGCGAGGGCATCGGCCGCCGCGCGTTCATCTTCGGAGTCGGTCGGCTGAGGGCCGGCCAGCGCCGTCACGAGCAAGTTCGTGTGGATGCCGACCAACCCCGCGGGTGCCAGGCGGCCCATCGCGTCGGTGACGGAGGCGCCCACGTCGCCGCCCTGGGCGACGTAACGGGTGTAGCCAAGGCGGTGCATCAGCTCCGCCCACGCTTGCGCGGTGCGGCCGGGGTCCCAGCCGACCTCGGCCGGCTCGCCGGAGAAGCCGTAGCCGGGCAGTGACGGCAGCACGAGATCGAATGCGTCCTCGGCGCGTCCATCGTGCGCGGTCGGGTTCGTGAGCGGGCCGACGACCTCGAGCAGCTCGATCACTGAGCCGGGCCAGCCGTGCGTCATGATCAGCGGCAACGCGTCCTCGTGACCCGACCGCACGTGGATGAAGTGAATGTCGACCCCGTCGATCTCGGTCGTGAACTGCGGCAGCGCGTTCAGCTTCGCCTCGGCCTTGCGCCAGTCGTAGTCGGTGGCCCAGTAGCGCGCCAGTTCCTGCAGCGTCGCCAGCTGGACGCCCTGCGACCGATCTTGAACGAGCTCCTTGCTCGGCCAACGCGTCGCGGCGATGCGTCGGCGCAAGTCGTCGATTTGCTCCTCTGGAATCTCGACGTGGAAGGGACGGATCTCGGTCTGGACGGTGGTGCTCATGACGACCTCCTTTGCTAACGGATTAAGCGAAACGCCGCGCGCAGCTCCTCGGTGAAGAGCTGCGGCTGCTCCCAGGCGGCGAAGTGGCCGCCCTTCTCGACCTCGTTGAAGTAGATGAGATTGGGGTAGGCCTGCTCGGCCCAGCTGCGCGGCGCCTGATATTGCTCCGCGAGCTGCACACCTTGCGACTCATCTGCGACGGTCTCCTTCTCGGGCCACCGCGTGGCCGCGATGCGTCGACGGAGGTCGTCCAGGGCCTCGTCCGGGGTGTCGAGGTGGAAGGGGCGGATCTCGACTGCTGTCTCCACGGTGCTACTCATGAGGACTCCATGTCCGTGGGGTGGGCTTCGGCTGACCGTCCTCTCTGGCCTTCGGGGACCCGAACGACCCTACTCCTGTCGGTGGAGTCGAACAACCGGCGACACCAGACCGACACAGAGGCTCCACCTCCGAACGTTGATGACGAACGTGACGGGCGCCGCCGGTCCTTCGAACGGCCGGCGCGGCGAGCGCTATGTAGCCAATTCCGCGTTCGGTGCGGAGTTCCTAAACGCCGTCTACCGAAGAAACACGCCCGTGCGCGATCGCGTCGAGGAGCGCGCGGTGATCCTTCTCGTTGAGATCCGCGTACGCGCGAGCGAACTCGGCGATCGCCCGGTCGAACCGATCGCTCGAGCCGAGGTAGGAAGCGATCGCAACGGCGTCCCCCGACCGGGCATGTGCGCGGGCCAGTGTCCATCCGCACGCGGCGCCGTAGACCGCCAGCCCGTGCGGCAGGATTGTCCGGACGTCGATGGAAACCTTCCAATCCCGAAGCTGGCGCACGTAGAGGTCAGGCGTCAGATTGTCGGGTTCCGGCTCGGTGTGGACCCAGCCGAGAAAGATGTCGCTCGCTGCCTGCATGAGCCGCTGACCTTCGACGACGCGTTGGCCATGGGTCGCGAACCGGCTTCCCCCGAGGAGCGGTTCAAGGACAGACGCTTCCGCCTCCTTCAGCTGGAGGAACAGCGGGTCGCGGTCATCGCGACCGAGCAGCAGCACGATCCAACACTGAGTACCGACGCTGCCTACCCCGACCACCTTTCGCGCAACGTCCACGCGACGAAAACGATCGAGGAGGACACGACGGTCCTCCGGCAGTGACCGCCGGTAGCTGCGAAGGACGGCAGGGATCACCGCCTCTTCGTCACCAGCGGCCAGCTCGGCCAGCGGGACGATCAGCGGCGGCTCCGAAACGATCCGTGGCTCCCCGTCGACCTCACGTGTCAGCGTGGAGAGCGCCCGCATGTTGTCGTTCGACTCGGCCTTTGCGGCGGTCCGTGCGAGCGATTTCGCGAGCTTCCGGTCGTGCGCAGCACGGAGCTCCCCGAGGATGGCGGCGACGTCGAGCCGCGCATACCAGACGGCAAGGTTTCCCATCGCCGCGAACCGAGTGATGGCGCAGCGGTATGCGTTGACAGATTCGAGAACGGCGTTCGTGCGGTCGCTCTTCTTGACCGCCCGCCCACGACCGGCAATCTCGACACTTGCGGCGAGCCGTTTGACATCCCACTCGAACGGCCCCGGCAACGTCTCGTCGAAGTCATTGAGGTCGAAGACGAGATCCCGCTCGGGGGATGCGAACCCGCCGAAGTTCATCAGGTGGGCGTCTCCGCAGAGCTGTGTCTGAAGAGGCGTCCTGGCCCCAGCGCCAAGGTCGTGGGCCATCACGGTCGCCGCTCCGCGGAAGAATGCGAACGGCGAGACGCTCATGCGGCCGTAGCGAATCGGCACGAGCTCCGGCACACGCGTCGCGTCTTGTGCCTCCAACAGCCCCATCGGATCGCGATCGTCGGCGATCGGCAGCGCGGAAAGGCTCGACCGGGGGCACTCGGAGCGCGCAGCCCGCCCAGACGCGGCACGCTCGGACACCGCCGGCGGCGGTTCAACAGAGGTCCGGCTGTGGGAATGCGTGGCTTGGACTTCCACGCGCGCGATCTTGCCACTCATCGCGAAGGGAGGAATCGGTGACCGTGCCGATCGTCGGCGCGACGCACCCGGCCGCGCGTAACGTTGCGTCCGCAGCCGCGCTTGCTAGCGAGGCCCGGCAGGCGGCGGCACGATCAGGACAGGGCGACCTGCGTGCTCGGCGACTTCATGCGAGACGCTCCCCTCGAGCAGCTCACGTGCAGCACCGAGGCCGCGTGAGCCGAGCACGATGACTGACGCATCGATCTCGTCGGCGACGTCGATGATCCCTTGCCAGGTCGGCGCAGCGAGATCGGCTCGTGCCTCGGCGTCAAACCCCGCACGTCGCGCGCGGCTGCGTGCTCGCACCCAACCACTAAGCTAGCCGGCTTCGACGACCTCCTTCAGGCCGGCGAGCATCTTCTCCCAGTTGGCTCGCGAGTGCTCGGCCGCCTCCTCGCTCGAGTTGTTGTCTTGCGTGAGCGACACGCGCGTCCTCTCTCCGTCCCTCTCGAGTTCGTACAGAACTGTGTGGTAGTTCTCTGGAATGTCGTCCTGGCCGCTCAGCGGACTGAAATGCGTCACTTTCAGACGCCGTTCTGGCTCGACCTCGACGATTTCCCCCTTGTCTTCGTACTTCTTGCCCTCGTACTCGCCTTTCCACACGATCGGGCTGCCCGGCTGCCAGTCCGTCACGACTTGAGAACCAAACATGTACTTCTCGATCTGCTCAGGCTCCGTAAGCGCAGTCCAAACGTCGCCTGGTGAAGCATCAATCTCGATTGTTGCGATGGCGACATGGTCCCCCATGATCTCCTCCTCTCTCGGTCTGGGCTGGGCATACCCTTCTTCTCCCCCAGGCAAGCTCGCCGCTCCCCGCACGGGCCGTCGCGCACGTAAGCGCGGGACCGTTTCTTGGGTAGTCG
>Ga0307299_10000507_pt1 | contig 13026 bp, 12 predicted proteins | sample ER_DNA_159_FD_194466 | JGI IMG/M metagenome (GOLD analysis project Ga0307299, IMG submission 194466) | Bulk soil microbial communities from the East River watershed near Crested Butte, Colorado, United States - ER_DNA_159 | ecosystem: Environmental > Terrestrial > Soil > Floodplain | place... | reverse complement strand
CATTGGGTTCTTCGTCAACTACACCTTGGGCAAGGCCACCAAAGACGACAAGCAGGTCGCCAAGGCCGAGGCCGATCTTGACGCGTACCGCACCTCGTTCGGCGAGCTGATCAACTCCGTGATCCCCGAGCTGCCCGCCGACGCAGTCGCCGAGGAACTCAAGCCGCATGTCCAGTCCCTCTACGCCGCGATCGACGCCAGCGTGGCTGGCAAGGCCGACTACCAGACCAAGCTCAGCATGGCTGCCGATCACATGGCCATGACCGCTGAGGTGCTCGCCGGAGGCATCGCGAAGAACAAGGGTCTGGACGGCGACGTAGACGGCACGGCCGCAACCGTTCGGGCTACGCTCACCAGCCAGCTATCCGCTCACGTGTGGCTAGCCGGAAATGCCTTGGATACCGCCGTACGGCACAAGGGCGATCTGAAGGATCCCCAGGTGGTCGGCGCTGTCAAGGCACTCGACGCCAACTCGGTGGCACTGGCGAAGACCGTCGGCTCGGTCTACCCCGACGCCGAGAAGCCGTTCCTCGCATCGTGGCGGCAACACATCGGATTCTTCGTCAACTACACCTTGGGCAAGGCCACCAAGAATGACAAGCAGGTTGCCAAGGCCAAGGCAGATCTTAACGCGTACCGCACCTCGTTCGGCCAACTGATCAACTCGGTAATCCCCGAGCTGCCCGCCGACGCAGTCGCTGAGGAACTGGTCCCGCACGTCCATACCCTGTTCGCTGCTATCGACGCAGACGTGGCAGTCAAGGCCGACTACCAGACGAAGCTCACCAAGGCGGCGGACCATATGCCGATGACTGCGGCGATCCTTGCTAGTGGCATCGTCGCCAACAAGAACATCGAGTCATAAGACAGCTCATCCCAGCGGACTGGGCGGCTACAAACTGCTGGCAGATTGCATGTTTCGGCACGGGCGGAGTGCAATCTGCCCAGCACTTTTGCCTTTGCTCACTTGCCCACGAGTTTGAAGGCATGATGCGTCTTTCCCGTGCGATGGGAATAGACGACCCAGGCCAGACTCAGGGCTTCCAGCCACCGGGCGCTCTCGATGCCACCCATGTCGATCACCGGCCAGCCGAACTCTGCGAGGAGCTGGGTGACCGCTTGCTTCGCCGCGTCATGGTTTCCCGCAATGAACATATCCGGCTCGTCGCCCGTCAAGCGTGGATTGATCATCACATCGGCTTGCACGACATTGAGGCCCTTGACGACGTACGCGTCAGGAGTCAGCCGCTGGATGCGCTCACCTAATGAGTCGGTGGTACCGACGAACAATCCTGGCTGTCCGGAGGAGAAGTCGAGCGGATCGCTGGCATCGATCATGATCTTGCCAGTGAAGTTCTCAACGCCGGCGAGCCGGATGACTTCCTCGGCGGCGCTGCCAAGGACCGACAACACCACGAGCTCGCCGAATTGGGCCGTCTCAGCGAAGGTGCCGACCTGTGCTCCGCGACCAGCGTGGCGCAACCATCCGGACAACTTGGTCGAGTCACGAGAGCCGATCATGACCGGGTGGCCTTTTTCCAGAAATCCTGTGGCAAGCGTCTGTCCAGCCGGTCCGGAACCGAGGACGCCGATCTGCAACGGCTGAGTCATGATCTTTCTGTTACCACCGGTAGCGCTGAGGTCGGAAGTCGGCGTAGCTGTCGTCGAGGTAGTACGGAACAGTGACTCCGCCGGGCGGCACGATCTCATCGATGCGTTTCGACAGTTCGTGATCAATGGTGACGTCGAGAGCGGCGAGCTGGCCGGTGAGCTGATCGATAGTCCGCGGTCCCAAGACAATGCTGGTGATCCCGGGCCGCTGCAGCGTCCAGGCCAAGCTGAGTGCCGTCAAGGTGATGCCGGCTTCCGCGGCGCAGTCAGCCAGTGCTGACACAGTTGCGTCTGCCAGGGGCGTGAAATGCTTCGCGCCCCACTCATCGGTCGCTGAAAGACGGGCGCCGGATCTGGGACGATTCCCGAGGTACTTCCCGGTAAGTAACCCGCCAGCCAGGGGCGACCATACGGCAAGGGCGGTGTCGTGAGTCAGAGCCGCGGGAATCAGGTCCCGCTCGGCGCGACAATCCAGCAAGTGATAGGCCGTCTGCTCGACGACGGGGCGGTTGAGCCCCAGGTCGTGGGCGCACCACAACATGTCGACCAGCTGCCAGCCGGACGCTCCCGACGAGCCGATGTAGCGGATCTTGCCGGCGTGGATCAGGTCGTCGAGCGCCCGCAAGGTCTCATCAATCGCGGTTTGCGTCGACGGACGGTGAATGTAATAGACGTCGATGTAATCGGTATTGAGTCGGCGCAGGCTTGCCTCACATGCAGCAATCACTGTGCGGCGCGAAGTGCCCCCGGAATTTGGATCCTGACTATCGGTTGGCACCGAAAACTTTGTGGCCACGATGAGACGGCTGCGCTTGCCTGTGATCAGGCGGCCGACGATCTCCTCGCTCCGACCCTCGGCGTACACATTTGCCGTGTCGACAACGGTGACGCCGGCGTCGATGGTCCTGCTGAACAGACGGGCCGCCTCTGTCTGGTCGACCTTGTTGCCGAGCTCCATCGTGCCCAGGGTGAAGGGGCTAACCATCAATCCGGTGCGCCCAAAGGGTCGAAGGCCCATGCTCATGCCCACAATTCTGGGCCGAGGTGAGCGGCCCTTCACCACCCGGTGTTGAACAGGTGGTTGACGAGGATCGCCCAGCCGGCCGCCGCCGCCAGGGCCCACCTGGCTTCTCGGCCCCGGAGCAACGCGAGACCGGAGTTGGCGACGATGCCGAACGTCAGCCAGATCCGCTCGGTCTCGGCCTTAGACAACGCCGAGAGATCGGCCACCAGCGCAGCCAGCAGTCCGAAGAGCGCCAGCAGGGCGGCGGCGCCGCCCTCGACCGAGGTCGCCACACCCGCGAATACCCGTCAGCTGACACTGCCATCCAGACCGCACCGGGAAAGAGCGCAGCGAAGGGAACGATCCGCCGAGCCGCTGCGCCGGCGCCAAGCTCTCGAAGCGCGACCGGCATAGCGACGCTGGCCGCCGAGGAGATGAGAATGCACAGCGCCCCGGCCCAGGACCCGCCGCCCAGTCCGACCCGGGCAAGGAGCCAGAAGACCAACGTGGCTAGCGGCGGATGGCCGGCGACATGGGTAGTCCAGACATTGGTGCCGTTGACGCCGTCGCCGAACGCGATGAAGTGGGTGAAGGTGGACAGGAAAGCTGCCGGGTCGGTGATCCGCGGCACGTCGTGCAGGTACCCATTCGGATCAAGGAGTACGTCGATCCAGCCCTTACGCAGCCCGTCCATGAGGGTTAGGGAGCACAGCCAGTCGAGGTTGGCAGCCAACCGGTGATCAGCAGCCAGCGCCAGGGCAGGTGCTCGACTGCCCGTTGCAGCCTCAGGCCAACCAGCACGCAGGCAGGCTCCGCCAGCTCGCGCCGACGCTGCCGAAGCATGACTTCCACACTGGTCGAAGTGCCGCAAAAAGAGGCGAGCTGGTGGGGCGCTCTAGCCGCTTACGGTTGGCTCACGGCAGCGGCGTGCAGCAGCGGCAGCATCACCTCGTCGACGATCTCAATGATCACCTGATCGGGGACGGGACCGCCGTGGGTCAGAAAGTAAAACCGCATCACCGATAGTCCGGCATCTAGCTGACGCACAGTGACCGTGCCTGATGGAAGCTCGCCGCGTTCGACAGCCTGACGCACTATCTCCGCCATCGCCGCCACGCTGCGCCCGCGGGTGTAGTTGCGGAGCTGAGCGGCCAATTCCGGATTCCGCAGCGCATCGCTGATCAGGCCACGGATGGCCGTGCCCGCCGGCCCAGCAAGCATCTGAGCCGCACTGCGCAGCAGCGCCAGCAGATCTCCACGCAAGCTGCCGGTATTAGCCGCGGCAGCCGGATCAGGGAGCAGGTCGTAAACCGCGGCCAGGACCAGCTCGACCTTGCTCGGCCATCGGCGATAGAGCGAGGCCTTACTCGCTCGCGCCCGCTCAGCCACCCGCTCCATACTCAGCGCTGCGTAGCCGTACCTATCGATCTCGGTGAGGGTGGCTTCCAAAATGGCCATGTCCAGGGCGCGACCGCGCCTGCGAGGGCGCGTACGGTGATCACTGCTTGGTGGGGCTGCGATCAACTCGGGGACGATGTCGGCGCGCGGCATGGCGGGATGGTTCCTAGGCAGCCGTGACCCGGCCGGCGTCGCCGTCGACTGTGATCAACTGGCCGTCGGCGAGCACCGTTGTTCCGGTAACCGTACCCATCACCGCCGGGATGCCGTACTCGCGCGCGACGATTGCGGCGTGCGAGCCGACCCCACCCGAGTCGACCACGACCGCCGCCGCGCGCTGGAACAACGGCGTCCAGGCTGGGTTTGTGTACGGACAGACCAGCACGTCGCCGCTGCGCATAGAACCGAACTCTGCCGGTTCTCTAATGATCTGTACGGGGCCGGAAGCACGGCCACGGCTGGCCCCGATGCCGGTCACCAGAGCGTCCTCGTCCGCAGCAGCCGGATCTAGCAGACTTGCGGCAGAGAGCATGGGTACGCCGGCCAGCTCGGCACGCCGGGTCGCGCGATCTCGTGCAGCGGTGCGGAGGCGGTCGGCTTCGACGGCGGTGAGATCATCTGGATCTGTCACAGCTTCAAGCTCCTCCAGGCGCAGGTGGAAGACATCCACGGCATCTGCCAGGACCCCGCCCGCGGCCAGCCGCCGACCTGCCTCCAGCAATGTGCGTCGCAGGATTGGAATCGCCCGCATGGCGTGGAAGTGAGAGTCCTCCCGGAATGCCGTTCCTGCCCGGGCGGCGTCGACCATTCGCTGCACAGCCGCGCGTCGTCGCGGTGATCGCAGCAGACGATGATCAAGCAGGCGCCGCTCGGCCTCCGCCGCTGGCGTCGTTGCCCTCGTTTGAGCTCGCTCCTCCATGAGTACCTTGATCACTCCGAGCGCCAGGGCAGGATCCTCGCTCCAGCTCGGCGCCGATATCACCAGCGGGCTCAGCGTCTCGCGCTGGCCGTACTCGGCAAGAAAGCCATCCAACGCCTGACGGAAGCCGGTGAACTCGGGATCTTCATCCAGCCGCCTTCTCAGGGTCGGCGGCTCCAGCTGGTTGAAGGCGTCCCGCAGTGCCGGATTGGCTCGCACCTGGCCAGCCAGCTTCTCAAGTGCGCGGTTGGCGTCTTCAGTTATGGTTCGGGCGCCGGCCGTAAGCACGCCGAACAGCTCGGGGCGACCGAGCAGGCCGAGCGCGGCACGCAGCCGCAGCAGGGCGTACCCCGTCGCCGGCAGATAGTCCACGCGCAGGTCAGTGATCAGATCGGTTGCCTCGAGGGTGCGTCGGACGAGGCGAAACAGCTCCGGCCAGCTCAACGCCCTCGGGTCGGGGGCGGTCAGCTCGTGAAAGGCCTGCTCGAATTGCTGGAAGCGCGCGTCCTGGGTCCATCTGGCAGGGTCGTATCGGCGCACCCGGTGGGGAAGCCGCGCGAGTGCGATCGGTGTCCTCTTCGTCGGACGAGGCGCGGGCGGTATGAACCGTTCGACAACGCCATCGTGCTCGGGAAGCGACCCAGTGATGTCGACGCGGATGCCAGCGATCTCGCCCAGCATCCGCTCCACCATCAAGCCGATGCCCGGCTTGATCCACGCAGTCATGTCGAGCGGATATGGACGGACGCTCATGTAGTCCAGCAGCTGGAGGCCGATCTTGCGCTGCACCCGACTCAGCTTGACCGGGGGCGGCGGCAAGGCGGTCATCGGCCGGGCTTGGACCAACCAGATCTGGCCGTCGGCGTACGCCCACTCGATATCCTGCGGTCGGCCGAAGTGGGCGGCGACTGAGCGGCCCAGTACGGCTAGCTCAGTCAGGACCATATCGGGGAGGGTGGATGGTTCCGGACCGGCTTCGGTGGAGTGCGTGACGCCGCCACCGGCTGTGCTGCGGATGATCACCTCGCGCCTGCCGGGCGAATGTTCCCGGACCTCGCCGTGACTGTCTATGACGTAATGGTCGGGCGTCACTAGGCCTGAGACGACTGCTTCCCCCAGCCCGGGGGTCGCATCGACGACGACCTCGTCGCGCGTGCCGGTCACTGGGTTAGCGGTAAACATCACCCCGGCGAACTCGGCGTCCACCATCAGCTGGACCACGACTGCGATCCGCAGGTTGACGGACTCGATCTGTTGCCGCCGCCGATAGGCGATGGCCCGTTCGGTCCACAGCGATCCCCAGCACCGTCGTACGGCGTCAAGCACCGCGGCGTTTCCGATCACATTGAGGTAGGTGTCCTGCTGGCCGGCGAACGCTGCCCCGGCCAGATCCTCCGCGGTCGCGCTCGAGCGGACTGCCACCGGCCCAAGCCCGAGGTCGGTGTACGCCGCGATAATTGCCGCGGCCAACCCGTCGGGAATCGTGACATTTTCGAAGGCGGCGCGGATCGTGGCGCCGTCGTCTCGTGCCGCGAGCCCGGCGGTGATCACCTCGGCGAGCCCCGCATCCTCCACGACCGTCCCGTACGCCTCGGTCAAGACGATGAAGCCGTCAGGCACCGGGAATCCGGCTCGCATCAGCTCACCGAGATTGGCTCCCTTGCCGCCGGCAAGCTCCAGGTCATCGCGCCCGACGGCGTGAATCCGGGTGACGAGCCGCTCCTGGCGCCGGGCGATCGTGTCAACCATGTGTCGTTCCCTTCTGCCGGTGCGCGCCGGGCTCGGATGTGCCGACGGCGTCGGTGGGCGGATCATCGGCGTACGCGGTGTCGCGCAGTGGACGCGCGGGCAGCACGAGTGCGAGCAGGAATGCAACGCCGAGGAGCGGTGCCACATAGCCGAATACTGGCGGGACCGCGGCTCCATACGCCCCGGCAACGGCGGCTTGCAGCTCGGTTGGCAGCGCATGTAGCCGTTCTGCCGATAGCCCGCCGGCACCGCCCGGAAGCCGATCGATCACGGCTTGCGGCAGTCCCTCGATGAACCGCAGCGTGATCATCGCACCAACGACCGCGACGCCCGCGGAGGCGCCGATCTGGCGCAGGAATGTCACTGTCGACGTGGCGGTGCCGAGATCGGCGCGCGGCGCGCCGTTCTGTGCGACCAACATCATTACCTGCATGGTCATGCCGATCCCCAAGCCGATCAGCAGCAGGAATGCCAGCATTACTGGAGTGGGAGTGGTCGGATCTATCGTGCCGATCAGCGCCAGCCCTACGGTCGCCAATGCGGTGCCCATGATCGGAAAGATTCGGTAGCGCCCGGTGCGGCTGATCAACTGTCCGGAGATGATCAAGGTAATGATCACGCCGGTCATGAGGCACGTCACGACAAGTCCGGCGCGGGTTGAGGAGGACCCGGTGGCGATCTGCAGGTACGACGGCAGGTAGCTGACCGTCCCGAACAGCGCGAACCCGATCAAGAAGCTAATGGCCGTCGGGATGGCGAAGCTGCGATCCCGGAACAGCCGCAGCGGCAAGATCGGGTCGGCCGCGCGCCGAGCGGTCAGCAGCCAGGCCGCGGCAGCAGTGATGGCGGTAATGATCAACGCCGGTATTGTCCAGGCTGGAACTTGCCCGGCACGCCCGACCATGCTGGCAAGCAATACGACGGCAAGGACGGCAATCCCGAGCAAGATCGCGCCGGCGTAGTCGATCGGCGGCCGCGCTTGCGGTACCGGCAACCGCAGCGTGCGGCGTACCATGATCAACGCCAGCAGACCGAGTGGCAGATATCCGGCAAAGATCCAGCGCCAGCTGAGGTGATCAACAACCAGGCCACCCAACAGCGGACCACCAACTGCCGCCAAGATGTAGACGCCGCTCAGCAGCCCTAAATAGCGCCCGCGTTCCCGCGGACTGACGACCTCGCCGAGCACCGCTTGGGCGCCGATCATCAGGCCGCCGCCTCCTGCGCCCTGGATGATCCGCCCGATCACCAGCATGGTCATCGACTGCGCAATGCCGCAAAGGATGGCACCACCCATGAAGACGCCGATGGCGACCAGCAGCACCCGGGGTCTGCCGAAGCGGTCCCCCAGCTTTCCGTACGCCGGCATGACCACGGTCGCTGCGGCCAGATACGCGGTGACAACGGCCGGTATCTGGTTGAGGGCACCAAGATCGCCAGCAACCGCAGGTAGCGCAGGCGCCATGATCGTCTGATCCAGCGCGCCGAGGAGCATGACGAGCATCAGACCAGGCAGGACACGGATGATGAGTGTGCGCTGGCTGCCGGCGATTGGCTCGGGCCGTGCCGACATCTGGACCATGGTTGGTTTCCGATGCTTTTGGAAAATAGAGAACGGAGCGTTCTCTAAGCAGAGTAGAGTTCAGTGTCGGTTCGCGCAACCTTTACCGGCGGTTCAGGCCTCGCGGGCTGGCAGAATTCCGGCATTCTCAGGATCGCAGGGCTCGTGCCGACTCCCGATCGTTCGCCTTCTGTAGTGCTTCAACCAATTCGGCCTTGGTCATCGAGGAGCGTCCCTTGATGCCGAGTCGGGTGGCCAGCTCGTACAGGTGCTTTTTGGAAGCATTCGCGTCGACACCGCCGGCGGTCGGACGGTCGGTATCGATCCCGCCCGCGGCCTGCTCGTCGGAGGGTCCGGGCTGCTCCTTCGGTTCCCAGTGGTCGCCGACTTTTTCGTGGGTGTGCTTCAGGGCGCTGAAGGCCACCCGATGCGCCCGCTCTTCATCGCCGTACTGCTCAGCCGCGGCGTCGTGCGCCTTGGCGAACGTGCGCTGGGCCTTGTCGTCCGATCGTTGCAGCGTGCTGGGTAGCTCGTCCTTGTCGACCTTGCCGGACTTCGTGGTCTTAGGCATCTTCCCTCCTCAAATGACTGCGGAGCTCGACGTATCTCGGCGGGCTCGATGAGTTCTTCCGATTTATCCGGTCGTAAATAGGTAAGCACTATGCCAACAGGAGGATGAGCTATGGGAAAGCTAGTCGTTAACACCTTCACCTCGCTCGACGGCGTCATGCAGGCGCCGGGCATGCCCGAAGAAGATCAGGAGGGCGGCTTCGACCAGGGCGGGTGGCAGGTTCCGTACTTCGATGAGGAATCTGGCGCGGTTATGAGCGAAGCCCTGTCCGCCTTTGATGCCATGCTGCTCGGCCGGAAAACGTATGAGATCTTCGCTGGTTATTGGCCGTACGCCCCCGCGGACGACCCGATCGCGGCGAGGCTGAACGAGGCTCCGAAGTACGTTGCTTCGCGATCCCTCGACAGCGTTGGATGGAAGAGCTCGACGCTGCTTAAGGGCGACCTGGCGGAGGAAGTGGCGCGGCTCAAGGAGCAGTACAACGAGATTCACACTTCAGGGAGCGGCAACCTGGTGCAGAGCCTCATGCAGCAGGGCCTGGTCGACCAGTACAACCTCTGGGTTTATCCGGTTCTACTGGGTAGCGGTAAGCGGTTGTTTGGCGACGGCACCGTGCCCACTGCTCTGCGGCTCATCGAGTCGAGGACTTTTGGCAATGGTGCCGTGATGTTGTCGTACGAGCCAACGGGCAAGCCGGAGTACGGGACCACCGCGCTGGGTGGTTGATCTTGATCATTGTTTCGGATGATCTCGGTTGCTCTTGATCTTGTGAGCTCTTTGACTCCTGCTCCCGGCTTTGACAGTGTGGCGCCGTCCTCGCTGGGGTCAAGGCCAAGCCCTGCGGGTGGCCTACGGCCAGCCTTGACCCCAGCTCCGGGCGACGCATTTCAAAGCAGTGCCGGGAGCAGGGAGGGGGGCATGGGTGATAGAGGCGTTAGGCGGGGTTTCAGTTGAGCGGTGAGTGCAGTTTTCGATGCGATTTCCCCTTATTTTGTTGGGAAAACGGCCTGTCATCGAACGCATCATCGAATATAACAGAAGCGTGGAACTCGGGGACTCCACAGCAGCTGAACGCGACCAGCGCTCGGTGGTGGATGGCCCAGACGCCAGAACCGATGTGCTGAGCATCGAACCGCATGCTTGATTAGAACATCTGTTCCATTCCAGCGGGAAGCGCGCCGCCCTGTCAGCCGCGAGGGCTGGAGTGTTGACGAGCAGGCCGACGGTGTCGGGGAGAAGCGCCCCGCAACCGCTGGGATGACGTGCGGCGCACTGAGCCGGGCCCATGGGGGCTGAGAGGCGACGATCATGGCGGCGGTACTGGGCTCGGGCCGCCATCGGGCATCAGCGTTAAGTTCTTCGACCGGCCCGATCTGATGAGGGATCTCACGGCGAGGAAGACCACACCGCCTGCTAGGAGCCAGGGGCCGGCGACAATTATCGGATCCATCGACTGATGCACCACATCAGCGCGATGCTTACCGATCCGTGAGTCGATGCCATGGCGGTGAAACTCGGACATGACGCCGGTTTCGGTGATCGGATTGTCCGGGTGAAGAGTTGCCAGAGAGCGGAGATGGCTTTCAGCTGCATCGACCCGGTCGGCCGCTAGAAGGATGAGCCAATGCGCCGCCCGGCCCTCGCTGTAGCGGCGATAGGCGAGCTTCCGCATTACTCCGGAGAGCCCTTTTGGCGGGCAGGAGGTGCCGAACACCGGGGTCAGGAACTTGTGCTCGATGGAGCGCTCACGTGGCCACTTCTCCGGTTGTCGCTCGGGGAAGTCCCAATGGGCACCGGTCGCGGAAGGGTCGAACCGCTCCTGCGGCACTGACGGCCGGTCCTTGGAGTCGAGATCGACTCCCCAGCCCGGTATCCGAGCTCGCAGGTCGTCGGCGGTCTCCGTGAGCGGCGGCTTTTCTAATGTGTACGGCATTTTTGAGCTTCCTCTGCCTTAGTGACCGTTCGGCACGATGAGCGGCTTGATGCAGCCATCCAGCTTCGCCGAGAAGGTGTGGTACGCCTCGTTGATGTCGTCCAGCGGAAACCGGTGAGTGACGATCTCGCTGGGCTTCAGGTACCCGTTGCGAATGTGCTCGAACAGCCGCGGCCATTGCCGCTTCACCGGGCATTGGTTCATCCGCAAGGTGAGACCCTTGTTCATCGCGTCGCCGAACTTCACCGCGCTGAACATCGGGCCGTACGCGCCCATGACCGAAACCGTGCCGCCCTTGCGGACGGAGTCGATCGCCCAGTTCAGCGCGATCGGCGAGCCACCCTGCAACTTCAGGCTGGCCGAGCTGATGTGCTGCATCAGGTTGCCGTCGGCCTCGGCTCCCGCGGCGTCGATGGCGACATCGCTTCCCAGATAATCGGTGATCTTTTTCATATGCACGACGATGTCGTCGTACTCGGTGAAGTTGTAGGTCTCGGCGTGCGCGAAGCTGCGTGCCTTCTCCAGCCGGTAGTCCAAGTGATCGATTACGATGACCCGTCCAGCACCCATGAACCAAGCCGACTTTGCCGCAAACAAGCCGACCGGACCGGCCCCGAAGACAGCTACCACGTCACCTTCGGCGATATCACCTAGCTGCGCGCCGAAGTAGCCGGTGGCCAGCGCGTCGGTGAGCAGCACAGCGTCCTCATCGTCCATCCACTCCGGAATCAAACTGGGCCCAACGTCGGCGAAGGGCACCCGCACGTACTCGGCCTGCCCGCCGTCGTAGCCACCGCAGGTGTGTGAGTACCCGTAGATTCCGCCGACCGCGGTCGCGTTGGGGTTGACATTGTGACAGTTGGAGTACAAGCCGCGAGAGCAGAAGTAGCACGAGCCGCAGTAGATATTGAACGGCACCATAACCCGGTCCCCAGGCTTGAGACTCTGCACCGACGGACCCACCTCGTGCACCACACCAATGAACTCATGGCCGAACGTCATGCCGACCCGTGTATCGGGCATCATGCCGTGGTAGAGATGCAGGTCAGACCCACAGATTGCTGCCAGCCTCACCTGGACAATTGCGTCGTTGGGGTGCTCCAACGCAGGAATGTCTTTTTCCTCGACGCGGATCTTGTACGGTCCGCGGTACACCATTGCCTGCATGGAGCCTCCCGACACATTGAGATGACGTCGTCGAAGGCTTGGTGTACCCAGTAATGGCGTTGATCACCCAGCGCTCGTTGATCTTCCGCCGTGACGACGGAGTATCAGCCGACGCTCTCGAAGCCGATCAGGATTGAGCCAGTTAACTTGCCAGCGATTAGTCGCACAATTGGTTTGCTCGGGCCATCCTGGTGGCTGGCGGGTGCATGCCCGACCTACCAAGATTCCCAACACGTGGAGCCGCTGATCGACCACCAGATACTTGGCGTCCATCATGTGCGGGACGATCTTGGTGGGCAGCTTTCTTGGGATATCGGGTTTCTGATCTTCGGCATTTGCTCATCGTTGGCCGTTGGTCACTGCACAAGGCCGGACTCCGCGCTCTTGAACATCGGGCCTCACCACCGAGTAACCCGGGCGTTCTGCCTAGGTGACCGGCTGGCCGCCGGTGACGGCGAGCATCTCTGCGGTGATGTAGCTGGACTCTTGGGAGGCGAAGAAGACATAGGCCGGCGCGACCTCCGCCGGTTGCCCAGCGCGGCCCAGCGGTGTGCTCGCGCCATGGCTCTGCGCCTTCTGGGTCGGCATGGTGGCCGGGATCAGCGGTGTCCAGATCGGGCCGGGCGCGACTGCATTCACCCGGATACCCTTCTCCGCTAGCTCCTGCGCGAGGGCCTTGGTGAAGTTGTGGATGCCGGCTTTGGTGGTGGCGTAGTCGAGCAGTTCCGGCGACGGGTTGACCGCCTGCACTGAGGAGGTGTTGATGATCGTGGCGCCCGGCTCCATGTGCGGAATCGCCTTCTTGCACAGCCAGAACATGGCGTAGAGATTGGTCTTCATGACCTGGTCGAACTGCTCGGTTGTGATGTCGGCGATGCCGCCCATTTGTGCCATCTGGTAGGCCGCGTTGTTGACCAGCACGTCGATGCCGCCGAGCTGCTCGACGGCCGTGTCGATGATCTTCTGGCAGGTCTCCTCGCTGCGGATGTCGCCGGGGCAGCGGATGGCCTTGCGGCCCTCGGCCTCGACCAGGCCCACAGTCTCATCGGCATCGGCTTCTTCGGCCTCCAGGTAGCTGAGCACAACGTCGGCGCCTTCCCGGGCGAAGGCCAAG
>Ga0307299_10000499_pt1 | contig 13154 bp, 6 predicted proteins | sample ER_DNA_159_FD_194466 | JGI IMG/M metagenome (GOLD analysis project Ga0307299, IMG submission 194466) | Bulk soil microbial communities from the East River watershed near Crested Butte, Colorado, United States - ER_DNA_159 | ecosystem: Environmental > Terrestrial > Soil > Floodplain | place: USA... | reverse complement strand
CCGTCGTCTCGCTCGCGCCGTATAGCTCGGGCATTCTGTCAAATGCCTTCAACGTCGTGTTCAGCCACCGCACGCCGGCCTACTTCTCACTCGGCCAGGCGCGGGCGGTCACCTTGGCGTACAACAGCTCCACCGTTCGGCCCACGCCGGTCATCCTCCTGGACGTCAGCAACGCACCGGGATCATCCCCGACGGCTTATTTCATACAAGTCCGCAAGGCTGGCGCGCTGCTCAAGCTCCTCAACGACACGTTCTTTGTGTACTACGCGCCCTCCGCGATCCCAGCGCGCGTTGCGGTTGCGCTCGACGCGCAGGCAAACGGCCTCGGCACAGGATGGCACGATGTGACGGTGACGGTCACAGCGGTGGGGTCGGGCAATCAAAGCAACACCGTGTCGACGCGCGTTCTGGTGGTCGATCAGACTGGAAGTCCCTTCGGCAAGGGCGTCGACATCGTCGGTCTCCAGCGTATCAGGCCCGTTGGGACCTCCGTGCTCCTGACTGAGGGCGATGGTTCCGCCGTGTTCTTTGACAACCTGGCGGCGCCAGCGGGGGAGGCAACGATCCTCATGACCTTTACCGATCCCGTCCTCGGCACCATGTACAGGAGGCGGTACGCAGACGGATCCAGCGTCGAGTTCACCAGCAATGGGCGGATGCGTCGGTCAACGGGCCGCTTCGGCGACACGACGCAGTACATCTGGACGGACACTCTGCTGAGTCAGATCCGGGACCCGATGGGGAAGGCGCTGACGCTGGCTTACTCGGGCGGGAAACTCCAGTCCGTCACTGATCCTGCGGGACGCGTGACCACGTATTCTATCGATGGCAGCGGCCGCCTCTTTCGCGTCACAGATCCCGATTCGCTGACTACGAACCTGGCCTACGACGCGAAGGGTTTCCTTACTTCCGTCACGAACCGCGGCGGCGCGCTCTCGAGCTTCACGTACGACGCCCTGCGGCGTTTGGACACCACCTACGCGCCGACAATGCAGATCTACACGGGCGCAAACGTCCGCCCCCGATCGGTCGCGATCAGCCCCGAACGCACGGTCTGGCAGCCCCAGACCCCCGGGGTTTCGGTGGGCGCACCGAAGCTGGCGGTGCGTCCAGACACGCTGTTTGCCCTCATGACGGGTCCAAACGGTGCAACGGTAAAATCGGCCTTGGACCGCTTCGGCAGCGCGACGAAGGTCATCGGGCCGTACGGCGAGACGACGACGATCGTGCGCGACACGCTCGGTCGAGCGCTGGTGACGACGGAGCCCAACGGCCACGTTGCTCGTGTGTCGTACGCTTCGGGATTCATCGGAGGGTCGTACGTCGTCGGTCAAACAAAGGACAGCACGACAGGCCGAGTGATAACGTACGGATACACAAACTCTACCGCCGGCGGACTTCTCACGTCAGTTAGCGGCGACATCACGCAGCAGAGCACGGTCTACCACGACGGCAGCCGTGGCCCTGTCGGCGCCATCGATAGCGCCCTGGGCGCCAACCACACGGCGATCTACTCCACACATCTCCCGGACGCGTTGGGACGAGACACGCTGATATCTGACGGCGGTTCGCATACGACGCGCATCACGTACGACGCCGTTTGGGGTAACGTTCTTCAGCTCAAAGGCCCAACCGGAAGCGTCACGCGCTACCACTACGATGTGCTGGGCCGGGTTGACAGCGTGTGGGTACCGGCCTCGGGCTTGTTCACCTATCAATACGACCTCCTCAACCGGCAGACGCAGGTAAGGGATCCGCTCGGTCACAACACCCAGTACGTCTACGGGCCCACGGCTGTGACCCGCGTTATCGACGCGAAGGCGCAGGTCTACAAATTCGTATACAACCCCGCGGGCCTTCTCGTCGCTCAGCACGAACTCGCTGATACGCTGAAAGCAGACACTCTCAAGTACGACGAAACAGGTAATGTGCGGGTGGTGCGCAACCGGCGCGGCGACGTCATCACGATGACCTATGATCTGCTCGGCCGACTGATATCCCGCTCCGGGCCTGACTTTCCTGTCGATTCGTTCAAGTACGATCCAGCAGGCCGCTGGACTGTGGCCTGGAACGTGAATCAACGCGACTCCGCGACGTTCGACCAAGCGGGGCGGCTGGCCGCGACCCGTCAGGCGATGCTCGGGGGCGTGGCCTATCAACTCGCGTACACCTACGACATTCGAGACCGGCTCATCAACCGGTCCGCGCCCAGCGGCGGGAATGTCGCGAGGCGCGCGTATAACGGTTCCAACGGGGTGCTCGACACGCTGTGCGCGGCAGCAGCTTGTGTCGCTTTCAGGCACAACGGCGAGCTCCTCACGGATCGCCGGACCTACAATCCGGGTCTGGGCGGGAGCTGGTTCCACGAGAAGCGATTCAACGAGAGTCACACGATCTCGTCCGACAGCTTCAGCGTGACGGCCCTCGACGATGCGTACGGCCGGAGCTGGGTATACGATTCCCTAAGCCGCATCACCATGAAGGTCGACTGGATCCAGACACACTACGCATATGATGCTGAGGGGCGGTTGGTGAATAAGTGCATCCAAGCGTTCTTCCCACCGTGCCAGAACGAGTATGGCGCCACCGGCAACGCGTACACCTACGACCCCGCAGGCAATCGCACCGACTCCGCAGCAAACGCGGTGATCGGTGCCGGCAACCGCACCGAAAGCTTCAAGGGCTACGCGCTCACATACGACGCGAACGGGAACCTTGCGTCGAAGACCGGTCCCGGCGGCGCGTACACCTACACGTGGGACGGGCTCGGCCGCCTGACCGAGGTACGGAACGGTGGCTCACTCGTCGCCACGTACAAGTACGACGCGCTGGGTCGCCGCGTCGCTGGGACGGCCCCTAACGGCACGACGGAGCGGTACGTGTACGACGGGGATCGAGTGATTCTCGACGTCACCGGCTCGCACATAGTGAAGGCCGAGTATGGCTATGAACCAGGGGCGGATCACTTGTTCGCGATCAAGAACACCTCGGGCGCGGCGTGGACCGGCGTAGTGATTCCCGATCCCGCGATCGGGACGGTCCTGGCCATTGCCACCGTCTCCGGCGGTAACCTGCGGAAACAGTATGCCACGTATGCCGCGAGCGTATGGGGCGCGGCCGAGTCCGACACGGGGGTGGTCACGCGCTTCCGAATGGCCGGCCGCGAGTACGACCAAGCCACCAAGCTCTACTACATGCGGGCCCGGTACTACGATCCCGATTTAGGCCGGTTCATCAGTGAGGACCCGATCGGGATCGCCGGTGGGCTGAACCTGTACGCGTATGCCGGCAACGACCCGGTAAACTTTCGTGATCCGTGGGGTCTCGAAAAATGTCCAGGCGACCAACCCAAAGAGGAGGATTTAGGGGACCTCGAGAAAAACAACCCCGGCAATAAGGGGGGAGGAGGAGGCATGGCCGCGAGTCCCATGGCTAGTGGGTGTGGCGGTGGGGGGGGGGGCGGTGGCGGGGGTGGCTACGTCGGCGGCGAGGGTGGCATAGGCGGTACGCCTAACGGCGGAGGATCTGGCCAACCGTCGCCGCGCCCGAGGCCGCAGCCAGGACCATGCCCGCAAGGGGCGACGATGGTAGTAGGCCGGGGCGGCTCGATCGGCTGTCTGGGTTCCCGCTACTATGAGAGGTGGGAAGCCTGCAAGGCCGAACTCCCGTCGGCGGGGGTCGCTGTCGGCGCTGAGGTATTGCAGATTGGCATCGTTAAGGGCGTCGTGCGCCTGGCGCGTGGTGGGTCCTACGCGAGGGGTGCGGCGTACTCAGTTGCGAATGAGATGCCCCACATGGCAGAGCACTTGGGAAACCGTGCTGTGGTAGAAACCGTCTTGGGCGGTACGGAGCTGGCGGCTGGAAGCACTCTGACGGGAGCACAGTTGGCTGAGGCATGGTACAGCGACGCGCCTTGGTGGTACAAGGCGATGAAGTTCCTCCCTCCCCTCGGTCTTGGAATGGAGATTGGTGAACTACTGAATGTTTGCTGATGGGTCGCCGTGTACGGCTTTCCCTAGGAGGTACCAGTGAGGTGGTGGGAGGTGGCGTTGCTCGGCGGATTTGGGTTGACGGTGGTCGGTTCGACGGCCGTTCTATGCATGACACGTGGCGACCGATCCGAATGGGCCAAGGAAAAGCGGCAACAAGCCGTCGGCATGATGTTGCTAACATCGGTTGTTCCAGTGTGGCTGCTGTTGGAACGCCGAATGCGCTTTTTCCCATACGCCGTCGTGCTCGGCTTGGTGGTCGTTTCCGGAGTCGCGCTCTACCTCCGTGGCGGTGGCTGGCGGGGTGCGGACAAACCGTAAGGGTGCGTGATCGCTCCATAGTGGGTGTAGGATGCGACTTTCCCTGCCCGCGTGGGAACGCCCGGCAGTCGTGACCGCTACATCCCCCTGATCCGCACCTTCAGCGCCCGCGCACCGCTCCCGAAGTCCTTGAGCGATGTCACCGTTGTCGCTGAGTCTGGAACGAGCTTCGCCGTGATCGCGAAGTTGCCGTTCACCGTCCCCCGATACGTGGTCCAGCTCAAACCGGCGCTGGGAGCGCCCAACGTGCGGCCGGAGCCGTAGCTGCTCGCGGTCGTCACCAGGTGCCCGGTGCGCGCCAGCCAGACCGTGAGCGACGAGTCCAGGGCCTGATGGATCACCAAGCCGGTGCCGGTCCCCGCCGTGTCGATCCCGAAGTGGGAGCGGAGCGAATCGTTCACAGGCGCGCGCCCCGACCCGACAATGAAGAAGACAGAGTCGATTGTCCGGGTCAGCGTATCGTACCCGGTCCAGCCGAGCAGCATCGTGAAATCGGCGATGAGCGAGTCACCCGAGTCGCTGGGCATCCGGATATCCATCTCGATGCCGATGACGCGGGTGGTATCACCCCCAGACGCGATGCGGGATGCGCGGTCGATATAGGGGAACACGAGCGCCGCGAGCGTCGGGTACAACGTGGTGTCGCTCGAGAGCAGCGTGTCACCCGCCAGCGCCGAATCGAGCGCCCGTCGCACGGCGGCCAGCTCGCGGCCGCTGATCGCGTCAGGATCCACGCCGCCGGCGTCGGAGCACGCGGCGACCACGGCTCCGAGCGCCGTCAGGGTGAGGAGCAGTTTTCGCATACGGGGAATATGGCGCTATGGCGGGTCGTCGGAAGACGCCGCCCGCACTTCCGTGCGATACGGCCTCAACGAATTACGCTGGTACACGCTGCGAGGGTTCCACAGCACCCACGATTCGAGCCCGAGCTCCTCGGCGGCCCGGATCTGCTCGCGGATCTCGTGCGGCGTGTAGCGGGGCAGCCGGCGGCCCAGGGTGAACGCCTGGAGGAACGGCCGGATCGCGGCGGACTTGGCCTGCGGCCGCGACCGTTCGATCGCCTCGCGCAGCGCGTTCTTCACGATCGCGTAGGGATTCGCGTTGGGCCGCGCGTAGCCGTACGCGCCGGGATAGTAGTGGCTCGGGTACACCATCGGCAGCACGACGTCGGCGACGGACGTGAAGTCTTCCCACACCTGCCCGATCCCCAGGTCGCCGGTCGCGGACGCGGTCAAGCCGAAGATGTCGAACGTCACCGGCACACCGAGCGGCTCGAGCCGTTGCACGATCATCGCCACGCTGGCCCGCACCGCCTCACGCTGGGTTTCGCCCTTCTTACGCGAAGGGAAGATCGCCGTGGCCATCGCCTCCCGCGGTTCATCGGGGAAGCGCACGTAGTCGAACTGCACTTCGTCGAACCCCATGCGCACCGCTTCCTCGGCGAGCTGCGCGGCGTAGATCCAGACCGAGTCGTTGTAGGCGTCCACCCAAGCGCTGCCGATCCGGTCGCGCCACAAGCCGCCGACATCGCGCTGCTGCACGGACCATTGCGGCCGCCGCTCGGCGAGGAGCGGATCCTTCGCGACGACGATGCGCGCGATCGCGTAGATGTCGTGCTCGTGCAGCGTATCGAGCCGGGCGCGTGCGTCGCGCGCCCGTATGCAGCGCGTCGCGCCGATTTGCCGCGCGACTTCCACCTTTGAGTCGTAGAGCAGACAGCCCGTGTCGTCCTTCACGTCCACGACGAAGGCGTTGACTTCCGTCGAGTCGGCGAGGCGCACGAGGTGCCACAACTTGGGCGAGCCGAACGCCCACGCGTTCACGTACAGGGCTTTGACGGGTGGTGGCGGTGGGGGCGCGGTGAACAGCGGCTCGGGGAGAACGTACCGCAGCTCCACCCCGCGGAGCTGCAAGCTATCAGGCGACGCGGGCAACCCCTGCGCAAAAAGGCCGCGACTCGAGATCGCGGCCCAGAGCAAGAGAGCGCCTACCTGCCGAGCCAACTGCATAGGGGGTATCACTATAGGAAACGGGCCTCCTGCCAGCAAGCGGCCCCGTCCCTACCTCAACTGTAAGCTATTGAACAGCAACGGATAAGTGACCAGGCTCTGGCCCCGGTACTGGGGCCGGAAGCCGAACAGGATGACGCGTCCCGTACCCTGCCGCACCTCCAGCAGACTGGCCTTCCCCGCCACGCGCTCGGGATGCAGCACCCAGCCGGAGAGCAGCACGCGTTCGGGTTCGTCAGGCCAGCGACCGATCACGCGCACCACACTCGAGTCGAGTACATCGAACGCGGGCCCAGCTTGAAACCACGCGGCGGTCTCGCGCGGCACGCCGCGCGCCACGGGATGACTCGAGTCGAGCTGCAACCGGAAAATCGATCCTGGTGCGTAGAAGTCTTCGTCCGGCACCGCCTCCAGCACGTTGCGCACCGGGAGTAAGAGCGCCTGCACCGCGAAGCGGCTCGCTTCGTTCAAGGCGACGAGCGTCCCGCCGTCGAGCACGAACTGCCGCAGGGCCTCCGCGCCGTCGGGACCCAACCCGCCGGCGTAGGGCGCCGGGTAGCGCGATGCGGGGAGCCCTTCTTGGATCTCGCGCGGCGACTGATCGGGGAGCACGATGACGTCGAACTTGTCCGTGAGCTTGCCGGCGCGCACGGTCGAGTCCACGACGGACATGTACGGCACCTTCCAAGTGTCGAACACCCACCGGGTCCACCCCTCATCCATGGTCGCGTCGTACGATCTGTAGAGCCCGATGCGCGGGACGGGTGTGAGGTCCGTCGCCGTAAAGCCGGGATATCCGGCCGTGGCCCGCGGCGCGGCGACGGGCGCTGAAAGCGATACGCGCAGCGAGTCCTGGGCCACGATCGCCGTCAAGCCCATGAGGAGCGGCAGCGTATGCGCGGTGACGTCGTACGGGCGTTCGGGCGGTCCGTTGGGATACAGACGACGATCGGGATAGCGCTGCGGCTCGAGCAGTGACTTCGCGAACGCCGCGTACGGCTGCCGCAGGACCACGACATACGTCCCCGCGGCGTGACGCTGCCCTTGGAGCGTGAAGCTCTGTTGCGCGGTGCGGATCTCCACCTGCCCCCGCTGCAGAATGCCGAGCAGCGTGGCGAGGGCGATGGAGTCCTGGTGCGCCGGGATCACGTACGCGTACGGCCACTCCCGCCAGCCGCGTACCGCGCGCGACTCGACGGTGAGGAAGGTCGAGAGCCAGCGGTCGCGATCCCGGGCGGCGTTGACGAGCAACGCGTAGGCGCCCGCGGTCTGATACGCCACGATGTCGCGGATCGTCCAGCGGCCCCCCGGCCAAGGGTGCGTGAAATTCCACGAGCGCTCGCGGGGGTTGTACCCGCGCGACCGAGCCTGCAACCGGTCGAACGGCACGTCGATGGGCGAAGCGAGCTGGCCGCTCGCCGTCTCGGACAGGATGCGCACGCCGCCGTGGTAATGCTGGTAGGCGCGCGCCGGCGTCCAGGCATCGTAGGTGGAGTTGATCGAAATGCCGGTCTTGCCTTGGCCTGCGAGCTCCCACGCCATCGCCGTCCCGAGCGCGTTGACGCCGTCGATGAGCAACGGGTCGACGTTCGGCTCGACGGGGTCCAAGTAGGGCGGCAAGAACAGGCGCGCGCCCTCCGAACCCATCTGGTGGATGTCGTGCACGATCTGCGGGTGCCACACATTCTGCAGCGAATCGACGGTGAGCTGAGTTTCGACCTGCGTGAAGGCGTACCAATCGCGGTTGTTGTCGTGGCCCGTGTAATGATGGTACAGCTCCGGGGGCGATGTCCCCTCGGCCTTGGTACCGAGCGTGCTGTTGTACCACTTGGAGACTATGGTCACGCCGTCGGGGTTCAGCGACGGGACGAGCCAGAGGATCACGTTGTCGAGAATGGCGCGCGTACCGGCGCTCGTGTCGGTCGCGAGTCGATAGGCGAGCGCGACGGGCGTCAAATGGCCCCCGACTTCGGTCGAGTGAATGCTCGACGTGATGAGGACGATCGTTTTCCCGTCCCGCAACGCTTCCTGAGCGGCGCTGCTACGAAGGCCGCGCGGGTCTGCCAGGCCAGCGTTCAGGCGCCGGAATCGGTCGAGCTGACGCAGGTTCTGCGGGCTCGAGATCACCAGGGCGGCAAACGGCGCGCCCAGCGTGGTCTTACCCAGCTCGCGGTAGTCGACTCGGTCGCTCGCCTTGGCCAGCGCTTGGTAGTAGCGCACCAGCACGGGCCACTCGACGAGCTTGCGGTCGTCGCCCGGATCGAAGCCGAGCACGGAGCGCGGCGTGGGAATGACGGCCCGCGCCGCGGCCGGCCGGGCGGCCGGGGGGGGGCGCCGCGGGGAAGGTCGCGGCGGGGGACGTTGGCCAACCAGCGATGCGGGCGCGGCGATTAGCGCCGCCAGCGCGAGACCGACCAGGGCGGGGCTTCGCACCGTCAACGCAGGCTGCCTGCCGCTGCGGGCGGCGTGTCTCCCGTGCCGATCCAATGCGCGAACCAGGTGCGAATCCGCTCGAGCCGGTCGACCAGCAGCCACGGAGGCCCGGTGCGCGACAAGCCGTGGTAGGACCGCGGGTAGCGGACGAACTCGGACGGAATCCCGCGCTTGCGCAGCGTCACGAAGAGCTGTTCGCCGTCGGTGATCGGAGTGCGCTTGTCGTCCTCGCTGTGCACGATCAGCATCGGCGTGCGGATGCGCGCCGCGTACGTCATCGGCGAGTAGAACTTGTAGAGCGAGTCCTGCTCCCATGGCTCGCCGAAGAACTCGTAGTCGGTGAGTCCCTGCGCGTCCGAAGACCCGTACCACGAGTACCAATTGAAAATCGACCGGTCGGTCTCGGCGACTCGGAAGCGATTGGTGTGGCCCACCACCCAGTTGGTCATGAAGCCGCCGTAAGAGCCGCCTAGCACCGCCATGCGGGTCGTGTCCACGCCACCGCGGGCGATCACCGCGTCCACCGCTTGCATGAGATCTTGGTAGTCTTCCATGCCCCACCGTCCGCGCGTCGCAAACGTGAAGGCGTGTCCGTACCCGCTCGAGCCGCGCGGGTTCGTGAACAGCGTCCAGTAGCCCTGGCCCGCGAGCATCTGGAACTCGGGGAACAGCACGTTCCCATAGTTCGAGTGCGGGCCGCCGTGGATTGAGAGGACCAGCGGGTAGCTCTTCCCCGGCTGGTAGCCGTAGGGCTTCATCAACCAACCCTCGATGCGCGTTCCCCCCACCCCGGTGAACCAGAACGTATCGGCGGGGATCATCGCGATGCCAGCGAGCGGCGCATCATTGAACGACGTCACTCGCCGCTCCTGCGCCGGAGTGGCGAGCGGTGCCACCCACAGCTCGACGGGATGCGTGACGTCGCTCGCCGTATAGGCGAGGGCGCGCCCGTCCGCGCTGCGCGAAAAACCGCGCAGCTGCCGCTCGCCGGACGTCACTTGCCGCACGGCGCCGCCCGTCGCGGCCACGGCGAAGAGGTGCACGTTCCCCCGAGTCTCGGCATCGATGTAGATCGTCTTGCCGTCGGCGGACCAGGTCGCCGTGCCCGGGTCGAGCGCCCAGTCCGCTGTGAGATTGCGCGGCGTTCCGCCGGCCGCCGGGATCGCGCAGACATCGTTCTCCGCGCCGCGGCCCTTGGAGCAAATGAACGCGATCGTCTGACCGTCGGGCGACCACGCCGGAGACCCGCTCTCGACGAAGCCGGTCACGAGCCGTCGGATCGCGCCGCCCGCGACGGTCAAGAGATAGATCTCGGGGTGCCCCTGGTCGCGCACCTCGAGCGTCTCGGTCGAGTCTTGCACGAACGCGATCGTCTTGCCGTCGGGCGACCACGCCGCACCGGTCTGGCTCAGCTCGCCGCTCGTCAGTTGGCGGGGATCCCCGCCCCGCGTCCCATCGATGGGTACGAGATAGAGATGGCTCGGCCGGCGCGTCTCACGCGGCGGCAGGAAGCCACGCTCATCCGCCACGATCGGGATCGACGTGTACACCCGCCCATCGAAGCGCTTGACGTCCGGTCCATGCGTGATGGCGACGGGCGACACCCGCGTGCGCCATGGCTCCTTCTTGGCGCTGTCAGGATCCGCGCCGCGCCAGCCGTACAGCAGCCACTGCCCGTCGCGCGAGAACATGGGCGCAGCGTGTACACCCTTGATCTGGAAGGCTTCGCCCCCCGGAGCACCCGTGCGCAGGAACCACACGTCGTCATCCGATCCCTCGCGCCGGCTCGAGAACGCCAGCAGTGACCCGTCGGGGGACCAGGCGGCGTTGGACGCCTCGGTCGAGGGACTCGTATACCGATATGCCGGGGCCGACCCGTCGGCCGCCACCATCCAGATCTCACTGTGCCGCTTGTCCTTGTCCTGGACGACCGTCGTGACGGTGAATGCGACGCGCCGGCCGTCGGGGGACAGCTGCGGATCAGCGACGAACGTGAGCTTGTAGTAGTCGGTCGCCAGCCAGGCGCGCGCCTGCTGGGCGCGCAGGGCAGCAGGGAGCAGGACCAGCGCTACGAGGCCGGGCGAGACATGGAGGCGCATACGAGAGCTCGTTGGATCGTTTGGGGGCAGGAAAGATATCAACGGGACCTGCAACGGCTAGACGCGCAGCGGGGTTCAGGAAACCGTAACAGGTTGTCCCGAACCCCGCCGACTAGCGAGTCTTTGCATGTCCGCGCTTACGGCAGTTTGTGGAGCTCCACGCGTCTGTTCTGCGCTCGCCCTTCCGGCGTCGTATTCGTCGCCACCGGACTCGCCGGGCCGAACCCACGTGCGGTCATCCGGCTCGGGCTCACGCCCTTGCGAGCGAGGTAGAAACGCACTGCAATCGCCCGATTGCCCGACAGCCGTTGGTTCAGCGCCAACGAGCCCGTGTTGTCGGTGTAGCCCGCGATCTCGATGCGGATCTCGGGGTTGGCGACGAGCGATCCCGCCACCTGATCGAGCACGGCGTACGACTGTGTCGTCAGCACCGACCGGCCAGTCTGGAACGTCACGCCCGAGAGGATGAGCGTCGGCCTGGCCGGCGCCGCCGGAGCACCCGGCGCGGCGGGAGCGCGCTCCTCGAACAGGAGCAGGCAGCCGAACTGATCCACTTTCGAACCCAGCGGTGTGTTCGGGCACCGATCCTGTGGATCGACGACTCCGTCGCCATCCGAGTCCTTGGCGATTGAACAGCCGTTCGCGTCCACTGGCGTCCCGGCCGGCGTGTTGGGACAGCGGTCGAGGCTGTCCGGGACCCCGTCCCTATCGCCGTCGGCCGGACAACCGGTCGCATCCACCGGAGTGCCCGCAACGGTACCCGGGCACCGGTCGATGCCGTCGGCGACGCCGTCGGCGTCCGAGTCCACGGGGCAACCCACCGCGTCCACGACTGCACCGGTCGGTGTGTTGGGGCACTTGTCGAGACCATCCCACACCAGGTCGTGGTCGGAGTCGATCGGGCAGCCCAGCGGATCGACCGTGGCGCCCGCCGGTGTGTCGGGGCACTTATCGAGGCCGTCGTGCACGCCATCGCCGTCGGAATCTGGCGGGCAGCCCTTGGCGTCCACCCCCACCCCGACAGGGGTGCCGGGGCACTGATCGAGCCCGTCGAGAACCTTGTCGCTGTCTTGATCGTGGGGGCAGCCGGTCGCGTCGACGGTCGCGCCGTGCGGCGTGTCGGGGCAACCATCAATTCCATTGAAGACACCGTCCGTATCGGCGTCGCTGGGACAGCCGCGCTTGTCCACGGTGGCTCCGGCGGGCGTGTCCGGGCACGCATCGCGCTTGTCTCCGACGCGGTCGTGGTCGGCGTCCGCCGCGGGCTTGGCGTCGGCCTGGAACATCGCGAAACCGACCGAGCCCACGATGTGCGTGGCCGACTTCGGCCCGAACGTGCTGTTGGTAGTGGGGGTGTAGATGCCACGGCCCTCGACCCGCAGGGCCACGTGATCACTGAAGAAAAACCGGACGCCGGCGCCGCCATGGACGCCGCCGTCCGTGAAGCGGTACGGGTTTGACGAGCCGAAGTCGAGATACGAGACGCCGCCGAGGACGTAGAACGCAAGCCGGTCGCGGTTCAACGCGTTGAAGACGAGACTGCCGCCTGCGATCACCGGCTCGAGCTCGGTCGAGGGCGGGATATGGTGCGGGGGCTGAAACAGCACTTCGACTTCGAGGCTCAGCGCCGGGCCAAGCGCGTACGCGAACCGGACACCGCCCCCGATTTTGTCGTCGAGGCCGAACACCTGGTCGTACTTGGTGAACGCCGCGAACGCACCCACCTCGTAGCGCCGTTCGAACTGCGCCGCGAGTGTCGAGGCGCCCAGCGCGATCGCCAGCCCTGCCGCCGCGAATCTTCGCACCGGATCCCCTTTGCTCTAGAAGAGCTGGCGCAGCTCGACGCGCCGGTTCTGGGCCCGACCCGCGGCCGTCGTGTTCGGGGCGACCGGGGCTGACGGCCCGTATCCCTTCGCGACCATCCGGCCCGGAGCGACGCCCTTGCTCGCCAGATACGCGCGCACCGCCTCCGCCCGGCTTTGCGACAGCCGCGTGTTGGTCGCTGCCGAGCCGGTGTTGTCCGTGTGCCCGGCGATCTCGATCCGGATGTCGGGGTTCGCGACCAGCGACGCCGCCACGATGTCGAGGATCGTGAAGGACTCGGGTTTCAGCGCCGACTTCCCAACCTCGAACGTGACACCGCGCAGGATGACCGGCGTCCGCGCTTCCGTGAACAGGATCGGACAGCCGGCAGCGTCCACGCGCGTGCCCGCGGCCGTGCCGGGACACTTGTCCTTCGTATCATCGACGCCGTCGCCATCGGTGTCCTTGGACCGCTGACAGCCGGAGCTGTCCACTTCGGT
>Ga0307299_10000494_pt1 | contig 13168 bp, 11 predicted proteins | sample ER_DNA_159_FD_194466 | JGI IMG/M metagenome (GOLD analysis project Ga0307299, IMG submission 194466) | Bulk soil microbial communities from the East River watershed near Crested Butte, Colorado, United States - ER_DNA_159 | ecosystem: Environmental > Terrestrial > Soil > Floodplain | place... | reverse complement strand
TCAGCTTGACAACGGATTTGGGCCCTTCGCCCAGGACCATGAAATCCTGCACACTGTTCAGATCCAGCGACCAGCGGCCACCAGGTACGGTCACGCGTGAAACGCGATACGTGCCTGACGGAAACAGTATTCCACCTCTGTCGTTGGCGACGGCGTCATCAATCGCCTTCTGAATCGGCAGACGATCGTCGGCGGTCCCATCGCCAGCGGCCCCGAAATCCTTGACATTGTTGGGCATCGTGCCCCTCCTGCGCGAGGTCGACCTGCCTGATGGACAGCGCTCCGGCCAGGGCGGCGTTGGGTGCGGCGGAACAGGGAATCCGGGACATGCTTAGTAGGAGACGCAATCCGGACAAGATTGACTCCTCCGAAGCGGAAGGTCAACATCCACCAGCCGCTGCGACGAGCGTGCGGGGTCTCGGTCATACTCCGGACGATCAGGCGGCCGGACCATTGGAGGGACACGCATGCCGTTGTCGAGCTATGGGGTGCTGGCCGGGCGGGTGGTCGGCCGTAGGGCCGAGGGTGGGACCGACACCCCCCATTACCAGGTCCACCTGGCGGCCGCCGACGAGCAGTTCCGGGTCGCGGTCAACGTGCTGTCCAAGGAGCATCCCTCTGAGCTGCTGTATCTGGCCGACGAGACCTTCCACCATCCCATCGTGCAGGAGTTGCCGAACCTGCCGGACGGGTTCACCCCGCTCCCGAGCACCCCTGGCGGGCTGGCGCTGGACTTCATCCGGGCCAACCTGTTCGACCGGATGATGCTGCGTGCCGTCCCGGCAACCGCGCCCGGGCCCGACAATGACCTGGCCGACAAGCTGGACCACTTCATGGAGCGGGCCGCGGCGGACGCCGCCGCCAGGGTGTACGCCTTCGGGCAGCGGTGGGGACCTGAACCGGGCACGCCCGACAAGGTGTTCGGATTCTCGCCGGGGAACGGGATCCACGACATCCACATGAACCAGGGCAACAGCCAACAGTTCCGGGAGGACGACGGGGTCTGGCAGGACGGCGGCCTGCTGGTGCACTATCCGGCCCAGGACCAGTGGGTCGCGATCTTTCTCGCCTTCCAGTCCCAGGCCTGGCACACCGACGACCAGACCGGGCACGCGATCACCGGCGCTGGACCCGGGGAACCGGAGGCGCCGGACCACACCGTCCGCATCGTGGCCGCACTGGTCAACCCCGTCGGCCCGGCACCCGAGGTCGAGACGGTGACCCTGGTCAACGCCAGCGCCGAGGACCTGGATCTGGCGGGCTGGTCGATCCTTGATCGTGAGAAGCGGCGGCTGGTCCTGGAGGGCGGACTGCTGCCCTCGGGGGAGGCGGTCCGGGTTCAGCTGGGACCGCCGGTCGCCCTCGGCAACCGCGGCGGGCTGATCACGCTGCTCAACCCCGACGGGCTGAAGGTCGACGGCGTCGCCTACACCAAGAATCAGGCCGACGCCGAGGGATGGAGCCTGATCTTCTAATCGGCACGTCCTCCGACTATGGGCCGGCGCGGAGCCTTGGATCGCCAGGACAACGGGGCGCTGTCGTCAGGGGCTGTTGTGGGCGGTGATGAACGCGGCGACCTTGGCCGCGACCGGGGTGAATGCCCCGGTGCCTGGGTTGTTGAGCAGCTCCCAGCCGTGGAGGCCGTCGAACGGACCGGAGAGGACCTCGAGGCGCTTGTCGCGGGTCTTGACCGCACGGTACAGGGCACGGGTCTCGGCGACCGGGGCGTAGCGGTCGTTGGTGGCCACCGCCAGCATCGTCGGCACGGCGAGCTTGGGGACGGCGGCCCCGGCGTCCAGGGGGATGCCGCCGACCAGGTTGGTCGGGTCGGCCTCGCCTGACAGTGAGACCACCGCGACCACCGGGGGCCGCACCCGCGTCCCGGCGAGCAGCACCGCCGCGCCGCCCATCGACGCTCCGACCAGCGCGACGCTGGTCACGTCACGGTGGCGCAGCTCGGCGACGGCGGCGACGACGTCGTCGACCACCCGGCCGCGGGCGTCACCTTGAGGGCAGGCCGACCGGCCGAAGCAGCGCAGGTCGATGGCGAAGGCGCGCAGACCCCGCTTGGCCAGGTAGGCGGCGAACGGCCAGAACCCGCACAGGTCGGCCGGATACTCGTGGACCAGCACCACCCCGGCCGGGCCGCGGCCGACCATGACCCCGTCCAGGCTGGTCCCGTCGGCCGCCTCGAAGCGGACCAGGGTCGCGCTGATGTCGGGCGGGCCGCAGCGGCTGCTGGGCTGCTCCAGCGCCTGTTGCGCCGCCGCGGTCGTGGTGGTCGCCTGGGCGCCGACCGTGGTCGCGGTGTCGTGGTTGGCGCCGGAGGTTCCGGAACAGGCGGCAGTCAGCAGCGCCATCACGGTCCACGCCGCGATCCAGCGCGCCCTGCCTGTCATCGCCTCTCCTCTGGTTGGCGTCGCCTGTGCTTGGGTCGGACCAGCCGCTGCCGTCACCGGGTCGGAGCGACGCGGTACGGGAAGACGATCACCCGGACCCGGTCGACCAGCCCGAGGCGGAACAGGCTGCGAGCCAGCGACCAGCTGCCGATGGTCCGCATCGGCGTGCCGTCGTCCAGCGCCTTCAGCGCCGGCACCGCCGTCTCGACCGGCTCGGCCACCAACGTGGTGTTGGCCCAGCTCAGCGGAGGCGTCAAGGTCTTGGAGAACACCAGCTTGGGAAGCTCGGCCATCCGAGGAAAGGTCGGGTCGTCGCCGGCCGCGACGATCTCGGCCAGGAGCCGATAGGTCGTCGCCCCCATCAGCATGACGTGGTGCTCGGCGAGCTGGTGCTGGATCCATTCGAGCAGGCCCGGCCCGCCGTAGCCGTAGTACGGCTCTGAACGCGGACCGCCCGAGCCATAGCCATCGAGGGTGCTGAACACGTCGACGGTCAGCTGCCGCATGCGAACCTCCCTGCTTGTCGCAATCCGAACGCCGCTCAACGCCGGTAGACGAGCGCGACGGTCCCCGATGGGGAGCTGCTGCTTGAGCCGCTGCACCACTTCGGCGCCGTCATGCCGACCGGCCGTCGGTGACCGCTCGGTCTCCGGGGCCCGCCTGGTTGCTCGTCGGCTGGTTGAGTGGGGCCGCGATGGTGGCGCTGATGGTGGCCGCGACCACCGCGGCGATCGACAGGAACGTCCGGGTGGTGTGCCAGCGCTCCCAGCGGGCCTGGATCGAGCGCCAGTCGCCGGGCAGGGTGGCCGCCGTCCAGTCCTGGATCTGGCGGTCGATGGGGACCTCGATGGCCAGGGTGATGACCAGGGCCGCGACCAGCAGGGCGAACCCGGCGGCCAGCCACCAGAACCGTGCTGTGGGTCGGCCTGGCCAGAGCAGGGCCAGGGTGGCCAGGGCGCTGAGCAGGGCCAGGGGCACCAGGATGGCCATGGGGGTGCCGAGGTTGTGGATCATCTGGTGGCCGACGGCGACGAAGGTGGGGGCTGGGAGTTGGTCCATGGTGCGGCTGAGGGAGAACCAGGTGCCCCAGAACACCCCCATGACCAGGGCGAACAGGACGATGGTGGTGGCTTGGGCGACGCGGATCCTCATGACTCGCTCCTCATCGTTGATGGTTCCCGTACGATGCCGTACGCCAGCTGGATCGTCCGCACCTGGGCCGGGTCGGCGCTGGCGGCCAGCGCCGCCGACAGCTCCGCGAAGTACTCGTCCAGCCCACCCGGCGTCACGATCAGCAGCGCCGTCGCGGGGCCACCCACAGACCGGAAGACGTGCGGGAGGTTGCGCGGCAGGAACACCAACGACCCCGGCCCGGCCCGGAACCGGTCGTCCCCGCACTCGACCTCCAAGGTCCCGGTGAGCACGTAGAAGCTCTCATCCTCGCGGGTGTGGGTGTGTCGTGGTGGGCCACCGTCGATGGCCACCTCGATCTAGGGTGAGGCTGCCGCCGGTCGACCGGCCGGAGGCCTTGACCTCGGGGCCCCGGTCCGGCACTCCCTCACCGGGTCGACGACGTATCCACGGGTGACGGGCTCGTTGGGCACAGCGGCCTCCTCACGTTCGTAGGCGGCGGGCCAGCGTGGCCAGTAGGTCGGGCCAGAGGTCGTAGTGGTAGTCGGTACCGCTGTCGACCCTGGTGGATTCGGCCACCCAATCCGGCCGCCGCTCGATCACCTCCCACATCCAGCCTCCTTGCCGGCTCCTGGCCAGGTTGTGCAGCGATACGCCCGAGCGTAGGAGCGACAGGGGATTGGGACGAGGGCCAATACCCGACGTGGTCGACCAGGCCAATCCGGGCCGAGGTGGCCGGGTCAGTCGTCGAAGCAGCGCCGGAGCCGGCGCAGGCCCTCGGCGATGTCGGCGGTGGGGATGGCCCCGTAGCCGAGGACGATGCCGGGTTGGCTGGGGGGGCCGACGTCGTACATCGACAGGGGCTGGAGCTCCACGCCGGCTGCCGAGGCCCGGCCCAGCACGGCCTGGAGCTCCTGGGGGGTCGAGGTGGGGGCGGTCGCGGCGACGTGCAGCCCGGCCGCCGAGGGGACCGGTTTGAGGTGGTCGGCGAACCGGTCGTCCAGGCCCTCGACGATCTGCTGGTGTCGTTGCTGGTAGACCCCGCGCATCTTGCGTAGGTGGCGGGCGAACAGGCCCTGGTCGATGAACTCGGCCAGGGCGCCCTGGAGGGGCAGCGGGGTGTGCCAGTCGGCCAGGAACTTGGCGCTGCGGACCGCCGCGACCAGCGACGCCGGCGCGACCAGGAACCCCAGGCGCAGGGTGGCCAGCAGGGTCTTGGAGAACGAGCCGACATAGATGACCCGGCCGCGCCGGTCCAGGGTCTGCAAGGGCTCGATGGGGCGGCCGCCGTAGCGGAACTCGCTGTCGTAGTCGTCCTCGACGACGGCCCCGTCGTGGCGTTCGGCCCAGGCCAGCAGGGCCAGGCGCCGCGGCAGCGACATGGCCATGCCCAGCGGGAACTGGTGGGAGGGGGTGACATAGACCAGCCGGGTGCGCGGCGGGATGGCCTCCACCACCAGCCCCTGGTCGTCGACCGGGACCCCGACCACCTCGGCTCCCAGGGTGGCCAGCAGCCGCCGCGGCGGCCCGTAGCCGGGGCTCTCGACCGCGACCCGGTCGCCAGGGGCCAGCAGCACCCGGGCCACCAGGTCGACCGCCTGCTGGGTGCCGTTGGTCACCACGACCTGCTCGGCGCCGGCCTGCACGCCGCGGGCCAGGCCGATGTGGCGGGCGATGGCCTCGCGCAGGCCCGGGTGCCCGGCCGGGTCGCCGTAGGCGCCGGTGCCGACCGTGGTCGGCCGCAGCTGCCGGGCCACCAGCCGCCGCCAGCTCTGGTAGGGGAACAGGGTGGCGTCGGGGATCCCGGTGCGGAAGTCGAAGGTGGCCGGCCTGTCGAACACGGTCGGGACCGCGACGGCGTCCCACAGCACCCGTGGCCGCAGCGCCCCCCCGGCCGGCCGGCCCGGGCCGGGCGGGCCGGCGACGTCGTCGCTGACGAAGGTCCCGGCCCCGACCCGGGAGGTGATGAACCCCTCGCCACCGAGCCGGTCATAGGCGACGGTCACGGTGGTCCGCGACACCTTCAGCCGGCGGGCCAGCTCCCGGGTCGGCGGCAGCCGACCGCCCGATGGGAGCCGCCCGTCCAGGATGGCCCGGCGCAGCTGCCGGTAGATCTCCCCGGTCAGGTCCTTGCGGCCGACCAGGCTGACGTGCACCTCCATCCGGCCAGGGTACCCCGATTGGCCTGGTCGCCTTGACACATATTGGCCCTGGCATCAGTCCCCGCGGTCGCCTAGGGTCGGGGCAGGCGACACAGGAGGTGACGATGGGCAAGGTGGTCTTCGACATCAGCATGTCCCTGGACGGGTTCATGACGGGCGCCAAGCAGCGGCCGGAGGAACCACTGGGCGACGGCGGCGAGCAATTGCACCAGTGGGCCTCCAGCGACGACCCCCGCGACCGCGAGGTCCTCACCGGCGGAGGCGCCACCCTCGGGGCGGTGATCTGCGGGCGGCGCACCTACGACGACTCGCAGCCCTGGTGGGGCGCGGACGGCCCGACCGGAAGCGACCGGGTCCCGGTGTTCGTCCTCTCCCACGACGTGCCCACCGAGGTGCCCGACGGCGGGGTGTACACCTTCGTCACCGGAGGAGTCGAGCGAACCCTGCAGCAGGCCAGGGCGGTCGCCGGGGACAAGGGGGTGACGGTGATGGGCGGCGCCGACACCGGGCAGCAGTTCCTGCGGGCCGGGCTGGTCGACGAGCTGTCGATCCACCTGGTCCCGGTGCTGTTCGGGAGTGGGACCAGGATGTTCGAGCACCTCGGCGACCAGCACATCCAGCTCGACCCGGCCGAGGTGATCCAGACCGCGGCGGCCACCCACCTCCGCTACCGGGTCGTGAAGTAGGCCGGTCCCATGCAGCCCGGCGAGCGGCCCAGCGACCAGGACCTGGCCGACCTGGCCAGGGAGATCATGGGACCACGCCGAGGAAGTGGCGTCGCTTGGCCTCGAACCCATGGCGGTCCTCGTGGATGTCACGCCACATGTCGGCCAGTTCCCGCTGCCGGTACGGCCTGGTGTCGATCGGAGGCGGCACCTTGGGTGGCGCGGCGGCGACCTCCGTGGCGACGTGGCTCGCCCAGCGGTCGAACCCGACCGGGTCGTCGGGTCCGATGGCGTCGACCAGACCGAGCCGGTGCGCGGTGGTGGGGCTGACCGGCAGGCAGTCGGTGAGGAGCCGCTCCGCGGCCTGCTCGCCGGCGCGCAGCGGCAGGACCAGGCTGCGCAGCTCCGAGCCCGACAGCCCCATGGCGCCGTAGTGGTAGTTGAGGTTGATGGATGGCCGGGCGAGAACGACGTCGAAGCAGGCCGAGAGGATGGCGCCGCCAGCGCCGGCAGAGGAGCTCAGCACCGCGATCGTGGCCTGTCTGCGCGCCAGGTGGCCTCCGTGTGACAGGTTGAAGACGAACTCCGCCACGTCGTCGATGCGCTGGATATTCGCCCACGCCTCGGCGCGAGGGTCATCGGCGGCCTCGATGACTCCCAGGTGGATCCCGTTGTTGAAGGCCACCTTGCCGCCGACCAGGGCGACCGCGCTGGTGTCCTGCTTGGCGGCGTACTGCAGAGCGGTGAGCAGCCGGCCGCAGAACGCCGTGGAGGACGCGCCGTTGTATGGCTCGGCGTGGATCCATCCCACCCGGCCCTCCCGCCGGTAGCGGATCACCTGGTGGGTGCGGGCCTGGCCATTCGAGCTCTCGGGATGGAGGACGCTCTCTGGCCGGCCGGTCAAGCGCGCCTGGACGGCATGGACGGCGGGAAGCTTCAATCCTCGGCCGCCGTCGGTGGGCTTGACCTTGGCGTGGCCGATCCACACCGCGCTGCCGGCGCCGGTCGCGACCAGCACCGCGCCGTCACGATGGGCGACGAGCTCGCCCGGGCGGTCCGCCATCCTCTGCCGCGGCCGGAACCCCGGATGCTCGTCGCGCTGCGGGTGCGCGTCATAGACGTTGACGGGCTGGCCGGCCAGCTCGGTCCGCACGCCGAACGGGGCGGCGCGGACGCGCCGCAGAATCTGGTCGGGATGGTCGTCCCAGGCGAAGGCCAGCCGGTCCTGGCGCAGAGCCGGACGGTGCTGCCCGACGACCGCGCGTCCGAACGCGGCCAATGGCCTGCCGCCATATGTCGGGTCGACCGCCATCCGGGCCAGGATCTCCCGCGCGCAGTCGATCGCCGCCGGGACAACGTACCGGGCATAGATCTCGCTCAGCGTGGCCTCGGCCGGCATGGCGAACTCCCGCCAGGCGCCGACGTTGCCACCGTCGAGCTCCTCGGGCGTGCTCGCCGGCTCGGCGCGGACCATGGTCAGCCCCCACTTCGGCGCACCGGTGAGGATCGCCCAGGACAGCGAGGACGGACCTCGGTCGCCTCGGATCCCGGGGTGGGGGATCCAGGTGGTCGTCTGCTCGCAGACCGACGGCGGCACGACCTCTTTCAGAAACGGGCACAAGAGGACGTCAGGTGCTGCCAGTCTGGCGAAGCGGATCATGTCCTCGGAGGACATGGGCACGCCGATCTCGAGATCCTCCGGCCGGATGACGTCGTGTCCGTCCTCCTGCAGCGCCGTCCAGAGCGCCTGCGGCATGCTGGCGAATCTTGTGTAGAGCAACCCGATGCGGAACCCCATGAGCCGGCCCCCCTCTCCCTCCGACCCACAACTGCGCTGGCGTAACTATCGTCACCAGGGCAAGGACAAGCAGTGCCGCACGGCACCGGGGGGATGTGCCCTCGGGCACGCTGGGCGTGGCGGCGTGCCCGATTCGCCGGCGAGGATCAGCAGCGAACCGGGCCTCAGGGTGCTCCTAGCGTGGGGCGTCAGCCCTTCCGGATGCGCAGCACCTGCCCGCCGCCCGGCGAGCCCGCGTTGTTGGTGACGTACAGCCCATCCTTGCCGACGGCGATGCCGCCGGGCATGGTGAGCGTCCCGGGGGCCAGGGCGATCTGCCGCTTCGTCCCGTGTCGGGACACGGCAAAGAGCCCGCCATCGGTGGACCCTGACAGGAGACCATCGTGGTCGATCTCGAGCACGTAGAGCGTGCCGTTCTTCCCGAACGCGAGGTCCATGATGTTCGTGAACCCGGTCGCGAAGACGGTCACCGCTCCGGTGCGCGGATTCACGCGGTAGACGTTGGCGCCGCCGGGCGGGAACGGGAAGCCGGTGAGCTGGCTGACGTAGTACTGGTGATCCGGCCCCTCGACGACCGAGGTGGGCACCGCCTGCATCGGGATATCCGGCCCACCGGACGGGTTGGGAACCAGGCGGTTGGCGAACACCGCCAGGTTCGAGACGCGGCCTCGGTGCTTCACGACGTCGATCGCGTTGCCGCCTGCGTCGGCCACCACGAAGTGCCCGCGGTCGAAGAGAACGTCGACGGGGTTGGAGTCGATCGCCGGATTGCCGACCGCCGCATCCGGGTTCACGTCGCGCTCGAACGCCCAGATGTCGGCGATCTTCCGGATCTTCCCGTGATGCTTGATCAGCAGCAGTCGGCCGAAGAGGTCCGCGACCGGGTTCTGTGCGGCCAGGGTCTCCCGAGAGATCGGCGCGCCGGAGGCGTCCTTGGGTTCCGTCGGCCCGCCATTGGTGACAAAGACGCGATCCGCACCGAGCACCGTGATGCCGTGCGGGCCGATGGCGTTGGTGTTGTCCGGCGTGTTCGCGTACGAGGCGAGGCCCTCGACGATCCGCGACTGCCGACCCCAACGGTCGATCTTCGTCACCGCGCCCGTGGCGCCCATACACGCGGGACCCTCACCACCAACGAAGCACGGCCCGCTGCCACCCCGGCCAGACTCCGCCACGAACAAGTCCCCTCGCGACCCGAACGCCAGATGCCGCGGGCTGTCGAGCCCGGTCGCCACGACGTCCACGCTGGTCTTTGCAGCCGCTGCGGGCGCCACTCCGAGCGCGAGAAGCAACACGATGGGTAGGACGCGGAGCGCGCGCATGAAACCCCCCTCGAGGCGATGACCTTGCCGAGACCCTCTCATTCGAGGTTGAACTGGTCAACCCATAGCCGATCGACCTTCGAGCCGCGGCGTGAGCTGCCGATGTTCCTGGTCGTCATCCGCGCCATGGCCAGCACTGGCGACCGCGCAACGGGGACGCGGCGGCCTGACACCAGATGAGCGGCACGAAGGATCGTCTTTGAGGACATTTGCTGAGGAAGGAGGTGCGCAACGCTTTCAACTGCGCCAAGAACCGGACGTCCCCACCCTGTGAAGGTGCGGTCGACAGCAGGTGGTCGGCGACATGTCGGTGACCATGGTTGTCCGCTGTGTACCGGCCTTGTCTGTCTGATGTGGCACCGGGATGGCACGGCCGATGGCAAGATTCAGCCATCCTGGTTGTTCGGCCCATGCGGACATCTCATCCTTGTTGGGGGACGTCGCAGGATCCAAAGTATGCGATACCCGTGGGTGGCGGCGACGATCGGCGCTCTCCCGCGGCCGGGGACCGCGGCCTTCACGAAGGGATCGACTGGTGGCATCACTGTTCAAGCGGGCCAAGGACTTCGCCCAGAGCCCCAAGGGGAAGCAGCTCACCGAGGAGGTCAAGGAACAGGCCAGCAAGCCAGAGAACCGTCGCAAGGTCAAGGAGTTCGGACAGCGCTTCATGAAGAAGCGCTAGCACCGTCGCTGGCCTCGGCCGATGGGTGTTGAGGAGCGCGGCTGGCGCCGCCGCGGAGCGGTCTGGAGGGTGCACCACTTCCCAGTAGGCCTCCACCCGCCAGCCGTCCGGGTCGAGGCACTTGAAGGCCACGTAGCCCGGCTCGTCCCAGCGCTCCAGAATCGGCACCCCGTCAGCTTCCATAGGTGAAGCCTTGCTTGCTGAGGGGTGTCTCGGTGGGGGCGCCCGCTGGTCTGGTAGCAGCTTCGCGGCGGATGGGCCGTCTGCAGCCGAAGGTAGCCATGGCCAGGCTCGCCTCCTACGCTCTCCGCATGCCGATCTGCGCGCAGTGCGGCGAGGACAATCCGGCGCGGGCCCGGTTCTGTCTTGCCTGCGGGTCCCCCCTTGCCGCCTCCGGCACGAGCCGGGAGATCCGCAAAACGGTCACGGTGGTCTTCAGCGACCTCGTGGGGTCCACTCCGCTCGGTGAGCGGCTCGACCCTGAGTCGCTCCGGGAGGTGATCACCCGGTACTACGACCGCGCCGCCGAGGTGCTCGCGCGCCATGGCGGCACCGTCGCCAAGTTCATCGGGGACGCCGTCATGGCGGTGTACGGCATTCCCCGGCTGCACGAGGACGACGCGCTGCGGGCGGTGCGCGGCGCCGCGGAGCTGGGCGGCGCGCTCGCCGAACTGAACGGCGAGCTCGAGGCGGCGTGGGGTGTGCGCCTCGCCCTGCGGACCGGGGTGAACACCGGGGAGGTGGTGGTCGGCGACGCGGTCCATGGGCAGGAGATCGTCGTCGGCGACGCGGTGAACGTGGCTGCTCGGCTCGAGCAGGCCGCCGGCCCCGGCGAAGTCCTCATCGGCGAGCAGACCTGGCGGCTCGTCCGCGACGCAGCCACGGTCGAACCGGTGACGCCCCTCGCGGTGAAGGGCAAGGGCGATCCGGTGGGGGCCTTCCGGCTGCTCGGCGTCCGACCGGACATGTTGGGGCACGCTCGCCACCTGGAAGCGCCAATGGTGGGCCGGAGCGTGGAGCTTGGGCTGTTGGACGGCGCCCTGCGAACCGCCGTGGCCGAAAGCGCCTGCCACCTGGCACTCGTACTGGGCCCGGCGGGCGTGGGGAAGTCCCGCCTGGTCCAGGAGTTTCTCGCGACCGTGGAGGGACAGGGGACGGTGCTGCGCGGCCGCTGCGTCGAGTACGGGGAGGGCCTGACCTACTGGCCAATCGCCGAGGTGATCCGCCAGGCCGCGACGGCGAGCGGACAGGCGGGGCTGCGCGACCTGCTGAAGGGCGAGGAGCACGCCGCCTTCGTGGCCGAGGGGCTGGCGGGCATGGCGGGGACGGCTGGACAGACCGCGTCTCGCGAGGAAGTCCCGTGGGCGGTCCGGCGGCTGTTCGAGGCGCTGGCTCGTGGCCGGCCGCTGATCGTCGTCGTCGACGACCTCCACTGGGCCGAGCCAGCCCTGCTCGACCTCCTTGAGCACGTCGCTCGCTTCGTTAGGGATGCCGCCATTCTGATCGTCGGTATCGCCCGACCCGAGTTGCTTGACGACCGCCCGGACTGGGGGGTCCGCAGCCCCGAGGTCGCGGTGATGATGCTCGAGCCGCTCGGCGAGGACGAGTGTCACCGGCTGATCCGCAACCTCCTCGGCGGTGCCGGCGTCTCGACTCAGACGGCAGGCAGCATCGCCAAAGCCGCCGGCGGCAACCCGCTGTTCATCGAAGAGCTCATCGCGGAACTGATCGACCTGAGGCTGCTCGTCCGTTCCGGCGACCGATGGGAGGCCACCGCCGACCTGGCCCACGTCCCCATCCCGGCCGGCGTGTCCGCGCTGCTGGCAGCCCGCCTGGATCGGCTCGACGTCGAGGAGCGGGCGGTCCTGGAGCGGGCGAGCGTCGTCGGCCAGGCGTTCGACCGGCAGGCGGTCGTCGCGCTGTCGCCAGAGCCCGCGCGGCCAGCGGTGGGGCCACGCCTCGCCATGCTGGTCCGCAGACAACTGATCCGTGCCGAGGGAGCGGACGGCGTCACCGACGGTGACGCCGCCACGGCCGGACCCGGGGGGTTCCAGTTCCGCCACCTCCTGATCCGCGACGTGACCTACGAAGCGCTGCCCAAACGCCGCCGCGCCGAGCTACACGAGCGCCTGGCCGACTGGCTCGGGCGTGAGGACGGAGAGGTGCTGCCCGAGCACGACGAGATCGCCGGCCACCACTTCGAGCAGGCCTACCGATATCTCGAGCAGCTCGGACGGGTCGGCCCCCGGGAGGTGGAGCTGGCCATGCGGGGCGCCAGGCGACTCGCGAGCGGCGGGCGGCGGGCCATGAGCCGCGACGACCCGCCCGCCGCCGTGAACCTGCTCTCCCGCGCACTCGACCTGCTGCCATCCGGCGACCCGGACCGGGTCGGCTCGCTGCTCGACTTGGGCGACGCGCTTGCTGAGGCGGGTGACTGGCGGCGGGCCCAGGAGGTCCTCGCCGAGGCGGTCGACGGCGCCCAACTGGCCGGGGACCGCCTCCTGTCCGCCCGGGGCACGATCGCTCTGCTCTATCTGGGTGAGGTGACGGAGCCGCGAGGCTGGACCGAGCAGGCCGAGCGGGAGGCCGGCCGGGCGATTGCGCTGTTCGAGCGGTCCGGCGACCGGGTTGGCCTCGCCCACAGCTGGCGGGTCATCGCCCATGTCTACAACCGCCGGCTCCAATGGGCGGAGTTGGAGCGGGTCGGGGAGCGCATCGTCGGCTACGCCCGCCGGGCGGGGGATCGACGTACCGAGACGCGCATTCTGGGAGGAATCTCGGCGAGCCTGTGTCTTGGGCCGACGCCGGCCGGGGAGGCACTGGAGCGCTGCGAGCGGATTCTCGCAGAACTCGGCGGGGCGCCGCGGCCGACCATGATGGTGCTGGACAGCCTGGCGCTGTGTTCCGCGATGCTGGAGCGCTTCGATGAGGCCGAGCGCCTGCTGGCACGGGCGGACGCGATACGCGACGAGCTCACCGGCAAGCTCTGGAAGGTCGGGCGGGTCGAGT
>Ga0307299_10000493_pt1 | contig 13168 bp, 14 predicted proteins | sample ER_DNA_159_FD_194466 | JGI IMG/M metagenome (GOLD analysis project Ga0307299, IMG submission 194466) | Bulk soil microbial communities from the East River watershed near Crested Butte, Colorado, United States - ER_DNA_159 | ecosystem: Environmental > Terrestrial > Soil > Floodplain | place... | reverse complement strand
ACCCGACGATGTCGGTGAACATCACCGTCGCGAGCACGCGGTCGAGGTCGGTCTCCTCGTCGCCGACCTCCGCCACGAACCGCTCGATCTCGACGAGCAGCTCGTCCTGGTTCCCTGCCCAAAAGAGGTGGTCGACGCCGGGGAACGAGACGAAGCGTGCGCCGTGGATCTGATCCGCCATCCACTTCGTCTCCTCGGCGGTGAACAGGAGGTCGCCGTCGCGGGCGAGCACGAGCGTCGGGACATGGATCGCCGGCAGCGCCGGGCGGATATCGATCCCGTGGTTCATCCGCTCGAGCGCGATCGCAGCTCCGGGGCTCGCGGCGTGACGAAGGTAGTCCGCGAGCCAACCGATCGTGTAGTCATCGTTCGCAAGCGTGGGCGCGCCCCAGTCCCGTAATTCTTGCGCCGCGAACTCCCGCGTACCCCAGATCCGCTCGATCTCCTCGATGTAGCGCTCATGCTGCTCGTCGGTGGGTACAGGGAACGGGTAGTCGATCGTCGGTCTCCAGCAAGCGCTGGTCCCGAACAGGACAAGCGCAATGGTCCGCTCCGGATACGTCGCGGCAAACAGCGTGGCCATCGGACCACCCTCCGAGAAGCCCATCACGATGGCGCGCTCCGAGCCGACCGCGTCCATGACAGCTCTCGCGTCATCCATCCGGACCTCGAGGGACGGGAGCCGATCGTCGGGTACGCGGTCGGAGAGTCCCGTGCCGCGCTTGTCGAAGAGGATCAACCGTGAGAACGCTGCCAGCCGGGAGAGGAATCGCGCGAGCGTCGGCTCTTTCCACATCAGCTCGATGTGCGTGGTCCAGCCCGTCACGAAGGCGATATCGACCGGACCGGTGCCCACTGTCTGGTACGCGATGTGAACACCATCTGCGGTCTTCGCGTAACGGGTCTCGGGGATGTCCACGCTCGAATCCTTCCCCGGATGGGACGGTGCCGCAACTGGGAGGGTGGGGCGCTCCCGTGGCGTGGGCGCTACTTGGACAGAGAGATGAGTGTGGGTTGCCCTACACTGGATCTATGAGTGGCGGGCCGGATGCCGGCTCGGGCCATTGGGTTGATACCGCTTGGTGTGGGGGCGCTCGGGCTGCTCGCAACCGTCGAGACCTCCAGCGGAACCGCGTACTCATGGATCGACTGGGCTTTCGGCCCAGTGCTGATCGGCATCGGGCTCGGGCTCCTCTTCGGTCAACGTTGGGCGGGCGTGGGCTCTGGCGCTCCTCGCAGGTGCGGGAGGAGTCGTCGTCGGCGTGATGGGTGCGACGAGCCCCCGGGGATATCGCGGCACCCGGTGCACAGATCGTCGGCGTGGTCCTGTTTCTGTTGCCCGGTCTCGCACTGCTGGGCACACTCCTGCAGCCACGAACCTTGCGGTGGCTTCGGCAGCCTCGCATGCGTGACGAGAGCGGGTCTCGGTACTTCGAGTAGAAGACGCTGGATGGGGCTCTCCCCCCGGCGTGGGCGCTTCGTGGACGGCGATCTCTTGGGGTTGCGGCCAGATTGGGTCTACGGCCCGGTGGTTCCGTCCTGCTCGTCGGTGTCGGCCCGTCCTTCCTGGCTCGGCCCGAGTCCTGCGACAGCCCCCAGGTGCACCTGCGACCGAAGGTCGGTATTCTCGAGCCGGAGATCGGCGATCTGCTTCTTCAAGGCCCTTCGGCGGCCCCAGCTGCCGCGGAGGAGACCCAGCCCGAACATCACCAAGAAGACGGCAAGAGCTCCGAGGACGGCCGCTCCCAGCACCAGTTCGGGCAGCGAGAGATTGAATGTACCGCCGAGGAGACTCACTGTCTGGCTGGGAGCCGTAGTCAGGTCGTTCTCCACAACGAAATCGGCCACCAGGCCAGCTGCTGCCAAACCGAGCAGGATGAGGAGCATGCCCATCGCAATCACCTCCCACTTCCAGAGCCACTTATCGTAACGACCCTGTCAGGTGACGCTGCACCACCCTGTCCCTTATAGGCTTTCTCTGGCCACGCTTTAGCTGCTTTCCCGGGTCTGTTACCGGACTGTCGGGCGAAGGTCTGCCTTGACGTAGAGGTCCGAGCGGAGTATCGCGTTGACCATGGGCCGAGAGATAGCCCTGGTGCTCGCGGCGATCGTGGTCCTGAGCGTGGCGATCGGAATCGCGGTCGCGTATCCGAGTCACGCTTACCAAACAGCGACGCCGAGCTCGACCGCGCACATCTACTGCATGACGGTCGGTTCGTTCGAAGCCGTGTCCGCTCCCTTGCAGGTCGAGCGTTGGTGGGGGCTGCGGCTCGGCACGTTCGGGGCCGGCATGGCCGTGGCGTTGGGGTTCCTCACCGAGGCCAAGGTGCTGCACACGCGGCGGCTCAGAGCGACCGCGGTCTAGTTCGGACGAGGTGTCGCCACACCGCCTCGCTAGGCTCTTTCCCTGATCACGCTAGCTGCGTTCCCGCGGATGATGCGACGGGACCGGAGCCGCGAAGGTCTTCGCGTGTGTCGCACGGCTTGGTTGGTCGGTATCAGCGTCCGGGAGTATCGAGAGATCGAGGCCGGGGAGCGCGCACCGAGCCTCGATACGTATCGACGGATCTGCGAGCTGTACGGGTGGCTTCAGACGTTCATCAGGTGAGCCAACTTGCCAGCATCTCCTGCCGGTGTTGATGACCGTGCTGTGAATGTCACCGGGCGCTCCCCGACGTTCGAGACCTGGGATCGGATCTGCAAGCTGTATGGGTGGCCGCAGACGTTCACCTCCGGCGTCGCATCTTCACGCGCCCACGGCAAGGAGTAGGTTGGGGGTTGTCATGGCGACCGTCGATTCCGTTCGGACGCTGCTTGAAACATTCGAGGCATACGAAGAGAAAGACTTCGGTCGCCTGGCGGAGCTGTACGCCGAGGGCGTGACCTGGGAAGGCACTGACCCGGGACCACTGGATTGCAAGAACCGCGAGGACGTGTTCGGCATGTTTCGGGCACGTATGGGCCGTGGCGGCGAAGCCACCTTTCATCAGATCCTCAGCATCGGGCCGCGAGTTCTCCTCGTCGGTGACATGGAAGGAGATCGCTTCGTGAGCATGTTCACGGTCGAGGGCGGACGCATCGTGCACGTCCAAGACTTTGAATCGACCGGCGCTGCACTCGACACGTTGAAGCGTCCGCCGAGTTGATCAGTGAGGACGACGGCAAGCTGTACGGGTGGCCTCAAACGTTCATCGGGACGTAGGGTTCGAGGCGATGGATGGCAATGTTCCGGATCGGCCAGATCTCTCTCGCGAAGCGAACGAGTTTCTGCGTCTCATGGCAGACGGGATGAGCACCCGACAGATCGCGGAGGAGCTCAAGATCAGCGAGCGGTCGGCTCAGGTCCTCATCCCAAAGATCCTCCGAAAGCTGGGGCGCAGTCCGGACGACATAGGCGAGCCCCCAGGTACGCATGACTGAGGGCCTTCGCTCGCTCCTCGAAACGCTCGACCCACTCACCCGCGACGCCCTCCGCCACGTTCTGATCCACGGCCAGACCGACCGTGACGCGGTCTCCTCTCAGCTACTCCGCTACCGCGACGGACATAGCGACGACTGGTCGACATCATCGACATGCTGACGATGCATCCGGAGGAGCGGCGGCGGGTCGTTCGGCTCCTAGGGGAGCTCGACGCGGTGTAAGGATGCTGAATCACTCGAACCAGGGTCTGGAACAATGGCGTTCGCGGGGTTGACCCACACGGTAGGCCTGAAGGATTCGCGACGCTCCGGACGCGTGACCGAATCGGTTTCGGGTAGGACTCCGATCGGAGGTGGCGTATGCAGGCAGAGCCGCGTGAGGACAAGGTGTGCGTCTGGATGACGAAGGAGGAGGCTCAGAGCCTCCTGCGCGAGATCGACAAATGGCCTGAGCTGCCGAAGGTCGAGCGAGACCTGGTCAACGCGCTCAAGGAGCTTCCGCGCACGTTCTAGGTACTCGGTCTTCCAGTTACATCGGCGAACCCTCCGGCGCGCCGGCGGCTTGTATGCGTGGGCCGGAAACTCACGCTCCTCTTGGTAGGGCTGGCGCTAATCGTCAATGGGTTGAACCTTCATTTTCAGTGACGCCGCTGGCCTATCCCGATTGATCCCGGGCATCGTGGTGGTTCCTCTTGCCTACCCGGATCCGACCGACCCGCGAGACCGAGCGCGACCGCTCCCGCACCGTGCATCCTGCGACATCGGCTCGAAGGATAGACCGCGATCCATCGAGGCGCATCCGCCCGTTGACCGACCGCTTCGGCGTCCGAGAGACTGGCCCTTCCCAGCCCTAGCGAGCAGACCGATGGACGGACGAACGACCTACTGGCGCCCAGCCGAAGCGAAGCCTTCGTATGACGTCGTGATCGTGGGCGGCGGCGGCCACGGCCTGGCCACCGCCTATTACCTGGCGAAGAACCACGGCATCACGGACGTCTGCGTGGTCGAGAAGGGGTGGCTCGCGGGCGGCAACATGGCCCGGAACACGACGATCATCCGATCCAACTATCTCTGGGACGAGTCGGCCGCGATCTACGAGCATTCGCTCAAGCTGTGGGAAGGACTGGAGGAGGAACTGGGCGCCGAGCTCCAGTTCAGCCAACGGGGCGTGATGAACCTGGCGCACGACCTGGGAGACGTGCGCTCCAGCGTCCGGCGGGTCGAGGCCAACCGGCTGAACGGCGTGGACGCGGAATGGCTCACCGCGGACGAGGTCGAGGCCTTCTGCCCGATCGTCAACATCTCCCCCGACGTCCGCTATCCCGTGCTCGGGGCGACCCTGCAACGGCGCGGCGGCGTCGCGCGCCACGACAAGGTGGCGTGGGGATATGCCACCGCGGCCTCGAACCTCGGCGTCGACATCGTCGAGCACTCCGAGGTGACGGGGTTCGGCCGCGGTCGCGGCGGCCGCGTCGAGGGCGTCGAGACCACCCGGGGAACGATCCGCGCGAACAAGACCGCCGTGGTGGCCGCGGGACACACGTCGGTGCTCGCGGCGATGGTCGGGCTTCGCTTGCCGCTCCAGTCGCATCCGTTGCAGGCGCTGGTGAGCGCGCTCTACGAGCCGGTCCTCGATTGCGTCGTGATGTCCAACGCAGTGCACGTCTACGTGTCGCAGGCCGACAAGGGCGAGCTCGTGATGGGAGCCGGGATCGACGCGTACAACGGCTACGCGCAACGCGGCTCGTTCCACGTGATCGAGCACCAGATGGCGGCGGCGCTCGAGCTCTTCCCGATCTTCGAGCACGCGTCGCTGCTCCGCACGTGGGCGGGCATCGTCGATGTATGTCCGGACGCGTCGCCCATCGTCGGGCCTACCCCGATCGATGGGTTGTTCCTCAACTGCGGCTGGGGGACCGGCGGCTTCAAGGCCACACCGGGAAGCGGCTGGGCGTTCGCGGATCTGATCGCCACCGGCGCGAGCGAGCTGGCGCGCCCGTACGGGCTGGAGCGATTCACGACGGGGGCGCTGATAGACGAGCACGGAGCCGCGGCGGTCGCGCACTGATGCGCGCGGACTGGATGGCGCATTGATGCGGAAAGACACTGTCCGCCGGTTCGCGCTGACGCTCCCGGAAGCCGAGGAGCGGGAGACGTGGGACACGGCGACGTTCCGCGTCCGGAGCAAGATCTTCATGATGTTCTCCGAGGAGGAGCGGCACGCGTGGGTCAAGAGCACCCACGACGAGCAGCGTGCGCTCGTCGCGCAGGACGCCGACACGTTCTTCGTTCCGCCGTACGTCGGGCCGAGCGGCTGGGTCGGCGTCGTGATCCATGCGGTCGACCGTGACGAGATGGAAGAGCTCGTCACCGAGGCGTGGCGGCTGACGGCGCCCAAACGGCTGCTGGCCGCGTTCGACGAGGAGGCGGGCTAGATGCTGCTGGTCCGGTGCCCGTGGTGCGGGCCGCGCGACGAGATCGAGTTCCGCTACGGCGGCCAGGCAGGGCTCACGTATCCGGCCGATCCCGAGGCGCTGACTGACGATGAGTGGGCCGACTACCTGTTCATGCGCGACAACCCGAAAGGGCCTTTCCGGGAACGCTGGTTCCACACGGCGGGATGCCGGCGCTGGTTCAATGCGGTGCGGGACACGGCGACCCACCGGTTCGTCGCGACGTACCGGCTGGACGAGGAGCCGCCACCGTGACGGGGCGACGGCTTCCGGACGGCGGGTCGCGGCTCGACCGGTCGCGGCCGATCGCGTTCACGTTCGACGGTCGCGAGCTCACGGGGTTCGAGGGAGACACGCTCGCGAGCGCGCTGCTGGCCAATGGCGTCGATGTCGTCTGCCGTTCGCCGATCCTGGGCCGGCCGCGAGGGATCGTCTCGGCGGGGGTCGAGGAGTCGAGCGCGTTCGTCGTGGTTTCGGAACCGTGGTTCGAACCGATCGTCGCTGCGACGATGGTCAACCTGGTTGACGGTCTGACTGCGAGCGGCCGGGCGGGCGTCGGGGTTCTGCCGGCCGACCCGCCGAGGACGAAGCCGAGCATGCACCGCCACGCACACGTGGAGGTGTTGGTCGTCGGGAGCGGCGACGGTTGGCTGGCGGCGGCCGAAGAAGCCGTCCGGCGCGGCGACCGAGTTCTCCTGGTCGAACGCGAGCCGTGGCTCGCTGGCGGTGCGCCGGATGGCCTGACGATCCTGACTAACGCCACCGCGCTGGGCCTCTACGACGACGGGTACGCGATCGTGCACGAGCGCGGACCCGAACGCGACACGCTGTGGCACGTGCGCGCCGGTCGCGTGATCCTCGCGACCGGCGCGCACGAGCGGCCGATCGCCTTCGCTGACGACGACCGCCCCGGCGTGATGCTCGCCGGCGCGGTCGCCCGATACGTCCGCGAATTCGGGGTCCTCCCGGGCGAACGCGCCGTCATCTTCACGACGAACGACTCGACGCACGAGGTCAGCGAGACGCTGACCGACGCCGGCGCCGAGATCCCCTTCGTTGCCGACGTCCGGGAAGGCTGGGCGGTCACCGGGATCGAGGGCGACACGCACGTCGAGGCGGTGCACGTGGTGGGCCCCGGCGGCGAGCGGCGCACCGTCGAAGCGGATCTGCTGGCCGTCTCGGGCGGCTGGAACCCCACGGCGCAGCTCTCCAGGGCGATCGGCGGCGGACTTCGCTACGACGAGGCGCTCGCGACGTACGTGCCCGACGGCACGGGACCCGACTGGCTCGAGGTCGTTGGAACGGCGGCCGGCGACGGTCTCCCACGCAGCGCGCCGTACTGGTACACGCCCGCCGACGACCTCTCCATGCACTTCGTCGACCTGCAGCGCGACCAGACCGTGCAGGACGTCCTGGATGCCGTGGGTGGCGGCTTGCGCAGCGTCGAGCACGTGAAGCGCGCGACCTACATCGGCACCGCGATCGACCAGGGTCGCACGAGTGGCGTGTTGACCGCCGAGATCGTGAACGCCGCGCTTGGATGGGAGCTCGGCGCGCAGGGCCCGACGAACGCGCGGCCGCCGTTCGTGCCGGTGCCGTTCTCGGTGCTCGCCGGCATGGACCGCGGCCGGACGCTGTTGGATCCGAAGCGGACGACCCCTGTGCACGAGGCCCACGTCGAGCGCGGCGCGGTGTTCGAAAACGTCGGGCAATGGCTCCGGCCGCGGTACTTCCCCGAGGGCGGCGAAGACCTGGAGAGGGCCGTCGCGCGGGAGTGCCTCGCGGTGCGAACCGCTACCGGCGCCCTGGACGCGTCGACGCTCGGCAAGATCGAGGTCGTGGGACCGGACGCCGCCGTCTTCCTGGACCGGATGTACACGAACCGGATGTCGAACCTGTCCGTCGGCTCGATCCGCTACGGGTTCATGCTGGGGCTGGACGGGATGGTGTTCGACGACGGCGTCGCGATGCGCCTGGCCGAGGATCGCTACCTCGTGACGACCACGACGGGCGGCGCGGCGGCCGTGCTGGACCGGTTCGAAGAATGGCTCCAGACCGAATGGCCCGATCTCCGGGTCTGCTGCACGAGCGTCACCGAGCAATGGGCGGTCGTCGCGGTCGGTGGACCTCAGGCGCGCGATGTCGTGACGAAGATCGGCAGCGACGTGGACCTCGGGACCGAAGCGTTTCCGTGGATGACCTGGCGGGAGGGAACGGTCACGGGCGTGCCGTGCCGCGTGTGTCGCGTCAGCTTCCACGGCGAGCTCTCGTACGAGCTCCACGTCTCCCCGTGGCACGGACGCCACGTCTGGGATGCGGCGGTCACGGCGGGCGCCGTCCCGTACGGGACCGAGGCGATGCACGTGCTCCGCGCGGAGAAGGGGTACGTGATCGTCGGACAGGAGACCGACGGCACGGTCACGCCCGACGACCTGGGGATGGGATGGATCGTGAACCCATCGAAGGGCGACTTCATCGGTAAGCGCTCACTCGTGCGCGCCGACACGTTGCGGAAGGATCGCAAGCAGCTCGTGGCGCTGCTCCCGAAGGATCCATCGGCGCTCCCGGTCGAAGGCGCGCAACTGGTCGGCTCCGCCGAGCTTCCCGAGCCGCCCGTGCCGATGCTCGGACACGTCACGTCCAGCTACCGGAGCCCGATCCTGGAACGAACATTCGCGCTCGCGATGCTCAAGGACGGGCGGGCGACGCAGGGCGCCACCGTGTGGGCCGCGTCGGGCGGCGACACGATCGCGTGCGAGGTCACCGGCCCGGTCGTCTACGACCCGGAGGACAGCAGACGTGACGGCTGACACGCGAGCTCGATCGCCGCTGGCCGACCGCGCCACGGACCTCGCGACGATCGGGGCCGAGCTCGTGCCCTTCCTGGCGCAGGTGGATCTTCGGGTCGACCCCGCGTACGCGGGGCTGGCGCCGTATCCGCTTCCGATCGAGCCCAACATGGCCGTGGACGACGGTCGCCGAGCCGCGCTCTGGCTCGGGCCGGATGAATGGCTGGTCCTGGGGCCGCCGGGGGCCGCGGCGGAGATCGTCGCCGAGCTCGAAGCCGCGTTCGCACACGTCGACCGGTCGGTGGTCGACGTGTCGGCGAACCGGGTCGCGATCGAACTCACCGGTCCTGGACGCTTCGACCTCCTGGCGCACGTGTGCCCGCTGGACCTCGACCCGCGCATCTGGGCCACCGGTCGGTGCGCGCAGACGCTCCTCGGACGCGCGCAGGTGGTCCTCCAGGAGCGGACGGAGACGACCGGGATCCTCGTGAGGCCGTCGTTCGCGGACTACGTCGTCGACCTGCTGCTGGCCGTCCACGGCGCCGCCGGCGGCGTGGGAGCATGAGCGCCGTGGACGTCGACCGCCTCGCCAAGCTGCCGCTCTTCGGGGAGCTCGACAGCTACGACCTCGGCCAGCTCGCCGGCTGGCTGGTGGACGTCGAGCTGCACGAAGGCGAGCCGCTGATGGAGCAGGGTGGGATGCCCGACATGCTCTTCGTGCTGGAGACCGGCACGGTCGAGGTGCTGCGGGACGGCGAGCGGGTTGCGTCGCTCGGCCCCGGCCAGGTCGTCGGCGAGATCAGCCTGATCGAGCCGCAGCGCCGAACCGCGACCGTGCGTGCCACGTCGGACGTCCGCGCCGTCGCGCTCCCACTCGAGCACCTGGATCAGCTCGAAGGCGAGATGCCGGAGATCGTGCGGAAGCTGCGGTGGATCGCGGGCAAGCGGCGCGACGAGCTCGGCGGCTGAAGCGAAGCTTCAGCCCGCAGGCCCGGAGGTCGTTTCCCGGGGTGTGCCGAACCAGCCGGAGAGCGCTTCTCGCAGCGCGGGCGCGGCGGTGTCGGTGGGTTCGTCGATCGTCGCGGCCCACGCGATGTGGGCGTCCGGACGGATCAAGAGGGCGTCGGCGGGTCGGTGATCGGTCTCGGCGGTGTGGATGTCGACGCGATGCTGCCAGTCCTGAGCGATCTCGCCGAGGTCCGGGCGGTCGGCGAGATCGATGAAGGTGGGCCGCGCGCCGTGCATGAGCTCCGCGACGCTCGTTGCGCCCCGATCGGTGCGCAATGCCAGGTCGGGTGCGAAGGTCCCGATCAAAGGGTGGCGGTCGTGGCCGGGGAACGGGTAACGGAGCTCGGAGCCGGCCATGAGACCGCCGAGGCGGCGCAACGGCTGCTCGTCGGCGAGCAGTTCCTGGAAGAGCTCCCGGAGTGCGACGGCGGCCGGGTCGTGACCCCGCCGGATCGCGACCTGGGCTTGCGCGTGCAGCATGTTGCGTGTGCTGGCGAGCCGGCGTTCGTCGTGATACGTGTCCAGCAGACCGTCCGGCGCCCAGCCCTGGATGTCGGCGGCCAGCTTCCAGCCGAGGTTGACGCTGTCGAGGAGACCGGCGCCGAGTGCGACGCCCGGGGAAGGGAACAGGTGGGCGGCGTCGCCGGCCATCAGGGTCCGCCCGTCGCGGTACCGCTCGACCTGCCGCGCGTGAAAGGTGAAGCGCGTCAGCCGGGTCGGCTCTCCCAGGGGAAGATCCACGCCGAGCACGCGGCGGATGCTGTCCCCGAGCTCGGTCACGGTCATCGGCTCGTCGTCGTCGTATTCGGTGGACTCCTCCTCGCTGGTGAAGAGCCCTATGAGCTCGGGGTTGGTGGACCCGAGGGCGAACTCACCGCGTTCGGTTCGTGTGAAACCGAAGCTGATCCTGCCCACCCCGGCGACGTCGATGTCGCCGTTCTCGAGCACGGTCACGCCCTCGGGCACGGTGACCTGTGCGAGCCGCTGGACCTCCGGGTACGTGATGCCGGAGAAGGGAATGCCGGCCAGGTCGCGGACCCGACTGCTGGCCCCGTCGCACCCGACGAGGTACCGGGCGGTCACCCGATCGGGCTCGCCCGGGCCGCGCACGTCCGCGGTCACCGTGTCGACGTCCTGGCTCAGCCCGACCACCTCGTGTCCACGGCGGATGTCGGCGCCGAGCTCGCGGGCGAAGTCGTCGAGGACGCGCTCGAGCTGCGCTTGCGGGAGCGGCAGCGCCTCCATCGGAGGATCTGCGAGCTGAGTGAAGTCCACATGCATCCCGCCCCACGGGAACCGGCCTGATGCCGGCCGGGGAGCGGTGCTGGCTGCTTCGAATCGCTCGAGCTCGCCCCGGTAGCGCAGCAGCTCCAGGATCTGCCCGCTGAGACCGCCGGCCTTCGGGATGTCCCGGATCTGCGGCTGCCGCTCCAGTACCAGCGGCCGCACTCCCGCCAGGCACAGCTCACAAGCGAGCATCAGACCCGTCGGGCCGGCGCCCACGACGATCACATCGGCGTCCATCATTGGCCACTCCTTCTGGCGCAGGTTCTGAGTTCAGCCTGTGATGATGCGACACGACCCGGGGGTTGCCGCAAGCCCCCCGGTGTGCCGTAGATTGGAAGTGCGGAGGTGGTGTCGGTCAGGCCGACAGCTCGTCCAGCATCCCGCGTTGCCAGGACGCGGTCTGCTCCACTTGGTTGAACGTGAAGACGTGCAGGGCGCGGACGTCGGCGACCGGGTCCGCGAGCATCGGCGCCAGCCGTTCGAGGAACGCGTCCGGACCGAACGAACCGCCGCGCACCAGGTGCCCCAGTAACTGCTTGTTCTTCTTCAGGTAGCGGGCCGAGTCCGCGACCCCGATCCGCGCCGCGACCTTCATCAGCTTCGGGAGATCCGCGACGCCGGGAACGCCCAGATGCAGCGGCAGGGTGATCCCGGCGTCGCGGACCTCCCCCACCCAGCGCGTCACCGCGGCCGGGTTGAAGCTCATCTGGGACGTCATCGCATTCGCGTACCGCTGCTTCTCGCGGAGCGCCTCGAGCAGGCGATCGTCGGAGATGTCGGGGTGGCCCTCCGGATAGCACGGCACGCCGATCTCCTCGAACGGGTGGCCGAGCTCGTCCATCGCCTGCAGGAGCATCAAGCCGTCGTGGAGCTCGCCACGGTCCTTCGTGTCGCCTCCCACGACGAAAACCTTACGGAGGCCGTTCACCCGAGACCGCTCCAGCAGGTCGGCCAGGTGCGCCCGGTCGCGGAGCATGTGCGCCGAGAGGTGGGGCGTCACGTCGTGCCCCATCGCCGCGACCGCCTCGGCCAGGTCGAAAGTCGCTTCGATGCCGTGCGAAGGAGAGGCCGTCACGGTCACCTGCGACCCGGGCGGGAGCTCCGCGGCGCGGTCGACAGCATTCGAGAGCGGGATCAGCTCGTAGCGCGCGTCGGCGACGAGCGACTTGAGCGCCGCCCGCTGCTCCTCGGTCAGGCCGGATGCCCGCCGCCGCTTCCTCAACCGCCAGCTCATCTGCCCTGCTCCTCACGGCATCGTGCCGCACGTCTCATCGACGGGTCACGAGCATGACTGAACCACCGGTCACAACGTGAGCCGGAACGCCGGGCCGGAGTGACCGGGGATCAGCCCTTCGGGATCTCCTTCGTCGGGTCCCAGTGCGGCATCGGCACGACGGTCGCGGCGACCTTCGCCTTCGGGGTCTGGACCTCGAGTGACGTCCCCAGCTCGGTGTGCTCGATCGGCAGCATCGCGAACCCGATGTTCCTCTCGAGCCGCGGCGAGTAGCAGGCGGACGTCACGCGGCCGACCTCGTTCCCGCCAGCGGACACCGGGAAGAAGTCCAGCATCTCGTTGTCGATGTACGAGCCGAGCGGCTCGCCGTCGATGTCCACGCCGACGAGCTTCTGGGACACGCCTTCGGCCTTGATCCGCTTCAAGGCCGCCTTGCCCATGAAGTCGGCTTCCTGATCCAGGTCCACCATCCACGTGTAGTGGTAGCCGACCTCGAAGGGGTTGTTCTCGTACCACATGTCCGCGCCGAAGGCGAGGATGCCTCCTTCGATCCGGCGGATGTGGCACGGACCGATCACCTCGAGCCCGTGCGGCTTGCCGGCTTCGAGCACCGTGTCCCACAGCTTCACGCCGTGCTTCGACGCGTCGTGGAGGTAGATCTCGTAGCCGACCTCGCCGGTGTAGCCGGTGCGGGACACGACGACAGACATGCCGTTGAGGTCCGCCTTCATCAGGCCGTAGTAGGGGACGTCGAGGATCCGGTCGCCGAAGAGCTCGGTCAGGACCTTCTTCGCGTTCGGGCCCTGGATCTGGACCGGCGCGACGTCGATCTCCTGCACCGTGACATCCATCCCCTTCGCGGCGGCGATCCCCATCGCGTAGAGGTTCACGTCGGAGTCGGCGAGCGAGAGCCAGAACTCGTCCTCCTCCACGCGGAGCAGCACGGGGTCGTTCAGGATCCCGCCGTCCGGAGCGGT
>Ga0307299_10000491_pt1 | contig 13194 bp, 15 predicted proteins | sample ER_DNA_159_FD_194466 | JGI IMG/M metagenome (GOLD analysis project Ga0307299, IMG submission 194466) | Bulk soil microbial communities from the East River watershed near Crested Butte, Colorado, United States - ER_DNA_159 | ecosystem: Environmental > Terrestrial > Soil > Floodplain | place... | reverse complement strand
AGGAAGTCGGCAAAGAGAACCGTATTACGAAAACCGTCGAGCGAGAGCACCTGTGGCGGGCGCAAACTCCCCAAGGATTCTCGCGAGGGATGATCGATCATGCGTACGCTGCCCTGCGCCTGGACGACCCGGCACCGACCGACGACGCCGAGGTGTGCGAGCGCGCCGGGTTCCTCGTCGAGGTGGTCACCGATTCGCCGTACAATGTGAAAATCACCACGACCGACGACTTCCGGCTCGCCGAGGCGTTGGCGCGTGAGCTGCGTTGAATCCGGTTCCGTTCCGCAATCCCATCGAGGTGGCCGCCGCCATCCCGATTGTCGCGGCGCATCTCGGGGGCGGCGGCCTGCTCGGCTATCCGACCGAAACAGTCTACGGGCTCGGGTCACGGGCGGTGGGGCGCGACGTCGCGGCACTGGCCGCGCTGAAGGGCCGGGCTCCCGGCAAGCCTTTCCTCTTATTGATCAGCGATCGGGCGATGGCCGAGGGGCAGGGTTTGGCGTTCAATGCATCGGCGGACGCCCTGGCCCGGGCATTCTGGCCTGGCCCGCTGACGCTGGTGCTGCCGGGCGGCGTGGGGCATCTCCCGGACCTGCTGCGCGGCCCGGAGGGCGGCATCGCCGTCCGCTGGACCTCGCATCCCGGCATCGCGCGCCTCGTCGCAGCCCTCGCGGCGCCGTTGACCTCGACGTCCGCAAACATCCCGGGGAGCCAGCCCGCCCCCGGCGCCGCCGCGATCGTACGCGACTTCCAGCCGGCTGTCGACGCGGGACAGCTGCTCGTGCTCGACGGCGGCGTCCTGGGCAACCGGCCGCCCTCCACCGTGGTTGACTGCACGCAGCCGGGCGCGCGCCTGGTACGCGAAGGGGCAGTCACGCTGGGCGAGCTGCGTCGCGCCGTGGGACGCCTCGCTCCGTGATCATGCGCGTGCTGCTCGTCTGCACCGGCAACATCTGTCGCAGCCCTATCGCCGAGGCGCTGCTGCTGCGCACCCTGAAGGAGCGCGGCATCGAGGGCATCGAGGTGACCTCCGCGGGCACCGGCGCCTGGGACGGGGCGCCCGCGTCCGAAGGCGCCTACCTCGTGGGCCTCGAGCGCGGCCTCGATCTCTCGGGACACCGCGCCCGCTTGCTGACGCGTGAGCTGGTCGAGCAAGCCGACTTGATCCTCACGATGGCACGCCACCACCGCGCCCGCGTGGACGAACTCGGGGGCGAGGGTCGCGTCTTCGTGCTCGGCGAATACGCCGGCCTCGAGGGGGATGCGGCCGAGGTGAGCGACCCGTTCGGTGGCGACCTCGACATCTACCGCAACACGTGCGTGGAGCTCGAAGCGCTCGTGGGAAACACGGCAGAGCGCCTGGCCACCGAGGGACAGCGTGGAGATCGGCGCTAGCACCCGGCTCCTCACCGTGATCGGCGACCCGGTCGCCCATTCCCTTTCGCCCGCGATGCACAACGCCGCGTACCGAGCCCTGGGGCTCGACGCGGTGTACCTCGCCCTTCGCGTTCCGGTCGCCGCGGTCTCTCCCGTCCTCAACGCGCTCGCGGCCACCGGAGGGGCAGGGAACGTCACGGTGCCCCACAAGGAAGCGGTGGAACGATCCGTCGCGCGGAAAACGGATGTCTGCGCCCGCGCCGGCGCGTGTAATACGTTCTGGACCGAAGACGGCGCCCTGGTAGGCGACAATACCGACGTCGCCGGGGTGCGCGCGGCGTTGGCGTCGCTAGGCGTGACCCGGGGGGGAGGGGGGAGCCGTTGGCTCGTGATCGGTACCGGCGGCTCGGCCCGCGCGGTCGCCGTCGCGGCGGCGGACGAGGGAGCGGCGCTGTGGGTGCGCTCGCGCCATCCGGACCGCGCTCGCGACTTCGTCGCCTGGGCCAAGCAGCTCGGCGTCCGCGCCGAACCGGCACACGGGCCCATCGAGGTGGACGCCGCGATCAATGCCACGCCGCTCGGCCTCGCCGAGGGCGATGCGCTGCCCCTCGATCCCAAGGACCTGCGGGGAGCACGCATGGCGCTCGATCTGGTGTACGCGCGGGGCGGGGGGACGCGCTGGGTGCGCACGCTCCTGGCAAAGGGTGTGACCGCGTGCGACGGACGGGAGGTGCTCGTGGCGCAGGGCGCGGCTGCCTTCAGCCGGTTCTTTCCCGGGACGGCCGCCCCTGTCGAGGTGATGCGCGCCGCCGTCGAGCGCGCGCTACGTGACTAGCGCTCTCCGTTCGGTCGAGCACCTCCTCCTCCCGGCGGAATGCCTGCTGTGTCACGCCCTGCTCGCGGAGCGCGACGCCGACCGCATCGTCTGTCCCGTCTGCCGCCACCGCTGGCGGCCCGTGCGGCCCCCCTGGTGCGAGCGCTGCGGCCAACCGGAGCCCCATTTCGGTCCCTGCCGGCTGTGCGCCGAATGGCCCGCCGCGCTGACCGTCGTCCGATCTGCCGTGTGGCTGTCCGACGGCGCGCGCGAGGCCGTCCACGCGCTGAAGTACCGCGGCTTGCCGCGCATCGCCGCAGACCTGGCCGTGGCGATGCCCGGCGCCCTGCTCCCGACCAACGGCGCGGCGGTGCTCGTCCCCATCCCCCTCGCCCCCAAGCGCCTGCGGGAGCGTGGCTACAATCAGAGTGAGGCTCTGGCTCGTGCCTTGTCGCGCCTCTGGAGGATCCCGGTTGTGGACGTGCTCGTTCGTTCAAGGGAGACGGCGACGCAGACGGCGTTGACACCGGCGACGCGCCTGGCGAATGTGGCGGGGGCGTTTGAAGCGCGGAACGCGGAAGTGCGAACGCGGAACAGTTCCGCGTTCCGAGTTCCGACTTCCGCGTTGATTCTCGTGGACGACGTCTTCACCACCGGTGCCACCTTAGCCGAAGCGGCGCGGGCGCTAGAGCAGGCAGGGGCGCGGACGGTTTTCGGAATCACGTTCGGACGCGCCGTCATTCCGGATTTCACCTAGGGAAGCGAGGAGACATGGCGGTACGGGTCGGGATCAACGGCTTCGGGCGGATCGGGCGCAACGTGCTGCGCGCCGCGACGATGGCGAAAGAGACGAGCCTCGAGTTCGTGGCGGTGAACGACATCACCGATACAAAAACGCTGGCGCACCTCCTGAAATACGACTCGGTGCACGGACGCTTCCCGGGCACCGTTGAGGCGAAGGGCGACGCGCTGGTCGTCAACGGACGCGAGATCAAGGTGTCCGCCATCAAGGAGCCCGAGAAGCTCCCGTGGAAGGACTTGGGGGTGGAGCTGGTCCTCGAGAGCACCGGCCGGTTCACCGATCGCGACGCCGCCGCGAAGCATCTGACCGCCGGCGCCAAGAAGGTCGTGATCTCGGCGCCCGCCAAAGGCGAAGACATCACGATCGTGATGGGCGTGAACCACACGAAGTACGACCCGGCCAAGCATCACGTGATTTCGAACGCGTCCTGCACCACCAACTGCCTCGTCCCGGTCGTGAAGGTCGTGATGGACAACTGGGGCTTCAAACACGGCTTCATGACGACCGTGCACAGTTACACGAACGACCAACAGATCCTCGATCTGCCGCACAAGGATCTGCGGCGCGCCCGCGCCGCTGCCCTGAGCATCATCCCGACGACGACTGGGGCGGCGAAGGCGACCGGGCTGGTGCTCCCCGAGGTGAAGGGCAAGATCGACGGCGTCTCGCTGCGCGTGCCCACGCCCGACGTATCCATCGTGGACCTGACCGCCGAGGTCGAGAAGCGCGCGACGATCGATGAGGTGAACGCCGCCTTCAAGAAAGCGGCCCAAAGTACGCTCAAGGGCATCCTCGAGGTTTCTGATGAGCCGCTCGTCTCCGTCGACTACATCGGCAGCCTCTACTCGAGCGTCGTGGACGCGCTCTCGACCAACGTGATCGACGGCACGCTGGTGCACGTCTCGTCGTGGTACGACAACGAAATGGGCTACTCGGCGCGCTGCGTGGACCTGCTGGCGTACATCGGACGCACGCGGTGAAGAAACGCAGTCTCCGTGACCTGCCGGCGGAAGCGCTGGACGGCAAGCGCGCGCTGGTGCGTGAGGACTTCAACGTCCCGCTGAAGGACGGCGTGGTGACCGACGACGGCCGGCTGCGCGCGGCGCTCCCCACGATCACCTACCTGCGCGAGAAGGGCGCGCGCGTGGTGATCCTCTCGCACCTGGGGCGCCCCAAGGGTGGGCCCGAACCCAAGTATTCGTTGCGGCAGATCGTGCGTGACTTGGAGCGGTTGCTGGGCGCGCCCATCGAGTTCATCCCCGATCCGGCGCAGGGGGTCCCAGCGACGCGCCAATTGCCGCGAGGTAGCGTCGCGCTGGTCGAGAACACCCGTTTCTGGCCGGGCGAAGAGAAGAACGATCCCGAGCTGGCGCAAACCTTTGCCGCGCTCGGCGACTTCTACGTCAACGATGCCTTCGGCTCCGCCCATCGCGCGCACGCTTCGACGGAAGGCGTCGCGCACTTGCTCAAGCCCGCGGTCGCCGGCTTCCTGATGGAAAAAGAGCTCAAGTACTTGGGAGAGACGCTGCACCACCCGAAGCGGCCGTTCGTCGCGATCGTCGGTGGCGCCAAGATCTCCGGGAAGATCGACGTGCTGGAGGCGCTGCTGCCGCGCGTGGACGAGATCCTCATCGGCGGCGCGATGGCGTGCACGTTCCTCGTGGCGATGGGTCTCTCCGTGGGCAGCTCGCTGGTCGAGACCGATCGCGTGGCCCTGGCGCGGACGTTGCTCGAGCGCGGCGGCAAGAAGCTCATTCTGCCGCGGGGCGCCGTCGTGGCTCCATCGCTCGACCGCGGCGCCGAGGGCCGCGAGGTCCCCGCCGACAGCGTGCCGCACGGCTGGGCCATCTACGACATCGACGAAACGACGCGCCACGACTTCCGCGCCCGCATCCTGCGCGCCAAGACGATCATCTGGAATGGGCCGATGGGTGTGTTCGAAACACCGCCCTTCGACGCCGGCACGCGCGCCGTGGCCCAGGCGCTCGTGGAAGCGGGCGCCAAGGGCGCCATCACGGTCGTCGGGGGCGGGGATTCGGCGGCGGCGGTCGCGGGACTCGAGGACAAGCTCACCCACGTCTCGACCGGGGGCGGCGCCACGCTCGAGTTCCTCGAAGGAAAAGTGTTGCCGGGCGTCGCTGCGCTGGAGGATGCGTGAGGCCGCTCGTGTTCGCGGCCAACTGGAAGATGAACCTCGGCCCGAGCGAAGCCCGGGAGTACCTCGCGATCTTTCGCCACGCCTACGCGCCGATGCCTGACAGGCAGGTGTGGTTCTTCCCACCCGCCGTCTCACTCGAGGCGGTCGCAGGCGGCCTCGAACACCGCGTTGACCTGCTCCCCGGCGCCCAAGACATCCATTGGGAGCCGAAGGGCGCGTTTACGGGCGCGATCTCCGGACCCCTCGCCGCGCACGCCGGCGCCCGCGCCGTGCTCATCGGCCATTCGGAGCGACGCCACGTGTTCGGCGAAACCGACGAGCAGACCGGGAAGAAGGTGGCGGCCGCGCTGCGGGCGGAGCTGCTGCCGGTGCTGTGCGTGGGTGAAACGCTGGCCCAACGCGAGGCGAACGAGACGGTCGCAGTGGTGACCCGTCAGCTCGAAGCGGCGCTGGGGACCCTCGAGCCCGAGACCCTCGCCAAGGTGACTGTCGCCTACGAGCCCGTCTGGGCGATCGGCACGGGGCGCAACGCCACGCCCAAGGACGCCGCCCTCGTGCACGCGGAGATCCGCGCCTGGCTGAAGCAGCGCAAGGCCGGTGCGACGCGGATCCTGTACGGCGGCAGCGTCAACCTGAAGAACGCGGCTGAGCTGCTCGCGGAGCGCGAGCTCGATGGGGTGCTGGTGGGGGGCGCGTCGCTCGAGCCCGCCGGGTGGGCCGAGCTTGTGCGGACCGCGGCCGCCTAGGTAATATTTCCCCCGACATGTATACCGTTCTCAAAGTCATTCTCCTGTTCGATGCGTTGATCCTGGCGACCGCCGTGCTGCTGCAGGCAGGGCAGGGGCTCGCGTCACTGGGCGGGGGCGCCGGCACCGAAACGATCATGGGCGGCCGGCAGGCGACGACGCTCCTCACCAAGGTCACCTGGTGGACCGCGGGGATCTTCCTGTTCCTCGCCCTCGTCCTGACATTCATGTCGCAGCAGGGAACGCAGGCGCGCTCGGTACTGGAAGGGCAGATCCAGGCGCCGACGCCGGTGCAGTCCACGCCGTTGCCGCTCGACACTACGCCCTCCACCAAGGCGCCACCCTCCAATCGCTGACCGTCACGCCGCGTACGTGCTGCTCGAAGACGGAGCCTGGTTCCCCGGAACCGCGCCCCTCCCGTTCGAGCCCGGATGCGCGGAAGTCGTCTTCACCACGAATCTGAGCGGCTATCAGGAGGTGTTCACCGACCCCTCCTACCTGGGCCAGATCGTGGTGATGACGGCGCCGATGATCGGCAATTACGGCATCAATCCCGACGACATCGAATCGGACCGTCCCCGCGTCGCGGGCGTCGTCGTGCGCGAATTATCCGCGCGCGCCTCGAATTGGCGCTCCACGGGCGACTTGATCGACTGGCTCGCCGAGGCCCACGTGCCGCTCGTTGAGAACGTGGACACGCGGCAGCTCACGCGTCACATCCGCTCCAAGGGCGCGATGCGCGGCGCGGTCGCGTTGGGCGAGAGTCCTAGCGACGAGGTGCGAGCCGCGCTCGCGGCGTCGCCGTCCATGGACGGGCTCGATCTGGCGAGCGTGGCGACCACGCCCAAGGAGTACGGCGAGGGCGCGGCCGATGCTCCTCGTCACATCGTCGCGTTCGACTTCGGGATGAAACGCAACATCCTGCGCCTGTTCGCCAAACACGGGTGCCGCGTGACGGTGGTGCCGGCCAAGACGCCCGCGTCGCGGGTCCGCGAGCTCGAACCCGACGGCGTGTTCCTCTCGAATGGCCCCGGCGACCCCGCCGCGGTGGACTACGCGATCACCCCCATCCGCGACCTCGCCGACGGCTCGCTGCCGATCTTCGGCATCTGTCTCGGGCATCAGCTGCTCGGTCTGGCGCTCGGCGGCGAGACGGTAAAGCTCCCGTACGGGCATCGAGGGGGGAATCACCCTGTGCGGGATCTCAATACAGGACAAGTACTTATCACGTCGCAGAACCACGGGTTCGCGGTGAGCGGCGATACGGGGGGCGTGCCCGGTGCGAAGGCGCTTGAGGTCACGCACCTTAACCTCAACGACGGGACCGTCGAAGGGGTGCGGCACCGCGAGTACCCCATTTTCGCCGTGCAGTACCACCCGGAGGCATCACCGGGGCCGCATGACGCCCAGGGCCACTTCCAACAATTCCTACAAGCTCTTGACAGTCAATAAGTAAGCCCGTATGATAGCCCCCGACTTTTGCAACCCGGCGGACGTTCGGGGGGGACCAATGACGAAGGCTGATCTGGTCGAAAAAGTCACCGCTCAAATAGCTCGCACCGCCGGTCCCCTCATTTCCAAGAAGGACTGCGCCCGGGTGGTGGACTCATTTTTGGACGCCGTGAAAGCCGCGCTATCGGAGCAGCATAACATTGAGATACGCGGCTTTGGGACGTTCAAGATCCGTCAGCGGAAGACGCGCATGGCGCGCAATCCGCGCACCGGCGACCCCGTCGAAGTAGCGGCGCGTCCGGTCCCTGTCTTCAAGCCCAGCAAGGAGTTGCGCGCGATGGTCGCGGACGCGAGCGAGAAGGTCTCCTCGTAACCCGCTGCGCACGCAAGACTTGCCCGCGCGACCCCGGCACTGTTGCCGGGGTCGTCCTGTTTGTAGGTATAAGCTCTTACAGGGAGTCATGATGCGTTCGGTGTCTCGGTTGCTCGCCGCGTTCGTCCTCGCCGCCGTCACTCGCGTTACTGCACAATCGGTTCGCTACGAGGTCGCGGTCACCGACCCGGCGTCGCATCTCTTTCACGTGACGGCGGATTTCCCCGCGGCCGGCAAAGACACGCTGTATCTCTCGCTCCCCGCCTGGAGTCCCGGCGCGTACGAGATCCAGAACTACGCGCGCTATGTGCGCGGGTTCAGCGCGACGAGCGCCGCCGGCCAGACGCTATTCTGGGACCGCTTCGACAAGGACACGTGGCGCATCGTCACGGGCAAGAGCGCGCGCGTCACGGTGCAGTTCGATTTCTTCGGCGACACGATCGATCTCTCCCTCGCGCGACTCGCGGGAGATTTCGGCCAGTTCCTCGGCACCAACCTGTTTCTGTTCGAAGAGGGCCAACTGGGCCGCTCCGCCGACGTCCGCTTCCGCGTCCCGACGGGGTGGCAGGTGACGAGCGCGTTGCCCAGCGCCGGCAACGGCGCGTATCGGGCCGCCGATTATCACGAGCTGGCCGACGCCATGACGTTCGTGGGGCGCTATAGCCCCGATTCGCTCCAAGTGGACGGGAAATGGATCCGCATCGCGCTTTGGCCGGCCAGCGACTACACACCGGCGGTGACGCGCAATCTCCGGGACGCCATTAAGAGGATGGCGCAGGTCCAGAACCGCCTCATGGGGGGCAGCGCGCCCTACGACGTCTATACCGTGTTCTTCAACGTCATCCACCAACCGGTCGACTTCGGTGGCGGGCTCGAGCATGCGACGTCGCAGTACGACATCATGCCGGCGGGCCCCGCCTTTGCCGAACCCAGCGGCGAGCTGGGCGGGTTCATCGTTCCGCTTCTCTCCCACGAGTTCTTCCACCTGTGGAACGTGAAGCGCATCCGGCCCGCCGAGATGTGGCCGTACGACTATCACGCCGAGCAGTACACGCCGCTCCTGTGGTGGTCGGAGGGCGTGACCGACTACTACGCCGACCTGACGAACCTGCGGGCGGGACTGCGGTCGCCCGACGCGTTCGTGCGCAACATCAACGACAACATCCAGCAGGTCGAAGGGGCGCCGGAGCCGTGGAGCGTGGAGGACGGCAGCGAGGCGACGTGGATCAACGAGGTGTACGTCAACAGCTCTCAGCTGTACTACCCGAAGGGTTCGGTGCTCGGGTTGCTGCTCGACATCTCGATCCGCGACGCGAGCGACAACGCGCACAGCCTCGATGATGTGATGCGCGCGCTGTACACGCGGTACTACCGACAGGGAAGAGGGTTCTCCACCACCGATCTGCTCGCCGAGCTGCGCAACGCCGGGATGCCGGGTGTCGATGCGTTCTATCAACGCTACATCAACGGCCGCGACTCGCTCCCCTATGATGTGGTGCTCGGGAAAGCAGGAATCAGCGTGTCGCGGAACACCGTGTCGGTGCCGTTTCTGGGCGTCGCCGCGCTGCCCGACTCGACCGCCGGCCTCGTGATCGGGTCAGTGACCCCCGGCAGTTCGGCGGACGCCGCCGGTGTGCAGGTGGGCGACGTGCTGGTGAGCGTCGGCGACATCACCGTCACGGATCAGGATTGGGCATTGACGTTCCGCTCGCGCTATCGGGGGCGGGGCGGCCAGCCGCTCACGATCGTCGTCCGCCGCGGCGGGCAGACGCGCACGCTCACCACGGCGGTCCGCGAGCGCTCGAGCGCGCGTTTCACGCTCACGCGCGCCGCGAACCTCACCGCCAAGCAGGCCCGCATCTGGCAGGGGCTCGCGACCGGGCTATAATCGAACCATGGGTAAAGTGTCGGTCCGGTTCTTCGCGCGGTACGCCGAGCTCGCCGGTTGCACGTGGTCGGCCGTCAATGTGGAAACGCCGGCGACCGTCGCCGACGTGATCGCGCGCGTCCGCGAAGTGTTTCCGGGCACGAAGGGGCTGCCTCCGCAGCCGCTCGCCGCGCTGAACCAACGTCAGGTGCGGCTCGATGCGCTCGTGAACGAGGGCGACGAGGTCGCCTTACTCCCGCCACTCGCAGGCGGCTGATGATGCATCTCACGCGTCACCCGATCGATGTCAGAGACCTGCTCGCGGAAGTCCAGGGGCCGGAGCGGGGCGGCACGTGCGTGTTCACGGGCACCGTACGCAACGACGCGGACGTCACGGGCATCGAGTACTCAGCCTACGAGGCGATGGCGTTCGCCGAGATCGAGCGCATTCTCGGCGAGGCGCAGTCGCAATGGCCCGAGGCGCGCGTGATACTGCAACACCGGCTCGGTCTCATTTCCGTGGGCGAGGCCAGTATCGCGATCGCCGCCGCTGCGCCGCATCGGGACGACGCCTTTGCGGCCTGCCGCTTCGTGATCGAAGCGGTCAAGAAGCGCCTGCCGGTCTGGAAGAAGGAGCATCGCGCGGATGGAACGACGTCATGGGTCGATCCCTCAGGCAAGGTTGTCACTCATGGTCCGTGACACGCTCTCGCGTCCGCTGGGCAGCCTGCGCATCTCGGTCACCGACCGCTGCAATCTGCGGTGCCGGTACTGCATGCCCGAGCAGGACTACGTGTGGCTCCCCAAGGAATCGATTCTGACGTTTGAGGAGATCGCCCGGCTGGCGCGCGTGTTCGTGTCGCTGGGCGTCACCAAGCTGCGCCTCACCGGCGGCGAGCCGCTGCTGCGCCACGACCTGCCGGCACTGACTGGGCTGCTCGCGGAGATCCCCGGCGTGCGGGACCTGGCGATGACGACGAACGGTGTGTTGCTGGCGAAGCACGCCGAGGCACTGCGCCGTGCCGGGTTGCAGCGGGTGACAGTGAGTCTCGACACGCTGCGCGCCGAGCGGATGCGGGAGTTGGCCAAGAGCGACCGGCACGCCGACGTGTTGGCGGGGATCGCCACGGCACGGGCGGCAGGGTTCGGGCGCGTGAAGCTCAACACCGTCGTGATCCGCGGCGTGAACGACGACGAGCTGAGTGACTTGATCGAATTCGCGCGAGGGCAGGGGGGGGGCGCCGAGGTGCGGTTCATCGAGTACATGGACGTGGGTGGGGCGACGGGGTGGTCGGCGGAGCAGGTGGTGTCGCAGCGCGAGATGCTGGAGCGGCTCGCGCAGCGCTACGGCCCGATCGCGACCGTGGAGGGAGATGACCCCTCGGCGCCGGCGGAGCGGTTCCGGCTGCCGGACGGCACGACGTTCGGGATCATCGCCTCCACCACGGCGCCGTTCTGCCGGTCGTGCGACCGCAGCCGGCTGACGGCGGACGGCACGTGGTTCCTGTGTCTCTACGCGGAGCGCGGAGTGGACCTGCGGGAGCCGCTGCGTGCCGGCGCCTCGGACGAGGAGATCCGCGCGGTGATCACCCAAGCCTGGACGGCGCGCACGGACCGTGGCGCGGAGGAGCGGCTATCCGTCGCTCAACGAGGGGCCCTCTACAAGATCGATGCTCTGAGGGCCGACCCGCGGCGGGAGATGCATACGCGGGGGGGGTAGGGGGCGTTGCCCCACCGCCCAGCAGTGCTAGAGGGTTTAGGCAGACTGCCTAGCACGCAGCGTTATGACTGTTGGTGCGGATTAGGTAGCGAGGTTTGCAGCTAGTTGGTAGATAGGAAGACCAATCTAATTCCTAGTTAGACAGCGCGTACTCGTTCTCAATGGACCCGACGCTCCAATACGCCATTCTTGCTGCAGTAGGTGCGATAAGCGGCCTTGGTGTCTATCGCTTATCGGCCTCCGTACGCGGTTCCATGAAGAAGCGGTTCCTCATCACCCGCTTGCTCGAGGGTCTCCTAGCCGCTCCCGGCATCGGATTGGCATTGTTCTTTTTTGCCCGGCGAGAGGGTACGCCCAATCTCTTCGACATGCTCGGCGTTATGGGTGCATTTGTCGTTCCATATGGCGGAACTCGCATTGCAATGTACGTGGCGAGGTTCTCTCACAACGATCGTCGCGACGACGCGTTGCCATTTGCTCACTGGTTCGGCCTACTGCGGACGGACCCGGCCGCCGCTCGCAAGTTCCTGGAGGCATACCTAGCCCAGTATGACCAACGGCAAGCGGATCTTCTTCTCACGCTTCAGGCTGGGTGTGCATCCCTGACGCAAGGCCACGGTGCCGACCCCCTCCTTCCGGCCGCCCTCGACAGGCTGCGTTCAGAAATCGCCCGTTTGGAAGGGGCTCACGCTCGGTCCTCAGGCACCCCGCGTCTTCCGTGACCGCGCTGTCTAACAAGCGCTTGAAGCTGTCGGCGCGCGTAGATTATGGAATGAATTCTTCTTCAGCGCGCCGCAGCTTAAGCGCGATCCGTTAGGCAGCTACTATGCGTTCTCTCCAGCGACTCGCCGCGGTGCACCTAGCTCTCGTCTTCGTCGTATTCGGTGCCGGGCGAAGCTTTGCGCAGGATCTGACCGTCATCATAGGAAAGCCACCTGCGGATGGTTCACGCGGTTTTGGCGGTTCAGGTGCTACGCCGATCTCCAACACGACTGTCATCCAGTTTCTCCTTGAGCCCAGAGATTCGGGGGGCGCCAAACTGGCCTACGCGCTCGTGATTAGGGGAGCTCCTGGCTGGTATAACCAACGTACGAAGTGGGCTGCCACCGATTCCGTGCCTGGCTTCGAGGCAACCAACTGGGATGTAGGCACGCTCCACTATGTGGTGGCCTACAACAAGGGACGCCAGGTGTTGCGAACCTTCGGCAGGGAGATCGACGTCAGTCGCGCCAATCTCGTGCTAGTTACGCTCGGCAGTCAGGGCGCGTCTGATGCCACCGTGGTCGCAGACCGGCACATTTCGTTTGTGATGTGGGAGCCAGGCGGTTTTGTCGGACACTTTGTTTCCCATGTGCCCGAATTGGCTTCGTTTGCGGGACTGCAGGCATCGAAGCAGTAGCTGCCTAACAAGCGCTTGAAGCTGGCGGCGCGCGTAGATTAAGGAATGAATCTTTCTTCAGCGCGCCGCAGCTTAAGCGCGGTCCGTTAGACAGCGGCGAGGCACGATGTCACACGGGCTTTTCGCGGCTCTCTCCTCAGCTCTTTGGACCGGGCTGGCGGTTCTGAATGGCTGGTACGCCGAGAGCAAGAATGATCGAGGGTTCAAGTGGTTTCTGATCTCTCTCCTCCTCGGTCCTCTCGCCTCAATCATGATCGCCGCGCGTCCGAAACTTGATCGCTTGCCGGGGGAGTCCGATGAGGCCGCTGTCTAACAAGCGCTTGAAGCTGGCGGCGCGCGTAGATTAACGAATGAATCTTTTGTCAGCGCGCCGCAGCTTAAGCGCGGTCCGTTAGGCAGCACACATGCTCACGACCATCCTCCTCATCGGCATTGTCGCGGTTCTTGTTGCTGTACTTGTGCTCCGCTTCACGCGTTGGGGCGCCG
>Ga0307299_10000488_pt1 | contig 13262 bp, 1 predicted proteins | sample ER_DNA_159_FD_194466 | JGI IMG/M metagenome (GOLD analysis project Ga0307299, IMG submission 194466) | Bulk soil microbial communities from the East River watershed near Crested Butte, Colorado, United States - ER_DNA_159 | ecosystem: Environmental > Terrestrial > Soil > Floodplain | place: USA... | reverse complement strand
AACAACCTGACCACCGGTGGTGCGACCGTCGCCTTTACGGTCTCCGGCGGCACGAGCGGCGGCTCGGTCGGCTCTACCACCGATCACGGCAACGGCACGTACACGGCGATCTTCACTGCCCAGAGCGCCGGCACGCCCGCGACGATCGGCGCGACGATCGGCGCCAGCCCAGTGACCACCGCGCTTCCCTCGATCACCGTGACGGCCGGTGCAGCCTCGCCGGCGACCTCGGTGCTCTCTGTCTCGGGCGCTACCGTCGCGTCAGGTAACGGTGTCGTCCTGCGTCTGCAGGCCAAAGACGCGTCGGGCAATAACGTGACGAGTGGCGGCGCGGCGGTGGTGTTCTCGCACTCCGGCGGAGCCAGCACTGGCGTCATCAGTGCGACGGCGGACAGCGGCAATGGCGTGTACACGGCGACGTTCACGGGAGTCATCGCCGGGACCGCGACGACGATCGGCGCGACGATCAACGGCAGTGCCGTCTTGACCGCGGCGCCGACGATCGTGGTCACACCGGGCGTCATTTCGGGCGCTACATCGGTTGTGACCGCGTCCACCGACACCGTTCTGTCCGGCGCCGTCGCCACGCTGCACCTGCGCGCGAAGGACGCTGCCGGGAATCTGCGGACGACCGGTGGCGACACGGTGGTATTCACGGCGTCCGGTGGCAGCAGCAGCGGGTCGATCAGCGCGGCCGCGGACAGCGGCAACGGCGTCTACACGGCGACGTTCACCGGCCTCGCGGCCGGCACTGCGACCACGATCAGCGCGACGGTCAATGGCGGCGCCGTGACGACCGTTCTCCCAGTCCTGACCGTGATTCCGGGGGCGGCGTCGCACCTCGTGTTTGCGGTACAGCCGAGCCCGTCATTCGTGGGTTCGGCCATCGCGCCGGCCATTGAGGTGACGGCTCGCGATCCCTTCGGCAACACGACGCCGGCGTTCACCGGCGCGGTCACGGTGGCGATCGGCACGAACCCCGGCACAGGCACGTTGACCGGCACCCTGTCGCACAACGCGATCGCCGGTGTCGCGACGTTCAACGATCTGCAGATCGATCAACCGGGAATCGGCTACACCCTGACGGCGTCTGCGAGCGGCCTGACCAGCGCGACAAGCGCCACGTTCGACATGATCACGGCGGCGGGCACGATCGCGTGGGCGAACGTGGCGGGCGGCAACTGGAGCAACCCGGCCAACTGGAACGGCGGCGTGGTGCCCGGACCTACCGACATCGCGCTGATCAGCCTGCCGGGGACGTACACCGTGACATTCGACGTCAGCGACACGGTCGGTGGTCTGCAGCTCGGCGGCTCGTCCGGTACGCAGACGCTGGCGATCGCGAGCAGGACGCTGGGGCTCGCAGCGGGCAGCCAGGTCAACGCCAACGGCGTCGTCTCGCTGTCGAGCGCCACGCTGAACGGCCCGGGATCGATCACGAACACCGGCCAAGTCTTCGTGCAGGGCACGACGGCCTTGAACGGTGCGGTTGCGACGGCGGCGACGTCCATGATTCGAGTCCAGGGGAACGCTGCTTTCGGCGGCGGCAACATGACCGTGGCGAGCGGCTTTGTGAACAACGGCACGATCATCCTGACCGACAGCACGTCGAGCTACGGAGCGAGCCTGCACGTCACGACCGGGTCGCTCACGAACAGCGCCGGTGCCGTCATCGACGTGAGGGTCGGGGCGACTGGTCCACGGACCCTCGACGTGGCGCTCGACAACCAGGGGACGCTGACCGTCAACCACCCCTTGGGGTTGACGAAGTCGTCCGCCGTGCACACGAACAGCGGCACGATCAACGTGAATGCCAAGCTGACCATCCAGCAGTCGGGTGGGTCGCCGAGCTTCACGAATGTGGGCTCGATCACGATTGGCTCGACCGACACCCTGGCGGTGACGGGCGGCGCCTTCGCCTACAGTGGAGGGACGATCAGCGGCGGCGCGTGGACGATTGCGAGCGCCGCCGTCTCGGCCTCACAGAGCTTCAGCACGGCGACATCGGTACTGAAACTGACGAACTCCACCTGGGGCGGCGCCGGCACGCTGACGGTCGCGCCGAGCACGGCGCTGACGCTCGGGTCCACCACCGTCACCTCGCCGCTCGTGAACCAGGGCGCGCTGACGGTCAACGGTGCGAGCGTGTTCAACGGCGCGGTGACGAACGCCGCCGGCGCCACGCTCCGGATGCAGGGCAACGCAGCCTTCGGCACCGCCACGTTGACGCTTGCCAATGGCTTCACGAACAACGGCACGATCATCCTCACCGACTCGACTTCGTCGTACGGCTCCGTGCTGGCCATCGCGACGGGCGCCCTGGACAACGCTGCCGGCGCGACAATCGTCGCGGACGTCGGCACCCTGGGGACGCGGTCCCTCAACGCGCTGCTGCAGAACTCGGGCACGCTGACGATCAACCAGCCGCTCACCCTGAACAAAGCGTCGGCCGCCCACAGTAACGGCGGGACGATCAACGTCGGCGCGAGGTTCACGATTCTACAGACCGGCACATTGCCGAGCTTCACCCACAGCGGCGCGATCAACATTGCGAGCGGCGACACCGTAGCGGTGTCGGGCGGCACGTTCGCCTACGCGGCCGGCACGATCGCGGGACCGGGCGCCCTGGCCTTGAGCAGCACGACCGTGGATTTGACGCAAGACCTGAGTACGGCGACGGTGCCGTTCAGTCTCGCGAGCGCGACGGTCGGCGGGACCGGGACGGTGACGGTCGCGCCGAGCACGTTCCTGCGGGTGCGGTCGAGCACGATCAACACGCGGCTCGTGAACCAGGGTGCGCTCGACGTGCACGGCGCGACCGCGTTCAACGATTCCGTCACGGGGCTGACGAACGCCGCCGGGGCGACGCTTCGCGTCCAGGGTGACGCCGCCTCCGGCACGTCCACCCTCACGATCGCGAAGAGCTTCACGAACAACGGGGCGATCGTGCTGACCGACACGACGTCGTCGTACGGGTCGGCCCTGAACACGCCCAGTGGTGCCAAACTGACCAATGGGTCGAGCGGCACGATCGAGGCGGCGGTCGGCACGGGCGGAACCCGGACGGTAGGGGCGGAGCTCGACAACCAGGGCACGCTCACGCTCAACCGTCCGCTCACGATCAATGAGGCCGGTGCCGCGCACACGAACAGCGGGACGATCGACGTGAGCGGCGGCGACCTGACGCTCATTCAGACTGGCACGACGCCGAGCTTCACCACGAGCGGGACGATCATGATCGGGGCCGGTCAGACGTTCACCGTAAACGGTGGTGCCCTCAATTACAACGCCGGAACGATTGGCGGCAGCGGCACGCTCGCCATCAATGGCTCGGCGGTCACGGCGACGCAAGACTTCAGCACTGCGACGACGGCCCTGACGCTCACGACCGGCACGTGGGACGGCAGCGGCAAGCTGACCGTCGCCGCGAGCACGTTGCTCCGGGTGCGCTCGAGCACGATCAATGCGCGTCTCGTGAACCAGGGGGCGTTGGACGTGCACGGCGCCAGCGCGTTCAACGATTCCGTCACGAACGCGAGCGGGGGGACCCTCCGGATCCAAGGCGACGCAGCGTCCGGCACCTCGACTCTGACGATCCTGAACAGCTTCGCCAACAACGGCACGATCGTGTTGACCGACACGACGTCGTCATACGGCGCCGTCCTGAACGTGACGAACGGCACGCTCACGAACGCCGTGGGCGCGACGATTCGCACCGATACCGGTACGGCCGGCACACGCACCATCAACGCGCGCCTCGACAACGAGGGCACGTTGACGGTGCTCCGCGCCCTGACGTTCAACAAGGCGTCCGCCGCGCACGTGAACCGCGGTACGATCGACGTGCACGACAAGCTCACCATCGCGCAGTCCGGCACCACGCCCAGTTTCACGCAGCTCGGCACGCTCACGATCGGGAGCGGTGATACCGTAGCGGTGACGAGCGGGTCGTTCGTGTACGACAGCGGCACCATCAGCGGTGGCCGGCTCACGCTGGCGAGCGTGTCGGTCTCGGCGGCGCACGATTTCAGTACGGTGTCCACGGCGCTCAGCATGGCCGGCACGACGTGGGGCGGCAGCGGCACGCTGACCGTCGCGCCGAGCACGGGGCTGGTTCTCGCGGGGAGCACGATCAACGCTCCGTTCGTCAATCAGGGCGCGGTGACCGTCGGCGGCACGAGCACCTTGAGCGGCAGCGTGACGAACGCCGCCGGGGCGACGCTGCGCGTGCAGGGGAACGGGGGCAACGGTACCGGCACGCTCACCATTGCCACGGGCTTCTCGAACGACGGCACGATCGCGCTGACCGATACGACCTCTTCCTACGGCGCGGTCTTGAACGTCACCGCCGGCACGCTCGTCAACGCCGTGAGTGGGACGATTAGGGCGGATACCGGCACGGGCGGCTCCCGCACCCTCAACGCGCTGTTCGATAACCACGGCAGTTTCATCGTGGCGACCGACGCGGCCCAGACGACCACGCTGACCAAGGCGTCGGCGGCGCACCAGAACAGCGGTACGTGGACGGTCGCGAGCGGAACGCTGGCGATCGCCGGCGCGGGAGCGAGCTTCGCGAACCTGGCGGGCGGCACGGTGCAGGGCGCGGGCATCTTCAGAGTCGTTGGCGTCGCGTTTACCAACGCGGGCGGAATCAACCCCGGAACCGCCGGGACCGGGATCCTCAAGATCGTCGGGAACTACACGCAGGCCGCCGGCGGCGCGTTGAACATCGAGCTGGGCGGTACGACCCCCGGCACGCAGTATGACCGGTTGGCCGACAGCGCCGGCACCGTGGCTCTGAGCGGGGCGCTGAACGTCACGCTCGTCAACGGCTTCACGCCGGCGCTCGGCGACACGTTCACGGTGCTGACGTTCCCGTCGCGGGCGGGCACACTTCCCACACTGAACGGCCTGCTGCTTGGGGGGGGCGTCCAGCTCGACACCGTCTGGACCGCCACCAGTCTCCGTCTCGTCGCGGTCCTGTTGCAGACGGCGCACGCGGGCGACATCACCGCGAACGAAACGTGGACGGCGGTGACGAGCCCGCACATCGTCAGCGGCTACCTGAAGATCCGGAACGGTGCGACCCTCACGATCGAAGACGGCGCCACCGTCAAGTTCGACGCGGCGACCGGTCTCCAGGTGGGCGACAGCGGCACGGGGGAAGCGGGCGGGCTCGTCATGCTCGGCACCCCGGGAAGCATCCACCTCACGGCAAACACGGGCTCACCGGTGCCGGGCTTCTGGAAGGGCCTCGAAGTCCAGAAGACCAGCGGACCCCTGCTGTGGCGCAACGTCGATATCGAGTATGCCGGCGGCACGCGCTCGAGCCCCATCGACGAGTCCTGCGTGCTGCTCATCGATCCGGCGGCGGTTATCGACCTCGACAGCGTGCACATCCGCCAGTGCGTCCACGCCGGCATCCATCATTTCGCCGGCAACGTGCACGTACACCGCAGCGAGATCGATTCGGTCACGGGCGCGGGGATTCAGTCGTTCGCCGGTGTGCTGCGGCTCGATTCGACGGCGATCCGCGGCGTCGGCCAGATGGCTCTGATCTTCGGCAACGGCTCCGTCGATCTCGCGGGCGCGACGGCCAACAAGTTCACCGGCAACGCCGGCGGCAGCATCCAGATGTTCGGACATCAGCTGCCCGGTCTGGGACGCCAGGACTCGATCGCCGGCAACGGCCTCGGCGCCGGCATCGGTGATACCATCGTCGTCGATTCGGGGACCGTCGGCGCCGGGGTGCCGGCGTTCACCATCTTCCGGCAGCCCGCGCCCTATCTCGTCACCGGGTTCTTGAGCATCTGGTCGCCGACGGGCGTGAACGTATCGCTCGACACCGGCCTCGTGATGGCCTTCGACACCGCGGCGGCGCTCAGCGTCGGCGACTTCTCCGACTCCACGGGCGCCTCAAGCGGCAACAGCGGCAACTTCGTGTCCCTCGGGACGGCCGCGAACCCCGTCGTGCTGCGCAACCGTCTCGGCCGTCCCGGCTGGCAGGGACTCTTCCTCGGCGCGCAGAGCGGCACGCCCGTGGTGCGGCACCTGCGCCTGGCGCGCGGCGGCTATCAGCCGGACCTGGGGCAGGTCTGTCAGAACTGCCTGGTGAAGACCACTGGGTTCTTCGAACCCCTGAACACGAACCTGTACGTCGACGCGCCCACCGGCACGGCGCCGTTCGTAATCGACTCGGTGGTGAGCGATTCGAGCCATCTGTACGGCATCGTGGTGAAGCGGAGCCCGCCCCAAGGGGCGCAGGTCCGCGACAACTCGATCAATCACGCCGCGTCCGCGGGGTTGGTGTGGCGCGCGTCGTTCAATCCGAATGACGACATCAGCGGCAACACGCTGGTGGGAAACCACTACGCGGTCGACGTCGTGGCCGACGTGCTGCCCAAGGTCCCGGCAAACACGCTCAGCGGCAATGTGACCGACACGCTGCTGCTGCATGGCGGCACGGTTCCGGTGACGCAGACGCTCCCGCAACTGGGATTCCGTTGGCGCGTGACGCAGGCCGTGGTGGTGGACTCCGGTGCGGTGTTCTCGGTGCTCCCGGGTGATACGGTGACGTTCGACCCCGCCGGCTCCCTGACGATCGGCGGCGCGATACCCTCGGCGCTGAACGCGGCCGGGACAGTGGGCGCGCCGATCGTGTTCACCGTCACGCCGGGGCAGGACCACTGGCTCGGCCTCGAGTTCGCGAATCTTTCGGGCTCGACGGTCAGCCACGTGTTGGTCGAGCACGCCGGCGGGACGATCGCGTGCGGGTTCATCGATTGCCAGGCGATTGTCCTGGGCGCCGTCCGCTACTCGAACGCATCCACGTTCCCACTGACACTCGAGTCGGTCACGATCCGGCACGCGCGGACGATGGCGATCAACGTGGATTCGTCGGCGGCGAGCCCGCTGCTGGTGCAGAATAGCCAGTTCTACGACAATCCGTTCTCGCCGATGATCAAGAGTCCGAACCCGCTCCTGCTCTCGATCCATACGTCCGACCTGTATCACTACCGCGGCCAGGTCATCCAGAGCGCCAACGCCGGCACCGACTCCCTCGATGCGCTGGGCAACTGGTGGGGTGACGCCGCAGGACTGGAAAAGGGATTCGAGTTCAACGATTCCCTGGGTCGAGGCTCGTTGTGGTTCAACGCGGTGCGGTTCGACGTCGTCTCCGGCCCGTTCTCCCCGCGCGGTCCGGCGGCGCAGCTCGTCCCGGCGACCGACACGGTTCTCGCGAACGGCGGCGCCATAAACGCCATCGTCGGCGATCCCGACTCGATCCGGGTCCGGGTGCTCGACGCCGAAGGTCGCGGTGTCTCCGGAACGGCCATCGTGTGGGGCACGTCGAGCGGCTCGTTCCAGCATCCCGGCTTGCCGACGGATGAGGGCGGCCGTGCGGGAGGCGTGTGGCTCACGACGACGGCTGCGAACCTGCAGTTCGTGCAAGCGACGGTCGCGGGCCTCGCGGGGTCACCGGTGACGTGGCCGGCCTTCCTGCAGCCCGGTCCGACCGTATCCGTGGACTTCCAGCTGCTGCAGTCCCTGAGCGCGGGCGTCGTCAGCGCCGACAGCAACAGCGTCGCGTTCACCAGCAGCCTGCGTCCCGCGGCGCTGGTGACGAACGCGCGCGACCAGTACGGCAATCCGACGGCGCCGCAGACCGGCTTCTTCTTCACCGATCTGCCGACGAATACGGGGTTCCAGAACTACGGCCTCATCGATTCGGTGAAGTTCGACACCGTGTTCTTCCATCCGACCGTGTCGACGCCGTCGACGTTCCAGCTGCACGGCAACTTCCTGGACTCGACCGGCACGATTCAGGACTCGGTGTTGATCTCGATGCTCCCCGTTGCCGCCGGGATGCGGTTGATCGTAGACTCCTTTGACTTCCACTCGCTGTGCCCGGTGGGTGGGCCGTACAACGTCCTCTGCCGTCAGACGTTGCTCGCCTTCCTGGTCGACTCGGCCGGCTCGCCGTTGCCGCCAGATCCGGCGTATCAGTTCACGTGGACGAACTCCAACCCGGCGTCCGTGTCAGACTCGACGTACGGGCCGATGAACGAGTTCGTCGACATCGCGGCGCACGCCAATGGCACGGCCGACGTCATCGTGCAACAGCTTTCAGGCCCGCCGCTCGTGCCTGACCGGGATACGCTGCGGGTCACCGTGGACCAGGTGCTCGCCAATATCGCCGTCACGCCCGACACCATCAGCGTGGGTCTCGGCGACACGGTCACGTTCTCGGCGACCGCCACGGATCAGGGCGGCAGCCCCATGCCGGGTACGGTCGGCTGGCGCCAGGATGGGCCCGCGGGCCAGTACCTGACGATCATCGACTACCCGTCCGCGAATTCAATCCGGGTTCGGATTGATAGCGCGTACCCGGGCTTCCCGAGTGATTACGCCGCCATCACGGCGTTCACGGAGCGCGGGCCGGGCGACACGTTGCTGGCCGCGGGCGTCATGTACAATCCGATCATTCGTACGCTCACCGGCTTCAGCAGCCAGCCGTGGGCGGTCGACATCGATCCACGCACCAATCGCGCATACGTGGCGGATCGCGGCAGCGCCAATGTCGCGGTCGTCGATGTCGCGACCAACAGCATCGTCACGTTCCAGACCGTCGGCTCGCAACCCGAGCACGTGAAGGTCGATTCTCGCAACGCGCGGGTGTACGTGTCGAACGTGGCTATGGGAACCCTGTCGGTCCTCGATGCGAGTGCCGATGGAGCGCCGCTGGCGATGATCGAGGTAGGGCCGAATCCCAGCTTCGTGGGTCTCGATACGTCGTCGAATCGCGTGTACGTCGCAGCGGTCTGCGCCGATCCGCAGAGCGGCTGCAGCATCGGTGGCTCCTTCCTGCTCACGATCGACGGCACCGGGCCCTCCATGATTCCGCAGGACACCGTACGCCTGCCGGCGAACGGCAGCGGTGTCGTGTATGACGAGGTCAACCGGCTCGTGTACGTGGCCATGAGCAACGACACCGTCGCGATGGTCGATCCGGCGACGCACACGGTCGTGGGCTTGATCGGCGTCGGTACCGCTCCGAAGGGGATGGCCATCAACCCCGTGACGCGCAAGCTGTACGTCACCAACTCGGGCGCGAACTCTGTCAGCGTGATCGATCTCACGACCAACCTGGTGGTGAAGACGGAGTTCCTGTTCAGCAACGCGCCGGAGCGCGTCGCCGTCGATCCCATCATCAACCGGATTTACGTGGCGGGGTACGGCAACTTCCTGCTCGATCAGATCGACGGCAATACGGACACGAACATCGGCTACCGGTCCGTCAATTGCAGCTACCCGAACGACGTCGCGATCAACCCGCAGAATCGGGATCTTCTCATGCCGTGCTGGTCCGATGTGAGGCTGTTGACGTACCGATTCCTCACGCCCTGAGCGAAACGGCCGTGTGACCCCCGTCACGCGGAGCACGACCTCGCAACACGGTCTAACCCCAATCCGTCAGCTTCAACTGCTCGCCCCCCGTGAGGGGGGTCACCGCAACTCACATTTCCTTCATTGATGATGACTCGCGCCCCATAGAGCACGTGCACACGCACTCACCTGAGGAGCGGGTCATGGTCGGCTCACGGCATGTCAGGCGCGCCCTGCTGGTCCTGTCGATCCTTTCCGTCGCGAGCTGCGAGCACGGGCCGTCGGTAACTGGCCCGGCTGGTGGCGCGCTCTCGTTGAGCGCCACCGCCTTCAGCGGGACTGGTAGCGCCGTCAACGGGCGTTTCGCGCATGTCGCCGTCCGTCTGGACGACGGGCGCGTGCTCGTCGCCGGTGGGATCAGCGGCATCTCCGGCCTGAAGACCGCCGAGCTGTACGACCCGCTGTCCGGGACCTGGACCGTGACCGGGACCATGACGTTCGAGCGCATCGGCCTGGCCGCGGCTCCGCTTCCCGGCGGCCGCGTGCTCGTCGCCGGTGGCGCTCGCTTCAATCAGACCTGCGCCGACGCCCCCGCCGGTAACTCCGGCGAGGTGTACGATCCCGCGGCCGGCACCTGGACGCGCACGGGCAGCTTCACGCAGCCACGCAGCTCCGCCATCGCGGTGCCGCTGGCCGACGGCCGCGTCCTGCTCGCCGGCGGCGGCAGCCGTTGCGGCGTCGTTTACGCCTCCGCCGACATCTACGACCCGGCCACGGACCAATGGACCGCGACGGGCGCGATGAACGTCGCGCGCCAGTCGCCCGCCGCCGTGCTCCTCCCCGACGGCCGCGTGCTCGTGGCCGGCGGCGCCGGCGCCAGCCCGTTCCCGTCGCTAGCGTCGGCCGAGATCTACGATCCGGCCACCGGCCTCTGGACCCTGACGGGCAGCATGCGTGATCCCCGCATGTGGGCGTTCGACGACATGAGCGCCGCCAACTTCATGACGGTGCTTCCCGACGGCCGCGTGCTCGCCGCGGGCGGCCTGAACCGCTGCAACAAGACCGGTTGCGACATCGCGTTCCTGCAGAGCGCGGAGATCTTCGACCCCGCGACGGGCGTGTGGACGACGACGGGCAGTCTCGCCGCCGGGCGGTGGCGCCACCAGATGGCCTTGCTGCCCGACGGGCGCGTGCTCGTCGCGGGTGGACGCCAGGGTGGAGGCATCCTCGGCAGCGCCGAGATCTTCGATCCGGCCACCGGTGCGTTCAATCCGGCCGGCTCGCTCGTCACCGCGCGCCAGGACTTCACCGCGACGCTCCTGGGCAACGGGTCCGTGCTGATCGCGCTGGGGCAGGGGATCGGCGGGATTCTCAGGTCGGCGGAGCTGTTTACGGCCAATCACACGCCTACCGCCGACGCCGGGCCCGCCGTCGTGCAAGCGAACGAAGGCTCGGTCGTCACGTTTGATGGCGACGCGTCGTCCGATCCGGACGGCGATCCGCTCACGTTTGCGTGGGACTTCGGTGACGGCTCGGTGGGGTCGGGCGCGCTGGTGACCCACACGTACGGCGACAACGGCAGTTACGCGGTTGTGCTCACCGTGTCGGACGGCAGTGCCGGCAGTACGGCGAACGTGCGCGCCGACATCGTCAACGTCGCCCCCGTGGTGCAAGACCTGGGCACGACCACGCTGCTGCGCGGCGAGACCTTCACGCGCGACGGCTCGTTCGCCGACCCGGGCGCGGACAGCTGGGTGGCGATGGTCGACTATGGCGACGGCTCGGCACCGGAAACGCCCGCTCTCGCCGGCATGACGTTCCATCTGAGCCACGTCTACGCGGCGGCGGGGGCGTACACCGCCATGGTAACCGTGACCGACGACGACGGTGGTGTCGGGACGGCGCAAGCGCGCGTGTCCGTCGCGGACCGGGCCCCGGTGGCGAACGCCGGGCCGCGCGCCAACGGCAACGAGGGCAGCGCGGTGTCGTTCGACGGCAGTGCCTCGAGCGACCCTGATGGCGACGCGCTCACATTCACCTGGGACTTCGGCGACGGCTCGCCGCCCGTGGGCGGCTTGACGCCGAGTCATGTGTACGCCGACAACGGCACATATACCGTGACGCTCAACGTGTTCGACGGCGCGCTCATCGGCACCGCGACGACCACGGCCGAGATCGCCAACGTCGCGCCCGCCGTCAACGACTTGGGCAACGCCGCGATCTTCAAGAACGACGTCTACGTCCGCAGCGGATCGTTCGTGGATCCGGGCGCGGATGCGTGGACGGCGACCGTCGATTACGGCGACGGCTCGGGCGTACAGCCACTCGCCTTGGCCGGCACGTCGTTCAACTTGAATCACCTCTACGCGTTAGCCGGCACGTACACGGTAACGGTCACCGTGCACGATGACGACGGCGCGGTCGGAGCGGCGGACGCGCAGGTCATGGTGTCGAACCGCGCGCCTGTGGCCGATGCGGGCCCGGTCGCGCGCGGCAACGAGGGCGCTGCCGTGCAGTTCGACGGCCGCGGCTCATCGGACGCCGACGGCGACGCGCTGACCTACACGTGGAGCTTCGGAGACGGCGCGTCGGGCAGCGGTCCGATGCCGAGTCACGTCTATGTCGACAACGGCACCTATGCCGTGACGGTCACGGTATCGGACGGCAGCACGACGGGTACGGCGGAGACGACCTCCGAGATCGCGAACGTCGCGCCCGCGGTGACGGACCTCGGCTCGAGCAGCTTGCTCGTGGGCCAGACCTACGCCGCCGCCGGGTCATTTACGGACCCGGGCGCCGACAGCTGGACCGGCACCGTCGATTACGGTGATGGGTCCGGCGCCGGGGCACTCGCGTTGTCGGGCGAGAACTTCAGCCTGAGCCACGCGTATGCCACGGCGGGCACGTTCGTCGTCACGGTCACGGTGACCGACGCCGATGGCGGCGTGGGAACCGCGCACGGCCAGGTCCAGGTCGAGGGCCCGTCAAACCGGCCGCCGGTGGCGAACGCCGGTGCCGCGACTCACGGCAACGAGGGCAGTGCGGTCAGCTTCGACGGCCGCGCCTCTTCGGATGCGGACGGTGACGCGCTGACCTTCACCTGGAGCTTCGGCGACGGCGCGTCGGGCACCGGTCCGACGCCGAGTCACGTGTATGTCGACGACGGCACCTTCACCGTGACGCTTCGGGTATCGGACGGCGAGTTCGAAGCGGTGGCGACCACCTCGGCCCAGATCGAGAACGTCGCGCCGCTCGTGAGCGCCTTCGCTGGGGCCACGCTCCTGGCCGGCGACAGCTACAGCGCCAGCGGCACGTTCACGGACCCGGGCGCCGACGCGTGGACGGCGACGGCGGACTATGGCGACGGCTCGGGCGAGCACGCGCTCGCGTTGTCGGGCGCGTCGTTCAGTTTGAGCCACGCCTACGCGGTGGGCGGTGCGTTCACCGTGACGGTCACGGTGCGCGACGACGACGGCGGCGTGGGCACGTCGCGGGCGACCGTGACGGTCCAGTCGATCCAGGACGCGCTCGGCGGGGTGAAGCAGATCGTGGCCGATCTGCAGGCGTCGGGCGAGCTGACGCCCGCCACGGCGAATTCGTGGGCGATTCAGCTCAACAAGATCATCGGGATGGTCAACAATGGCGACATTGCCGGTGCGATCAGCGCGCTGCTGTCGTTCATCGATAAGGTCCAAAAGACGCCGCACATGACCCCGGAGGGGCAGCAGGCGCTGATCGACGCGGCGAACACGATTCTGGACGCGCTGCGCAGTCTATAAGCGCAACCGGAGATTGATGTCCACGAGGATGCCGTCCGGCGTGTCCACGAACACGACTCGGTTCTCCACCCGCCGGACGATCATTTTCGCCATCGG
>Ga0307299_10000486_pt1 | contig 13272 bp, 14 predicted proteins | sample ER_DNA_159_FD_194466 | JGI IMG/M metagenome (GOLD analysis project Ga0307299, IMG submission 194466) | Bulk soil microbial communities from the East River watershed near Crested Butte, Colorado, United States - ER_DNA_159 | ecosystem: Environmental > Terrestrial > Soil > Floodplain | place... | reverse complement strand
GCCCGCTCGGCCACCTTCGATGAACTTGAGGTTTTCGATCGCCCCGTCGGGCCGCAGACGGCTGATGAACCCGTTGTCGTCCTTCGCCGTCGGGGAGCCGTTGATGTTCGAGACGAAATAGATGTCCTGCACCGAGTCGTGCAGCACCGATTCCGGCGTCGAGAAGCCGGCGATCGTCAGGGCTTTGGTCGCACCGGGTGCCGCGGCAGTCGGGGGCGGCGGCGTGACCGGCCCGGCGGCCGTCGTGTCGACCGCTGCGGCCGTATCGGTCGCATCGGAGACGTCGGGCTTCTTGTCGACAGGTATGCACGCGACCGCGACGAGCGTCGCATAGAGCACAGTCGCTCTCATCAATCTCATCGGGGCTCTTCCTCCGCCAAGGCGGCAATGTGCCGCAACACGCGCTCGTGGATCGCCGCGACGATACGGCCGGCAGGCAGGGTCCAGTAGCGCTGTGGGAACATATCTACGACGTATGCCGTGCGCCCTTCCAGGCGCGTGCGGCCGCCCGGCAACGCCGTGAGTCGGAACTCACCGTGGGTCGCACGGAAGTACCCGTCTAGGTGCGGCGGGTTCACCTCCCGGTACGGGCTCCATTCGGTCATCGGCGGCGCCTGGCTCGTGATGTCGAAGGCGAGCAGCCGGTTCTCCTCCCAGGCCGTGATCGGCTCGACGAAGCTGCCGGTGGTGAAATCGCAGTAGCGCGTCGCACCCACGCCGGTGCCCACGATGCGCGCCCGCGTCGGCGCGGCGACTCCCACTCGGAACAGGAACTCCGTCGGGGGCGCCAGGTCGGGGAAGGTGACGACATGGCGCCACACCACCTCCGGCGGAGCCGCGATCTCGACCACCGTCACCACTTCGTGCGCCGGCGGCGTGGGGCGCGGCTCCGCGGCGACGAATAGCGGCACGAGCAGCGCCATGCCTACACCGGCGCCCGGCTCCACTGATTGCCGGGCGACGACGCGGCCAAGGAGGGCACCAGGCAGGGCCAGCGCGAACGCCAGGGGCAGGGCCATGACTGTGCAAGCGAGGCCTTCGAGGGCGAAAACAATCAGCGCGCCGCCGGCGATCGTAACACTCGCGACGGCGATGACGATCGATTCGCCGACGGAGCGCGGGTATCGGCGGTTGTAGATGTACGAGCTGATGTAGCCGATCGTGAACGGCACGCCAAGGAACAGTCCGGTCGAGTACGAGCGCTTCAGGTAGATCCCGATCCCCACGGTGACCAGCGTGATGCCGAGCGAGGCGGCGACGCCGAGCAACGCACTCGTAAGCCGCTCATCGACTTGCGGCGGCGGGGCGCCGGCGGGCCGCGCCCGCGTCGGACGGGACGGCAAGACGCAGAGCGCGAGCATCAAGACGTAGTTGACGCCGGGCACGAAAAACAGCAGGCAGGTCCACGCCGAAAGCCCGGCGTTCACGGCTCGGCGCAACGTTAGGCTGACGCCGATCCAGAGAAAGGGAAGCGTGATGACGACGAGCACCGGCGCGAGCCACGCCGGAGCGCCTTGCAGTACGTGTTGGCGCGTGCTCCACAGGGGGCTTAGGTAGTCGAGTGGTGTCCACCAGCGACCGGTGAACTGCGCAATCAGCGCCGCGTCCAGCGCGTACTTGAGCGCCATGAGCCCAAACCCGTACGCCGCGTACGTCTTCCGGTCCACGGGACTCCACATCTCAGGCCTTGGCCTCCTCCAGTTCTTTCTTGTGACTCTCCGTGACCTTGGCCGTCACGTCGGGTGGGGCATCCTGATAGACGTGAAACTTCATACGGTACGTCCCACGGCCGTGCGTCAGCGAATGGAGGGTCGTCGCGTACCGGTCCAACTCGGCTTCGGGAACGAGCGCCTTGACCTTCGTGAGCCGGCCGTCCTTGTCGGTGCCGAGAATGTGCCCGCGGCGCGACGAGAGGTCACCCATCACCGCGCCCTGGTAATCGTCCGGCGTCCAAACTTCGACCTCCATGATCGGCTCGAGCAGGACCGGCCGGCAGTTCGCACTCACGTTCCGGAAGGCCATGATGCCCGCCATCTTGAACGACATTTCGTTGGAATCCACGTCGTGGTAGGAGCCGTCGTACACTTCGACCTTGAAGTCCACGACCGGGAATCCGGCGATCGGCCCCTTTTGCGCCGCTTCGATGACACCGCGTTCCACGGCGGGGATGTATTGTCGCGGAATCACGCCCCCCACGATCTCGTCCTGGAACTTGAAACCCGACCCGCGCGGCAATGGCGCGATGCGAATCCAGCAGTCGCCGTACTGGCCCCGGCCCCCCGTCTGCTTTTTGTGCTTCCCCTGGCCTTCGGCCTTGCCGCGGAAGGTTTCGCGATACGCAATGCGCGGCTTCGTGGTCTGTGCATGCACGCCGAACTTCCGCGCCAGGCGTCCCACGACGATCTCGAGGTGCCGTTCGCCCAACCCCCGGATCAAGGTCTGTCCCAGCTCCGAGTTGAACTCGTGGTGGAAGGTGGGATCCTCTTCGTGCAGTTTGTGCAGTCCCGTCGAAAGTTTGTCTTCTTCCCCCCGCTGCTTCACTTCGACCGCCAGGGTGATCACCGGCTCGGGGAATGGGATCTTGGGGAGCACGAGCCCCACGTCTTTGCTCGATAGGGTGTCGTTGGTGTGCGTGTCGCGCAGCTTCGCCACCGCCCCGATGTCCCCCGCGTGCAGCTCCGCAGTCTCGACGCGCTCCTTCCCCAGCGCGACGCACAGGTGGTTCAGCTTCTCCGATGCCTCACGCGGCGCGTTCCAGAGGTCCTGGCCGTTCTTCACCTTCCCGGAGAAGATGCGGAACAATGTCACGTCCCCCACGTGCGGCTCGGAGACCGTCTTGAAGACCTGCGCGGCCAGTGGGCCGTTGTCGTCCGCCGTGAGCGACACGCGCTCGGCGGTTCCCCATCTTTGGGCTTCGATGGGCGGGCATTCCTGGGGCGCCGGGCACAGCTCGACGATCTTCGTGAGCAGCGCCCGCGTCCCGTATGTCAGCTCGGCGGCGCCGCAGAACAGGGGAAACAGCTCCCCCTTTTGCATGCCGACTTTGAGCGCCCGGATCGCCTCCTCCCGCCCGATCTCCTCGCCTCCCAGATAGCGTTCCAGCAGCGTGTCGTCGGTCGCGGCGATGCTCTCGATCAGCTCCTGGGAATACTTCTCGAAGCGCGCCTGGTACTCGGGCGGGACATCCACCTCGTCGTACTCGCCGGCCTTCGTGCCCTTCTTGTACAGGTGGCACTTCTTCGAGAAGAGATTGATGATCCCGTGGAATTCCGGTCCTTCGCCGACCGGGATCTCCACCGGGATCACCTTGGGCGTCAACCGTTCCTTGATCTGGTTGAAGACGCGCTCGAAGTCAGCGTGCTCCTTGTCCATCAGTGAGACGAACAGCAGCCGCGCCAGCCCGCGGCGCTCGCAATAGTCCCACACCTTCTCGGTGCCGACCTCGACGCCCGCCGTTCCCGCCAGCACCACGACCGCGGCGTCCGCGGCGTACACGCCCGCCAGCGCGTCGCCCGTGAAGTCGAGGTAGCCCGGGGTGTCGATCAGGTTGACCTTCGTCTCCATCCACTCGGCGACGGCCAGGGCCAGGTTGATGGAGTACTTGCGCTCGATTTCGTCGGCGGTGTAATCGGTGAGGGCGGTGCCGTCCTTGACGGACCCGTGGCGCTTGCTCGTGCCGGCCACGAACGCCAGGGCATCGACCAGGGAGGTCTTGCCGCTCGCGCCGTGGCCGAGGACCGCCACATTGCGGATCTCCGGTGTCTTGTACACACGCACGGATCACCTCCTGCAGGGGGGAGGTGAATATGAGGGACGAGGTTTTAGACGGCTAGGCAGGGCGTCTGCATTCAGGACAGGGGCACAGGCCCCGCAAATACTCGTACGAGTACACGCCCGCACCGTGCCCGTCGCTCCACTCGAAGTGCACGGCGTAGGTCCCCACCACGTGGATCGCCAGCGGGTGCACCTCGGGATCGAGCGTCTCGTCGCCCTGTCCCACCGGCCGCTCGAGACACGGGGCGCAACAGCAAGCCCGTCGCAGGTAGAGTGCCGGATACACCGCCTCGTGTCCGTCGCTCCACCGGACCGCGACGTCCCAGGCGTTGGCACGCGTGATTCTCACCGGTACGGGGGGTACCGGGAGGACCGGCTTCAAGGTCGGCGACCCAGCTGCGCGCTCGCCCACAGGCCTGCTTCGACCGAGGCTTCCGCCACGGGACCTGCGAAGCTCTTCACCTCGATGGCAGGCCGGCCGTCTCGCATGACCGCCACGAGATGCAGGATCGCGATCGTGTCCGGCGTGGGGTGGTACTTGAGCCGCAACTGGGCCCCGCCCGCCTCTCCCTTTGAGCCGAGGGGAATCGCCGGTCGGCCCAGTCCATTGTACTGGCTGAGCCAGGTGTCCAGCACGTCCATCGCATCCCTCATGACACGCCCCCTTCTGCCTTGAATCGTTCCAGAATGACGTTGGCTTGTCCCGCTTCGAGCAGGCGCGCCCGGACTTGGCCGCCGGAGCCCGGGACGACGAGCTGCACCTGGTACGCCGGCAACCAGGGCGGGTAGTGGCCCGGATTGCCCCAGCCGCCGGTGTCAAATGCGGCGCGCGCATCCACAAGGCGGAGCAGGGCGATGCCCCGCTCGTCCCCGGCTGCCAGGGCCTCGGGGGTGAAGTCCGCCGTCGCAAACAGCAATCCCACTTCGGCTTGGGCTTCTGCCACGTGCAGCACGAGCGTGTCGATCGCCCCTGCGCTTACCGCGCCCACCTGGCGCCGGCACGCGATCAAGGCGCGCTTCCGCCACGTATTGCGCCGCAGCCACACCAGCAACTCGATGAGGAACCCGCCCACTTCGGGCTCGGACAGCTCCGTGCGCCGATGGACGCGCGGCTCGGTGACCTCCAGGCCCGCCTTGCGCAGCTCGCGGACCACGAGGATCTCGAAATACTCGGGGGTAACGTCCGGCAGTTCGGCCATTATTTCGTAAGGCTATCACCCTTGACGACGCGGAGACAGACCGCCAATCTGGAGGCGTCCATAGCTTCGCGCACCTTTGCCGCTGTCTGCTCGCGGGAGGATCGAACCTATGCAGGTCAGCCGCCGCGATTTCTTGCGGGTCTCAGTCGGTGCCGGCGCCGGCACGGCGATCGGCGGGATGGTAGGACTCGGTTTGCCACTGGCGCCCGCCCGGGCGCGAGCGCAGGAACTCCGCATCAAAGACGCGAAGGTCGTGCCGAGCATCTGCCCCTTCTGCTCGGTCGGATGCGCGACGTTGATCCACGTGAAGGACGAGCAGATCGTCAACATCGAAGGCGATTCCCGCAGCCCGCACAACGAAGGAACGCTCTGTCCCAAGGGCGCCGCGATCTACCAGCTCCACATGAATCCGAACCGGGCGACCAAAGTCCTGCACAGGAAGCCCGGCGCCACGGACTGGGAGGTCGTGGAGCTGGAGTGGGCGATGGATCGGGTCGCGGAGCTGATCAAGGAGACCCGCGACGAAACGTTCATCGAGAGCCTGCCCAACGGCAAGCTCGTGAACATGACGCCGGGAATCTTCGCGCTTGGCGGCGCGACGCTCGACAACGAGTTCAACCACGTCTGCCAGAAGTTCTGGCGTGGCCTCGGCGTCGTGGCCATCGAAAACCAGGCCAGGATATGACACAGCTCTAGCGTCCCCGGTCTGGGGACACGGTTTGGACGCGGTGCGGCGACGCTGTATCCGCGCAATCTCGAGCACACCGACTGCTTCGTCATCATGGGCTCGAACATGGCGGAGTGCCACCCTGTGGCGTTCCGCTGGCCTATGAAGGCCAAGCTGAACGGCGCGAAGCTGATCCACGTCGACCCGCGCTTCACCCGCACCAGCGCCGTCGCGGACCTGCACGTTCCGATCCGCGCCGGCTCGGACATCGCCTTCCTGGGCGGCCTCATCAATTACGTGGTCAACAGCGGGCGCTGGAACACGGACCCCTTCTTCAAGGAGTTCGTGGTCAACTACACCAACGCCGCGACCATCATCAACAAGGACTTCAAGGACACCGAGGAGCTGGAGGGGGTGTTCTCCGGCCTCAACACGTTCAGCGAGCCGGCCTCGTGGCCGTACAACGGGAACCAGGGCCGCTACGACCCCGCCTCGTGGGGATACGAGCGGGATCCCAAAGGGCCCGGTCCCGTCACGGCGGATCTGATCGCGCGCCGGGCGGGCCCGCCATTCGACGACCTCGTCCGGTCGCTCAAGCCCGGTCCGGCACACAAGGACCCGACGCTGCAGAATCCGCAGTGCGTGTTCCAGATCCTGAAGCGTCACTTCGCCCGCTACACGCCCGAGATGGTGGAGCAGATCTGCGGCTCCCCCAAGGACAAGTTCATTCAGGTGGCGGAGGCGCTCCTTGCCAACTCCGGCCGCGACCGGACCAGTGCGTTCGCGTACGCGGTGGCCTGGACCCAGCACACCTACGGCGTCCAGATGATCAGCTGCTGCGCGCTGCTCCAGCTCCTGCTGGGCAACATCGGCCGCCCGGGCGCCGGCGTCATGGCGCTGCGCGGCCACGCTGCGATCCAGGGCTCGACCGACGTGCCCACGCTGTACCACAGCATTCACGGATACATGAACGCGCCGTCGGCGCTCCGCCCCCACGAGTCGCTGCGAGCGTACATGGCGGCCGAAACGACGCCGACCAGCTACTACGGCAATACGCCCAAGTTCCTCGTCTCTTACCTCAAGTCGATGTACGGTGAGGCTGCGACGGCGGAGAACGACTTCGGCTACGACTGGCATCCGAAGATCCTAGGCGATCACTCCCACATCGCGTCGTTCGCCGCCATGGCCGACGGCAAGATCAAGGGAATGGTGTGCGTCGGCCAGAATCCTGCTACCTCGCTCAATGGCGGAGCGACCCGCAATGCCCTGCGGCAGCTCAAGTGGCTCGTCGTCAAGGACAACTGGCTCACCGAGACGGCGACCTATTGGTATCTCGGCCCCGAGGTGAAGAGCGGCGCGGTGAAGATCGGGGACAACCAAACCGAGGTCTTCTTCTTCCCGGCGACCCAAATCGCCGAGTACGACGGCAGCTTCACGAACACGCAGCGCATGCTCCAATGGCACTCGTTCGCCACCAAGGCACCGGGGGATTGCCGCACCGACACCTGGTTCTACCACAATCTGGCGAAGCGGATGAAGCGGCTGTATGCCGCCAGCACGGCGTCGCGCGACCAGGGGTGGAAGCATGTGTTGTGGGAGTTCGACCCCGATTCCGGAGAGACACCCCTCTATCCCGGTGAGCCAAGCGCGCGGAAGATCCTGCGGGAGATCAACGGCTACGTCACGGGCAACCCCGCCCAACATCTCAAGGGGTTCGGCGAGCTGAAGGACGACGGCTCGACGACGTGCGCCTCGTGGATCTACTGCGGGTGCTACCCGGCGTGGGATCAGAACATGACGGCGCGCCGCACGCCCGATCCTCCGGGCGTCCCGGGCGCCCACCTGGCGTGGGGCTGGGCGTGGCCGGCGAACCGCCGCGTGATGTACAACCGCGCGTCGGCGGACTTGAAGGGCAACCCGTGGAGCGAGCGGAAGCGGTGGGTGTGGTGGGATCCGACGTTCGTGAACCCACCTGATCCCAAGACCGGCGTCGCGCCGCCTCATGGCAAGTGGGTGGGCTACGACGTGCCCGATTTCGCCGCGACCAAGGCGCCCGACGCGCAGCCGAAGCCGGACGGCATCGGCCTCGACGCCCTCTCGGGCAGCCAACCCTTCATCATGAGAGCCGACGGCAGGGGCTGGCTGTTCGTGCCCGCCGGACTGGTGGACGGGCCGCTCCCCACGCATTACGAGCCGCGCGAGTCCCCGGTCGAGAACCTGCTGTACCCCAAGCACCAGATGAGCCCGGTCCACAAGGTCTGGGCGATGGGGAAGCCGTACAACCAACTCGCGTCGGTGGGCGATCCGAAGTTCCCGTACGTGATCACCACCTATCGACTCACCGAGCACTACCTGGCGGGCGCGATGAGCCGCTGGTTGCCGTGGCTCAGCGAGCTGCAGCCCGAGTTGTTCATCGAAATCGGGAAGGCGTTGGCCCAGGAGAAAGGGATCCACAACCTCGACTGGGTCCACATCAGCAGTCCGCGCGGCCAGATCAAGGCGAAGGCGCTCGTGACCGACCGCATCGGCGTGCTGAACGTTGCTGGGAAGCAGATCCATCACGTGGGTATGCCGTGGCACTGGGGCTGGATGGGGCTTTCCACCGGCGACGTCGTGAACGACCTCACGTCCTGGGTCGGTGACCCCAACGTGTCGATCCACGAAGGCAAGGCCTTCGTCTGCAACGTGGAAAGGGCGTGACCATGGGCCAGGCCCTCGGGTTCTTCACCGACACCACGATCTGCATCGGCTGCAAGGCGTGCGAAGTCGCCTGCAAGAACTGGAATCAGCTCCCGGCCGAAAACGGCGGCGTCCGGGAAATGAGCGGCGACAGCTACGACAACACCCAAAAGCTCGACGGCATCCACTGGCGACACGTCAAGTTCATCGAGCAGTTCGACGGCGCGTACAACGGGCGCTGGCTCATGATGAGCGACGTGTGCAAGCACTGCGTGCAGGCCGGTTGCCTCGAGGTGTGCCCGACCGGCGCCATTATCCGCACCCAGTTCGACACCGTGGTCATTCAGTCGGACGTGTGCAACGGCTGCCGCGCGTGCATCGCCGCCTGTCCCTTCGGCGTCATCGACATGAATCCCGTCGCCGGCACGGCGCAGAAATGCACACTGTGCCACGACCGCCTCGAGGTCGGATTGGAGCCCGCGTGCGCCAAGGCGTGCCCCACCGACTCGATCCAATTCGGGCCCATCGACGAGCTGCGGGAGCGGGCGCAGAAGCGTCTTACGCAGCTGCACGCCATGGGGGAAAAACGCGCCCAGCTCTACGGTGACGACCCGAACGGGCCGCTGGGTGGGCTCAACTCCTTCTATCTGCTGGTGGACGAGCCCGAGAAGTACGGCCTGCCGCGCAATCCGCAGCTGCCGTCGCGCAACCTGAAGAAGGCCGGCGCATTTTCCGCGGCGAGCGCGGCGGTCCTGGGCCTGCTCGCGGTGGTCGGCCTCCGCAAGCGGCGCATGGACGACATGAGCGGCGGGAGTGCCAACTGATGTCCGACACGTTCTTCAGCGGCGCCCCGCACTGGACCTGGTTCATCATCCCGTACTTCTTCATCGGCGGGTTGGCGGGGGGCGCCTACTTCCTCGCCGCCATCCTCGAATGGTTCGGGCGGCCGGACGATCGGCCGGTCGTGCGTACCGGCTACGACGTCGCAGCCGTCGGCGCCCTCGTGAGCGGTTTCCTCCTGACGGTCGACCTGGGCCAGCCGCTGCGCTTTTGGCACATGCTGTTTCAGTCCGAGAACGTCCCGGCCATCGTCTTCAAACCGTGGTCTCCCATCTCTTTCGGGGCTTGGGCGATCCTGCTGTTCGGGCTGTTCTCGGTGCTGTCCGCGCTCGGCGCCCGCGCGGAGGAGGGTCGGCTCCAGAACCGCGTCCTCCGCGCCGTCGGCACCGCCGTGCAGGGTCGTACCCTGGCGAAGGTCGTGGCCGCGGTCGGCGGGTTGTTCGGCTTCTTCGTGGCAGGGTACACCGGCGTCCTCTTGTCGGTCACGAACCGCCCCATCTGGGCCGACAGTCCGTGGCTCGGCGCTCTGTTCGTGGCGTCGGGCGCATCGACGGGCGCCGCCACGCTGATCCTGCTGGCGCCCGGCCGCGGCGCCAGCGCGCGGTCGCTGGCGTGGCTGTCCGACTTCGACTTCAAGGCCCTCGTCGTCGAGCTGCTCGTTCTCGTGTTGTTCATCGCATCGGTGTGGTCGATCCGGCAGGTGTGGGTCAGCTTCTGGGGTTTGCTCCTTGTCGTTGGGGTGGTGGGCGCCGGAATCCTGGCCCCGCTGCGCCTGCACGCGAACCCTGCGAGGGCGGCCAGGCTGGTGCTGCTGGGCGGGCTCCTGCTGCGCATCACGGTGCTGCTCGCGTCCGAGGGAATCGAGCGCTACCGCGTCGCGGCCGGGTTCTGACATGCCAAAGCGATTCGTCCCGCTCCTGATGGTGCTCGCCGCCTGCGCCAGCCCCGAAGCCACGCGGGCGCGGGGGGGCGGGCCCGGGGCCGATCCGGGTAACCACGGTTCTGTCACGCAGCTCCACGCGGGCGCGAAAATGTATTACAAGACGCCCTGCCGCACCGTCAAGGTGAAATGCTCTGGTCCCCAGCCCGTCTCCGCCGCCCGCGGAACGTAGCCGTCCAGCAACGGGTGGCCGACGTCCGCCGCGACCATCCCGAGGCCGAGGCGTGGCTCGAGTTGCTCGAGGGGGCGCTCGCCGAGAGTGAAGAGGCCGTGTGGGACGCCGCCGTCCCGGCGTCGGCGGTCGACCGGCCTGCCAACGCACCGTTCCTCTTCCGCGCCCAATTCGCCGTGAACCGGCGGTCCGCCGGAAGGTGGGTGCACCGCATCGCCGGACGCGACGTGGATGCCGTGGCCCTGCTCGAGGCTGCCGTGTGCCAGGACGACGCCCGGATCGCGGTGCTCGCGGCCGCCGCGGGGGCGGACCCGGAGGCGCTGCGCGTCACGGCCCACATGGCGACCGTGCCCTTGCTGCAGGCGTGCGGCCGCGCGTTCGCCGCGCAGGTCGCACCCACGTGGTGGGAGGGTTACTGCCCCGTATGCGGGGCCTGGCCCACCCTGGCCGAGTCCATCGGGCTCGAGCGCAAGCACCAGCTGCGTTGCGGTCGCTGCGGCACCGCCTGGGCGTTGCCGCCGCTGCGCTGCGTGTTCTGCGGCGAAGTGGGCCACGACCAGTTGGGGTATCTGGCGCCCGACGAAGCCGAGCCCGTCCGCAGAGTAGAGATCTGCCGGACGTGCAACGGCTATCTCAAGGCGCTCACAACGATGCGGTCGCTGGCGCCATGGGCGGTGTTGCTCGACGACCTGACCACAGTGCACCTCGACGTGGTGGCGCTGGAGCGCGGCCATCGACGGCCTGAACGTCCGGGCTATGCGCTCGAAGCGCGCCTGGCATGAGTCGCCCCAGTGAGATCTGCCGGGAGCTTTTGTCCGCCCTCGCGGCCTCCGAGGGGCGGCGCAAGCGCCGCAAGCGCGACACGACCCCGGACGCGATCGGCCTGGCGATGAAAGAGGACCTGCTCCAGCGGGCGATTGCCGCCGACCCCGCGCCCGAGGCCTTCGAGGAATGGCTGCAGCAGCAGTGCCTCGCGGCCGGGCCCGGTGAAGGGGGCCTCCGAGCGATGGCGCTGTCGATCTTCGAGGAGTGGCGGCTGGCCCACGAGGCGGATGCGTTTCGCGACTGGTTGGCGCGAGGCGCGCCGTCCGACGACGCACCCCGCGCCGAGGCGGAGAGGTGACGATGCGCGTGATCATCGCGGCCGCTGTGTTCCTGACAATCGCCGGCTGCGGCCGCGGCCGCAGCGCCGCGCCAAAGACGTGGCTACCCTCCGACATCGTCGAGGCGCTCAAGACGCCCGACAGTCCGTACCGCATCATTTATTACCCGCCCGTCGACCTCACCAAACGTCCGGCGGCCAAATAGTCTCCGAACGCGACATCCTCGACGCGCTGCGCGTCGTGCGCGACCCGGACCTGGGGCGCGACATCGTCGCGCTCGGGTTCGTCAAGGACGTCCGCGTCGCGGACGGCTCGGTAGCCTTCAGCATCGAGCTCACTACGCCCGCCTGCCCCGTGCGCGAGCAGATGCAGCAACAGGCGCAGCGCGCCGTTGCGGCCCTGCCTGGGGTCGCCGGCGTGCAGGTCAGGATGACGTCCCGGGTCCGGGCGACGGCCGGCGAGATGAAGCAGCCGTTGATCCCTTCGGTCAAAAACGTCGTCCCGATCGCCAGCGGCAAAGGCGGGGTCGGCAAGTCGACCGTGACCGCCAACCTCGCCATCGCGCTGGCCCAGACCGGCGCGCGGGTCGGGATCATGGACGCGGACATCTACGGGCCCACCATCCCGACGCTGCTGGGGGTCGACGACCTCCCCAAGCCGACCGCCGAGGGCATAATCCCGGCAGAACGGTACGGCGTGAAGCTCATCTCCATGGGCTTCTTCCTGCGCGAGGACGACGCGATCATCTGGCGCGGCCCGATGCTCCACAAGACGGTGCAGCACTTCCTGGGCAGCGTCGTCTGGGGCGAGCTCGATTATCTCCTGGTGGACCTGCCGCCGGGCACAGGCGACGTGCAGCTCACACTGTGCCAGTCGATCCCGCTGACGGGTGCGGCGATCGTCTCGACGCCGCAGGACGTGGCGCTCAAGGTGGCGCAGAAGGCCATCACCATGTTCGCTCGACTCAATACGCCGGTGCTGGGCGTGATCGAGAACATGGCGCACTACGTCTGCCCGCACTGCGGGGCGCCCGATGAGGTGTTCGGCTCGGGCGGCGCGCGCCGCGCCGCCGAGCGGCTCGAGATCCCGTTTCTGGGGGAGATCCCGCTCGCCACCGTGATCCGCGCACAGTCGGACGCGGGGCGGCCGGTCGTGCTCGATCGCGCCTCGCCGTTCGCCGCCGCGTTCCTCGCGGTCGCCGAGCGCCTGGCCGCGCAGGTGAGTATCCGCGCCATGCAGCGCGAGCTGACGCCGCTGGTCCAGATCCAGTTCTAGAACGGTGGGGATGAGGGGAGGGGGGAGACACGATCGTGGCAGGCGTCGAGCTGCGAAACTTGACCAGGCAATTCGGTGACTTCCACGCCGTGGATGGGGTCAACCTTTCGATCCGCGAGGGAGAGTTCTTGGTGCTCCTCGGCCCCTCCGGCTGTGGCAAGACGACGTTGCTCCGCATGATCGCGGGGCTGGAGCATCCTACCGCGGGCGAGATCCTGATCGGCGGCGAGCGTATGGACGCCAACGTGCCGCCCCGGGCCCGCGGCATCGCGATGGTGTTCCAGAGCTACGCGCTCTATCCGCACCGCACCGTCTTCGGCAACATCGCCTTCCCGCTCGAGGCGGCGGGGATGCCCCGCGCCGCGATCGACCAGAAGGTGCGCTGGGCCGCCGAGCTGTTCAGCATCACCCGCTACCTCGATCGCTATCCGCGGCAACTCTCCGGCGGCGAGCGGCAACGCGTCGCGTTGTGCCGCGCCCTGGTGCGCGACCCGCAGGTGTTCCTGCTGGACGAGCCGCTCGCGAACCTCGATGCCAAGCTGCGCAACACGGCACGCGACGAGCTCAAGCGCTTTCAGCGCCAGATCAAGCGCACCACCGTGTACGTGACGCACGATCAGGTG
>Ga0307299_10000475_pt1 | contig 13372 bp, 12 predicted proteins | sample ER_DNA_159_FD_194466 | JGI IMG/M metagenome (GOLD analysis project Ga0307299, IMG submission 194466) | Bulk soil microbial communities from the East River watershed near Crested Butte, Colorado, United States - ER_DNA_159 | ecosystem: Environmental > Terrestrial > Soil > Floodplain | place... | reverse complement strand
GACGCCCTGGTACAGGAAGTAGCCCCACGCGGCGCACACGACGGCGCTGGAGAGCACGACGCTCGGGTACCATGACGTCCGGCCGAATCGGGGCCAGACGTGGCCCACGATCTCCTGCAGCATGAAGCGGCCGACCCGCGTCCCGGTGTCGATCGTAGTCAGAATGAACAACGCCTCGAACATGATCGCGAAGTGATACCACAGGGCGGTGAGGGTCTTGCCCCCCAATACCGACGTCAGGCCGGAAAAGATGTGGGCCATCCCGACCGCCAAAGACGGCGCCCCCCCGGTGCGCGCGATCAACGACGTTTCTCCCATCTGGGCCGCCAGCGCCTGCATGTAGTCGGGCGTGACGACGAACCCCGCCTGATTCAGGACGTCCGAGGCGCCCGCCAACGCGGCGGGGGTCGCGTTCATCGCGAAGTACACACCGGGGTCGAGCGTGCACGCGGCGATCATGGCCATGATCCCCACGAACGACTCCATCAGCATGCCGCCGTAGCCGATGATCCGGGCGTCGGGCTCACGGGCGATCATCTTGGGCGTCGTGCCGGACGCGACGAGCGAATGGAACCCCGAGACGGCGCCGCACGCGATCGTGATGAACGCGAACGGGAACAGCTTGCCCGCGAACACGGGGCCCTCGCCCGCCGTCGCGAACGGCGTGAGGGCCGGCATCCGGAGCGGCGGCAGCAGGATCAGGATCGCGGCGCCGAGCACGACGACCGTCGTAATCTTCAGGAAGGTCGAGAGGTAATCGCGGGGGCAGAGCAGCATCCAGACCGGCAGGACCGACGCGACAAACCCGTAGCCGATCATCATCCAGGTGAGCGACGTGCCGGTGTGCGTGAAGGCCGCCGCGAGCCCGGGCTGATTCGCGACCCAGCCGCCCGCGACCAGCGCGCCGAGCAGCAGCGCGGCACCCACGGCCGAGGCCTCGCCCACCTTGCCGGGCCGCCAGCGCTTCATCCACCATCCCATGAGCAACGCGATCGGCACCGTACAGGCGATGGTAAAGAGGCCCCACGGGGAGGCGCGCAGGGCGTTCACCACGATCAGCGCCAGCACGGCGAGCAGGATGATCATGATCGCGAGCACCGCGACCATCGCCGTGGCTCCCGTGACGTTGCTCACCTCTTCCTTCGCCATCTGGCCCAGCGACTTGCCGTCGCGCCGCAGCGAGCAGAACAGGATCGTGAAGTCCTGCACCGCGCCGCCCAGGACGACGCCGATCACGAGCCACAGGGTGCCGGGCAGGAACCCGAACTGCGCCGCCAGCACGGGCCCGACGAGTGGGCCGGCGCCCGCGATCGCGGCGAAGTGATGCCCGAACAACACCCAGCGGTTAGTCGGGACGAAATCGTGCCCGTTGTTCAGGCGCTCGGCGGGCGTCGCTCGGCGCGCATCGAGCCCAAAGACTTTGGTCGCAAGAAACTTGGAGTAGAACCGGAAGGCGACCGCGTAGGTGCAGACCGCCGCCACCAGCAGCCAGGCGGCGCTGATCGTCTCGCCGCGCGCGAGGGCGAGCACGCCGAACGCCGCGGCGCCGAGCACGGAGATCGCGCTCCACACCAGGATCGACACAGGCCGGGACATGGGCGCAAAGTTGCGCCGCGCCTTGCCGATGTTCAAGCGCGAACATAGGTTCGAAACTCTTGGTTCCCACCTCGTGGTCCATGAGTCCGCGGGCCGAATCGGCGCCCGCCGGAGCGGCCGTGCAAGAGCGGCGCGAGCCGCTCCGCGCCGGCGACACGCTGCAGGGGAAGGTCGCGGTCGTGACGGGCGGGGCCACCGGTCTCGGCCGCTCGGTCGCGCTCGAGTTCGCGCAGCGCGGCTCGCCGGTGGCCTTCAACTACGTCGAGCTCCCCGGGCGCGAGGTGACCGCCCAGGCGTTGCTCACCGAGACGGCGATCAAGGCGTTGGGCGTCCCCTGCTATTCGGCACGCTGCGATGTCCGCAAGATGGAAGAGGTGGAGCAGTTCGTCACCGAGGTGAAGGAGCGGCTCGGGGCGGTGCACTTCCTCGTGAACAACGCGGGGGTGACGCACGACGGCGCGCTGTGGCGCCTCACTGCCGAAGCGTGGCAGGAAGTGATGGATACGAACGTCACCGGCGCCTTCAACTGCATCCACGCCGTCGCCCCCCCGATGCGGGCGCAACGCTTCGGTAAGATCGTCAACGTCGCGAGCCACCAGGCGTTCCGGCCGGGATTCGGGATCGCCAACTACGCGGCGAGCAAGGCGGCGCTCATCGGGCTCACCAAGGCCGCCGCCGTCGACCTCGGCTCGTCGAACATCAACGTCAACGCCGTCGCGCCCGGCTTCGTGAAGACGGAGCTGCTCACGCAGCTGCCGCGCGAGGTGCTGGAGCGCGCCGAGCACGAGTCGGTCCTGGGACGCGTGGCCGAGCCGGAGGATATCTCGCGCGTCATCACGTTCCTGTGCAGCGACGCGGCGCGGCACATCACCGGGCAGGTGATCGTGGTGGACGGCGGCCTGACGCTCGCTTAAATTGCAGCAGTGACTAATCCATTAAAACACAAATACTTACTGCGTGGGATGTGGGGCGTAGGATTGCTGCTCGCGGCCTGTGGCGGCAAGAAGACCGACCACCCGCCCGCGCCGGTGCCCACCGCCCCGCTGCCGACGGCGGGGATAGCGGGGCAGCCGGTGCCCCTCTGGCCGCTGACACTCGTGGCTGCCGAAGACACGCTCCATTGGGATGCGCTGATCGGCGACCGGCGCGTCACGCTCGACAAGTGCGACAGCATCATTGGGACGCTCCTGACCGGCCGCGCGCCCGAGGTGACGTGGGTGGGACCCGCCGAGCTGCGGCGGGCGGCCCGCCGCGCCGTCGGCGTCGCAGCCGATCCCGACCAGATGGGCACCGCGTTCCTCCGGGCCGAAGCGCTCATCGACGTCCCCGACCCGCTGCGCTACCAGATGCGCACGCTCGTAGGGATCGCCGGCGGGCGCTTCGCCCTCGTACCGGCCGGTCTCGTGTTCCGAATCGCGCCGCGCCCTGCGGGCCCTGTAGGGGCGCAGCATGCTGCGCCCCTACCGATGATGGCCGTTGCCGAATTGTCCATCGTCCTGATCGACACGCGCATCGGCAAGGTCGGCTGGCGCACGGTGGCGCGCGGTGAGGGGTTGGACCCTTGGACGGCGCTGACGCGGGCGGTGAAGAGTCTCACGCCGGGCCTGCCGTGACGCGGGAAGCGACCTTGATCGCGGGCGACGGCGTCGGGCCCGAGATCACCGCGGCGACGCTCTTCGTGCTCGACGCGCTGGGAATCAAGTTTGAGTGGGACGAGCAGTACGGCGGCATGGCGGCGGTCGACAAAGCCGGCACGCCTCTGCCCAACGCCACCCTCGACAGCATCCGTCGCACCCGGCTCTGCCTCAAGGGGCCGCTCACGACGCCGGTGGGGGGCGGGTACCGTTCGGTGAACGTGGCGCTGCGCCAGGAGTTCGACCTGTACGCCAACGTGCGGCCCACCAAGACGATCGTTCCCGGCGGCCGCTACACGGGCATCGACCTTGTCATCATTCGCGAGAACACTGAGGGGTTGTACGTCGGGCTCGATCACACGTTCAAGGTGGCGGGGGATCCGAAGGCGGTGGCGCAGGCGATGTCGGTCGTGACGCGCGAGGGCTGCACGCGCATCGTGCGCTATGCTTTCGAGTACGCGAAGCAGCACGGACGCAAGAAGGTGACCATCGTCCACAAGGCGAACATCCTCAAGGCGACCTCGGGGCTCTTTCTCGAGACGGGCCGCATGATCGCGAAAGAGTATGAGGGTGTGATCGCCTGCGATGACAAGATCGTGGACAACGCGGCGATGCAGCTCGTGATCAAGCCGGAGCAGTTCGACGTCATCGTGACGACGAACCTGTTCGGCGACATTCTCTCTGACGAAGCCTCGGGGCTCGTGGGCGGCCTAGGCCTAGCCCCGGGCGCGAACATCGGGGCCCACGCCGCCATTTTCGAGGCGGTGCACGGGTCCGCCCCGGACATCGCGGGGCAGGGGATCGCGAACCCGTCCGCCCAGATGCTGGCGGCGGCGATGATGCTCGACCACATCGGGGAGCTCGACGCGGGCAAGCGGATGCGCTGCGCGATCGAAACCGCGATCGTGAAGGACAACATCAGAACGAAGGACCTGGGGGGCAGTGCTACGACCGACGATTTCGCCCGCGCCGTGGCCCGTCGGGCCTAAGCACCCCTGCGCCGGGTGTGGGGAGTTCGTCGCCGGGATTGCGATCGGCGGCCTGTGCCCGAGCTGCGCTCGACAGGCGGAGCGGCGCGCGGCGCGCATCGGGCGGCTGGTGGCGATGGGTACGACCCTGCCGCTCGCGGTATACGTGGCGTGGAGCCTCCCGCCCACTCAGACCGCGCGGCTCGTGGGCGCGGCGAGTGTGTTGCTCTGGTACGTGTTGACGTTTCTGATTGCTAAACGGGTGGCGTTGGAGTGGACGAAATGAAACGGTACGTGGTGAGTAGTGCGTGGTGCGTGGGGGTGCTGCTGGCGGCTCCGCTCGCGGCTCAGACATCCCTGTCGGTCTATCGGGATGGTCGCGTCGTGGTGCGGCAGAGCCTGCCGCAAGCCTTGCAACGCGGGCGGAACGCCCTGACCCTGAAGCTCGAAGGGCTCGACGCGGCGACGCTCTTCTCCCCCGATACGTCGGTCGCGGTCGCCTCGGCGACGGCGCGTTACCCCAGCGGCAAGGCCGAGGCGCTCGCGAACGCGGTCGGGCAGACGTTGTCGTTCGTGCGCAGCAAGGGCGACACGATCCGGGCGACTGTGGTTCGTGCCGACCCGCCTCAGTATCGCTTGAGCGACGGCCGTTTGCTCCTCGAGTCGCCTGGCGAGCCGCTCTTCCCGGCTGAGCTGGTGCGCACGAGTCCTGAGGCCGCGGTCGTGCTCGACGCCTCGCGCGCGCGACAGCGCACCGAGCTGGCCTACGTTACGAGCGGCGTTACCTGGGAAGCTCTGTATCAGGTGATTCTGACAGGTGCCAGGTGTCAGGTGTCAGGGACGGCCACGGTAACATCGCAGGGACTCCGCGCCGACAGCGCCGATGTTCAGCTTGTGGCGGGAGCGATTCAGCGCGTGCGCCAGGGCCAGGCAAAGTGGCTGACCCGCGGCGCGCTGGCAGCGCAGATGGACCGCATCGCGAATGTCGAGGAGGCATCGGTAACGACCGAGGAGGCGGTGGGCGAAACACACGTCTACCAGCTCCCCGGCCGCCTCACGATCGAGCCCGGCGTCCCCGTCGCAACCGCGCTCTTTCCCCGCAGTTCCACACCAGTCACGCAGGAGCTGATCGTTCCCGGCGTGCTTCCTTGGCGCGGCTGGCTCGGCCAGAGTCCCGAGCCGAACCGCCTTCCGGTGCAGGTCTGGTACACGCTCAAGCGCGCGCGTAGCACGCCCTTCGGCGACCGTCCCCTGCCCGCGGGTACGGTGCAGCTCTACCAGGCCGACTCGAGCGGCCGCGTGCAGCTCATCGGCGAAGCGGCGAACGATCACACCGCGCCGGGCCGCGATCTGCGCCTGCAGTCGGGCGACGCGTTCGATGTGACCGCCGAGCGGGTGCAGACCGACTTCACGCAGGAGCAGATCCCGCCCGCCCGGCGCGGGCTGCCGAGCCGCCAGCGGCTGACCGCCGCCTACCGCGTGACGATCACGAACGCCAAGACCGAGCCCGTGACCGTGGACGTGCGCGAGTCGCGGTACGGCGTCTGGAAGATCGTCGAGAGCAGCGTGGCGCCCGAGAAACTGTCGGCCACCGAGCAGCGCTTCCGTCTCGTCGTCCCGGCTGGCGGTGAAGTCACCCTGACCTACACCGTGCAGATGGAATCGTGACCGTCCAACTGGTGCACGTCGGCGATCTGCACTTCGGCGGCGTCGCCGACATCCGGCAGATCGAAGCCCTGGAGGCGATGCTGCCCGACCTGCGGCCCGATGCGGTCGTGATGGGCGGCGATATGTCGCAGCGCGCCCGGCACGGCGAGTTCCAGCGGGCCCGCGCCTTCGCGCGCGTCGCCGCGGAGACGGCACCGGTGATCGCGATCCCGGGGAACCACGACGTGCAATGGTGGTGGCGCCCCTTCGTGCCCTTCAGCAAGGATGCGCTGTACCAGAAATACCGCAGCTACTTCGGCGACGATCTCACGCCCACGCTGACGATTCCCGGCGGCGCGGTGATCGCTTCCGCGCTCACGTCGCACGGCATGGCGTGGGGCTCGCTGACCACGCGCCTGGGCGACATCGCCGTGAAGGGACATCTCCCCAAATCGGAATTCCTGCGGGTGCAACGGCTCTTTTCCGAGGCGCCGGCCGGCATCCCCCGCGTGCTCGTCCTGCACCACAACGTGCTGCGCGGGGAGATCTCCCACCGCATGGGGTTGTCGCGCTGGCGCCAGGCGCAGCGGCGCATCGTGGAGTCGGGGGCGGACGTGGTGCTGTGCGCCCACGACCATCAGGAGGGCGCCGACGTGCTGGGCGGCAAGGTCGTGGTGTCGACCACGGGTACGCTGTCCACGCGCTCGCGCGGCGGGCGGCCTTCCTGTTTCAACTTCGTCACGATCGAGCCCACCGCCGTGCACATCACGTTCTTCCGTTGGGAAGGGGAGCGGGGGCGGTTCCGCGCGTCGGATACGTTTGCGTTCGGCAGGGGGCAGGGGAAGGTGGAGAGGAAAGAGGCGGGCGCCGTGCCTGCAGCTCAGGCGAGGGGTTAGCTTCTCGTCACCCATACCGAGGCTCGAATGGCTCCGAAGTACCAAGGCGTCGACTTCTACAACACCGACAGCTTGCTGAACGAAGAAGAGCGGGCCGTGCGCGACACCGTGCGCGCCTGGGTCGACGACAACCTCATGCCGGTCATCGGCGAGGCGTACATCGCGGGCAAGTTCCCCAAGCAGCTCATCCCCGGGATGGCGGAGCTGGGACTCTTCGGCGCGAACTTGCCGGAGGAGTACGGCTGCGCCGGGCTGAACAACGTCGCCTACGGGCTGATCATGCAGGAACTGGAGCGCGGCGATTCCGGCGTGCGGTCGTTCGCCTCGGTGCAGGGCGCGCTGGTGATGTACCCGATCTACGCGTTCGGCTCTGACCCGCAGAAGAAAACGTGGCTGCCGCAGATGGCGAGCGGCAAGGTGATCGGCTGTTTCGGACTCACCGAGCCCGACTACGGGTCGAACCCCGCCGGCATGATCACCGTCGCCAAGGAAACGAAGGACGGGTGGGTCCTGAACGGCGCCAAGATGTGGATCACGAACGGGTCGACCGCGCAGGTCGCCATCGTGTGGGCCAAGACGGCCAAGGACGCCGATTCAATCCGCGGGTTTGTGGTTCCTACCGACACGAAAGGCTTCTCCGCCAAAGACCAGAAGGGCAAGCTGTCGCTGCGTGCGAGCGATACGAGCGAGCTGGTGCTGCAGGACGTGCACGTTCCCAAGGACGCGATTCTTCCCAAGTCGGGCGGGCTCAAGTCGCCGCTGATGTGCCTGACGGCCGCGCGCTACGGCATCGCGTGGGGAGCGGTCGGCGCGGCCATGGCCTGCTACGACGAGGCCGCCAGCTACGCCAAGACCCGAGTGATGTTCGGCAAGCCGATCGGCGGCTTCCAGCTGCAGCAACTGCGGCTCGCCGAGATGTTGACGGAGATTACCAAAGCTCAGCTGCTGTGTCTGCAGCTCGGTAGGCTCAAGGACGCGGGGACGTCGACCCCCCAACAAGTCTCCTTGGCCAAACGCAACAACGTCAGTATGGCCACCGACATCGCCCGGGAGGCGCGCCGCCTGCTCGGCGCCAACGGCATCCTGGTCGAATACCAAGCGATGCGGCACCTCGCAAACCTCGAATCGGTCTACACCTACGAGGGGACACACGACATCCACACGCTGATCCTCGGCCAGGAGATCACGGGCCTGAGCGCGTTCAACTGACATGAAGATCGCGGTCTGCATCAAGCGCGTCCCCGATAGCGAGACGCGCGTCAAGATCGCCCCCGACGGGAAGAGAATTGATGAGGCCGGCGTCAAGTTCGTCCTCAACCCGTACGATGAATTCGCCGTCGAAGAGGCCCTCCAACGCAAGGAGAAGGCCGGCGCTGGGGAAGTCGTCGTAATTTGTTTGGGCCCCGCCGCCGCGCAGGAGACGATCCGCACCGCGCTCGCCATGGGCGCCGATCGTGGCGTCCTACTCCAGAGCGACGCGATTCCCGCCGACGGTTTCGTCACCGCCCAGGCACTGGCCGCCGAGCTGAAGCCCGGCGGTTGGGATCTGATCCTCTTCGGCAAGATGGCGATCGACGACTACAACCAGCAGGTCGGCCCGATGGTGGCCGAGCTGCTTGGCGTGCCGTGCGTGACGGCCGTCGCGCACCTCGAGTTGGACGGCGCCAAGGGCGTCGCCGAGCGCGAGATCGAGGGCGGCGTCGAGGTGGTCGAGTTCCCGCTCCCCGCCGTCATCACCGCCGACAAGGGACTCAATGAGCCGCGCTACCCGGCGCTCAAGGGGATCATGGCGGCCAAGAAGAAACCGCTCGAGGTGAAGCCGGTGCAGCTCGGAGCGGGAGCGATCGAAATCGTCGCGCTCACTCCGCCGCCTGAACGCAAGGAAGGCAAGATCGTAGGCGAAGGCCCGGGCGCCGTCCCCGAGTTGGTACGCCTGCTGCGCGAGGAAGCGAAGGTTTTGTGACCGCGATTCTGGCGGTGTGTGAACAGCGGGATGGCACCCTGCGCAAGATCTCGTATGAGGTGGTGACGGGAGCGCGTCGAATCGGTGAGGTGGTGGACGCTGTCGTGTGTGCGGCAGCTCCTGTGGCGGGTGCCGACCAGCTTGGCAAGTTCGGCGCCGACAAGGTCGTTACGCTCACCAACGCCGCCTTCGCGAAGTACGCGCCGGAGGGCAACGCGCAGGCGATCGCCGAGCGAGTCAAAGCGGGTGGCTACGCCGCCGTAGTCTTCGCGGCGAGCGCGACGGGCAAGGATCTCGCGGCCCGGGTCGGAGCCAAGCTCGGCGTCGGGCTCGTCGCCGACTGTACCGAGGTCGCCGCCGAGGATGGCACCATCCTCGCCACTCGGCCCGTGTACGCGGGCAAGGCGCTGCTCAAGGTCAAAGTCGCGACCAAGCCTGCCGTGTTGTCGCTGCGGCCCAACGTCTTCACCCCGGTCGAGCGGCCCAAGGCCGGCGCCGCCGAGACCGTCGCCGTGACGGTCGCAGTGGGACGGGTCGTCGTGCGTGAGATCAAGGCCGCCGAGGCGGGAGCACTCGACGTCGCCGAGGCGCAGATCGTGATCTCCGGCGGGCGCGGCCTCAAAGAGCCCGCGAATTTCCAAGTGATCGAGGAGTTGGCACGAGCGTTCGGCGGCCAGGCCGCGGTGGGGGCGTCGCGCGCCGTCGTGGACGCTGGGTGGCGCGCGCACGCCGATCAGGTCGGCCAGACGGGGAAGACGGTGAGCCCCACGCTCTACATCGCGGTCGGGATCTCCGGCGCAATCCAGCACCTCGCGGGAATGCGGACGTCCAAGGTGATCGTCGCGATCAACAAGGATAAGGACGCGCCGATCTTCAAAGTCGCCGACTACGGCGTGGTCGGAGATCTGTTTGAGGTGGTCCCAAGGCTCACCGAGGAAATCAAGAAGTTGCATGGCTGAAATCGTCCCGGCCAAGCATCAGGCACCGCTGCCGCTGGACCGGCTCATCCTCAAGGATGGCGTCGAAGGCGCGGGCGATCGGATGGAGCTGGACGTGCTCGTCGTCGGGGCCGGGCCCGCTGGGCTGGCTTGCGCGATCGAGCTGGCGAAACTGGCCAAGAAGGACGGCCGCACGTTGAACATCGGCGTGCTCGAGAAGGCCGGGACTCTGGGCGAGCACTCCCTCTCCGGCGCCGTCGTCAATCCCCGCGCGTTTCGCGAGCTGTTCCCCGAACTCAAAGACTCTGACTTCCCGTTCCGCGGTCCCGTCAAGAAAGAAGCGGTCTATCTGTTGAGCGGGGGTGGGAGTTGGAGATTGCCGACGCCCCCCACCATGCACAACAAGGGCTACTACGTCGCGTCGTTGTGCGAGATCGTGCGCTGGCTCGGTGCCAAGGCCGAGGAGCTTGGCGTCAACGTCTTCACCGGCTTTCCCGCCGCGAGCCTCCTGACCGAAGGGAAACGCGTGACGGGCGTGCGCACCGCCGCATCCGGCCTAGACCGTGACGGCAAGCCCGGCCCCGGTTATGCGGCTCCGAACGACTTGACCGCGAAAGTGACCGCGCTCGCCGAGGGGACGCGCGGACTGTTGGCGCAGGCGTGGTGCCAGTGGCAGGGCGTCGCGTCGGCCAATCCGCAGATCTTCGCGCTGGGGGTGAAGGAGTTGTGGGAGACGAAGCGGCCCCTCGATCGGGTGATCCATACGATGGGGTGGCCGCTGCCGAGCGACGCCTTCGGTGGATCCTTCATGTATCCGCTCGAGCCGAATCTCGTCGCGTTGGGTCTGGTGGTGGGGCTCGACTATGAAGACGCCACCCTCGACGTCCACGAGTTGTTACAGCGGCTCAAGCAGCATCCACGGTTCCACCCGTATCTCGAGGGCGGCGAGCTGATCGAGTGGGGCGCGAAGACGATCCCGGAGGGCGGGTTCTACGCGCTGCCGAACCGCCACTCGGGCGACGGCGCCGTGATCCTCGGCGATTCGGGCGGATTCGTGGACGTCCCGTCGCTCAAGGGGATTCACTACGCCATGCAGTCGGGGATGTACGCGGCGCGCGTCATCTCCGGCGCGCTCACGGCGGGCGACCCTTCTATCCGCCGGCTCGGCGAGTACGATCGCGTGGTGAATCATTCGTACATCGCGCGCGATCTGTACCGCACGCGCAACATGCGGCTGGCGTTCAAGGACGGGTTCGTGGCCGGCGCGATCCAGGCCGCGCTCATGACGGTCACGTTGGGCGCGTTTCCGGGGTGGCGCTACTCCATGGAAGGCGACGCAGAGGCTCCGCGCCGGTTCACCCCGCGCTTGCGCCCGGGGTTGGTTAACAAAAGCCCAGCAGTCAGTAAGGTCGATGCAGTCTTCAAGTCGGGGAACGCGACGCGCGATACAATCCCGACGCACCTGGTCATCGGACAGGACATCTCCGCGGACGTCGCGCGGTTCTACTCGCACGTGTGCCCCGCCGGCGTTTACGAGGAAGTGGAGGGCGTGTTGCTGGTGAACGCACCGAACTGCGTGGACTGCAAGGCGACGGACGTGTTGGGGCCGCGGTGGACGCCGCGTGAGGGAGGGAGCGGGCCAAAGTACAAGCGGATGTAACCCACCTGTTGCGCCGTCGCAGCGCCCGCGGCGCCCTCGCATCGTTATTTGAGTTGTCGACTTCCAATCTCACGGTTGTTGCGGCCTCGCATCATAGGCCCAGATCATGCAGCGCCGATGCATCAACCTCTGCAATGGTCGTCCTGCGAAACGGGAGGGGCAAACGATGATCGGTCAGCGCAAGGCTGGGGCATTCGTGGCGAGCCAGATCGGGCGATCCGGAGGGGAACGGCGCGGCCGCAAGGACCGGCGCCAGGCGGCGAATCCCGTCGCCAACGAGCGGCGCGCTCACGGCGCACGACGCACCGTTGCCGACCGACGCCTGGTCGCGGATGCTGTCGAGGAGCCTGTCGAGGCGCCCCCATCCGAGGCGCCCCCATCGCTCGATGCGATCGCCGCCCATCGTTGCGCCTTGTCCGCCCAGGTCGGTCGGGACGTGGGTCAGGAGGTCGCCAGTCTCGACTATCTCCTCAATATCCGGCCGGGCGACCAGCACCCCACGGTCATCGACCGAGCCGCGCTCGCAGACATCGAGTTTCGGGCGATGACCGACGCGCTCACGGGCCTCTTCAACCGTGGCTTTCTCGACGCGGCGCTCAGGCGGGAGCTCGCCCGCAGCCGGCGCCACGGCGTCATGACATCCCTCGTACTGGTCGACCTGGACAATTTCAAGGATGCGAACGACCGCTGGGGCCACGCGGCAGGCGACTCCGCCCTCCGGGGGGCGGCCGACGTGATTCGCCGGCAGCTACGGGCGGCTGATGCCCCGTGCCGCTACGGCGGCGACGAATTCGCCGTCGTCCTGCCCGACACCTACCGCAGCGGTGCGCTGCTCGTGGGTGAGCGGATTGTCACCGAGGTCCGACGCGCGTTCCAGGGGGGTGTGAACGGCGCCCGGCCCGCCCTGACGGTTAGTGTCGGGGTGTCGTGGTACGGGACGATGTGCAGCACGCACGGCGAGCTGCTCGAGGCCGCGGATCGCGCACTCTACGAGGCCAAGGCGGGAGGAGGCGATCGCGTCGCAGAGGCTTCCTAGCGGATTCGTACCTGCCCACACCCAATTCGTACCTCAAACACTCGCGTTTCCCGTATCTTGTCTCGCCCCCTGCTCACTCATACTTTGGGCCATGAGTTCAACGCCGACGGTTCACGTCGTCGCGTCCGCTCGCACCAGCCTCCTCGCGGGGCTGGAAGAGCGACTGGGGCGCCACGCGCGCGTGCAGCACCAGGTCGCGCTCCCCAGCGCCAAGGCCGTTCACTCGACGGACATCCTCGTCATCGATCTCGACGGTGCGGCCGAATCCCCGGACGCGCACAGCCTGCTCCCCCTGCTCACACGCCTCGAGGTCTGGCTCGTGGCCGGCGAGCGCGGTGTCGGCCCGGGGTGGCAGGACGCCGTGCGGTGGCCCGGCGTCAAGCTCACGCATTGCGACAGCGCGGAGCGAGCGACTGGGTTCGACACGGTGGCATCGGCGTTGCTGCGGCGCATCGTGGGCCCGACGGGGACCGAGATCGCCGCGCTGGTGCTGGCGCGCGAGCCGGGCTTAACGGGCGAGGAGATCTCGCCGATGGTGCGGGTCGTGTGCGAGCGGTCGTGGGAGCTGCGTCACCCCAAGCAGCTCGCCGCTGCCCTGGGAATACGCCTGGCGTCGCTGAAGGCGTCGCTCGTACAGATCGGATTCGAGCGCGTCGAGCACTTCATGACGTATGTGCGCTGGGTGGCGTTCGAGCAGATCATGGCGGTGCACCGGCTGCGCGCGCCGCTCGCCGGCCGCCTCGCCGGGATCACCGACCTCTCCAACCTGCGGCGCCAGATGAGCCGCGCGCGCCGCGGCTCGGCGCGGGCGCTGCGCCGGCTAAAGGCCGGATAGCTTGATGCCGTCGATGATGAATTGCACGGCGATGGCGCTCAGCACCAGCCCCATCAGCCGCGTCAGAATCCGCATCCCCGTCTGACCGAGCCGCCGTTCCACCAGCGACGCGGCGGCCAGCACGAAGAAAGAAATGAGCGCGGTGAGGATGATCGCGGCGTAGACGGCCCCGGTCAGTAGAGGCCCCTTAGAGCCCAGG
>Ga0307299_10000467_pt1 | contig 13410 bp, 9 predicted proteins | sample ER_DNA_159_FD_194466 | JGI IMG/M metagenome (GOLD analysis project Ga0307299, IMG submission 194466) | Bulk soil microbial communities from the East River watershed near Crested Butte, Colorado, United States - ER_DNA_159 | ecosystem: Environmental > Terrestrial > Soil > Floodplain | place: USA... | reverse complement strand
AGTGTCGACCCCTGAGGATCCAGGACCCACACGGTGTCGGTCGTCGGCGCGGCGACGCTCACGATGAGGCCGTGCTCGGGAAGTTCGAGCACGCGGCTCTCGCGGCCTCTGCGTGGATCGAACTGCACGATCCTGCCGTGGTCGCAGTCGCAGATCCAGACGTACCCGGCCTCCGGCACCAAGGCGCCGGCCGCGGTCGCACTCGTTTGCCATACCTTGACGTCCTGCACGTGGGTGGGATCGACCCGTGCAAGGACACCGCCCTCCGTGACGGTCCAGAGCGAGCCGTCGCCGGTCGCCATCGACCGCACGGGGCCCGGGACGTCGACCCGCGCCACCACACTGCCGCTCACCAGGTCGACCTTCTCGATCGTGCTCGTGTCATCTGTCTTGGGCGTGGAAGCCCAACCGAAGCCCAGCCCGAACGTGCCGTTCTCGATCTCGGACTCCAGTCGGAGCGGGATGCGCACCGCTCCCGTCACTGGGTCACGGCCCACCACCTGGGTGGCCGTCGCCTGCCAGATCGTGCCGTTCTGGTCCCACAACGAGCCCTGGTGGTGGTGGCTGTAGTAGCCGTCGGCGATCGTCTCCGTGATCCGACCGGTCGTCGGATCGATCTTGATCATCGTGATCGTCGCGGCTCTGCCCGAGGACGCGACGACCACCGTGGCGACGATGGCGGCGACTAGGATCAGAGCTCCGACTGCCACCAGCCACCTCCGCCGTCGACCAGCACGTTCGTCTGACGCGATCGCGGCGCGCGCGTCCGCGGCTTCCTCGGGATCCATCGGCCCGGGGACCGATCGCTCGTCGACGTCCTGCAACGCGAACAGGGGCCACGTCCCGGGGACGCCCCGTAATTCGTGGACGCCGGCGTCCCGGAAGCGGAACGGCGCCCCGACGGTCAGGTCCTTCACCGTGCCGGTGACGAGGACCTGACTCGCTCCCGCGATCGACATCACGCGGGCGCCCGCGTGGACCCCAACCCCGCCGACGTGCCCGTCGATCGTCTCGATCTCGCCCGTGTGCACACCCGCGCGGACCTCGATCCCGAGCAAGCGGACGTCCTCGACGATCCCCTCGGCAGCGCGCACCGCGTGCGCGGGCTCGGCGAATGTGGCGAGGAACCCGTCGCCCGTGAAGCTCTCCTCCCGGCCGCCCTCGGCCTTCAACCGGCCGCGGACCACGTTCCCGAAGCGGCTCAGAAGGCCGTGCCACCGCGCGTCGCCCATCTCAGAGGCCACCGAGGTCGAACCCACGATGTCGAGGAAGAGTACGGTCGCGAGACGACGCCCGCCCCGACGTCGCGGCATGGGTTGAGTATGCCTGGTGGGCAAGGGACGCGCTACCCATCCACGACCGCGGGCATGGAACACGCCAGACAACACAGGACGAACGTGGAACCCGGATCAGTGGGTGGCGGGAGCAACGTTAGGATCCGGTGGCCGAGAGGCCGTGGGAGTTCGATCTCCCTCCCGCACTGCGCACTGCCCCGTCGACCTCCGCATCGCGTCCTTGCGCTGGCCCTGCGCACCGGTCCACGATTCGCGTGTGAACCGACCCAAGACCACGTACGCCTGGAGTGACGGCACGGCGATCGCATACCAGGTCGTCGGGGCGTCAGGACCTGATCTCCTGTTCGTTCCGGGGTCCGTGACTCACCTCGAAGTGCAGTGGGAAGAGCCCCGGGTGAGGCGGTTCTTCAACCGCTTGGCGAGCTTCTCACGGCTCATCCTTATGGACCCCCGCGGTCTCGGGCTATCGGATCGACTGACCGAGGTCCCGACGGTGGACGAGCGAGTCGCGGATCTGCTGTCCGTACTCGACGCGACGGAAACCCAACGGGCAACGCTGTTCGGGAACGCCGACACCGGGCCTGCGTGCATCGCCGCCGCCGCCCTTCACCCCGATCGCGTCGATGGGTTGATCTTGCTCGGGACCTACGCCAAGGGAGGCTGGGACGAGGACTATCCCATCGGGTGGACGACCGAGGAGTGGGAAGAGTTCCGGACGCGGGTGAAAGAGGGATTGGGAACGTCGGACTCCGTCGAGACGGTCGCGCCCTCGCTCGCGCACGACGAGGCCTTCCGGCAGTGGTACGCAACGTTGGCCCGCCTCGGGGCGAGCCCTCGAGCAGTCCTGCTCCTGGGTGAGATGTCGCGCGCTGTTGACGTGCGCCCGCTGCTCTCCCGGATCGCTGCTCCGACACTCGTGATGCATCGAACGGGCGACGGATTGAACTCCGTCGAGGCTGGTCGATACCTCGCAGAGCGGATCCCCGGGGCCAGATGGCTCGAGATGCCGGGTGACGACTTCGCGTTGTGGTCTGGCGATCTCGACGCGCTGGCCGGCGAGGTGGAAGAGTTCCTCACCGGACATCGGGGCGCAGCCGAACCAACGCACGTCGTCGCAACCGTCATGTTTCACCGACGTCGTCGGTTCGACCGAACGGGCTGTCGCGCTCGGAAACCGGGCGTGGGCCGATCTCCTCGAGGTGCACGACGCGCGCGTGCGAACCGAGCTGCACCGCTTCGGCGGTCGAGAGATCGATACCGCAGGTGATGGGTTCCTCGCGTCCTTCGACTCCGCCGCGGTGGCGATCAAGTGCGCGGAGACGGTGATGCGATCCACGCGCGAGATCGGGGTCGACCTCCGCATCGGGGTACACACCGGTGAGTGCGAGGTCGTCGGCGACAAGCTCCGGGGGATCGCCGTTCACATCGGCGCACGGGTCGCGTCGCAGGCCGGTGCCGGAGAGATCCTCGTGTCGCAGACGGTGAAGGACATCACAGCTGGTTCTGGTTTGACATTCGACGACGCGGGCGAGCACGAACTGAAGGGTGTCCCTGACCGCTGGCATCTTTACCGAGTGATCCAGCGGTGACGAGCCAGCCCACTGATCGTCTTGCTTGGGAGTTCGAATCCGCCGCCTCGCACGGCGTCTATCGTGCTTCGTCTTACGTGAGACCGGGTCTAGCTGGGATCCGTCACCAGGGTTAGCCTCCGCCCATGCGATTCCTCGTCCTCGGACCTCTCGAGGTCGCCCAGGCAGGCGGGGAGCCGTTAGCGATCGCCGGATCGAAGGAACGAACGATCCTCGCCTGCCTCGTCGCACGAGCGGGTCGGGTCGTGTCCGTCGACGATCTGATCGAGGAACTTTGGGGCGACCACCCACCTCGGACGCCCGAGAAGACCCTCATCACGTACGTTTCACGACTTCGTCGCGACCTCCAGTCCCGTCGGTCTGCCGGCTCGAACGTGGACGTCATCGTCTTCCGCGCGGACGGCTACACGCTCGAGAGCGACGGTCACGAGATCGACGCGGTCAGCTTCGAGCAGCTCGCGGTCGAAGGTCACCGACTCCTCGCTACGGGGCGCACCGGTGAAGCCGATCCGGTTCTCCAAGAGGCGCTCGGACTGTGGCGAGGCCCCGCCTACCAGGGCTACCGGTACACGGGCTTCGGCGCGGCCGAAGGCGATCGACTCGACGAGCTTCGACGAACGGCCACCGAAGACCTCATCGACTCGAGGCTCGCCGGTGCGGATCCGGGCCAGCTCATCCCCGACCTCGAGGCGATGGTCCGAGAGGAGCCGATGCGCGAGCGGCGGTGGGGCCAGTTGATGGTCGCGCTCTACCGAGCCGGGCGTCAGGTCGAGGCACTCCAAGCCTTCGCGCGCGCCCGAGAGGTGCTGGTCGGCGAGTTGGGGATCGAGCCGGGCCCCGAGCTGCAACGACTCCAAGCGGCGATCCTCTCCCACGATCCCGAGCTCGAGCGTGGTCGGCCGGATGCGGAGCCTGTGCGTCCAACCGATGTGTGCCCCTACAAGGGACTCGCACGGTTCGAGACGGTCGATGCGGACTTCTTCTTCGGTCGGGAGCAAGTGGTCGCAGAGGCGATCGGTCACGTCGTCGGGGGAAGGTTCCTCGCGCTCGTCGGACCCTCGGGGAGTGGGAAGTCCTCCCTGCTGCGTGCGGGACTCATGCATGCACTCGGATCGGGGGCACTTCCGGGCGGCGATCGGTGGGCCTACTCCGTGATCCGACCGGGCAACCGTCCGCTCGATGCTCTGGGTGATGCGCTGAGTGAGCGGCGGGAGCACTCGATGCTGGCCGTCGACCAGTTCGAAGAGCTGTTCACGGCGTGCTCCGACGTTGGTGAGCGGACCGCGTTCCTCGACGCCATCACGGATGCGGCTGGAGCGCCCGACGGCGCCACCACGATCGTCATCGCGATGCGAGCGGACTTCTACGGGCGGTGTGCTGAGCACCGCGGGCTCGCATCGTTGCTGGCCTCCCACCAGATCCTGGTCGGGCCGATGGATGCGGACGAGCTACGGAGAGCGATCGAGCTGCCCGCGCGACGAGCCGACCTGACCGTTGAGGAGCAGCTCACCGATTCACTCGTATCGGACACCGTGGGCCAGCCGGGTGGCCTGCCCCTCCTCTCGACGGCACTCCTCGAGCTCTGGACCCACCGCCGGGATCGGACCCTTCATCTCGACGACTACCTGCGTGCCGGCGGGGTGCAGGGGGCCGTCGCACGGTTGGCGGAGGAAGCCTTCGGCCGGCTCGATGCCGACGGGGAGGCGGCGGCCAAGCGCATCTTGCTTCGCTTGGCGGCGCCGGGCGAAGGGGCGGAGGTGGTCCGACGTCGCGCGCCACTCTCGGAGTTCGACCTGGACCGCGACGCCGACGCGTCGCGCGCGATGGCGGTCTTCACCGACGCGCGCCTCGTCACCGTCGCAGAAGGGACGGCCGAGGTCGCCCACGAGGCGTTGCTCCATGAATGGCCGCGGCTTCGGACCTGGCTCGAGGACGACGCGGAGGGACGCAAGCTCCATCGTCACGTCACGGAGTCGTCGCACACGTGGGACGAGGGGGGGCGTGACCCCGCCGATCTCTACCGTGGCGCTCGATCGACGGCTGCGTGGGAGTGGGCCGAACCCCATGAGGCGGATCTGAACGACCTCGAACGGGAGTTCCTCCGAGCGAGCCGCACCGCGTCACAGGGCGAGGCCGTTCGCGCGCGTCGAACGAACCGGCGGCTGCGCGGGCTTCTCGTCGGCGTCGCGGTGCTGCTCGCGGCGTCGCTCGTGATCGGCGATCTGGCGCTCACTCAACGAGATCGAGCGACCGGCGCGCTGACGCTCGCGGACGCCGGACGCCTGGCCTCCCGTTCGCGTCTCGAAGCCGATCCGCAGCTGGCTCTGTTGATGGCGAGGGAAGCCGTGAACATCGACGACTCGCCGGAGACACGGAGTGCACTGTTCGCGGCGATGGAACGGACGCCGGCGATCACCGACCGGATGTATGCCCCCGGTGGCCCTTCACCCGTCGGGGACGAGACCCAGTGGATCGCGCTGGCTTCCAACGGGAGCACGCTCGCCATCGGCGACGCAGGAACGACGGTCGAGTTCTTCGATTCGGCGAAGCAGGTGCCCATCGGCGCGGTCGACGTGGGAGCCGGAACCGAACGCGCGGCGTTCAGCCCGGATGGGAAGACGCTCGCTGTCGTGACGTCCGACGGCGACCTCCTACCGGTCGACGTCGCAACCCGAACCGTACGCGATCGCGTTCCGGCGGACGCCTCCGTCGACGCGATCGCGTTCGATCCCGACGGCGGGGAGCTCCTCATCGCGGAGCACGACGCCGACCTGCGGGAGTTCCTCGTGCCCCGCGACCCGGTCACGCTGGAGCCGACGGGTCGAAGGATCCCCACGCCGGGGAGGGATCGATCGGGATTCCCAGAGATCAGCCCACCGCTGTCCATGTTCGCGATGGCGTTCGCCCCGGACGGCAGCGGGCTCGTGACCACGCGCGACACCGGACCGACCCTGCTCTGGAGCCCCGGCCTCACCACGGTTCGACGCTACGCGATCGGTGGGCAAGGCGTCGCCGTCAGCCCGGATGGCGACATCGCCGCGCTGATCGAGAACAGCGATGATCACAACGAGGGGAATGTCTCGTTCCTGAACCTACGATCCGGCGACGTGCGGACCGGATCGGGTGGGCATCACGGGCCGTTCAAGACCGAGTACGAGGCCGTCGGCGTGACGTTCACCCCCGACGGACGGTCTGCCGTCACGGTTGGGAACGACTCGCGATTCCTGATCTGGGACGTGGCGACCGCGTCTGCGCGAACGACGCTGGCCGAGACCGGCGATCTTCCGCTCCGGGGCCCGGTGCTCTCGGCCAACGGCACCACCGCGTACACGACCGACCGGAACCGAGACGTCGTCGTGTGGGATCTCTCGGGCAGCCACCGCCTCGATCGACCGTTCACCGCTGGGACAGGCTTTCCCGGGTGGCCATTCTTCGCGATGAGCCCGGACGGCCGGCTGCTCGCGGTGCCAAGCTCGTCACCGGTTGGAGAGCACGACGGGATCTGGCTGGTCGACACCTCAGACCTCCACGTCATCCGTCGCATCTCGCAAAACCTGGACTTCAGCTCGGCACCGCTCGCGTTCAGCCCCGACTCGGGGACCCTCGCGGTCGCCTCCTGGAACGAGCAAGAAGGTCGGAGCAACGTCCGGCTGTGGAACGTCGCCTCGGGAAGGATGACGGCGACCCTCCACGCGATGCCCGCGAACCAGCGCCTGACCACGTTGAAGTTCAGCCCGGACGGGAGCTTGCTGGTGGGCGGCACGGGCACGTCGCCGCATCGCGGATACTTCTACGTCTGGAGGCCGGGAACGCCGGACCAGCCCGCCGATCGGTTCCGGACACCGCGGCTCGTCGAAGATCTGATGTTCACGCCCGATGGTTCGATGCTGGTGCTCTCGACGGGGTGGGCCGACGGCGGTGACTTCGTGCTGTGGGACACGGCTGCTCAGCGGATCGTGAAGATCGTCCCTGCTGACGACGCAGGTGTGTGGACGGCCGACGTCTCGGCCGACAGCCGCACCCTCATGACCGGTGGGCAGACCGGTGCCGTCCGTCTGTGGGACCTGGCGACGGGAGAACCGCTGGGAGCGCCGCTCGCCGGTCTCACGGGGAGCACGGACTCCATCGACTTGTCGCCCAACGGGAGCACCGCCGTTGGTGCGGACACGGCCGGCAACGTCCTGCTGTGGGATCTGGCGACCCGATCGGCGATCGGCGACGCGTTTCCCGGTCCGGTGGCCGACCGGCCTGCTGCAGCCTCGTTCACCCCCGACGGCCGCTCGGTCGTGGTGGTCTCCGATACCGGCGCGGGGTGGGTCTGGGACGTGGATCCACCGGACTGGCTCGCGCGGGCGTGCGAGATCGCCGGACGGAGCCTCACCCCCCAGGAATGGCAGGAGTTCCTGCCCGACCGGCCCTACCACGCGACCTGCGGTTCCTGAAGATCTTGCCACCGCAGTCGTTCTGCAGTCGATCCCGCAACCGTCCCGAAGCCGGGTAGGAGCAGCCTCTCCCCGACGTGGCGGGCGAAGGGCCCGCCCGGCGGAAGGAGGCAGATCATGTCGACCCAAGTTCTGGGCGGGCAGAAGGGTTCCAGGGCCATGGTGGGGATCGTGGCGCTGACCCTCACATTGGCGGTCTTCGTGCTGGCGATCCAAGCAACGTCGATCTGGTCGTCGAGGGGCGGCGCTCCGGTCCAACCGGCACCCGTGCACTTCTCCGTGGATGCGGCGGCCCTGTGGACCGGAGCGCACGTCCCTGTTGGCTGCCGGCCCAAGTACGGGTGCCAGGACTCCGCAGGAACTACGAATACCGAGCCCCTGAACGGAACCCAGCTCCCCGACGGCTGCCGGATCAAGTTCGGGTGCGAGCAGGAGGGGGACACAGCGGCGCGGCCATAGCTGCGCGCGGGTCGAAGCCACGTGGTCGGCCGGCCACCGGAAGATACGACGAAAATCGAATGGACTTCGTTTCCCTGTGCGGGCGAGCCTTTTCGTGCGAACGAACAGGATCGAGTACCGCGAGCGACAAGGGAGACGTCGATGAAGACACGGAGACGGTTGGTCTCGGCTGCAGCACTGACCTCGATCGTTGTGCTCGGCGCACTCACGCCGATCGTCACGGTTGGCGTGCACGCTGTCTCCGCAGCGGCGCCCAACGAGGTCACGAACTGGAACCGGATCGCGGCGGACACGCTCGTCGCGTTCCCCCCTCCGGCGGGAGGAGCAGCCGTCGCTCTCCAGGTCAACATGGGGATGACGCAGGGCGCCGTCTATGACGCGGTCAACGCGATCGAGCCGAGGCATCAGCCATATCTCCTCGCGACGCGCTTCGATCCATCGGCGTCGAAGGAGGCTGCGGTCGCGACCGCCGCGTTCGTCGTCCTCTCGAACATCGTCTCGACCGTTCCTGCGACTATCGAGTTCCTGAACCGCGCGAGCCTGTTGCAGTCACTCACCACGGCATACGCCGCTTCGCTCGTCGCGATACCGGACTCCCCCATGAAGACCGCTGGGATCGCGGCGGGGAACGCGGCAGCGGCGGCGATGATCGCCGCCCGGGAAGGAGACGGACGTTTCGGGCCGTCGCCGTGGGTTTCGAACACTGACCCCGGGCATTGGCAGCCGCAGCTCAACCCTGATGGAACACCGATACTCGATCCGACGCCGTGGGTCGCCAACGTGAAGCCGTTCCTGATCCAGAGCCCCTCGCAGTTCCGAACGGAGGGGCCGCAGGACCTCCGCAGTGACGCCTGGGCCGACGACTTCAAGGGGGTCAAGCGACTCGGATCGGTGGACAGTGCGAAGCGCACACCCGAGCAGACCCACATCGCGATCTTCTGGCAGAGCGCAGGCGGGCCGGCCCTGCTGTGGAGCGCCGTCGCGCGCAACCTGATCGAAGACCCGGATCGGGCCATCGACCTCGGCGACAGTGCCCTCCTGCTCGCGAGGATGAACCTGGCCGGCGCGGACGCGGCGATCAACTGTTGGAACGACAAGTACTACTGGGACTTCTGGCGACCCTGGCAGGCGATCCACGAGGCGAACCGCGACCATAATCCGGCGACGCGGCCCGACCCCTCGTGGACGGCGCTCATCACGGCCCCGTACCCCGAGCACCCGTCGGGCCACCTATGCCTCGACGGCGCGCACCTGCGCGTGCTGCGGAGGTTCTTCGGCACGGACCAGGTCCCGTTCGGCGTGACGAGCTCTCGCTTCCCAGGTGAGATCCGCTACTTCGATCGATTCTCGGAGCCTCTCGACGAGATCGTCCGCGCCCGGGTCTGGGCGGGCCTGCACTACCGGACAGCCGATCTCCAAGCCCGGCTCCTCGGAAGGAACGTCGTCCGGTACATGGCGGAGCACTACTTCCAACCCGTGCACTGACCTGAGCCGCGAGGCAGAGCGCCAGGACAGGCGTCGCCATCTTCCGCTTGAGTCGATGGGGGCTTTCCGCGTATGGTCGCGGGGCATGGCCCCCCCGATAGGCAGGAACGATCTCACGGCCGTGTTGGGCTTCCTCGAGGACGCAGGGTCGGCCCCTGGAACGGAACCCTTCACGCCGCACCTCATCGACGGGCTGATCGAGGTCGTGGGGTGCGAGTACGCCCGGTACAAAGAGATCGACTTCGCCCGTCGCGTTGAGATCGCCCACGTGCCCTGCTCCGCGGAGCTCGACGCTTTCGGAGGCGATCCGGTCGAGATGACCGACGCCGATTGGAACGCGGTTCCTTCCGACCCGTGCTACCGGGCGACGTTCTCCGAGCCGGCCGGGATCTTCATCGCCTCCGATCTCGCCGCTCGATCAGCCGTGAGCTCGGGGGCCTCGGAGCGTTGGCAAGCGGAATTCGATCGCTGGGACCTGCGTGATCGCATGTGGATCCAGATCGATGGACCCTCGTGGGCGGGCATCGTCTTCGACGCTTGCGGCCGATCCTTCGGGGATCGCGATCGAGAGCTGGCCCGCTTGCTGCAACCGCACCTCGGCGAGATCTGGCGGAACGCGTCGGTTCGCCGACGATTGGGCGCCGCGCTCTCGACGCTCGAGCATGACCAGAGCACCGGCGTGCTCCTCCTGGACCGCGCTGGAAGGGTCGAGTACGCCTCGGGACCCGCGCAGCGGATCCTGAACGACCATTTCGAGATGCCACCACGAGCTCTTCCTGATGGTATCGCCGGCTGGCGGGGGGATGTCGGCGAACGTCTCCTCCTCGCGGGCGACGATCCAACGATCGTCGTGGAAGCTTCCGAGGATGGTTCCGCCCTGCTCCTCAGCGAGCGGCCGGCGAGCGTCGCGGCGCTGACCTCCCGCGAACGCGATGTGATGCGATGCGTGGAGGATGGCCTCTCCAACACCGAGATCGCGCGAACGCTGTGGATCCAGCCGACCACCGTCCGTAAGCACCTCGAGCACGTCTTCGACAAGCTCGGGGTCCGCAGCCGCACCGCAGCGTTGTCGAAGCTCCATGGGATCGGAAAGCCGAACCGAGCGAAGGCGGCGGGGGAACGATCGTCCGCTGCCGATGTCGCTGACGACGGCGCGACCCCCGGCGCCACACCACGACGTGCGGTGACGCAGGACGACCCGGAACGATCGGTGCCATGCGTCGCCGGAGCGACGTTCGGATCCAGGGATCGAGATGCCGTCGGGGTTCGAGTCTCTCCCCTCGTACCCCTCCTGATCTTCGGGTCGTTCGCTTCGGGCGGCTACCAGCTCGCGTGCAGGGTGCTGGTGGCGCTCGTGAAGGCCGTCGCGTTCGCCACCGCCGACAGCCTGATCCGGACGAGCACGGACGTGGCGCGCCTGCTCGCGTCATGAAGCACGTCCAGACCGTTCGCCGTCGAGCATGGGGTCATCCCCGCCCCCGGTGCGCCACTCTTCGTATGCGGGCATCCTGTGCCCTTTCTCCCGCCGGAGCCCCAAGGAGCTCTCGCACCGCCTCGAAGAACAGCTCCTCCGAGCGACGCCAGGTCGGAAGCGTGCCCGCCCGCCGTCTCGCTCCGGCCGCGAGTCGCGCTCGAAGGCCCGCGTCACCGGTGACGGCGTGCAGGGCAGATGCGAGCCCACGAAGATCCCCGGGCTCGGGCATGAGGGCCTCCCGCCCGTGCTCGGCCAGGCGCGGCAGGTTCGCGGTCCGCCAGCCCACAACGGGCAGTCCCGCCGCGATGGCCTCCGCCCAGGCGGTCCCATAGGCGTCGACGAGGGAGCAGAGGGCGAAGATGTCGGCCGATCGATACATCCGGGCGACCTCCTCGAAGGGCAGGGCCCCACGAACCACCACGCGTCGTGACAGGTCGGGCGCGGAGATCCTCCGGCGCACACGCTCGGCATAGCGACGATCCACGTCGGTGGCACCCACCAACCAGAGCGTCGCAGCGCTCTCCGGCAGCGACGCGAAGGCGTTCAGCACCTCCACGATGCCCTTGTTCGGCGTCCAGTTCGCGACGCACAAGACCGCCACATCGCGTCCCCGTCGGAGGTCGAGCGGGGGTCCGTCGTCGAAGGGCACATCGCATCCCGGCGGGACGAACCGGATGCGCTCGTCCGGCACCCCGGACCGCCGAAGTGCGTCGACGAGGCTCTGGCCTGCGGCGATGAAGCCGCTCGCGTGACGATAGGCGGAGCGGTCGAGCGCTCCCCGCACGATGGAGCGGAACCGTCCGTGCCCGACCCCGCCCGGCGCCTGATGCAGGACCGCGATGACCGGCACGGGCGATCGACGGATCCACGGCGCCGCGAAGGCCGCGGCGAGACTGTCGAGCACGATGGCGTCCGAGCGGACCGCGGCCGCGCGGAGCGTCCACGCGGCCGGCCCCATCGGGAGGGGCAAGGGGATGTCCGGTATCGAACGGAACCGGATCTCCGCGCCGTATATGGCGGCCGCCCCTGCCATCTTGCGGTGGTAGCGATAGCCCCCGGTCTGCCGGTTCGGGTCGCCCATCGTCACGAGCGACAGACGGAGGACCCCCTGCCCCGTCCCGCCGGGTGAGCGCGTGCTCGCGGCGGGCTCAGAGGTGCGCACGGATCCCTCCGAACGCGTCCTCGGACTCCCAGACCCGCACGGAGAGGAACTCGGCGCCGTCGTTCCTGAGCGGTGACGCGAGCTGGGCGTGGATCCAGGTGGCGAGGACCTCCACGGTCACGACGGGTGTCTCGCAGACCTCGGCAAGGTCTCGCTCGCGGAGGCGATGCGCCGCGTCCGCGAGACAGCCCGTGACGACGTCGAGATCACAGACCATCCCCCGCTCATCGAGGCGCTCCCGTTCGGCCACCACCTCCACCCGGTAGTCGTGCGCGTGGCGCTCGTTCTCGGGCGGTGGTTGCACCGGCATGCTGTGGAAGGCGCGGAACCGAGTGGTGGCACCGACCTCGAACATCAGTACCTCAGTCCGACGTGCATCAGCCCCGCGTCGCCTCGATCGAGCGCCGCGTACGCGTCGCCCGCTTGGTCGAACGGCACGTCGTGCGTCGCCAACATCTTGAGTGGCAGCTCGCTCAACAGCCTGGTCGCGACCGCGCGGCGCCGCGGCACGTCCCATCGGTGCGCGAGACGCGCCGGGATCGTCGACACCTGGGTGCTTCGGATCTGGAGCCGGCGCCGGTGGAACTCCCTCCCGAGTGGCAAGGAAACGTCCTTCATCCCATACCAGCTGCACACGAGCACCTCACCCTCGTGACGCAGGAGCTCAAGCGCTTGCGCGAGGGCGGACGGACGCCCGGTCGCATCCACGACGAGCGGGACGCCGGCGCCCGACGTCAGCTGCTCGACGGCCCCGTCGATCTCGGTGACGTCGACCGCGGGAACCCCGAACAGGACCGCCGCCTCGCGACGGTCCGGGCGCGGATCGACGCCGACGACCTCCGCCCCGGCCCGGTCCAGCAGCCCAGCGGTGAGGATCCCGACCGGCCCGAGGCCCATGACCACGACCGGCTCTTCCAGTCGGGGACCGGCATCGAGGGAGACCTGCAGAGCGGTCTCGACGAGCGGGAAGAGGGTCGCGAGGCGCCCCTCGACCTTGTCGACGATGACGACGTCGCTGCCGCGAACGGTGAACAGGTCCTGGTGCGGGTGGAACGCGAAGACCGTCGCACCCTCGGGCACGCCATCGACCCGGGAAGTCAGGACCTCTCCGACGCAGCTGTACCCGTACGCGAACGGGTAGGCGAAGCTGCCGCCGAGCGAGCCGATCGTCTCGTCGCGGGCCGACCCAGCGTCCAGCTCTCCTCGGTACGCGAGCAACTCGGTCCCGCCGCTGATCCCGGACCAGTGGGTGCGGACGAGGACCTCTCCGTCCTCCGGCGGACGCACCTCGACGACGGCGTGCCCCACACGGCGCGGAGCGACGAACCGCAGGACGCGCCCTTTCATCATCGGCACCTACCCTACGGGTGCGCCCGTCATCCGGGCGGCGGTTGAAAGGACGACATGGCGGGAAAGGCGGCGGATACATGTCCTCGATGACGGTCCTCCCCACGGAGGTCGCGGAGCTGACGCTTCCCACTCCCTTTGGCGAGTGGCAGACCCG
>Ga0307299_10000465_pt1 | contig 13458 bp, 11 predicted proteins | sample ER_DNA_159_FD_194466 | JGI IMG/M metagenome (GOLD analysis project Ga0307299, IMG submission 194466) | Bulk soil microbial communities from the East River watershed near Crested Butte, Colorado, United States - ER_DNA_159 | ecosystem: Environmental > Terrestrial > Soil > Floodplain | place... | reverse complement strand
GCTCGCCGCGAGGGTCTTGCCGATCCACGGGCTCGTCTCGGGCACCGGCTCCCACTCGATCAGGAGCTCGCCGAGCGCCATCTCGAGGTCCTCGACGATCTTCGGCCGCTCGTAGGCCCCGCCGATCACTGCGCCGAGCTGGCGGGCCTCGTCGTCGTCGAGCCGGATCACCGCCTTCGGCTCGTCGTCGTCGGAGTGCCGGAAGAAGTAGAGCTCCCGGACGCCGTCGTTGTGCTGGATCACCGCCAGCCGGCCGCCGTCGTCGAGGCGAAAGGTGAACTTCGTCCCGACGCCGGGCAGCCTCGTCTCACGCAGGTCGACGGGCATCTCGCCTCCAGTCTACGAAGAGCCATCGGCCGATCGCCTTCGACTCCTTCATCAACGCCACTCCGAGCGTGGCCGTGATCAGCACGTACAGACCCGCGAAAGCAGCGATCTTCACCTGGATCGCGTCCGAGATCCGTGGGTTCCCGCTCACGAGCTGGGCGAGGATGATCGTGAACTCGCCGTGCGCGACGAGGGCGACGCCGACGTTCAGGCTCTGCCTCCGGCTGTAGCCGCCGAGCAGGCCGCTCACGTAGCCCCCGCCGATCTTGCCGACCAGGCTCAGCACCACGGCGAGGGCGAGCAGCCAGGCCACGCTGCCGGCCTTGCCGACGTCGATGGAGAGGCCGAAGACGAAGAAGAAGAGCGCCGCGAAGACGTCGCGGAAGCTGAAGAAGCGCTCCTCGATCTCCTCTCGGATCGAGGTGCCCGAGAGGACGACGCCCGCCATCAGCGCGCCGACCGCCTCGGAGAGGCCAAGCTCCTGGGCGAGCGCAGCAGAGCCGACGAGGAAGGCGAAGGCGGCCAGGAGGAAGATCTCCCGTGGCAGCCAGTCCAGGAAGCGGTCGATCGGGCCGCTGAGCCACTTCGAGATCGCGAGCGCGGCCGCGATGAACCCGATCGCCTTCGCCACGATCGCCAGGGTGTGCGTCGCCTCGCCACCGCCGCCCGAGGCGAACCCGAGCACAATGGCGATCACGATGTCCTCGGCGACCAGGATCGCGAGCACGAGGTCGGTCTCGTCGTCGGCGAGCCGGCGGAAGTCGATCAGCCCCTTGACGGTGACCGCGCTGGAGGAGACGTAGATCGCGGCGGCGAGGATGAAGGCCGCGAAGCTGAGCCCGAACGCGGCGACGCCGACGAGGAGCCCGAGCGCGCCATTCACGACCACGTCGATCGCTCCCCCGTAGAAGACGTAGCCTCGGCTGCGGGCGATTCGCCCGAGCGTGAACTCGAGGCCGAGGAAGAAGAGCAGGAAGATCAGCCCGATCTCGGCCACGAAATCCGTCACTTCGGAGGGCTGCACGATGCTCAGCGCCTTCGGCTCGTGCGGGCCGAGCAGCAGCCCCGCGAGCAGGTACGCGGGGATCGCCGAGAGCCCGACACGGCTTGCCACCAGGCCCAGTCCTCCCAGGAGGGCGACGGTGATCGAGAGCTGGGCGAGGGTCATCGTGGGCGGCGGCTGATCGTACCGCCCGGCCGAGGCCTCCTATAGCAGACCTCCCGGGCACGGCGCCGTTGCCACGCCTCGGGAGCGGGGCGGCGGGTTCCTGGAGGTCCTCGATCGTCGTGGTCTCGATCACACCGGCGAGCCCGCCGGCTCAGGCGTCTTCTCCTCCGCGTCGCGCAACAGCTCGTGTGCTGCGCCCTTCTCGACCTCGAAGCGCAGCTGATCGTCGTCCACGTCCACCGCGACCTTGTCGCCCGGCTCGACGCTCCCGTCGAGCACCATCCGGGAGAGCTCGTTCTCGACGAGCCGCTGGATCGTGCGCCGTAGAGGTCGCGCCCCGAACTCGGGGTCGTACCCCTCTCGGGCGAGCAGCCGCACCGCCCCCTCGGAGAACTCGACCTCGATCCGTTGGGCCCGCAGCCGGCGGTTGAGCCGGTCGAGAAGAAGCCTCGTGATGTCGAGGAGCTGCTCTTCCGAGAGGGCGCGGAAGACGATGATCTCGTCGATCCGGTTGATGAACTCCGGCCTGAAGTTGACGCGAAGGAGCTCCATCAGCTCCTCCTTCAGCTCGTCGAAGTCACCCCCCTGGCGGGCGAACTGCTGGATCCGGTCGGCGCCGATGTTCGAGGTCATGATCACGACGGCGTGCTTGAAGTCGACCGTCCGGCCCTGCGCGTCGGTGAGCCGGCCGTCGTCGAGGATCTGCAGCAGGATGTTGAAGACGTCCGGGTGCGCCTTTTCGATCTCGTCGAACAGGAGCACCGAGTACGGCCGCCGCCGCATCTGCTCGGTCAGCTGGCCCGCCTCCTCGTAGCCGACGTAGCCAGGCGGCGCGCCGACGAGCCGGGAGACGGTGTGTCGCTCCTGGAACTCGCTCATGTCGAAGCGCACCATCAAGTCCTCGTCGCCGAAGAGCGCCTCGGCGAGGGCTCGCGCGAGCTCGGTCTTGCCGACCCCGGTCGGGCCGAGGAACAGGAAGCTTCCGACCGGCCGATTCGGGTCGCCGAGCCCGGCGCGTGAGCGGCGCACCGCCTCCGCGACGGCCTGGACCGCCTCCTCCTGACCGACGATTCGTGCGTGCAGCTCTTCCTCGAGCCGTATCAACCGCTCCCGCTCCTCGCTCGTCAGCTGGGAGACCGGTATCCCGGTCGCGCGCGAGACGACCTCGGCGATGTCCTCGGGCGTCACCTCCGGCGCCCGCTGGCGCGACTTCCGTTTGCCATCGAGCTCGCTCTGGCGCGACCCGATCTCGTCGCGCAAGCTCCCCGCCCGGTCGTAGTCCTCTGCTGCGGTTGCCTGGTCGCGCTCTCGCGCCAAACGCCTCAGATCGTCCTCGAGGGAGCGCGTGTCGTCGTCCTTCGTCTTCATCCGCAGGCGAACGCGGGCGCCGGCCTGGTCGATCAGGTCGATCGCCTTGTCGGGCAGGAAGCGGTCGCGGACGTAGCGATCGGAGAGCTCCGCGGCCGCGACGATCGCCTCGTCGGAGATGCGCACGCGGTGGAACGCCTCGTAGCGGTCCTTAAGCCCGCGGAGGATCTCGATCGTCTCCTCGACCGTCGGCTCACGCACGAGCACCGGCTGGAAGCGACGCTCCAGAGCGGGGTCGCTCTCGATGTTCTTGCGGTACTCGTCCAGCGTGGTGGCGCCGATCACGTGCAGCTCGCCCCGTGCCAGCGCGGGCTTGAGCATGTTCGATGCGTCCATCGAGCCCTCTGCGGCCCCCGCGCCGACCACCGTGTGCATCTCGTCGATGAACAGGATCAGCTCGTCGGAGGCGCCGCGGATCTCGTCGATCACCGTCTTCAGTCGCTCCTCGAACTCGCCGCGGTACTTCGTGCCGGCGATCATCCCGGCGAGATCGAGCGAGATCACGCGGCGACCGGCCAACGTCTCGGGGACTTCGTCGCCCACGATTCGCTGCGCGATGCCCTCGACGATCGCCGTCTTGCCGACACCCGGCTCGCCGAGCAGGGCCGGATTGTTCTTCGTCCGGCGCGAGAGGATCTCGATCGTCTGCTCGATCTCATCGGCGCGGCCGATCACGGGGTCGAGCTTGCCCTCACGCGCCTCCTGGGTGAGGTCGCGGCCGAACTCCTCGAGCCGTGGAGTGCTCGATTGCTCTCGCGGTGCGCCGGCCTCCACGCCGCGAATGACGGCGCCGCGCAGCTTCGTGTGCGAGATGCCGAAGCGCTGGAGCAGCTGCCCCGCCGGCGACTCCTCGTCGCGGGCGAGGGCGAGCAGCACGTGCTCGGGCCCGACGTAGGAGGCGCCGAGCTCGCGGGACTCCTCGTAGGCCGCAAGTAGTGCGGCCTTCGCGTCCGGGGCCAGCGAGGGCGCGACGTCTGTGCGCTCGGCTTTCTCCGCCTCCTCCTCGAGCTGGGCGGCAATCGCGTCGGGGTCGGCGCCGGCCTGCTCGAGGACGTGGCGGACGACATCGTCCTGGAGCGCGCCGAAGAGCAGGTGGTCGCTCTCAAGGTCGAGGCTCCCCCACTCGAGCGCCGTCTGCGCGGCCCGCTGGAGGAGCTGACGGGTGGCGTCGCTGAAGAACTGGGTGACGTCGACGCTCTCAGCACGGCGCGCCGGCGCCTGAGCCTGAGTTCGCCCGGCGCTACCAGCGCTCGTGGGTGAACGGTCGAAGAAGTCGGAGAAGAACTCGTCGAAGAGGCTTCGACCACCCCCGAGCCGACCCGACATCCGTTCTTCGGCGAGGTCAATCTCACAGAGATACTCAACCTCCTGCGTACCGTCGGGTCGCTGTCGGACCCTCGACGCGACCGCGGGTCGCCCGTGGCGTTGGCAAAGGTGTTGCTCCGCCATGTCAAAGCCTCCCTGTCGTGGGGTGCCTTGCCTCTACCCATCTCGCGCGCGCGAAATCCTCATCGCGGGGCGATCGAACTTACGAACGCTCGATCGAACTTACGAACGCTAGAGCCCGGTGCACCGGGCTCTAGTCGCGCGCGCGGCGCCGGAGCCAGCGCACACCCTCGACCACGCCCGTGACGAGGAGGGCGATCCCGAAGGCAAGCACCAGGCCCTTCCACGGCTGGCGCTCGAAGGCCTTGCCTCCGAAGTACCCGAGCAGCGCGGCATACGAGGCCCAGACGAAGCCGGCCAGGACGTCGTAGACGATGAAGCGCCGCCACGGCATCTCGAGCCAGCCGGACGAGAAGGTGACGACCGTCCTTCCGGCCGGGATGAACCGCGCGAGGAGGATCAACAGGCCGCCCCGCTCCTGGATCTGGCGTTCCGCCCAGGCGATCCGCTCCTGCGACTTCTCGCTCGAGAAGAAGCGCCGGCGCAGCGGCTGCTCGAACCGCTTGCCGAGGAAGTAGGCGGTGTTGTCGCCCGCGATCGCACCGGTCGCTGCGGCGAGGATCGCCAGCGACAGGTGGGTGTTCCCCGTGCTCGAGAGGACGCCGGCCGTAATCACCGCCGTCTCGCTCGGGACGAGCGGGAAGAGGACGTCGAGGTAGGCCAGGCCGAAGATGAGGAGGTAGGACCACCACTCGCCGGAGACGTGATTGGCGAGCCCGCTCAGCAACCAGCACCTATGCCTCGAGCAAGCCCTCGTCGAGGGCGTAGCGGACGAGCTCCGCGCGGGTGGAGAGACGGAGCTTCTGCATGATGTGTGTCCGGTGCGCCTCGACGGTGCGAACGGAGATGAACAGCTTCCCGGCGATCTCCTGGTTGGTGTGACCGAACGCGAGCAAGCCGAGGACCTCCCGTTCGCGATCGGAGAGGGGATCCGCTGCTCGCCGCTGCTCGGCCGCGATCAGGCGGGCGCCGAGCTCAGGGTGCACGTACCGCCCGCCCGCCGCGACCTCCCTGATCGCCGGCACGAGCTCCTCGTCAAGGGCCTGCTTGAGCACGTAGCCGCTGGCGCCCCGGTCGAACGCCGCACGTGCGGGCTGCGGCTCGTCCTGGACGGAGAGGACGACCACCCTCAAACCCGCATGCTCGCGCAGCAGGCCTTCGATGGCGTCGCTCCCACCGTCCGTCCAGACGCTCGCGTCGAGCACGACGATGTCGGGCTCGAGCACGTGGGCGGCAGCGGCCGCCTCCGCCTCGGAGCCGGCCTCGCCGACGGCCTCGAGGTCGTCCTCCGCGTTCACGAGCAGCGCCATGCCTTCCCTGGCGGAGGGGCGGTCATCAACGATCAGGACACGGACACTCAAGGGGATACGGCGGCAGAAGCCTAATTGCCCGGGATTTTGACCCGCGTGGGTCAGGCGCCCCGGGGCCCGGAGCGCGAGGCTCAAGAAGTGCAATCCGCGCCTTCCCCGACCTCGCTCGATCTGTACAGACGGCGTGTGCAGCTCAGGCACGCGTTGGTCGCCGTCGAGTCGGCGATCGTTCTCAAGGAGGAGCGCGCTCCGGAGGACGCGGAGCCCGTCAACCTCGAAGGGTTGAGACAAGATCTCCTCGTGGCACTGTGGCTCACCGAAGTCCTGCTCTCGAGGCACTGAGATCGCACGCATCGCCCTTTTTGGGCGATGAACGCCCGGCGGCGTTTTCGGAGACTGGCACCGTGTCGGAGCTACAGGCGATCGACGCGGACGTCGAGCACGCGCTCGAGGCAATCAACGTCCCCGCGTACGTCATCGACTCCCACGGGATCATCCGCTGGGTCAACCCCGCAGGAAAGCGGATCGTGGGCGAGGTCACCGGACGTCAGTTCACCTCCGTGTGCGCGCCCGAGGAGACGCGCCGCGCGCGAGAGGTGTTCGCCTCGAAGATCGCCGGCACCGCGAAGGTGACCGACGCCGAGGTCGTCCTAGTCCAGGAGGACGGCGAGCGGATCGGCGTCGAGGTCAGTTCCGTCCCGCTCTACTCCGGCGACCGGATCATCGGCGTCTTCGGTCAGCTCGTCCACGTCGATACCGAGCCCGACCGGCCGCTGCACCCGCACCTGACCCCGCGGCAGGCGGAAGTGCTACGCCTGCTGGAGCGAGGCCAGTCGACCCAGCAGATCGCCCGGGAGCTCCATCTCAGCCTCGAGACGGTGCGCAATCACATCCGGCACCTTCTCCGCGCACTCGGCGTTCATTCCCGCCTCGAGGCGGTCGCGCTCGCCCGGCAGGGCGACGTCGCGGTCAGCTGAGGCTCATCCGCAGCGCGGGCACCTGCGCCGGGTCCCGAGCTCGCGACCGCAGGAGGCGCAGCGCCCACGATCCCGGCGAGCGCGTAGGCGCCGCTCCCGCAGGCCCATTCGACACATGACGAGCCCGACTCCGACGGTCAGGAGCGCGTTCATGAGCAGGTGGGAGCTCAGCATTAGTCAGGTCGCCTTCTGGCTGGTCTCCTCCGCCCTCACGACACTTGGAGCAAATCGCGCGCGGGCTCGAGCGGCATCGCCCTGAAGGGATGAAAGCCCGGATCCACCCGGCTAGCCGGCAGCGGCTGTCGTGGCCGGGATTGCGACGGTGATTCGCGTTCCGCTGCCGTCGCGGCTCTCGAGCGCCATGGAACCGCCCATGGCCTCAGCGCGGTCGCGCAACCCTTCCAGGCCCGAGCCGGGCCGCTCGGCCGCGCCTCCGCGACCGTCGTCGAAGACGTCGATGCGGAGACTGTCGGGACCGGCGTGTGCCCGCACCTGGATGACCGAGGCTTGCGAGTACTTCTGCGCGTTGGCGATCGCCTCGGCGATGACGTAGTAGCCAACCGTCTCGGCGACCGTGTCCAACCGACCCGATGGAACCTCGAGCAACGTGACCGGAATGGTGGAGCGCAGCGCGAGGGACTTGATCGCCTCGCCGAGCCCAAGGTCGACGAGGACGCTCGGGTGGAGGCCGTGCGCGAGCTCCCGCAGCTCGTCCATCGCGAGCTGCAGCTCGCCCTCCGCCTCCTCCAGGAGCGCCGGGACGCGCTTGGGCTCTTCTCGGGCCGCGTCGACGGCTTCGCGAAGATTCAGGGCGAGCCACATCAGGCGGAGCTGCGCGCCGTCGTGGAGGTCGTGCTCGAGGCGCCGGCGGGCGTTGTCGGCCGCCGAGATGAGCCGTGACCGAGATGTGCTCAGGCGTGTCGCGATCTGCTCGCGCTCGCTGACGACTGCGGCGAGGCAGAGCGCCGAGAGGGCGGCGACTGCGATGAAGAGCTGGGCGTTGAGCACGCTGCGCGTGACCGACTCGAAGTGGAACGGGCCTGTGTAGTGGGTGGTGTGCCAGACGGTGAAGAGAGCCGTCGTCGCAACGGCGATCGTCGCGCCGCGCTGGCCGAAGCGAAGCGCCGCCCACATAAACGTCGGAAAGACGAGGTACATCACCGGGTTCTCGCTCCGAGAGGCGAACTCGGCGAGGCCGACGATGGTCGCCAGCAAGAGCGCAGCCTCGAGGATGCGCTTCCGGGTCCAGTGCCGCGGCATCGGCCCGTACCAGGCGAGGGCCAGCGGGACGACGATCAGCGCGCCGGACGCGTCGCCGAGGAACCACGTCCGCCAGACCGTGGGCGCGGCGTCGCCGTGGACCACTCCTCCGGATAGGAGGGACGACACGCCGATCGTCGCGCTGACGGCGGCCCCCGCTGCGATGGCAACCACGATCGCGCCGACTCCCTGGATGCTGTCGAGCGGTGATCCCCGCCGGACAAGCCGTCGCAACAGCACCGTCGCCAGGATCACTTCCAACATGTTTCCGACCGTCTGTCCGAGCGCGGATCCGATCGGGAGCGTGGAGTAGCTGTTCGCGAGGAGGTCTCCGATCAGGACGCCCGGCCAGAAACGCAGGCCGCCGAGGTAGAGGAAGGAGATTCCGACGCCGACCGGGAGCCAGACGATCGCCGCCACCGGGCCGGAGAACTCCAGCACGTAGCCCGTCTTCGCCCCGGCGTAGTAGAGGGCCGCCAAGGCCCCCACTCCCAGTAGATACCGCGCCGTGGGGTTGGCGAGCCGCTGAGTCCACGTCCGGTCTCGAGGTTCGTGGGCAGCGATCGCTTCGCTCACGAGGCCACCTCCTTCTCGCCGGTCAGGTAGAGCAGCGCGGCCTTCACCCGCCGGTTGACGTCGGAGGCCTCACCCAGGTCGAGCTTGAGGAAGATCCCGTTGATGTGCCGCTCGACGGCCCTTTTCGTGACCTCGAGCTTCGTCGCGATCCACGCATTGCTCCGCCCCTCGGCGATCATCGCGAGGATCTCTCGCTCGCGGGGCGTCAGCTTCTCCAGCCCCGGATCGTGTCTCGCGCGCGCGGAGACGAGCTTGTCGACGATGCGCGGATCCACCAGCGAGCGGCCGGCGACCACCTCCCGAACCGCGCGAGCGAGCTCGTCCTCGTCCTTGACCCGCTCCTTCAGCAGGTACGCCCGCTGGGTCGAGCCGTCCTTGAACAGGCTCATCGCGTACGACGGCTCCGCATGCTGGCTGAGCACGACCACGCCGACGTCGGGATGAGACGTCCGCAGCTCGCCCGCGAAGCGAATCCCCTCGTCGGTGTTCGTGGGCGGCATCCGGATGTCGGTCACGACCGCGTCCGGCTTCTCGCGGTCGACGGTGATCCGAAGCTCGTCCAGATCCCCGCAGGCCGCCACGAGGTCGACGTCCTGAATCGTCTCGAGCACGCGCGCGATGCCTTCCCGGGCGAGAAAGCTGTCGTCACCCAGAACGACGCGGATCACGGCTCGACGCTCATCGCGGCCAAGCCTACGGGGGAGCCGGTTTCCGGCGGGTAACGAAGTGGTGTGATTCCCGCTCTCACGACGTAAACCTCCCGGCAGAAACACGGCGGATTTCGCCCCTGAGGATCGCGCGATCGAGCGGCGTCAATCGAGAGCGGCGGTCAGAACCGAAAGCCTTGTGCCGCAGGCTGCTGGTGCGAGCGCGGCGTTGCACGTTTTCTTCTTCGGCAAGTATCGCAGCCGCCTCGTCGGGGAGCAAGACCGATCGGTTCAGGCTGATCTAGGAACGTGGTGTTTTGCACGGTGCTAGCGCCGCGCCAGATCAGCGGATCCCCGAATGACGGATGGAACGCCTCGGGCGGATACTCGGTGCTGCAGACGTTCGCCAGTCCTCCCCCAGCAGGAGGCCCTATCCCCGAATGAAACCGCGGCTGCCCTTCGACGTCGTGGAATCCAAGGTTCGCGTTCCGCAGGTCCCCGCCAGGACGGTGTCGCGCACCGCGCTCGTGAACCGGCTTCGCGCCGCCGGAGCATTTCCGCTTGTGCTCGTCGTGGCGCCGGCCGGCTACGGGAAGACAACCCTGCTCTCGCAGTGGGCCGCCCGCGACGCCCGCGCGTTCGCCTGGGTCTCGATCGACGAGCACGACAACGAGCCCGTTGCGTTTCTGAGGCACGTGGCGGCGGCGCTCGACAGCATCGAGCCGATCGACCCGCGGGCGCTCGAGCCGCTCACGCTCGAGGACGAAACCGTCTGGACGAAGGCCCTGCCGCGCCTAGCCGAGGCGCTGAGCCGCCGCGAGTCGCCCTTCGTCCTCGTGCTCGACGGCGCAGATGCGCTCACGCGCGACTCGATCTCGACGCTGACAGCGCTCCTGGAGCACGTTCGGGCCGGGTCGATGATCGCGCTCGCCGGCCGTGTCACGCCGAATCTCCCGGTCGCCGCGCTCAGGGCACGCGGCCCCCTGCTCGAGATCGGCCCCTACGAGCTTGCGCTGAGCCGCCGCGAGGCCGAGATCTTGCTGCGGGCCGCGCACGTGGAGCTCGAGGACGTCGAGATCAACGCGCTCCTCGAGCGCACCGAGGGGTGGCCGACCGGCCTGTACCTCGCCGCCCTGGCGTCGCGCGACCCGAACTGCGGCGAGAACGCCGAGCTGCCGCATGTCCTCACCGTCGGCGGCGACGACCGCTACTTCGCCGACTACTTCCGCTCCGAGTACCTGTCGCGCCTGACGCCGGACCGCCTGACGTTCCTTCGCCGCACCTCGGTCCTCGAGGCGATGTCCGGCCCGCTCTGCGACGCCGTCCTGGAGCGCAAGGAGTCGGCAGTCGAGCTTGCTTCGATCGAGGCTGCCAACCTCTTCGTCGTCCCGCTCGACCGCTGTCGCGGCTGGTACCGGTATCACCACCTGTTCCGCGACCTGCTCAGGCGGGAGCTTGAGGATCGCGAGCCGGAACTCGTGCCGCTGCTCAACCAGCGAGCCGCCGACTGGTTCGAGGAGCAGGGGGATGCCGAGTCCACGCTCGACTACTCGTACGCGGCCGGCAACGCCGACAGCGCCGCCCGGATTCTGAGCTCGATCGCCATGCCTATGTCCTCGAGCGGTCGCGTGACGGCCGTCGAGACCTGGCTCGACCACTTCGACGACGAGACTCAGCTACGGCGTTACCCCGCGGTCGCCGTGGAGGGGTCGCGCATCCACGCCTTCCGCGGGCGCGCAGAGACGGCCGAGGAATGGCTGGCGGCTGCCGAGCGAGGCACGCCGAAGAATGGCAAGGGCGCCGCCACGCGGGCGTGCATCGACGTCCTGCGCGGAGCGATGTGCGCGGACGGGCCGGAACGGATGCTGAAGAAGACCGACTCGGCACTCGCTGCGCTCCCGCCCGACCATCCCTGGCAGCCGTGGGCGCTGGTCGTGAACGGGACCGCCCATCTCCTCCTTGGTGACGACGACCGCGCCGACAGCGTGCTGGCGTCGGCCGCCGAGGCCTCGGACCGGACCGGCCGGGCCGAGAGCCGCGCTCTGGCGCTCAGCGAGCGCTCCTTGCTCGCCGCGGGGCACGACGACGACGGAGCCGAGATGCTGGCTCTGGAGGCGCACCGCCTGATCGAGGAGCGCGAGCTCGACGGCTACCCGACCAGCGCCCTCGATCTGGCCGCCACGGCCCGTGCGCTCCTGCGGCACGGGCGCTGGGACGAAGCGCGCAGGCAGCTGACGATCACGCAGAGGCTCGCGCCGAGCCTGACCCACTCGATCCCGTGGCTCTCCGTCCAGGTGCGGCTCGAGCTCGGACGTGCCTACGTGACCCTGCGGGACCACAACGGTGCGCGGGCGCTGCTCGCCGAGGCCCGGGAGATCCTGGAGCTGCGCCCCTCGCTCGGAGTCCTGGGCGAGCAGGTCACGGCGCTCGAAGCGGAGATCGAGGCGATACCGCAGGCCACTGCGGCGGGCGGCTCGGGCCTCACACCGGCCGAGCTTCGCCTTCTCCCGCTCCTTTCGACCCACCACTCGTTCCGCGAGATCGGCGAGCGCCTGTTCGTCTCGCGCAACACGATCAAGACCCAGGCGATCTCCGTCTACCGCAAGCTCGGCGTCTCGAGCCGCAGCGACGCGATCACCAGGGCGCGCGAGCTCGGGCTCGTCGTAGGCTCAACGGACGTCGCCGAGTCGATCGCGGGCGACGCTCAGCCTGTCGCCTCCTGACCTACGCCTACGCGTCCAGGTCCGCGTACTCGTGTTCCTTCCTGCGGTCGTAGAACCAGCCGAAGGCCAGCAGAATCACGAAGAAGAACAGCAGCGCTCCGAAGACGCCCCACCTGTACCACGCCGCGTCGACCAGCAAGAACAGCAGCAGGGCTGCGATGCCGAACACGATGACCAGGCCGATCAGCTTTAGCCAGAATTTCGCTCCGAGATCGTCGTTCACGTCCGCTCCTTTGCGTCGATCCTCTCGATCGTCACGCCTACCTTGTCACACGGCATCGTCCGAACCGGATGACGCAAGCCTAGGCGGGCACGATCGGCGCGTCGGGCGGCGCTTCGGGAGCGGGCTCCGAGCCTCCCTCTTCCACAGCGGCCGCGGCGCGGGCCCTCGCGAGGTCACGCATGATGTGAACGACAGCGGAGGCGAGCGGAGCCGCCAGCACAAGCCCGAGCATTCCGAAGACGCAACCGGCGGCGATCGTGAGCACGAGCACGGCGAGCGGGTGGAGGTCTAGCGCGGAGCCCATCGCGAACGGCTGGACGATGTTCTGCAGCAGCCCGTTCGCCAGGATCACGACCACGAGCATGATCAGCGCGACGGTGGTTCCCTTCGCGCCGAGCGCGATCAGGACGGCGAAGGCGCCTGCCACGAACGCGCCTACGTACGGGACGTAGGCAGTCACGAACGTGACGACCCCGATCGTGCCGGCGAGCGGCACGCCGAGCGCGAGCGAAGCCAGCCCGACCACGACGCCGTTGAATGCCGCCACGATCGTGACGCCGAGGAAGTAACCCCGCAGCGACCTGATGATCCCACCGGTGATCAGTTGCGCCACCGGGGGCGGAACGCCCAGGTGGCGGTCGACCCAGCGTCGCATCGACGGCCCGTCCTTCAGGAGGAAGAACAGCGTCAGGAGCGTGAACGAGAGGGCGAAGGCCAGGGAGGTGAGCCCCGCGATGCCGTTGATCACTCCTTCTGTGAGCGTCGAGATGATCTTCGGGACATCGGCTTTGACTTCCGACTTCACGCTCGACGAGCCGGAGCTGTCGACGCCGACATCCTCCAGCCACCCGGCAGCCTTGTCGGCGCCCGCCGACGCGTTTTCGGAGATCGCACCTTTCTGGGAAGTGATCCCGCCGATCACGATCACGAAGACGAACGCCGCGACCGCGGCCAGCCCTAGCAGGACGAGCCCGGCGGCCGCGGCGCGGGGCATGTGGCGTTGCAGCACCCCGACGATCGGCATCGAGACCGTCGCCACGATCGTCCCGGCCACCACCGGACCGACGATCGTGTAAGTCGCGCCGAGCAGCCAGACGACCCCTGCCACGAGCACGAAGAAACCGACGAGGAGCCACGAGGTCCTGCCCAGGTCTCGCAGCCAGCGCGGAGCAGCGAACGCGGTCGCGAGCTCGCCCGCCTCGGTCGCCGCGAGCTCGAACGGCGCAGGCTCCGCCCCGGCGTGGTGATCCTTCCGCCTCAGGTGCCTCCGGAAGTCCACTACGTGCTCAGCTCGGCTATTGCGTCACCGATCAGCTTGAGGCCGAGGATAAGGAGGGGGACGGACATGATCGCCGGACTCGAGCCCGGGCATCATCCGGACGGGGTGATGCTCACGCGGGCCGACCGGGCGATCCCATTTCATCCGGTCGGCA
>Ga0307299_10000464_pt1 | contig 13466 bp, 8 predicted proteins | sample ER_DNA_159_FD_194466 | JGI IMG/M metagenome (GOLD analysis project Ga0307299, IMG submission 194466) | Bulk soil microbial communities from the East River watershed near Crested Butte, Colorado, United States - ER_DNA_159 | ecosystem: Environmental > Terrestrial > Soil > Floodplain | place: USA... | reverse complement strand
GGCGTAGGGGCATCGGTTTTTTTGGTAGGGGCGCAGCATGCTGCGCCCCTACAACACCCGTCCAGGGCTACAACACCCGTCCAGGGCTACAACACCCGGCCAGGGCCTGCGCCCCCCTATATTTCACGTATCCGCCACCTCATCGATATCCAGTCGCCCGTTGAGCGGGCCTATCTCATCGGGGCACCCCGCAAGGGCTCCGACGAGCTCGCTCAGGTCGATGAACACCTGGACGAGCTCACTCGTCTCGCCGACACCGCCGGGGCACAGGTGGTGGGGCGCACCTATCAGCGCGTCGAGTCGCCGTCGCCGACCTTCTACCTCGGCCAGGGCAAGGTCGAGGAGCTGAAGGACGTGCTGGCCGCCGTGGGCACCACGCTCGTGATGTTCGACGAGGGGCTCTCGCCGGTGCAGGGCGTCAACCTCGAGAAGCACCTCGGCGTGCGGGTGATGGACCGCACCGAGGTCATCCTCGACATCTTCGCCGCGCGGGCGCGGAGCCACGAAGCGAAGCTGCAGGTGGAGCTGGCGCAGCTCGAGTACCTGCTGCCGCGGCTCAAGCGCATGTGGACCCACTTGTCGCGTATCCGCGGCGGCATCGGGCTGCGGGGCCCCGGTGAAACGCAGCTCGAAACCGACCGCCGCGCCATCCGCCGCAAGATCGGGATTCTCAAGAAGCGCCTCGATGACGTGGCCGACCACCGCGCCAATCAGCGCCAGGGGCGTGGTCACCGCGCCAGTGCGGCGCTCGTCGGCTACACCAACGCGGGGAAGTCGAGCCTCCTCAAGGCGCTCTCGGGCGACGACGTGTTCGTCGAAGACCGGCTGTTCGCGACCCTCGACACGCTCACCCGCGAGGTGGATGTGGGCGAGGGATACCGCTTCCGGGTCACCGATACCGTCGGGTTCATCCGCAAGTTGCCGCACCATCTCGTCGCCTCGTTCCGGGCCACGCTCGAGGAGGCGAAAGAGGCAGATCTGCTGCTGCACGTGATCGACGCGGCGCATCCGGCGTGGGAGGAGCAGGTCGAAGTGGTCGAGGCCGTGATGGAAGAGATGGGGCTCGAGCAGAAGCGCGTCGTCTACGTGCTCAACAAGGCCGATCTGTTGACCGACGCCGCCGCATTCTTGGCACAAGTGCGCGAGCGTTACCCCCACGCGGTGCTGACCTCGACGGTGACGTCCGACGGCGTGGCGGAGCTGCGACACGCCCTCCGCGCATCCGCGCAGGCGCTGCGCCCCGTCGCGCAGGTCAGGGTGCCGGTCGCAGACGGCAAGCTGCTTGCCAGCCTGCATCGCGATGCCGAAGTGCTCGAGCAAGTACAGACCGACGGTGTCGTCGTGGTGACGGCGCGTATCGAAGCCCGCTTGCTCGGTAAACTGCGGCAGGACGGCATAGAGGTCGTGCTCGGAGTCGAGCCCTGAGGACCGCAGCGGTCCTGCTGCTGCTGGTCGCGTGCTCGAACACGAACGAGCCGCCGCCTCCTCCGCCGCCGCCGCCACCCGGCACGCCGGATCTCCAGCTCGTCACGAGCCAGCTCTCGAGCCCGGTCTACGCCACGTCGCCCCCGGGCGACACGCTGCGGCTGTTCGTGGTGCAGCAGGGGGGCCTGGTGCGGGTGCTGCGGCGCGACACGCTGCTGCCCACGCCGTTCCTCGACCTGCGCGGCAAGATCGACGCGGGCGGCGAGCGCGGCCTTCTGAGTCTCGCATTCCATCCGCAGTACGCCGCGAACGGCCGCTTCTACGTCTACTTCACCGACCCGAACGGCGACATTCGCATCGTCCGCTACCTCGTGTCGGCAGGCGATTCGAACGTGGCCGACTCGCTCTCCGGCGACACCGTGCTCGCCGTGGCACATCCGGGGCAAAGCAACCACAACGGCGGCCAGCTCCAGTTCGGGCCCGACGGCAAGCTGTACGCCGGATTGGGCGACGGCGGGGGCGGCGGGGATCCCGACGGGAACGGCCAAGACCGCCACGCCCTGCTCGGCAAGATCCTGCGCCTCGACGTGGACGGCGCGAGCGGCTACACGATTCCCGCGACCAATCCATTCGCGAGCGACACGACCGCCGCCCCAGAGATCTGGGCGCTGGGCGTGCGCAATCCGTGGCGCTTCTCGTTCGATCGCCAGACGGGGGATCTCTACATCGGGGACGTAGGGCAGGGGGCCTGGGAGGAAGTGGACGTGCAGCCGGCCGCGAGCGCGGGCGGCGTGAACTACGGCTGGGTCGTGATGGAAGGGATGCACTGCTACCCGCCAGGCACGAACAGCTGCAACCGGACGGGGCTCACGCTCCCGGTCATCGAGTACGATCACCCCACGGGCTGCTCGATCACGGGCGGTTACGTGTATCGCGGCACGCGGGTGGCGATGCTGTCCGGTCAATACCTGTACGCGGACTACTGCACCCACTTCGTGCGCAGCTTTGTGTACTCGGGTGGGCAAGCGACGCAGCCGCGCACTTGGACGCAGCAGCTCGATCCCGGCGGCAACGTCAGCTCGTTTGCACAGGATCAGCGCGGCGAGCTATACATCATGACGCTGGGGGGGGCGCTGTACAGGATTGTGCCGACGCCGTGAAGACGCAACACCACCTCACAACCCAGTCCAGCCCGCCGTCCCGTTCCCACGCTCAAAGCGTGGGCCCGACATGGCACTGCGCCTCAGGCGCAGTGATTCACTGCGCCCACTCTTTAGAGTGGGAACAGAACGGGGACGAATCAGATCTCGTCGAAGGACCCCTGCCAGTCCAATCGAAGGGCCCCTCCCAGTCGAAGTAAACCCAACCCACTCCGCTCCCCGTTCCCACGCTGAAAGCGTGGGCCCGACAGGGCACTGCGCCTTAGGCGCAGCGATTCACTGGGCCCACTCTTGAGAGTGGGACCAACGTCGGGGGGTAGCCTGAACTGATCGCCCTTCTTGATCTCCGGTTGATCCCGACTCGTATCCTGTTACCGCCTGCACATTCCATGGCAGCTCATCAGATCTACTTTCACCTGACTTGGTCGACGGTTCGTCGCCAACCGATGATCGACGCGCCGACGCGCGCGTTCCTCGACCAATACTTCCGCAGGATCGTGGTCCAAGAACGCGTCACGCTCGTTGCTGCGGCGTTTCTTCGAACGCACGTGCACCTGCTCCTTCGCACCGGACCCCGATATGACCTCTCGCGGCTCGTTCAACTGCTCAAGGGCGGGAGCAGCTATGCCGCGAGCCGTCAGCCGGGCAACCTGTTGGGCTTGCGATGGAATCGGGAGTATTCAGTGACCAGCGTTAGTCCGAGACTGCTACAAACCGCGATGGACTACGTTGAGGGTCAGGATCGTCGGCATCCCGACGAATTGGTTGGCACCGGGCCCACTCTCTAGAGTGGGAACGACCCGTCCTACCGGCGGAGCAGCAACGCCACGACCGCCAATGCCGTAGGTGCCCAGAAGGCAAACATCCACTTCACGAGATCGCTCTTCAGCTCGGCGAGACGCTGTTCGAGCTTCGCGTCGAAGCGCGCGTATTGGAGATCGCTGAGCTCGCGAAGATCACCGCGGTATGTAGTGTCCACGCTATTGAACCAGTCCACCAGCTCGTTGGTGACGTCCTCACCGAACGTCTCGTAGAACTTCCGGGACAATCTTGCCGTGACCGGCACCGTGCGCTCCATGAATGATCGACCCCGAATCTGGAGCATCACGTGCACGTCGCCATCATCATTCGGTCGCGCGGCGGGTGAGAAACGCCGCACATCCCAATTTCTGCTCGGCTCGGCTGCCGAGTCAATAGGTCCGAACCCCAGGAGTCACTTACGATCGCCCCCCCCCGTTCCCACGCTGAACGCGTGGGCCCGACAGGACACTGCGCCTTAGGCGCAGTGATTCACCGGGCCCACTCTTTAGAGTGGGAACGGAACAAGGACGGCTCAGACCTTCGGTTTTGGAGATTCCCCGGGCTGGCGCCCGGGGTCAGTCAACCATCAATCAGCAACGACTCACGCCTGCGGCAGGTCCAGCGTGAAGTAGAAGCGGGTCCCCGCGGTGGCGCTCGTGTCGAACGCGAGGCACCCGCCCATCGCGGTGACTAGGCGCCGCGAAATGGCGAGGCCCAATCCGGTGGAGGAGAAGGTGTAGCGCTGCTCGCCGCTCGAGCGGCGGAACGGCTGGAACAGGGCTTCACACGACTGTGGGTTGATCCCGCGTCCCGTATCGCGCACCGAGAAGGCCACCTGATTGCCGCTGACGTCCTCGGCCTGGAGCGACACCGAGCCCTGCTGCGTGAACTTCAGGCCGTTCGTCGCCAGGTTCAGGAGCGTGCGGTTCAGCTCCAGGGGATGGCCGAGCCGCAGATCCACGGTTGGCGGGATGAGGTGGATCGCGAGGCCCTTTTCTTCGGCCATCGGCCGGACGATGTCGCGGATGCTCTCGAACATCTCCGTGATGGAGAACGGCGTCGGCTCGCTCTCTTCGAGATAGTCACGCTCGCGCGCCAGGCCGAGCGCGTTGCTGGCGACCCCGCTCAAGGCGAGCGCCGCGCTGTAGATGAGACCGAGCTGGCGACGCTGCAGGCCATTCACGGCGCCGCTCCGTCCCTGCTGCAAGTTCTCGGCGAGGAACAGCACCGCGTTGAGCGGCGAGCGCAGGTCGTGCGCGAACTCGATCAAGAACTCGAGGCCGTCGGCGCCGAGCAGCGGCGCGCCGGGGAGATGCTGGAAGCGCTGCTCGATGGCGGCGCGCACGTCGCGCAACGCGGCGATGGCGGGGAGCACGTTGTGGCTCGACGCCTCGCCGCAATTCCAGAGCGTGATGAGCTCCGCCTCGATCAGGTCGAGCAGATGCTGGCTGAGTCGCAGCGACGGCCGGGGGATGAGATCGTCCACGTACAGGGCATCGCGCCGGTCGGCGGCGAGGGCGAACGCCGCGAGCAGGCGGGGAATGTCGCCGGTGTCCTTGCTCGGGCCGTAGGTCCGGAGCCACCGCGCCTCGACGCGCCGTACCGCCTTGGTGAGGAGCGGGCTGCTCACGCCCGCGACGGGGCGGACCAGCTCCAACGCCCCCCCCCCCGAATTCCGCGGCTTCGAAAGCAGACCGGGGACGTTGGGGGGGGCGGGTGAGGGATGCCCCTTGGTGCCGGGACTCACGTGACCGGCCTCACGAGGCGTGGGGCCAGCCGCCGAAGCGATGCGGCGTAACGCGACTGCTCGGCTGTCGTCAGGGGGTCACTTCGCTGGACTGGGTCCGACCACGCCAGGGCGTTAGCGCGTCGGAACGTCGGAAAACATGACCGGTGGGAGAGAGCCCTGCATCAGCCTCCCCCGGGTGTGGCGTCAGCGCAAGGGGGGGGAAATAGCCCCACTTTGCCTGGCTGTCAAGGCGCGCTAATCGTACCCAGCCCGGCCCGGGCGCGCTGCACCGGCATGAGCGGATCGAGCGACGCCGTGGGCGGCTCGGCCAACGCGTAATAGGCCGTGCGCAGCCGGATCGGAAGGCCGCCATTGGTGTTGACGGCGCGTTCGACGGCCCGGGCCAGGCGCTCGGCGAGCCGCGCAGTACCCGCGGCGCCCGTCTCGGGCGCCAGCACCACGAACTCGGTGGGTGCCACGCGCGCAGGCGCGTCCGAGGTTCGGGCCTCACTGTGAAACGCGCGCCCCAGGAGGTCTCCTAGCTCGGGGAAATCGGGGCTGGCGCCGCGGGTGTCCGGGGCGAAGGCGGCACAGCCGAACACCGCGTGGTATCGCGCCGCGGCGGCCGCGACCTCGTGGGCGCGGCGCGCCAACCCCTGCGCGTTGTAAACGCCCGTCCTGGCGTCTGTTAAACCACCACGCCGGGCCTCGTCCACATCGAACTTGGCGCCCAGACGGGCCGTGAGATCGAGCAGGAATTCCTCGGCGTCGAGGGTGCCGCTGCGCAGGTCGCTGGCGCCGGCGCGCAGGGCGTCGAGCCGCAGCTGCCGCGTGGCGGCGCTCGCGGTGATCACGATGATCGGAGTGGCGACGGTCACGTGAGGATCGGTCCGCAGCGCGCGACAGAGGCCAAGGCCGGCGATGTCGGGCGACTGGAGGTCGAGGATAAACGCGTCGGGGGCGTCGTGCTGGGCCATGTTGAGCACGTTCTGGCCCGTGAAGGCCTGAACGACGCTGAATCCGGCGGGGGCAAGGATCGTCTCGAGCGAGCGCGCGAGCATCTCTTCGCCGCTCGCGACCAGTACGCGCGCCTGGGGGTGGGAGCTACCCATGAAAGCTCCTCGTCGTCGAGTGGAGTGGCGGGGCGCGTAAAAACGATAGCGTGTGACGCGCACACCACGCAACCCACCCGAGTGTGAGGCCCGTCACAGCTCCGAGCCATTCCGTGAGCGGAGTCGCATTCAAGCCCACGAGGCGGGGACCGACGGCGAGTGTCGCCGCGGCGAGTAGCAACGCGGCGCCACTCGCCCAATGACGACGCCCCCACAACCCGAGGCCCAGCAGCCCACCGCCGACCCACATCGCGTTGAGGAGTCCTAGGCCCCACCTCGGGAAGTGTTGCGGGAAGAAGATGAGCTTCCAGCCATCGCCGATCGTGTACCCAAGCCCGCACGTCGTGTTAATGCAGTGGCGCTGCACCCGCACCGTGAGCGTGTCGCCGGGCTGGACCTTGGCGAGCGCGTGGCGGGCACGCAGGTCGGGGCGGGCCAGGGTGAGGGCGGCGGCGCGGGTGCGGTACAGCGTCAGCAGGTCCTCGCGATCCACGCCGACGATCAGGATGTCGCGGTGGTGGATGTCGTTGATTGTGAGAACCGGTGCCCTGCCGTCGGTCGGTGGGCCGGCGGAGAGGTGCACCAGCACCGGCGCGTCGGCGGCGAGCAGGGCGTGTCCCAGCTCTCTTCCCCCGCCGCGCTCACCACCGCCGATGGCGCCTTGCTCCAGCACCATCGGACCGAGCGTCGCCCAGATCACGTGGCCGTCGTAGTTGGGCCATTGCGGGATGTCGGGGGTCCAGCGGTCATAGTAGGTGGTTTGGGGGAACGATGGCTGGAGCAGCCAGCCGGTGCCGAGCCAAGCCGTGGCAGCGACCAGGGCAGCGCCGAGCGCGAACCAAGGGGCACGTTGCTCCGGTGGGTAGAGCCAGCGTTTCGCCGACCAGAACAGGGCGCCGCCCAGCAGCGTGCTGGCGCCGTTATTGACGATGTCGCCGACGCTCGGATCGCGGCCGGGGATCCATTGCTGGAGGAACTCGACAGTAAAGGAAAGGGCGAGGCCCCACAGCAGGAGGACGAGCAGGCTACGCCGGCGCCCCCCGCCCCACGCCAACGCCAATCCGAACGGGATGAAGAGCAGCAGGTTCTGGATCACCTCGGCCAAGGCTTCGTCACCCGAGGCGAGCGTGAAGCTCCAGCCGGCGGGTATCTCAGTGCCGGCGGGGCGGAGTGTGGCGAGGCAGATGGCAACAACGGAAAACGCAAGGAGCACGGAGCAGTACGCTCTCGCGCGGGTGCTCCGTGCTCCGTGCTCCGTGCCCAACATCAGTGACACTTCTCGCTCCCCGAATCCCTAAACGTCCCTCCTGCCACCGGTACGAACTCCCAGTCATAGCTGCGAGCCCGCAGCGTCAGCTTGATCACGCCGTGCGTGGTGTTGTTGCGCACCTCGCTGTTGGCGCGGATCACAGGGAACTGATAGAAGGAGGCGCCGCCCATGCCGACGACGAACTCGCGGATGCCGCGCGCGGTATCGAGCGTCCCGGTGGGCGTCTGGGGGGCGAAGCGCTCGTAGGTGTGATCGTGCCCGTTGATCACCACGTCGGCGTTGGCGTCGTACAGCGCCTGCCACAGGGGCTCCGGGGCGGTGGAGCTGCCGTGCTCGCCCGAGGAGAAGCGCGGGTGGTGCCAGTAGGCGAGGGTGCAAGGGGCGGGGTGCGCGGCGAGGTCGGCGCGGAGCCACTGCTCCTGGGGCGAGCCCGCGCCCATCGCGACGTTGCTGTTCAGCGAGATGATGTGCCAGCCGCCGACGTCGTAGCTGAAGTAGCCGACTCCCGAGTCGCCGGCGAGGGCGCCGAAGTAGGCGTAGTAGGATGGGGCCCCGGGAATCCGATAGTCGTGGTTGCCGGGCGCGGGCCGGGTCCGGTCCTTGTGGCGTCCCCAACCCGGCTGGTAGCAGAGCGTGAATTCGGCGAGGGTGCCGTCGGGGTAGGCGTTGTCACCGGCGGTGAACACGACGCCGGAGATCGCGTCGAGCAGTCTCGCGGTGGCTTCGTCGTCGTTGTAGGTGCAATCGGCGATGTCGCCCGCGCCGACGAGCACGGCGGGGGAGGCGGTCACGACGATTCCCGACGAGGCGCTGTCGCCTTGGAACGAGGCGGTGATGAGCGCGGATCCGGGCGTGCGGGCGTGTACTAGGCCGGTCTGGTCCACGTCGGCGACGGTGGGAGCGGAGCTGGACCAGACCAGCGCGCTCGTGGAGCTGGCGGCGAGGCGGGTGGAATCGCCCTGGGTCACGGCGATCCAGCGGGGGTTCAAGACGAGTGCGCGGGGTCCCGAGTCGGGGGGGCCGAGGCACGCTGACGCGGTGACGCAGAGCGTAAGTACTGACCAGCGCAGGGTTTTCGTCCGCATGATGAGGCCGCGCTCCTTCAATAAGTAACGACGAGTCGTGATCGCGGTCACAAGAATGGTAGCTATGTGGACTCTAGGCAACAGGTTGGGCGTTCCCTATATTCACCGCCCCTTGGTGACCCTAACGCGGGGATTGGATTAGCACCCTTTATTGTTCGGAGCCCTAGTTCGTGCAGCGTAGCGCCCTGCTTTTCCACATCACAAAGTTGATATGTGGTGTTTTCTGTGGCGAATTGGCACGCCCGTGGCAGAACACGGGTGGCAGCCGATACGCGACGGACCGCGCCGTACGTCGTAGTGTCAATTCTCACATGCGCTTGCACCCTGCTGTGGCGTTGGCGCCTCGTTCGGCCCGCTTCGTGCCAATCGGTACTACGTGAAGGCCCTCCGCGCCAGCCTCGGCCTGGCCCTACTGCTGACCGCATGCCTCGGCGACCCTGCGGGTCCCGGGGTGCTCGACGTTGCGGTTCTCGGCGTGGGGGTCGACACGGTGTGGGTGGGGGCACCGGGAGAACCGCTCTCCACGCCGATTCGCATTCACGTTACCGACGATCAGGGCCGGCCCCTGTCCGGGGCGGCGCTCGAGTGGGAAGCGGTTGGCCGCAACGCCCAGGTGCTCGCGCCGACGGCGCAGAGCGACAGAAGCGGTCTGGCGACGGCTGGGTGGCAGCTCGGCACCGACGCCGCCGAGGCGCAGCAGCTGCGGGTGACGGTGCGGTCGCGTGGGACCGAAGGCCAGATCGTCATTCGGGCGCGCGCGGTGCCGTACGTCGTTGCGCAGCTACGCATCGCGCTCGACACGCCTGCCGTGGTGCGGTTGGGCGATACCCTGCCAGTCCGTGCCATCGCGACCGATCCCTACGGCAACGAGTTCCCCGCGCCCGGTGCAGCATTGTTCGTACTCGACAGCACGGTTGGGTCCGCGCTGGGTGACCGCGTCGTCGCTGGCCCACGCCGCGGGCACACGACGCTTCGCGCTACGAGTCAGGGGATCTCGGCGGGGGCGTCGCTCCACGTCAAGCAATACGTCGCTGCGATCGAGCCGATGGCCGACACGCTGCGCTTCTCGGCGCTCGGCGCCCAGCGGCCGGTGGCGTATGTGGTGCGCGACGACCGCGGCCGCGTCGTCGCGGATACGGCGGCCGAGATCTCGATCGCAGATGGCGCGGATGGCGTGATCGCGCAGGTCGATAGTAAGGGCGAGTACGTCCGTGCGGTGGCGCTGGGCTTCACGACATTGCGTCTGGCGCTGGGTCCGGCGTCGGCGGCGATCGTCGTGGGTGTGCAGCAGCGCGTCGGATCGCTGGCGCTGGTGCGCGACACGATCCGGCTCGACGCGCTGCTGGACACGACGACGGTGGTTCCGATCGCGCACGACAGCCTGGGCTCGCCGATCGCGCAGCCGGCGCTCGTGTACGAGGTCAGCGATCAGACGGTGGCGCGGTTCGCGACGGCCCGAACGCTCGAGGCGGTGAAGCCGGGCGCGGCGCTCGTGACGGTGCGCGATTCCACGAGCAACGTCTCGACCAGCGCGCCGGTCGTCGTGCGCCAGGTGATCGCCTCGATCGACTTCCCGTCCCAGCAGATCTCGTTCGACGCGTTGGGCGACACGCTCACACTGAGTCCCGTCGCCCGCGATCGACTCGGGTCGATTGTCCCCGGTGCCTCCCTGACATACTCCGTGGCCGATAGCGGCGTCGCGGCGGTGGGGTCCGGTTCACAGCTGCGCTCGGTCGCCCCGGGGCAGACGCAGGTGGTCGTCACCGACCCGGAGACCGGCATTGTCGGCACTGCCGTCGTGCGTGTGGTGCAGCGCGCCGCCACGATCCGCTTGGCGCTTGACACCGCCTCGTTCGATGCCTTGGGCGATACCGTGCAGGCCGCATTCTCAGCCTGGGACCGTTTGGGCGCAGTGATCGCGAACGCCTCGGCGACGTATCGCTCGACGAACCCATCGGTCGTGGCGGTCAGCGCCGATGGCCAGGCCAGCTCGCAGAACAACGGCTCGGCGCTGTTGATCGCGGAGTCGGCTGATGGTCCGGCCGACACGGCGCAGGTGACGGTGGCGCAGCGCGTGACCGCCATCGTGTTGGGCCGAGACACGCTGAGCTTCGAGTCGCTGCGCGCGGTGCAGGCGGCGCAAGTGGTTCCCGTGGATCGGCGCGGCGCGCCGGTGCCGAGCGCGGCTGTGGCCTATACAGTAGAAGACACGACCATCGCCGCAGTGGACCAGGCAGGGCAGGTGCAGGCGCGCGCGAATGGCGCGACGCGGCTCCTGGCGGTCGCGGATGGCAATACCGGCGTGATCGATCTGCTGATCGCTCAACGCCCGGTGCGGGTCCTAGCCGACACGATCCGCTTCGATGCGTTGGGCGACGTGAAGACGGTGAGTGCCGTGGCTCTCGACTCGCTCGGCTCGCCGGTCTCCGGTGGTGTCACGAGCGTGACGGTGGCCGACTCGGCGGTGGCCCTTGCGAGTGACTCGGTGACGGTCGTGGCCCGCGGCAACGGCGTCTCGACGGCGAGCGTCACGGTCGCAGGGATCTCAGGGGAGGCGGTCGTGGTGGTGGATCAGGTGGCCGCGACGCTGGATGTGGCGGTGACGTTCGGCAACCCGATCGTGACGCTGCCCGCCGGTGCGACGCTGCCGCTGTCGTGTGTAGCGTCCGACCGGAATGGTTACGCCATCGCCCGCGAAACAGGCCTCGTGCGCACGGTGAAGGGGACCGTCACGGGCAACGGATGTGCCGACGCGACGATTCAGCGTTCGGGATACGACACGCTGGTCTTCGCGATGGGGGCGGCGCAGGCGCGGGTGCCGGTGATTGTTGCTACGCGGCCGGATTCGGTTGGTGTTGTGGCGGCGGCGTGGCCGCTCGCGACCGATGAGCGGATCCATTTCGTGGGTGAGGACCTCGCCAATCCCTCTATCCTGGCCCTGCGTCCGCTGGTGGCGGACATCCTTGCGGACTACGGGAACCCAACTAGCAACCTCGATCGTGCCAGAGCCATTCGCGACTGGGTAGCGCGCACCGCGATCTATCCGGATGGGTGGGTGCGTCCGGACACCACGACGAGCAATCTCAGCGTCCTTCCGCCGGGGAAAACGTGGGTCGATGTGACTCGATTGCTCACGCTGGACCGGTGGAACGCTGATGCCACGTACTGGCGGCAGTTCTACGCCGATGGATACCGCGTCCTCGACCGGCTCCTTGGCACGTTGGATCAGACCACCGGTCTGCGTGCGGAAGACGGGATGATGGAGCACGTCGCCGGCTCGCGTTATCGGATCCGGGACGTCGATTCTTACCACTACCTAGCTTGCAGCTTCCAAGCTTTCATCGTCAACGCGCTTTGGGCTGCTGCCGGCCTTCATGGCACGATTGTCCCGGTACTGGATCACGATCCGACCGCGGTCTTCATCCCTGAATTGGGCCGATGGGTTTATGAAGATGCGACATACAACGAGGAATACCTTCTGGACGGCGTTGGCGAGCCGCTTTCTCCACTCGACCTATTGGCAGTGAGTACGGCTGGTCAGAGTGGACGCCTGCACGCGGTGAAAATGAGAGGGCCCAGCTTCGATCCGGCGCCATATCCGCCCGTTCGCGCATACGTGGATGCCGGGATGCATCCTGAGGGGATGATCATCATGGGCGCCGGACTGTACAGGCGATGGGTTGGTGACGTCAACTTTGCCATGCATTACGTGATGGTCGACGTACAGGCTCTGCACAGCGCGCCAGCTCCTTGGGGCGATCCGAACCTGTATGCCCCGGTGGCCGCCGAGGTCGCGTTCCCTATGCTGGCTCCTATGATCGTCGAAGTAAGCGTAGAGGACTCAGTCCAAGTGGTTCGCCTTGCCTCCACGTTCCCGAATCATCAACGGTTTGAGCGGCGATTGGCGGGCCAGGATTGGGAGGGCGTGAGCGACGTAGACGTCCTGCCGGTTGGCGCCACCAAGGTCGAGTATCGCAGCCTGGATGCCATCGGTAACATCAGCGCAAGCGCGTTGGTGGACGTCTGGGCCCCACGGACAGAGGACTTCGTGCAATCGGCGCCGTCGGGGAGCATTCGAGCGCAGGCGCGGTACTGGGTTTCGCCCTAGTCCCTCCCGGGCGCCGTCCGTATATTGACGGTTCCTCGAGGCGGCGAGAGCGTGCCGCCGTTCTCGTCTTTGTTGCAACCCTAGGGTGCAGGAGACGGATCGCGTGGAGCCCTTGCCCAGCGACATCCGACGGCTGCAGGCCACGCAGCCTACCGACGTTCGCGTACCCCCCCCCAATCTCCGGAGGCGCGTTTGCACTACTTGATAACGGGTGGAGCCGGGTTCATTGGATCACATCTCGCGGAGGCGCTGCTGGCACGGGAGGATAGCGTCACGGTCATCGATGACCTTTCGACGGGATCGATTCGCAACGTCGCGCACCTCAAGACCAACTCGCGGTTCACGTACGCCGTCGGCTCGGTGATGAATGCCCCGTTGCTCGGGGAGCTGGTAGACGCCGCGGATCAGGTGTTCCACCTCGCCGCGGCCGTCGGCGTTAAACTGATTGTCGAGAGCCCCGTACGCACGATCGAGACGAACCTCGGATGCACGGAACTGGTTCTTGCTGCCGCAAGCAAGAAACAGAAGAAGGTCCTGCTGGCATCGACCTCAGAGGTGTACGGGAAGAGCACCGCAGTGCCGTTCCGCGAGGACGGAGACTTGGTGCTCGGCGCGACGACGAGGGGGCGGTGGAGCTACGCCTGCTCGAAGGCGATCGACGAGTTCTTGGCGATCGCGTATTGGCGTGAGAGGCACTGCCCGACGACAATCGTGCGCCTCTTTAATACAGTGGGCCCCCGTCAGACCGGTCGCTACGGTATGGTGGTGCCTCGGTT
>Ga0307299_10000463_pt1 | contig 13468 bp, 10 predicted proteins | sample ER_DNA_159_FD_194466 | JGI IMG/M metagenome (GOLD analysis project Ga0307299, IMG submission 194466) | Bulk soil microbial communities from the East River watershed near Crested Butte, Colorado, United States - ER_DNA_159 | ecosystem: Environmental > Terrestrial > Soil > Floodplain | place... | reverse complement strand
GGTTGATGGCGGCAACGCGGCATCCCAGGCGCTCGAGCAGCTCGGGCATGACGACGCCCCCTGCCCCACGCACGGTGTCGAGCGCAACCCGAAACCGGCGCCGCCGGATCGCCTTCACGTCGAGACTCCGCAACGCGAGGAGCGCCTCGAGGTGACGCTCCACGGCGCCGGAGTCGACTCCCACGTCTCCCAGCGCGTCGTAGCCGGCGCGTTCGATGCGGTCGTTCCGGACCAGCTCGGCCACGCGCGCGCCGTCCTCGACGCTCAAGTAAATGCCGTCGGGGCCGACGAACTTGAGGGCGTTCCATTCGATGGGATTGTGGCTCGCGGTGAGGATGATCCCACCTGCGGCCCGAGTGTGCTCGACGGCAAGCTGCACCGTGGGGGTGGTCACGAGGCCGACGTCGATCACGTGGCACCCGACCGACATGAGTCCGGCCGTCGCCGCGCGTGCGAACATCGGGCCGGAGGTACGGGCATCCCGGCCCAGGACGACTTTCCCCGCCTTGGCCCACGTGCCGAATGCCGCGGCCCAGCGGGCGACGACCTCGGGCGTGAGATCAGTGCCCACCAGCCCCCGCACGCCCGACACCCCGACCATGAGCGTGTCGGACATCAGGCGCGGCGAGCCTCCATCGCCCGGACCGGGAGGCGTAGGGGCTGCAATTGGGGCGTGGGAATGGGGAGCCTCCCCAGCTCAGGGAAGGCGCGCCGGAACGCGTCCACGATCGCCGGATCGAACTGGACCCCCTTGCCCTCGTCCAGCTCCTTCATGGCGATCGAAACGGCGAGCGACGGGCGGTAGGGTCGCACGCTCGTCATCGCGTCGAACGCGTCGGCGACCGCGACAACGCGGGCTTCGAATGGGATCGCCTCGCCCGCCAGGCCGTCCGGAACGCCCTTGCCGTCGAACCGCTCGTGGTGGGACCGCACAATGGACAGCGCACCGGGGGCGTCCCGCATCAGGGGACCGAGGATGCGAAACCCGATGACGGTGTGCTCCATGATGTGGCGGTATTCCTCGGGGGTCAGTTTCCCCGCCTTGTGGAGGATGCCCTCGCTCACACCGATTTTGCCCACATCGTGCAGCTCGGCGCCGAGCGCGATCGTATCCACCAGATCTTTGTCGAGCTCCAAAGCTTGGGCGATGCTCACGGCATAGTTGGACACGCGCATCGAGTGGCCGCGCGTGTATCCGTCCTTCGCCTCGAGCGCGTGCACCAGGGCGTGGACCCCTTCGAGGAACAGCTCCTCGATGCGCCGCGCCTGGGCCTCGACGCGCTCCTCGAGGTGGTGCTGGTAACTTTTGTTCTCCTGGATGAGGCGGCGCTTGTCGAGCGCCTGCGTGACGCGCGCGCGCACCTCGTCCAGGTGAAACGGTTTGGCGACGTAGTCGAGTGCGCCCATCTGGAGGCAGGCCACCGCGCTCTCAACTTCGGCGACGGCGGTCACGACGATCACGGCGGTCTCGGGCCAGCGCGCCGTCACCTCGCGCAGCAGCTCCACGCCGTCCATTTCCGGCATGCGCAGGTCGGAGATGAGCAGCGGCACCGGCTCCTGCTCGAGCGCGGCCAGGGCCTCGACGCCCGATCCCGCCTCCCGGCACACGAACCCATCCCCTTCGAGGAGGCGGATCAGCACACGGCGGAGGCGCGGCTCGTCATCCACAACGAGGCAACGCATTCCGGAGAATGGCGACATCGTGCGCTAACAGTATGCGTCGCTTGCCCCTGGCGGAAGGCGCCCTTACGTTCCGAGCATGACGCGAATTGTCGACGGCGACCTCACGTTGCGCTTCGCCACCCGCGCCGTGCACGCCGGGCAGGTACCCGAGCCGCTCGCGGGTGCCGTGATGACGCCGATCTACCAGACGTCGACGTACGTTCAGCAAGGTCTCGGCAAACACAAGGGCTACGAATACGCGCGGACGAGCAATCCGACGCGCCAAGCGCTCGAGCGGAACATCGCCGCGCTCGAAGGCGGCCTGAACGGCTTCGCCTTCAGCTCGGGACTCGCCGCGCTCGACGCCGTGATCAAGCTCCTGTCGGCCGGCGATCACGTGGTCAGCGGCGAGAATGTGTACGGGGGCTCGCACCGCCAGATGACCCACATCTGGTCGCGGCTCGGCCTGACGTTCACGTTCGTGGACGGCGGCGACGCGGCCGCGGTGGCGGCGGCGGTGACGCCCAAGACGAAACTGGTCTACGCCGAGACGCCCACCAACCCGATGATGCGCCTGTGCGATCTGGCGGCGACGGGTGAGATCGCGCGCAAGGCCGGCGCCTTGTTCGCCGTGGACAATACCTTCGCCACGCCGTTCTTTCAGCAGCCCCTGCAGTTCGGCGCCGACATCGTCCTGCACTCGACGACCAAGTACCTGAACGGGCACTCCGACATGATCGGCGGCATGCTGGTGACGAGCCGCGACGACCTCGCCGAGCGCCTCGCCTTCATTCAGAACGGCTCGGGCGCAGTTCCCGGACCGTTCGACTGCTGGCTGGCGCTGCGCGGCGCCAAGACCCTGGCCCTGCGCATGCGCCAGCACGACGCGAGCGGGCGCCGCATCGCGGAATGGCTCGGTACCCACCGGCGGGTCAAGCGGGTCTACTATCCCGGCCTCCCCTCGCACCCGCAGCACGAGCTCGCGCGCCGTCAGATGAAGGGGTTCGGCGGCATGATCAGCATCGAGCTCGGGGACGTGGCGGTCGCCCGGCGCTTCGTAGAGCGCACCAAGATCTTCGCCCTGGCCGAGTCGCTCGGCGGTGTCGAGAGCCTCATCGGCCATCCCGCTTCGATGACCCATGCCAGCGTGCCGCGCGAGATGCGCGAGCGGATGGGCCTGACCGACAGCCTGGTTCGGCTCTCGGTGGGCATCGAAGACGTGGAGGACCTGATTGCCGACCTGGATCAGGCGCTGGGGGACGATTGACCGAAACCCGGGCCGTTACGGTGCGTACGTGATGGCATCCCATTGTAGGAGAGACACATGACCGACGCGACCGGACTCCCCGCCGCGCGCCCGCGCAAGATTTTGACTCAGATCGCCCCCGTGACGTGGGAGCACCCCGCCGATCGTGCCGCGCTCCAGACCCTCCGTTCCGTCCCGGGTTTCGACGAGGTGGTGAAGAAGATCGTCGGGTTCTTCGGCGAGCGCGGCTTCCGGCTGCTGTTCCAGGCCAACGCCGTCCGCGTCGGGCCGACGCAGTTCCCGCGCCTCAACGCGCTGTACACCGACGTGCTGACGTCCATGGACTGGCAGGTGCGGCCCGAGCTGTTCGTGTCGCAGACGCCGTTCGTCAACGCCGGGGCCTACGGCATGGACCGTCCCTTCATCGTCATCAACTCGGGCGCCCTGAACCTGCTCGACGACGACGAGATGCGGACGCTCTTAGGGCACGAGCTCGGCCATGTGATGAGCGGGCACGCGCTGTACCACACGATTCTGATCCTGATCGTCTTCGTGGGGCTCAACTTCCTGCCGTTCCTCACCAGCATCATCCTCGCGCCCATCCAGTTCGCGTTGCTCGAATGGGCCCGCAAGAGCGAGCTGTCGGCCGATCGCGCCGGCCTGCTCGCCGCGCAGGATCCGCGCGCGTCGATGCGCATGTTCCTCAAGATGGCGGGCGGCGGCGACATGAAGGAGATGGACCTCGACGCCTTCCTGCAGCAGGCCAAGGAATACGAGGAGACGGGCGGCGCGATCGACCGCATCTTCAAGATCTTGAACACCCTGCCGCAGTCGCATCCGTTCAACACGCTGCGCGCCGCCGAGCTGGAGCGTTGGATCACGGCCGGCGCGTACGAGAAGGTGCTGGGTGGTGAGTACACGCGGCGCGGCCCCGAGGCCGAGCAGCGGCCGATCGACAAGGACATTGACGACGCGCGCGATCACTACATGAATGAAGCCAAGGCCGTCGTAAACGACGTGGTGGACACCGCCAAGCGGGCCGCTCAAGCCTTCTCGGACGCCTTCAAGAAGAAGTGAGAATCCTGGTCGTCGGCGGGGGAGGCCGCGAGCACGCGCTCTGCTGGGCGCTGCGACGCGACTCCCCCGACGCTGACCTGTTCGCAGCCCCCGGCAATCCCGGCACCGCAACACTCGGCACCAATCTCCCGATCGCGGCGACCGCGGTGGACGACCTCGTCGCCGCCGCCGCCCAACACGACATCAACGTCACGATCATCGGTCCCGAAGCACCGCTCGCTGCGGGGCTCGCCGATCGTCTCCGCGCCGCAGATCGCGCGGTCTTCGGACCGGGTGCGGCCGCGGCCCGGCTCGAATCGTCGAAAGCCTACGCCAAGGAAGTGATGCGCCGCGCCGGCGTCCCCACCGGCGCGAGCACCACGTTCACGGATCTCGCCGGCGCCCTCGAGTACATCCAGGCGCACGCCGAGCCGCTCGTCGTAAAGGCGTCGGGGCTCGCCGCCGGGAAGGGCGTCGTCGTGTGCGCCACGCGCGCGGAGGCGGCGGACGTCGCTCGCGCCATGCTCACCGGCAGCGCGCTGGGCGATGCCGGCAACGAGATCGTCGTCGAGGAGTTCCTGGCGGGCGAGGAGCTGTCGGTGCTGGCGCTCACGGACGGCGAGCGCCTCGTCATCCTGCCGCCGGCGCAGGATCACAAACGCCTGGGCGACGGCGACACCGGCCCCAACACCGGCGGGATGGGCGCGTACTGTCCCGTCGCCCTGACGACGGCCCCCCTGCTCGCGCGCGTGCGCCGGGACGTGTTCGAGCCGGTGCTGCGCGAGATAGCGGCGCAAGGCGCTCCGTACGAAGGCGTGCTGTACGCCGGGCTGATGCTCGCCTCCGACGGCACGCCGTATGTCCTCGAGTTCAACTGCCGCTTCGGCGATCCGGAGGCGCAGGCCATTTTGCCGGTGCTGCCGAAGGGCGCCACCAAGCACCTCCTCGACATCGCGCGCCGCCGCTGGCGGCCCAAGCGCCAGGTCATCGCCCCCACGCGCGCGGCCGTGACCACGGTGCTCGCGGCGCGCGGGTATCCCGAAAGACCCGAGCGCGGCGCGGCGATCCGCCTGCCGAAGGATCTGGGACCCGACGTCGTCGTCTTCCACGCAGGGACGGCGCGCGACCCGGACGGCACGATCCGGACCGCGGGAGGCCGGGTGCTGAGCGTCACGGGCCTTGGCGCCGACGTGCCGGCGGCGGCGCGCGCGAGCGCGGCGGCGTGCGAGCGGATTGCATTCGAGGGGAAGACCTGGCGGCGCGACATCGCCTGGCGCGAGTTGCAGCGTGCCGGAGCTGCCTGAAGTCGAGACGATCGTCCGGGATCTCGCCCCGCGCCTCGAGGGCTATCGCATCGTGCGCGCGCGGCTGAACAAGAGCGACGTGCTACGCCGCGTCTCGAAACCCCGCCTGCTACGCACTCTCCGCGGCAACGTCGTCGAACAGGTCAGTCGCCGCGCCAAACACGCGGTTTTCCGCCTCTCCAGCGGCCACCGTATGATCGTCCAGCCGCGGATGACCGGCTCGCTCGTCGTGCACGAGCGCCCGCTCACCCGCGAAGAAAAGAAGTACGCGGTGCTGATCTGTACGTTGGACGACGGCCGGCTCTTCGTATACCGCGACGTGCGCCGGCTGGGGACCGTGTGGCTGCTGGACGAGCGCGGCTGGCTGGCCTACACGGGCCGGATCGGACCCGAGCCGCTGGATGACACGTTCACGCCGTTCGTGTTCGCCGACCGGCTCAAGGGCACGCGGACCGCCGTGAAGAAGGCGATCATGGATCAGCGCCGCCTCGCGGGGGTGGGCAACATCTACGCGAACGAGGCCTTGTTCGACGCACAGCTGGACCCGTCGAAACCCACCAACCAGCTATCGCTCGAGGAGTTCGCCCGGCTGCACGCCGCGATCGTGGATGTGCTGCAGCGGGCCCTCGCGTCGTCGGGAACGACGCTACGGGACTACCGCACCGGGACCGGCGAGCGCGGCAACTTTCAGTTCGAGCTGCGGGCGTACGGCCGCGGGCGCCAACCATGCGTACGCTGCGGCAAGAAGATGGTCACGACGCACACAATCGACCTGCGCGCGACCACCTTCTGCCCCTACTGCCAGCGTTAATCCACAAACGCCCACAACAGCGCCCGGCTCCTCTGGTCGAGGGCCGCCGGCCGGCCGAGGTGGTACAGGTCCCCGGTCACGTCCCGGATCAGCAACCCACCGTGCGGCAGCGTGCGCGGCCAGTCATCGAGGCGCGTCTGGAACGACCGCGCCCCTTGCCGCGTCTCGACACGCCAGCGCCGGATCTCGACTTCCTCCTCGATCTCCAGCACCCGGGTGATTTCAAACACGAACCCGGCCACCGCGAGCGCCGCTTCGAGCGCGTCGCGCGAGGCGGCGTCGAGCTCCGCGGGGTCTCGCACCAGGGCAAACTCCTCCTCGTCGCTGTCGCGCAGCGAGAGGAAGTGCCCCGGCTCGGACCACGGGAAGCAGCGCCGCACCCACACGGCGCGCTCCTCGCCGCCTCGCACCGCCCACAGCCGGCCGTCGGCGCGCTGCTCGAGACTCAGCACCGCCCTGCGCCGCCCTAGGACTGTCGCTTCCATGACGCCTCCTTTCATTGGAGCTGCAACTGCAGCTCATAGAGACGGCGATACTTGCCGTCCGGTTTCGCGAGCAGCTCGTGGTGCGTCCCGTGCTCGGCGAGCCGCCCATCCTCGATCACGAACAACCGCGACGCCTTGCGCAGCGTCGAGAGGCGGTGCGCGATGGCGAAGACCGTCCTTCCCGCAATGAGGCGCTCGAGCGCCTCCTGGATCTCCCGCTCCGTCTCGGTGTCCACGCTGCTCGTCGCCTCATCGAGAATGAGGATCCGCGGGTCGTGTAGGATCGCCCGCGCGATCGACACGCGCTGACGCTCCCCGCCCGACAGCGTGTGCCCCCGCTCCCCCACCACCGTGTCGTAGCCATGCTGCAGCTTGGTGACGAAGTCGTGGGCGTTCGCCGCCTGCGCCGCCGCGATCGCCTGCCCCAGCGACGCCTCGGGCAAGCCGTAGCGGATGTTGTCCAGGATCGTCCCGTGGAACAGATACGGGTCCTGGAGCACCATCCCGATCTGGCGGCGGTACTGCCCCGTATCGAGCCGCCGCAGGTCCACACCGTCGATGCGGATCGCGCCGCCCGTCACATCGTAGAATCGGGCGATCAGGTTCACGATCGTCGTCTTGCCGCCGCCCGACGGGCCGACGAGCCCAATCAGCTCGCCCGGCGTGACGTCGAAGCTCACGCCGCGGAGCACCTGACGGACGCCGTCGTAGCCGAACGTCACGTGCTCGAACGTGACCCGGCCGTGCACCGGCCGGAGCTGCACCGGCTCCGGGTCGTCCCGCACCTCGGGCTCCGTGTCGAGCACCTCGAACACGCGGTGCGCCGACGTCGTGGCTCGGTTCATCGTCCGCGCGATCTGCCCGATGATTTCGATCGGGCCGATGAACATCGTCGTGTAGAGCAGGAACGAGACGAACGTGCCCACGGGCAGCGCCGCGCCGCTCCCTAAGAGCCGCGGCAGGGCGAGTCCCCACACGACCACCGTCGTCCCGTGCACCGCCAGCATCAGCAGCGGCCAGAACGTCGTCCACGTTTCGTGAATGCGGTTGAACTCCGCGGTCACGTCCTGGTTGCGCTCACCGAAGCGCCGGATCTCCCGCTCCTCCTGGTTGAACGCCTTCACGACGCGGATCCCGGGAATCGTGTCCGACAACACGTCCGACACCCGCGACCATTTGCGCCACGCCCGGATGAAGAGCCGGTTGATCGACTCACCGTGCCGGTAGATCAGCCAGCAGAACGCCGGCACCGGGAGCGTCATCGCCAGCCCGAGCCTCCAGTCGAGGCTCAAGAGCACCGCACCGAGCCCCGCGAGCATCACCAGCGACAACGACACATCCACCACACCGAACGCCAGAAAGTCCCAGAGGCGATCGGTGTCTGCCGAGACCCGCGTGATCAGGCTCCCCGTCCGCTTGCGCGAGAAGAACGCGAGCGACAGGCGCTGGATGTGCTCGTACAGCTCGGCGCGGAGGTCGCGCGCCACCCACTCACCCAGGATCGACATCAGCCGCAGGCGCACGACGGCCGCCCCTTGACGGATGACGTACACGAGCGCCATCGCCCCCACCGCCAGCCACGCGATCGTGGTCGCGCGCCCCAGCGGCAGCGTGCCTTCCTGCGCCGGCCGCACCACGCGGTCGATCAGGTATCCCGCGAGGTACGGCGGCACGAGGCTCACGAGTGTAATGACGGTGGCCGCGGCGAGGCCAAGCGCGAGTTGCCGGCGATAGGGCTTCAAGTAGCCCAATAGACGCCGGATCACGGCCACTTCCCTTCCCGACACCAGTGCCTGCGCTTCGCGCACGGGCCGCGCGACGCCGTCGGCGTACGCCCGGTCCGGGTCCACGGGCGGGATCTCGCGGCCCTCAAGCTGCTCCTCGAGCACAAAGCGGATGTTCTCGAACGCGCGCCGCTGGCGGTGCGTGTAGCGCACCAGGGCGAGCGCCGGCTCCCCTGGCGCGCCCAACAGCGTCAGGGTGTTGGCCGAGAGGCCTGGGGCTTCGCGCACCGCCTCGATGCGCGAACGCTCGACGCTGTGGACCTCCCAGGCGCCATCCGGCGTGCGCCGCGCCACGGCGACGTGACTCGGGCCGAGCGCCACCCACGACTCGGCGAGCCGCAGCGTGTGGTCGAGATCGCTCAGGGCGTAGAGCTGTACCGGCGCGCCGTCCCAGACCGCCTCGATCTGCCGGCGCAGGTCGGTCGGCAGGCGGAGGGGCTGGTCCAGGTAGCGCCCGATGATTTGGTCGTCGAGATGCTCAGTCGTGCTCATGTCCGTGGTCCTTGTGTGGTGCGAAACAGAACGGCCCTCCAGGTCTGGCGTAGCACCCGGAAGGCCGGATCACGGCATGAGAACGATCCGATGGACTTCTAGGGTGCTCGCTTCCGGCGAACGGCGCTCTCGGGCGCAGTACGCCCAACAAACCCCATCAGCGGAGCTTGCCGGCGCCCCGAGGGCGACACGTAAGTGCAGAGGTCGATCATCATGAGTTCAGTTGGAATCCCTTTGATTGCGTTGCGTCAGGTGCGGCTTCAATCAAACTAAAAGCGCGTGCATGACCGGGCAAGGGGTGATACGTTTTCGGCCTATGATCATCCTTCCGATTCTCATCATGCTCACGCAGGGTCCCGCCCCTGCACCTCGCACGCTCACGGTGGACGACGTATTCCGCATCCAGCGGGTTTCGGACCCCCGAGTGAGCCCCGACGGGAAATGGGTCGCGTACGTCGTGGCCACGCCTGATCTCGCCGCGGACAAGTCCACGAACCGCATCTGGATGGTCGCGGTGACAGGTGGAGGCCCGATCCCCCTGACTACGAAAGGGAGCTCGGCATCGAGCCCGCGGTGGAGCCCCGATGGGAAATACCTGGGGTTCCTCGCGACACGGGGCGAGGATGCCGAGACGCAGGTGTGGCTCTTGAACCGCCTGGGCGGCGAGGCCGAGCAGCTCACGAGCGTCAAGCAGGGTGTGGGCAGCTTCGTCTGGTCCCCCGACGGCGGACGCCTCGCGCTCGAGATCGACGACCAGACACCCGAGCAGGCGGGCGACACCGCGTGGATCGGGACCAAGGCCAAGACGCAACGACCGTACGTGATCGACCGGTTGCAGTTCAAGCGCGACGGCACGGGCTATCTCGACCGGCGGCGCACGCACCTCTACGTGTTCGACGTGGGGACCAAGGCCGCGGCCCGCCAGATCACGTCGGGCGACTGGGACGACGAAGGGCCCGCGTGGTCCCCCGATGGCCGCTTGATCGCGTTCACCTCAAACCGCGACAGCGTGGACGGCAACGACAACTCCGACGTCTGGGTGGTGGCGAGCGACGACACCAGCAAGGGCGCTACGACTCGTCGCATCACGTCGGAGCCCGGGCCCGACGGGGATCCCGTGTGGAGCCCCGACGGCAAGTGGCTCGCATACGACCGGCAGCCATTGGGTGAGCCGATCGCCTTGATCTACGACCCGGGCCAGCTCGCCCTCATCGGCGTGGACGCCGGGGGGGGGCGGCCGCGCGCGCTTACGGCGGCCCTCGACCGCAACATCAGGGCCGAACGCTGGGCGCCCGATGGGAAGAGCCTGTACGGCATTCTCGAGGACGAAGGCGACAACTACCTGGTGCGCGTGGACGCCACGTCGGGTGCCGTGACACGGCTGGTGGGCGGCGGGGCGCATGGGCGGCAGGTCAACGCCTACAGCATGGGTGCGGACGGAACGATCGCGGCGCTCATCAGCGCTCCCCACCTGCCGAACGAGATCTTTGTGGTGGAGGCCGCGGAACCGCGGCAGCTGACCCGCACGAATCAGCCGCTGCTGGATTCGCTGCGTCTCGCCGACGTGCGTGAGCTGCACTTCAAGAGCCGGGACGGCACCGCGGTCGAGGCGTTCCTCTACGTGCCACCCGACTACCAGACGGGCCGGCGCTACCCGACGCTCCTGCGTATCCACGGTGGACCCGTGTCGCAGTTCGACCGGAGCTTCAATTCGGAAGCCCAGCTCTTCGCGGCGCGCGGCTACGCGGTCGTGATGACCAACCCGCGCGGCTCATCTGGTTACGGCGCCAAGTACTCGCGCGCGATCTTCGCCGATTGGGGCAACAAGGACTTCGACGACGTAATGGCCGCGGTGGACGAGGCCGTGCGCGTGGGTGTCGCCGACGCGAACCGCCTCGGCGTGGGCGGGTGGTCGTACGGCGGCATCCTCACGAACTACGTCATCACCAAGACCGGCCGCTTCAAGGCGGCCATCAGCGGTGCCAGCGAGGCGCTCTACACGTCAAACTATGGCCACGACCACTACCAGAATTTATGGGAGATCGAACTGGGCCTGCCGTGGACGCATCAGCGCGCCTGGGATCGCATCTCTCCCTTCTGGTCGGTCGCCAAGATCACGACCCCGACGCTCTGGATGGGCGGCGACAAGGACTGGAACGTGCCGATCATGAACTCGGAGCAGATGTACCAGGCGATGCGACGGCTGGGCCGGACAACCCAGCTCGTGGTCTATCCGGGCCAGTCACATGGCATCAGCAAGCCCACCTACCAGAAGGACCGCTGGCAGCGCTACCTCGAGTGGTACGACCGGTTCTTGAAGCCCTAGGCGTCAGTTCCCGACGTCTACGTGCCCAGTCTGATCGAGAAACGCGATCAGGGCGGCGATCTCAGCCTGCTTGAGGTTCAGATTCGGCATGCGGTTGCTGCTACCCGTGATCGACGGATCGGCGAGGAAGCGCTGCAAGTACTCCGGCGCCAAGCGTCGCGTGGTCAGATCGGGTCCCACGGCCACCGTGCCGCTGCCCTTCACGTCGCGATGCAGATGGCAGGTGAGACACCCTTTCGCGACGAAGAGCCTCAGGCCACGGTCGGCGGCGGAGAGAGCCGCGGGTGCCTGAGCCGTGGCTTCGATCACCTGCATGGGGACGAGCGTCACGCGGCTGGACCCAAACCCACTGTGGATCGTGATCGTCCACTCCCCGGCCTGCGGCAGCACGAGCCGCGCGCTGTACTGGCCCGGTTCTTTCCCCCGCTGCGCCACCGCGGCGGCGGTGGTGCCGGCGCCGCGCGCCTCGACCCGGGGCTCGAGGTCACTGAGCTTGGTGACGCCATGCTGGCGCACGGTGAAGGTGAGGTTCAGCGGCTGGCGGACGACGCCATAGTCGGGCAGGTCTTCGACGGTGATCGCGGCCCAGCCGCCGTAGATGCCCAGAAGGGGCAGAAGCAGGACGGGCAGCGCGAAACGAGATGCTCGGGTGGCCATGGGTTTCCCCCTGTGAGGGTCCTAGCTTAGACGCCGCTCACCCGGCGTAGGTTTAGCTACCCCCGGATGGCGCGTGCCGCCGCGAAATCGAACAGGGTCGCCCGGCGCAGCCGGTAATGCGCCCCCCAATAACCCCGCAGCGCCTGGACGTACTGCAACAGTGCCTGGTCTTTCTCAGCTTGGGCGATGTACAGGTTGTCGATCGTGATACGACCGATCACGTAGCGGTTGTAGGCCACCTCGAAACGCTTGGCGGCGACGCTGTCCGCCTTGGCGACGAGGAGGAAGTTGCGGCGTGCTTGCGCGAACTCGAGCGCGGCAAACCGAGCGTCGTGGGCGACCTGGCGCATGGTGGCCTCGGAGAGACTCGCCACGCGGTCGCGGTCGGCCTGCGCTGCGTGCACCCCTTCCGAATGGGCACCCCATTGCCAGATCGGAACCTGCACCGAGAGGGTGAAGCGACGCGCCTCGAGCAGGTTTTGATACGCGAGGTTCGCTTCCGGCCCGGTGGCGTTGAACCCGTAGCTCGCCTGCACGGTCGCCCCGGCGCCCGTCCGCAGGCGCGCCTCGGCGACACCGCGACGGGCTTGCACGTCGTCCAACGCCACCGCGCTCACGGCGGCGCGGTTCCGGAGCGCTTCGGCAACGGCCCGCGCCGTGTCGGCTTCGAACTCGGGGACCTCTCCAGTCACGGTGACGTCCACCGGCGTCTCCGGGGGCAAGTCGAGGGTCAGGCGCAGGGCATCGGTCGCCCGCTCGTGCTCGAGCCGCGCCGACTCGAGCGCGGAACGGGAGCGGAGTAGCACCAGCTCGCTCTGGAGCAGGTCGTTCTCGCCGATCTTGCCCACCTCGAAGCGGCCGGTGTTCAAGCGGTACAGCGTGTCGTTCACGGCGGCGTTCGTGACGGCGTTCGCGAGTCCGACGCGGGCGGCGTACAGGTCGTAGAACGCGTTGGTCGTCTCCAGCGCCACGTCTTCCATCGCCTCGAGGTATGCGCGCTCGTCGAGCTCGGCGCGCACGGCATCCTCGCGTCCGTTCCACGCAGCCGTATTCGGCCGGAACAGGTCCTGGCGCAGGCCTACCGACACCGGCGTCGAGGACCACCGCTCGGCCGCGGCCGGGCCGCTGACACTGAGCCGCGCGAGCGACGAGGAAACGAACAGGTCCCCGCCCGTGACGGGAAGCTTCTGGGACATGGTCAGGGTGAGCGACGCGTCCGTCAGCTGCTGCGGCACGAACACCGTGCTGCCGTCATCCTGGAGCACCGGGATGATCGACTTGTTGTAGGACGGGACGGTCCCGCCGAGGAATAACTGCGGCAACAGCCCCGAGCGGTAGGCGCGGTGGCGGTAACGGGCCGCCTCGCGCGTCGCCCGCGCGGCGCGAGCCTGGTGACCGCGCTGCTGCGCCAGCGCAATCGCTTCGGTCAGCGTGATCGCCGCGGACGCCGGCGCTTGCGCCGCGAGTGGAGCCGGCGCGCCCAGGGCGAGGGATAGGAACAGCCAGCCACGGATGGTCATAGGATCACTCGTAACGGAGGCAAACGACGGGGTCCTGGCGCGCGGCGCGGTAGGCGGGCACGATTCCAAACGCGATCCCCACGGTGAATGACACACCGAACGCGACGAGCACCGAGACCAACGAC
>Ga0307299_10000459_pt1 | contig 13508 bp, 12 predicted proteins | sample ER_DNA_159_FD_194466 | JGI IMG/M metagenome (GOLD analysis project Ga0307299, IMG submission 194466) | Bulk soil microbial communities from the East River watershed near Crested Butte, Colorado, United States - ER_DNA_159 | ecosystem: Environmental > Terrestrial > Soil > Floodplain | place... | reverse complement strand
GGCGATGGGCTTCATTCGCTCCTTGCACGCGAGCACCGCGCGGCCGTCCATGCGCATCCCGCACGACCCGCAGATCATCATCCGGCAGCTCTTGCGGTAGGCGAGCGTGCCGTCGTGCTTGTCCTTGATCAGGTCGAGCACGTCGAGCAGGCAGGCCCACTCGGGCGCGTCCACCTCGTAGGTGCGCAGAGCCTTTTCCCCCGACTCGGGGTCGAACCGCCAGATCTTGAGCGCTACGTCCGTGTCAGCTCCCCTGTGGTCCCAGAATCTTCTGGAAGTCGATCACCGTTGCGGCCGGAGGCGGCGTGATCGTCACCGGCGACCCGAAGTCATACAGCTCCATCGTGATCTTCGCCGACTGGTTCTTGCCCGAGTACTGCCGGTAGATCACTTTGTGCACGTAGCCGTCCTCCCCGACCCAGACGTCCACCGGGAGCTTCTTGATCCCGGCCACGTCGATCACGCGGCGCAGCGACAGCCTGGTCTCGCCCTTGGCCCGCTTCGCCGACTGCTCGAGGTCGATCGTCGCCCGGTAGTGGGTCGTCTCCGTGCCCCTCACCTTCTCCTTGCCCAGGTTCTCCACGTCTCCGGTCGAGCCGCGCAGGTAGGCGAGGGCGCCGTTCGGGTTCGGGTTGGAGTCGACAAGGCTGCCGAGGTTGAGCCCCTGCTGCTTGGCGAACTGGGCGAGGTCGAGCCGCACCCACTCCTTGCCGGCCGGGAGTGCTTGCTGGAAGACGGCTGTACGGATGTAGAGGACGGTTCCGTCTATGACGGTGTCGACGCCCGTTGACTGGCCGCCGCTCTCGACGGTCATCGCGAGGCGGCCGGAGCCGGCGGTGTCGGTGTCGAAGACGCCTCTGCCGCCGCCCTTGATGCCTTTGCCCGAGATCCCGAAATCGATCTTGACGCTGCCGGCGCGCGAGGTGTTGGCTGCGGCCCTGGCGATTGGGTTTCCGATCGGCTGGCCCCCGCCGTTGTCCGAGCCCTTGCCGCCGCCCCCGCATCCGGCCGCGACAACGAGCAGCGCGGCAAGCGCCGCCAGCCGCCGCATCAGTAGGTCCGCTCCATCGGGGTCCACTTGGTCATCGTGACCGGCTTCCAGCCGACCTTCGGCTCGCCGTCTTCCATGGACACGATCGTGTGCTTGAGGTAGTTCTTGTCGTCGCGCTCGGGGTAGTCGTACGGCCTGGCGTGAGCGCCCCGGCTCTCCTTGCGCTCGATCCCGGAGACCACCATGCACGCGGCCAGGTCGAGCATGAAGCCGAGCTCGAGCGCCTGGGTGAGGTCGTTGTTGAACACCTGGCCCTTGTCTTCGACGATCACGCGCTCGTAGCGCGCGCGCAGACCCTCGACGATCTCACCCTGCTTCTTCATCTGGTCCTCGCGCCGGAAGACGCCGAAGTTCTCGTGCATCGTCTCGGCGAGCTCGTTGCGGATCGACCACGGCCGCTCGCCGTCCTTGCGGCCGAGCAACTGCTTCAGTTCGCGCTCGGTGTCCGCCTCGACCGAGGGCGGCACCTCGACGGTCGTGTGCGAGAGCGCCCAGTCCGCAGCGTGAACGCCGGCGCGCTTGCCGTAAGTGATCGTCTCCATCAGTGCGTTTCCGCCGAGCCGGTTGGCGCCGTGCACCGAGACGCAAGCGCACTCGCCGGCCGCGTAGAGCCCTGTGAGCGAGGTCTGCCCCCAGACGTCGGTGTCGACTCCACCCATGTGGTAGTGCGCGCCCGGCCGGACCGGGATCGGCTCGTAGATCGGGTCGACTCCGGCGAAGGTCATCGCGAGCTCGCGGGTGCCGTGCAGGCGCTCGAGGATCTTCTCGGCACCAAGGTGGCGCATGTCGAGCATGACGTTGCCGTCGATGCCGCGGCCCTCGTCGATCTCCGTCTGCTCGGCGCGGGAGATGACGTCGCGTGACGCTAGCTCCATCGCGTTCGGCGCGTAGCGCTTGAGGAAGCGCTCGCCCTCGGAGTTCAGGAGGTAGGCGCCCTCGCCACGGGTGCCTTCGGTGATCAAGACTCCGGTCGGAGCGAGGGTCGTCGGGTGGAACTGCATCATCTCCATGTCCTCGAGGTCGACCCCGACCCGGAGAGCCTGGGTCATCCCGTCGCCCGTGCATGCGTAGGCGTTGGTGGTGCCGATGTAGAGCCGCCCGGCGCCGCCCGTGGTGAGGATCACGGTCTTGGCGCCGATCGTGGCGAGGCCGCCGTCGATCAGGTTCCACGCGATCACGCCCTGGCAGCGATCCTGGTGCTCGACGAGCTTCCAGACGAAGAACTCCTCGTAGACCTTGAGGTCACGCTTCATCACTTGCTCGTAGAGCACGTGCACCAGCACGTGGCCCGTGATGTCGGCCGCGTAGGCCGTTCGGGGCTCGCCGGCCGCGCCGAAGGGGCGCTGCGCAATCCGCCCGTCTTCGGTGCGCGAGAAGATCGCCCCCCAGTGCTCGAGCTGGTAGACGTCCCCCGGCGCCTCGTTGCAGAGGATCTCGATCGCGTCCTGGTCGCCGAGGTAGTCGGAGCCCTTGACGGTGTCGAACGCGTGCTTCTCTGGGTCGTCCTCGGAGGCGTTCCCGAGTGCCGCGTTGATCCCGCCCTCGGCCGCGCCGGAATGGCTGCGAACCGGATGGATCTTGGAGATGAGCGCGACGTCGGCGCCCGCATCATGCGCTTCGATGGCCGCCCGCATTCCCGCGCAGCCTGCCCCGACGACGAGCACGTCGTGCTTCGCTTCCACCAGGAACGGACGCTATCGGAACAGGCGCGCGCTGCGGCTCGTAACGAATGCGGCGACGGGTTCGACTCGTGGCCGCCGCAGAAAGCCCGATGATGTGGGTGTGCTGCGAATCGACAACCACCGCCTCGGCCCGCGGGTCTACGTCCTCGGAACCCGGGTACACGAGTGGCATCTGGGCGCGGCCGTTCTACTGGCGCTCGCTGTGGGCGCGGCCTTCGACAAGGTCGACCTCGGGCCGGCACCCGCGGCCGCAGTGCTGTTCGGCCTCTGGCTGGTCGCGAAAGACTGGCGGGACCTCGTCCCCTCGCAGCGAGACACGGCGTCCTGGCGCCTCGGCCTGCACGGGCGCGCGGCTCCCTTGCGGGCGGTCCGGCGCGGCGACCCTCTACCGAAGCTGGCCGCGGTCGCAACCGCTCTTGCGGGCCTCGTCAACCTCGCCTCCGCGGTCACCCCGAACATCGGTTGGCGCGACCACCTGCTGCTGCAATTCGCGCCGTTCCAGGCGCTACGCCTCTCGCACGCCGCGGCCGTGCCCGCGTCGCTGCTGCTGTTCGTGACCGCGCCGTATCTCTGGCGCAAGCGCGAAGGGGCGATGCGTCTGGCGATCGTGCTGCTCCTCGGCCTAGGCGTGCTCGACGTGCTCAAGGGCCTCGATTTCGAGGAGTCGGGCGTCAGCTTCGCAGGAGCCGGCGTGCTCTGGGTGGGGCGGAGATCGTTCTGCGTCCGCCACGACCCCGCCACGGTGCGAGCCGCGCTGAAGCGGGTGCCACTCCTCGCCGGGTCGGGCCTCCTGCTCTGCGGGTTCGCCGTGTGGCTCGCCGCTCCGGAGAGCGCAAGCCTCGGCGCGGTGGTGCGCGAGACGATCGCAGCACTGCTGTGGCAGCCGGGCCCCCTCGATTTCCGCGATGAGCTGGGAGCCGTGGACGAAGCCGTCGGCGTCACGGGCGTGCTGGCGCTCGCCTCGTGCCTCTGGCTCGTCTTCCGCCCGCTCGCTGTGCCGCACTCGTTCCCCGACCTGCAGGTCCGGCATGCGGTCCGCCGGCTCGTGCGCCGGCACGGCTCCGACACGCTCGCGTACTTCAAGCTCCGCCGCGACCAGCACTACCTCTTCAGCCCCGACCGACGCGCTTTTCTCGGCTACCGGGTCGAAACGGGTGTCCTGCTCGTCTCCGGTGACCCGATCGGCCCCGACGACGCGATCCCCGATCTGCTCCGCGAGCTGAGCCTGTTCGCTGAGACGCGCGGGCTTCGAATCGCGGCGCTCGGAGTGGGAGAGCGCCTGCTTCCGCTCTGGAAACAGCTCGGTCTCAGGTCGCTGTACCTCGGTGACGAAGGCGTGGTCGACACGCGCGTCTTCTCACTCGAGGGCCGCGCGATCCGGAAGGTGCGCCAGTCAGTCTCGAGGCTGGAGAAGAACGGCTACACCGCAGAGCTCCAAGATCTGGCCCAGCTCGATGAACAGCAGCTCGCGGAGCTCGAGCGCGTGAGCCGCAACTGGCGAGCCGGGAAAGCCGAGCGCGGCTTCACAATGTCGCTCGACACGCTCCGCCAGGAGGACCACGGCGACAGCCTCGTCGTGGTCGGCCGAGACCCGAGCGGAAGCATCCGCGGATTCCTCCACTTCGCACCAAGCTACGGCCGGCTGGCCGTCTCGCTCTCGCTCATGCGCCGCGAAAAGGACACGCCGAACGGCCTGATGGAGTTCCTGGTCGTCAGAGCGATCGAGCAGCTGCGCGAACGCGGAATCGAAGAGGCCTCGCTCAATTTCTCGGTCTTCGCACGCCTGATCCACGAGCCGCGCGGGCGCGTCGAGCTGATGGTGGGCCGCATTCTCCTGGTCGCGGACGCGTTCTTCCAGATCGAGCGGCTCTACCGCTTCAACGCGAAGTTCTTCCCTCGCTGGGAGGCGCGCTATCTGGTGTACGAGCGGCGACTGGGACTTCCTCGCGTCGGACTGGCTGCGCTGTGGGCAGAGGGCCAGCTCCCCCGGCCGCGGCGCGGATAGCGAACGCTCGAAAACCGTGCCTGGGTATGCTCCCGCCCGTGGCGAAGATGCTCTTCCGGCTGCCTGACGCAGCCGGCACATTCGACAATCCAGACCCGCAGGAGCTCAAGGAGCTCACCGCGCGCATGCCCAACGCGCAGTGGACGCGGTTCGGGAACCTGAACGTCCAGACGGAGGTCGTCAGCCGCTCCAAGCGCTCGACCTTCATCGTCACCGACGAGCCCGACGGCCAGAACCAGGCGATCCCGCGAGAGGAGGGCGAGCGCTGGGCCGCCGTCCAGGACGACTACATCGCCGACCAGGAGATGGTCGTCATCGACGGCTACATCGGGAACAACCCGGAGTTCCGAACACCGGCCCGGCTCTTCATCGAGGTCGCGAACGCGAACATCGCCGGGATGCAGCAGCAGCTCTACTTCTCGGCCGGCGAGGGCGAGGAGATCGAGCCTGAGCTGACCGTCATCTACACCCCGAACCTCAAAGCCGAGGGCTACCCGGACCACCGCCTGATCGCCGTCGACCTGGAGCAGGGCGTGACCCGGATCTTCAATTCTGACTACTTCGGCGAGTCGAAGAAGGGCGGGCTGCGGATGTGGAACAAGCTCGTCTACGACAACGGCGGGATTCCGCTCCACGCGGGCTGCAAGATCATCCCGACCGAGCGTGGCAAGCGTGTGGGCCTGATCGTGGGCCTCTCCGGCACGGGGAAGACCACGACCACCTTCACCCGTCAGAACGGCTCGCTTCCGGTGCAGGACGACTTCGTCGCCTGGATGCCGAACGGGCGCGTCTATGCGACCGAGAACGGCTGCTTCGCTAAGACCTTCGGCCTCAATCCCGAGGACGAGCCCACGATCCACGGGGCGGTCACCCAGCCGGAGTCGTACCTCGAGAACGTCTCGCAGCACGGTGACGAGGTGGATTTCTACGACACCAACTACACCTCCAACGGGCGCGCGACCTTCCCATTCGGTGTGATCGATGCGGCCTCGGCCGACGAGATCGACGAGGCGCACTTCCTTCTGATCCTGAACAAGAACGAGAACATCGTCCCAGCGGTGGCCAAGCTCGAGGGCCCGCAGGCAGCGGCGTTCTTCATGCTCGGCGAGACCACCGGCACGAGCGCGGGCGGCGCGGACGAGGCCGGCAAGTTCCTGCGCGTTCCCGGGACGAACCCGTTCTTCCCGCTCCCACACGACCTGCAGGGCAACCGGTTCCTCGAGCTGCTCGCCGAGCACCCGCTCGAGGTCTACTTGATGAACACGGGCCTAGTGGGCGGCCCCGAGACCGATGAGCGCTCGCTCAAGGTGCGGATCAAGCATTCCTCCGCGATCGTCAAGGGAATCGCCGAGGGCACGATCGAATGGGAGCGCGACCCGGACTTCGGCTACCTCGTGGCCTCGGCCGTGCCGGGGATCGAGGAGATCGAGGTCATCCAGCCGCGCCGGCTCTACGAGCAGCAGGGGCGCTCCGAGGAGTACCGCGCTCTAGTCGAGCGCTTCAAGGCCGAGCGAGCCGAGTTCCTACGCGGCTTCCCGAGCCTCAGCGACGAGATCGTCGCCGCCGTTTCCTAGATCGTTCACTGACACGGTCGATCGGATCGAGCGGTCATTTCCGACGGGCAAAGCCCGCGCGTCCCAGATCGTTCACTGACACGGTCGATCGCATCGAGCGGTCATTTCCGACGGACGCACGGGCAAAGCCCGCGCGTCCTGATGGCGGCACCGCAAGCGGCGCCTCGGCCTCTAGCGCGGGAATCTCCCGCTCGGCGGCGAATCCCTTGCCGTGAATCGCGAGATCGACCGCTTCCTCGAGAGCCCCGCGCTCTCCGACGCGACCCGCCGGGCCTACCGGGTGGACGTGCGGGAGTTTGCGGCGTGGCTCGACCGGCGCGGCACGGGCCTCCAGGACGTGGACGTGCGCGCCCTCGCCGACTACGCGGCCGAGCTCGGGCGAGCGAGGCCGCGCAAGCTCGCCCCGGCGACGATCGCGCGGAAGCTCGCCGCCGTGCGTGCGTTCCTGCGGCACGCCCTCGGCAAGGAGCGCGTTCCTGACGCCTCCTTTGCGCCCAGGCGGCCGCTGCGGCTACCGGATGCTCCTCGCCCGCAGGAGGTCGACCGCGAGCTCGAGGCCATCGAGGGAGAAGGGCCGCTCGCCGTCCGCAACCGCACTCTCGTCGAGCTCGTGTACTCGGCGGGGCTCCGTTCGCAGGAAGCCGTCGACCTCGACCTCGCCGATGTGGACTTCGACCAGGAGCTCGTGCACGTGCGCGGGAAGGGCGGCAAGGAGCGGGTCGTCCCGCTCGGCGAGGAGGCCTCGCACCGGCTCGCCGTCTACCTCCGCGAGGCGCGTCCGGAGCTGGCGCGGGGCGCCGAGAACGCGCTCTTCCTCTCCGCCCGCGGCCGGCGGCTCGACACGAGCACTCTGCGCCGCCTGCTCCCCCACCCTCACCGCCTGCGGCATGCGTTCGCGACGCACCTCCTGGAGGGCGGCGCTGACCTGCGCACGATCCAGGAGCTGCTCGGCCACAGCTCGCTCTCAACGACGCAGATGTACAGCCACGTCGATTCAAAGCGGCTGAGGAAGGTTTATGACCGATCCCACCCAAGATCCTGAGGTCGACGGTTTCCTCGCGCTGCTTGCCGCCCGGCGGGCGCCGAAGACCGTCGATGCCTACCGCCGCGACCTCCGCGCCCTCGCCGACTGGCTCGGCGGGCCACCCTCGAAGGCGACCAACGAGGACCTCGAGCGCTGGCTCGCCGAGCTGCGAGCCGTTGGGCTCGCGCCGGCGACGATCGCGCGCCGGGTCGCCGCGGTCCGCTCTTTCTTCCGACACCTCGTCCTACTCGGCGCCCGCGCCGACAGCCCTGCTGCCGCGCTGGAGCTACCGCGACGCCGTAGGCGCCTGCCTCGCACCCTCTCCCCGGCCGAGGCCCAGCGACTGATCGAGGCGGCGGCCGGCTCGACCCCGCGGATGATGCGTGACCGCGCGCTTGTCGAGCTCCTCTACGGCGCCGGCCTGCGGGTCAGCGAGGCGGTCGGCCTGGACAAGGCCGGGATCGACCTGGAGCGTCGGCTCGTCCGTTGCACGGGAAAGGGCGGCAAGCAGCGCGTCGTCCCGGTGGGACGCCACGCGGTCGAGGCACTCCGCCGATACCTGGCCCACGGCCGCCCGTACCTCGATCGCCGACATCGTCCCGAGCTCTTCCTCAACGCGCAGGGTGGCGGCCTCACCCGGGCGGGCGCGTTCCTGATCCTGCGCAAGCTCGCCGGCCGCGCCGGGCTGGAGCCCGAGCGGGTCCATCCCCACCTGCTGCGGCACTCCTTCGCGACCCATCTGCTCGAAGGGGGAGCCGACCTGCGCAGCGTCCAGGAGATGCTCGGCCACGCGGATCTCGGGACGACCGAGCTCTACACGCACGTTTCCGACCGCCGTCGGCGCGACGTCTATTTCCGCAGCCACCCGCACGCGCGCCGATGGCGTGTTTCGGGGAAGCGCGGTTCAGGGAATCAGCTTGGAGAATGACCCCCCAACCGCATTTCATGGCCTTTCTCGTCTCGACCGCGGGCGTCGGCGTGCTGATGTCGTTCGCCGGCCTGCAGAAGAGCGCGCTGGAGTGGAAGCGCCGCCGCCGCATCTGCCCGTCCTGCGGGCACGAGCTACGCCGCAGACACTGCGCCTGTAGCTAGCGCGCCCGCGCTTTCTTCTCGAGCCCTGCGGCGACCTTCGCAGCCGTCTGCTGGATCTCCCGGTCGAGGCCTTCCTCCTCCGCGATCCCCTGGAGCAGCACGATCGTGTCTCTCTGCGGCGAGCCGTTGCGCAGCGACATGATCGCGAGCCGCCGCACGGCTGCGTTCCCATCCGCGTTCGCGAGCGTGTGCAGGAGCGGCCGGACCGCGTTGATGGCCCGCGGGTGATCTCGCGAGAGCAGCTCGAGCGAGAGCAGCGCCGAGCCGCGGCAGGCGGGGCTGTCGTCCTCGAGGCCCCGCCGCAGGAGCTCCTCCTTCTGGCGGAAGCGAAACTGGCCGACGGCCCGGTAGGCGGCCGCGCGCTCGAGGTGGTCGGAGGAGCGGGCCGCAGCCTCCAGATCCTCGGCCCAGGCAGCCCGGAGCTTGGCCAGGTCGCGTTCGTTCCCGCTCTCGGCGAGCAGGTTCGCCTCGACCCCAGCCTCGGCGAGACTCAAGTCGGGACTGGGGCTCCGTCGACTGCTGAGGCCGGTCGCGCCGCGGGGCCCACGTACTGCGCCGAGGGCCTAATCAGACGGCCGGTGCGTTTCTCTTCGAGGATGTGCGCCGACCAGCCGGCGACCCGCGCGCAGGCGAACATCGCAGGGGTCAGGTCGTGAGGGATCTCCGCGACGTCGAGCACGACCGCTGACCAGAACTCGACGTTCGTCTCGAGCGGCCGATCAGGCTTGTACTCGCGCAGCGCCGCCAGTGCCACGCGCTCGAGCTCCTCGGCAACCTCGAAACGAGGTGACTCGAGCTCCTGCGCGGTTTTTCGCAGCAACCGGGCCCGCGGGTCCTCGGCGCGATAGACGCGATGGCCGAACCCCATGATCCGCTGGTGCCGCTCCAGCAGGTTTCTCACGTAGCCCTCGGGATCATGGGTGCGCGCAACCTCGTCCAGCATCGGCAGCACGCGCGCGGGCGCGCCGCCGTGCAATGGGCCGGAGAGGGCACCTACTGCGGCAGACATCGCCGCGCCGGTGTCGGCGCCCGTCGACGCAACGATCCTCGCCGTGAAAGTCGAAGCGTTGAGACCGTGCTCGGCCGTGCAGATCCAGTAGGTGTCGATCGCCTTGACGTGCTTGGGGTCGGCCTCCCCCCGCCAGCGGAGCAGGAATTTCTCGGCGGCGGTCTCGCCCTGGGCAACTACGTCCTCCGGAACGCGGTCGCGGCGGCCGTCCGCCAAACGGGCCGACTCGGCGACGATCGCAATCATCTCCGGCGAGAGCCGGGCGAGGTCGTCCCGCACCTCCTCGGCCGAGATGTCGACGAGCTTCTGGAGCGACCACTCGCTCGACAGCCGCGCCGTCTCCGCCTGCAGGTCCGAGGGCGCGTTGCCGCTCAGGTGCTTGGGCTCGTACGGCTCCGGATCGGGCATTCCGGGGTCGAAGCTTTCGTCCACGAGGAGGCCCCAGACCTGCTCGTAGTGGTAGCTGCCGACGAGCTCCTCGATGTCCACGCCGCGGTAACGCAGCGCGCCGCCCTCCCTGTCGGGCTCCGCGATCTCGGTCTGGAAGGCAACGACCCCTTCGAGCCCCGGCTTGAACTCGTTCACGGCCGCAAATCTACAGGCCAAGGCGTCGCTTGCGGCGCCGACCAGGAGGCCGCGACGGCTTTGCCGGCGTGGCCGTTCATTGTCGCTTGCGGCGCCGACCAAGAGGCCGGCGCCGCTGCTTCGCTAGAGTCCTGCGCCGTGGCGCACGAGGTGACCTTGATCCCCGGGGACGGCACCGGGCCGGAGCTGGCGGAGGCGACACGACGTGTGCTCGAGGCCACCGGCGTCGGCTTCGACTGGGACGTGCAGGAGGCCGGGGCCGACGTGATGGAGGCCTACGGCGGCAACCCGCTGCCCGATCAGGTGCTGGACTCGATCAAGCGTACCGGGGTCGCGCTCAAGGGCCCGATCACGACACCGGTCGGCGGCGGCTTCCGCTCCGTCAACGTGACCCTGCGCAAGATGCTCGACCTCTACGGCCAGGTTCGGCCGTGCAAGAGCTACGAGGGCGTGCGCTCGCGATACGAGAACGTCGACCTGATCATCGTGCGCGAGGCGACCGAGGATCTCTACGCCGGGATCGAATTCGAGGAAGGGACGGCGCATGCGCAGGAGCTCTGCGACTGGCTCGCTGCGCACGGCGGCCAGGTCCCGCCCGGGTCCGGCATCTCGATCAAGCCGCTGTCCGTCGAGGGCAGCCGCCGGATCGTCCAGTTCGCGTTCGACTACGCGCGCCGCAACGGCCGCCGAAAGGTGACGGCGGTGCACAAGGCGAACATCATGAAGTTCTCGGACGGCCTCTTCCTACGGGTGGCGCGGGAGGTGGCGGAGGAGAACTCCGACATCGAGTTCGAGGACCGGATCGTGGACAACCTCTGCATGCAGCTCGTCCAGCGGCCCGAGGAGTACGACGTGCTCGTGCTGCCGAACCTCTACGGCGACATCGTCTCCGACCTGGCGGCCGGACTCATTGGGGGTCTGGGATTGGCGCCTGGGGCGAACTTCGGGACGCACGCCGCCGTCTTCGAGCCGACGCACGGCTCGGCGCCCAAGTACGCCGGCCAGAACAAGGTCAACCCGATGGCGATGATGCTCTCCGGGATGCTGATGCTCCGCCATCTCGAGGAGATCGAGGCCGCCGACCGGCTCGAGCGCGCGATCGCCGAGGTGATCCGCGCAGGGGATCAGGTCACGTACGACATGAAGCCTTCACGCGACGACCCCACAGCCGTCGGCACCAGCGAGGTCGCAGACGCGATTATCGACGCAATGGGAGCGCGGGTATGAGACGCAAGGTCACTGTGGTGGGCGCCGGCAACGTCGGTGCGACCTGCGCCCAGGTGCTCGCTACGCGCGACTACGCGGAGGTCGTGCTCGTCGACATCAAGGAGAACCTGCCGCAGGGGAAGGCCCTCGACATCAACCAGATGGGCGCGGTGCTCGGGTACGAGCCGAGCGTCGTCGGGTCGAACGGCTACGAGGAAACGGCCGGCTCCGAGGTCGTCGTCATCACCGCCGGAGTCCCCCGCACAGGCGACATGAGCCGAGACGACCTGGTCTCGACGAACGAGAAGATCGTCGGCTCGGTGACCGAGGCGATCGTGGCGCAGAACCCGGACTCCGTCTTGATCGTCGTCTCCAACCCGCTCGACGCAATGTGCCACGTGGCGAAGAACGTCTCCGAGTGGCCGAAGGAACGCGTCTTCGGGATGGCCGGGATCCTGGACACGGCCCGCTTCTCGACGTTCATCGCCTTGGAGACGGGGGCGTCGGTCAAGGACGTGACCGCGATGGTCCTCGGTGGCCACGGTGACCAGATGGTGCCGGTGGTCTCGGCAACCAGCGTCGGCGGCGTCCCGCTGCGCGGGCTCGTCTCGGAGGAGCGCATCCAGGCGATGGTCGAGCGGACGGCGAAGGGTGGTGGAGAGCTCGTCAAGCTCCTCGGCACCTCTGCGTGGTACGCGCCTGGTGCAGCGGCCGCCCAAATGGTTGACGCGGTCATGCTCGACGAGCACCGCGTGCTTCCATGCACGGCCTACCTCGAGGGCGAATACGGGATCGAGGGGCTCTACATGGGCGTGCCGGTCAAGTTGGGTGCCGGCGGCATCCAGGAGATCCTCGAGCTCGAGCTTGGCGACGAGGAGCGGGGGGCCCTGAACGCTTCGGCCGAAGCCGTCCGCGAGGTCGTGGGCGTGCTCGGCAGCGCGTAGACCATGACGGTGCCGACCAAGCGGCACAGACTCGCGGCATTTGCGGCGAAGACACGCGCGGCCTTGGCCCGTACGCTGACGGCGGGTGGCGGGTGGTCTCCCTTCCCCACCCGGGTGGGGACGCGCGTGTGCATATCTACGGGGGCAGCGTGGATCTCGGGCTGAGCGGCCGCACGGCGATCGTCTGCGGTGCGTCCTCCGGGATCGGGCTCGCGATCGCCGAGTCCCTGGCCGGTGAGGGCGCGAACGTGGCCATGTTCGCCCGTAGGCGAGATGTGCTCCAGCGCGAGGCCGAGAGGCTTGGCGCTCTCGCCGTGCGAGGCGACGTCACGAACCCGGCCGACCTCAAGCGCCTCGTCGACCGCACGCTCGAGGCCTTCGGCGGGATCGACATCCTCGTGAACAACAGCGGCGGCCCGCCGCGAACACCTGCAGTCGGTCTCACGGACGACCAGGTGGAAGCGGCCGTGGAGCTGCTGCTGCTCTCGGCGATCCGACTCACCACCCTGTGCCTACCCCAGCTCGAGCGCAGCGGCCGCGGACGCGTGATCAACATCGAATCGAGCTCGGTGCGCGAGCCGATCGACAACCTCGCCCTCTCGAACGCCGTGCGCCCGGGCGTGATCGGGTGGGCCAAGACGCTCGCGCGCGAGATCGGCCCGCAGAAGATCACGGTCAACTCGATCGCGCCTGGTCGCATCGAGACCGAGCGGCTGGCGGAGGCCTTCGCCGGGAAGCCCCGGGCCGAGGAGCTCGAGAAGATCCCGCTCCGCCGATTCGGGCAGCCGCGCGAGGTGGCGGAGGTCGTCTGCTTCCTCGCCTCCGACGCGGCCAGCTACGTCACCGGCGCGGTCATCCCGGTCGACGGCGGCCTCACGCGCTTCCTTCTTTAAGGGGGGCTTGACGAAACCTAGTCTGTGCCCTCGGGCCGCCCTGCTCGCCCCGAGGACGAGCGAGGTTCCGCCAAGCCCTCCTACTAAACGTATCCTCGGCCTGATGCGGTGGTTCTCGCCGGCGCGCCTGGCCACGGCTGGGCTCTTCTTGTTAGGCGCGGCGGCGTTCGTGCTTTGGCTCGCGCCTGCGAACGGCTACGACCTACTGCTCGTGGATCCGGCGCATCCCGTCGACCCGGTGATCCGCGTGCCCGGGGAGAAGCAGGGCGGCAAGCCTGGCTCGATCTATTTCGTGGACGTCCGCGAGCGGCCGGCTCGCCTCCTCGAGCGGCTCGTCCCGTGGACGCGGGCCGACGGCTCGGACCTCGTTCCCGCCCCCCCCATCCCACAGACCCTCGAGCGGCGCCTGGGCCAGCTCGACATGACCGACTCGCAGAAGATTG
>Ga0307299_10000458_pt1 | contig 13529 bp, 13 predicted proteins | sample ER_DNA_159_FD_194466 | JGI IMG/M metagenome (GOLD analysis project Ga0307299, IMG submission 194466) | Bulk soil microbial communities from the East River watershed near Crested Butte, Colorado, United States - ER_DNA_159 | ecosystem: Environmental > Terrestrial > Soil > Floodplain | place... | reverse complement strand
CGCGCCGAGGACGTACCAGCGCCGCGGCAGCTGACAGCTGCGCCGCGACTCCGCCCTTCATGTCACAAGCGCCGCGACCCCAGATGATCTCCCTGCCCTGGCTGTCTTGGCTGGTCCACGATGGCACGTTTCCTGCAACCGGCACCGTATCCAGGTGGCCGGCAATGACGACCCGCTCCGAGCGGCCAAGGTCGGTTCGGGCGAAGACGACATTCCCGTCTCGCAGTACATCTAGGTGGCCATACCGCTGGAGCGCCTGCTCCACCAAGTCGGCAATCTCGGTTTCGTTGCCGCTGACCGACTCGACATCGACCAACGCCCGAAGCAGCTGGACGACATCGCCGTCAATGTCCAGAGGCGAAGACACGAGCGGCACCTTACAGCGTCGGTAGGCTCGGGCCCATGACTGACGCCGCTCATGTGCTCGACCCTGGGGCACCCCTCCGAGCAGCATGGGGATGGGGCCTTGCCTCGATTCATGTCTCTGGTCAAGTGCTGGATACCTATTTCCCCACGCCACGGCTAGGTGCAGCTGATGACAGTGCCGCCCCACCGGCACTCATCTCTGCAGTTGTCGATGACGAGGCTCGCGAGGTCCGCACTGAGATTGTCCTGGTCGACATCGACCTCGAGGCACCGCCGGCCGACACCTCCGATGCCTACCTGCGGCTGCACCTGCTCAGTCATCGGCTGGCCAGGCCACGCGACATCAATCTGGACGGCCTCTTCGGTGTGCTTCCGAATGTCGTATGGACCTCAGCCGGCCCGTGTGCCATTGAGGGCTTCGAAAGGGTCCGCACCCGACTACGGGCCCGTGGCGGACATCTCACCATCTTCGGCGTTGACAAGTTTCCGCGGATGGTCGACTACGTCGTTCCGACTGGCGTACGTGTTGCCGACGCCGACAGAGTCCGTCTGGGCGCTCATCTCGCTGAGGGCACGACGGTGATGCATGAGGGCTTCGTCAATTTCAACGCCGGCACTTTGGGCACCTCGATGGTGGAGGGCCGCATTTCTGCCGGCGTGGTCGTCGGCCGTGATTCCGACATCGGCGGTGGGGCCTCAATCATGGGCACCCTGTCCGGCGGCGGCAGCGAAGTGATCTCGATCGGTGAACGGTGCCTGATCGGCGCCAACGCCGGTATCGGGATCGCATTGGGTGACGACTGTGTTGTGGAGGCTGGGCTTTATGTCACGGCTGGCACCAAGGTGACACTGCCAGGCGGCGAGGTGGTCAAGGCTCGTTCCTTGTCCGGCAGGAACGGCCTGCTTTTCATTCGCAACTCGGTAACCGGCGCCGTCGAGACGCGCCGCCGGGAAGCTGGCGGTGTCCAGCTGAACGCCGAGCTGCACGCGAACTGAGTCGCATTTGCGATCCAAAACTACGCGCGCTCTGGGGTGCCTCGTCCTCGCGTTAATCCTGTTGATTGCTGGCGGTGTCGGGGCTTTCTGGTTGCTCCGTTCCCGCAATCTGACCGAGCCGGTGCCCGGTCAGCAACGATGTGTCGCTACCGCCAACAACAAATCCGCGGTCGTTGATCTTGAACAAGCCCACTTTGCCTCGATCATTGCTGGTGTTTCGGTACGCCGCGGATTGCCACCGCGCGCAGCCTCCATCGCCCTCGCTACGGCGTACCAGGAAACCGGGATTCGGAACCTGGATTACGGTGATCGGGACTCGGTCGGCCTGTTCCAGCAACGTCCCTCCCAGGGCTGGGGCACCAAGAAGCAACTGCTGGATCCGGACTACGCGGCCGGAAAGTTCTACGACGCACTAGTCAAGATCAACAATTGGCAGACCGACGACATCAACGACGTTGCTCAAAAAGTCCAGCGAAGTGGACATCCGGAGGCCTATAACGATCATGAAACAGATGCCCGAGTGCTCGCCAGTGCGCTGACCGGTCAATCACCGGCAGGATTCAGCTGTCTGGACCGTAGTGGCACCGCTGGAGACACCAAGGGGCTGCGCAGTTCTTTGCAGCAGACGTTTGGCAATGTCGACGACTCCGCCGATGGATCAATGATCACCATTCGCGCCGGTAGCACCCGGCGGGCTTGGGCGTATGCGCACTATGCCGTGGCGAATGCCAGTTTGTACGGCGTGACAACCGTGAAGATCAAAAATCAGTCCTGGCAGACCCAGGACTTCAACCTTCCTGACTGGCAGGAGGCCTCGCCGACGCTCCAGAGCGAGCGCGTTGAAATCACGGTTCGCGGGCCCTCTCAGTGACCTGACAAATCTACGTGTACGCAGGTTGCTGACGGTCTGCACAGGTTGCAGCCTAGGGTTAGGTAGATGAACCAAGATCAAATTTTGAAGACCGTTGTAGTTGATCTTGAAACGAGTATCGCCTCTAGTCAGGTGCCACTTTCCAACCGAGGTGATGAGTGGCATACTCTTGCTCACTGTTGATCTTGAAACGCTGGCCCTGAGCAGGGTGGCCCTCCCGTTGTGGGAGTCGGGCCTGTCGGCGTGGCTGTGGGTGGACTGCTGGCGACCTTTCTCGGTGAATTACGGAGGTGTCACTCCACACCGGTCACGGCTCGACCGACGTACGCCCAAGGTAGATTGGCACCGGCTTCGGTCTGCCTGTTTGGCCTCGACTCTCCGTCGAAGCCACCAGAATCTGAACGAATACGTGACTTGGGTAAGCAAGGTGTGCTACAGCAGGTCGCACAGATGAGCTTGTGGGCCGCGACGGCGCACTCGTCCAGCCGTGGTCCTCCTCGCCACGGCGGGTCGTGAAACCCGCACCGATCGAAGCGCGACGGATCTAGAACTCAGCTAGCAACACCGAAAGCCCCAGAGTGCAAAAACACTCCGGGGCTTCGCCTTCCCCCTCGCGGGAGCCGCTAGTGGCCCGGCTTGACGACGATCGTCGTCGTGTTCTCTGGGAAGTTGCCGCGGATCACGATCGTATGGGTCCCTGGGGTCAGCGGGTGCAAAAGCGCCACCAAGCCGTGCGCGACGGAGGAGTACGTTCCGACCGGCGCCTCGAGGATGTTGTCCGCGGGCAGGACAATCTTCAGCGCCGGTGTCTCCACCTCTGTCAGCGGCACCGACCTGCCATCGAGGGTGACCGTGGGCGCCTTTTCCGCGTCGGCCTCTTCGGCACACGCCCTCAGTTGCTCTTCGGTGAATTCGGTCCCTCCGTCATCTCCGGGGATGGTACTGCACTCCGTTGAAAACCCCACGACGAATAGTTTGGTACCTGCCTTTACCGTGCACGAAAACTCGGATCCGCCGAAAAACGGCGCAACCGTTCGGTGTCCGAGGTCCCAGCACGGGGAACCGTTGCCGACGACGGGGTTCTTGGAAGCCGGTGTCTCGAGCACGGCCGTCCACAGCGCCGCGAGGTCGCTATCCAATTTCTTCGACGCGGTGGCCGATGCCGGTGCAACCTGGGCGACCACGATGGCAAGAATCGCCGCCACCACAATCAAGGCACGTGTAACAAGGCGTTTCATAAGACCCCCTAAACCGAAAGAAAGAACCCCCGAACTCCTCAACCGGGCGCGAGGTGTAGCGCCACAGAGCTGGAGCTAGCGACCGCAGGCTATCCCAACAAGAGCCCGGTTACGCAGCAAGGCGCGAAAGACACGAAGGAAGCAGAAAAATGTCCCGGGGATCTTTCCGGCAGCTGATCCCGTTGAGCAAGCGTCTTGCCGCAGCTTGTCGGCGCTCGCCCTTGCGTGAACCTCATCCCCCGGCTCATAGCCATCCGCGTCCAGCGCTCCAGCGCCTCATAGTCCACCGGCATGCCGTTGCCGCCGCCAGCCATGAATAACGTTCCGGCGTGATCAACTCCAGAAGACCGGATCCTGTCTTCCTCCCTCCACGGCGAAGCTCTACTCAGCGCGCGACGGCGCGAACTGCGACCAACGATTGATCACCTCCGCGGGGTCGCGCAGGGCCGCGCGACGACATCAGAACTGAGTGCGCCGGAATCATCACCAGTAGCTGATTCGCCGGTGGGTGTCACCCGGCGAGGCGAGAACCTCATCGCAGCCAACCGATGCACTCCCATTAGGTTTCAGCCAGATGCGAGCGGTCCGAGATGGGGACCGCTAACCAGGCGAGCCGCGGCTGCGGCGACTCGTTCGTCGGTCGCTGTCAGGGCAACGCGTACGTGGCGACGCGCGGCCGGACCGTAGAAGTCTCCCGGCGCAACCAGGATTCCCAGACGAGCCAGGAAATCTACTGAAGCATGGCAGTCCTCGTCATGGGTGGCCCACAAGTAGATGGCCCCCTCCGAGTACTCGATTCGGAAGCCCGCCGCTTCCAGGGCTGGTCGCAGTATGGTCCGCCGCCGGAGATACCGCTTCCGCTGTTGCTCCACATGATCATGATCATCGAGCAGCGCGATCATCGCCTCTTGCACCGGACGAGGAACTAGCATCCCCGCGTGCTTGCGGATCAAGAGCAGATCTGCCACCACATCTCGATCACCGGCAATGAAACCGGCGCGGTAGCCCGCCACGTTCGAGCGTTTGGAGAGCGAGTGGACAGCGAGCAGCCCGTTATGTCGACCACCGTTGACCGAAGGATGCAGCACCGAGATCGGCTCCGCCTGCCAACCGAACTCCCCGTAGCACTCATCAGACGCAACCAGTGCGCCACGCTCACGAGCCCAGGCCACCCGATACTTGAGCGCATCAAGATCGAGGATCTGGCCAGTCGGATTGGACGGTGAGTTAATCCAGATCAGCGCCGGCTCCGCGTCGCCAAGCTGGTCGAGCTCATCGCAGGCAATTGCGCGGCAGCCGGCGATCTTGGCGCCCACGAGGTAAGTCGGATATGCCATCGTCGGGTAGACGACCAGATCATCAGGCCCAAGGCCGAGCAATGTCGGCAGCCACGCGACTAGTTCCTTGGTGCCGATGACGGGCAATGTGTCATCTGGAGCAAGGCCGTCAGCCCCCCAGCGCCGCGTGAGATAGGAGGTGATCGCCTGACGCAACGCAAGAGTGCCGGCCGTGAAGGGGTATCCGGGGCTGTTGGCCGCCCGGCATAAGGCCTTGGTCGCTAGCTCTGGAGTGGGATCGATGGGGGTTCCCACCGAAAGATCGACAATGCCGCCGGGATGGGCCTCGGCAGTTGCTCTGGCAGTCGCGATCGTGTCCCACGGAAAGTCCGGGAGCTCCGCTGCGAGCCCGCTACGCTGCTGCGGACCCTCGATCAACATGGCCCAGTGATCACTCGTCGTGTTCTTGCGGCGGCAAGCTTGCGATCAGCGGGTGGTCCTTGTCGATCACACCAAGCTTTGCGGCACCACCCGGGGAACCGAGGTCGGAGAAGAAATCAACATTGGCGTTGTAGTACTCCTTCCACTCCTCTGGGGTGTCATCCTCGTAGAAGATTGCCTCCACCGGGCACACTGGCTCGCACGCGCCGCAGTCGACGCACTCGTCAGGGTGGATGTAGAGCATCCGCTTGCCCTCGTAAATGCAATCGACCGGGCATTCCTCAACGCAGGCGCCGTCTTTTAGGTCCACACATGGCTGCGCAATGACGTACGTCACAGGTGTCGCTCCTCGATTTTGCTTGTCCTTTTCCCGCCAGTGGCGAGCAACACAATATTCATCGCCTAGTATCGCGCCTCTCGGAAGCATTCCTCACCGAGGTCCATGGAGGAAGGGCGGGTCTGGTGGCTGAACAGAGACCCGATCCGCTGGCGGGCGCACTCCAAAACGAGCGGTGGGTGGTGAGGTACTGGTTGCCTGGCGGTGAAGCGACCGACGTGCTTGGCTGGATCGAAGCGCTGGATGCAACGACGATACGCCTCAGCGCTGTCGGCTCGGCATCCCAAATCATCCAAAGGTCCATGATCATTGCCGCCCGCCGTGCGCCCGCCGCAGCCGGTGGTCCGGACCCTCGGCGGATCTCCGCCCACGATGTGGAGCGGCACACCGTCCGGGGCTGGTTGGCTTGGCACGAGCCCCTCGGAGAGTGGACGCTCCGGGCTGGATGCGGCTTCACTGGACGTGCCAACTCCTGCCATGCCGTCGGAGATCCAGGGGTATCGATGCCAGAGGCTGCCGAGCGAATCATTGCCTTTGCAATTGATCACGAGATTCCTGCGCTGGCGCAAGTGATCGAGGGCTCACCGGAGGAAGATGCGCTACGTGATCTTGGCTGGGTTGATACCCGCCAGCCGACCGTCGTCCTGGCCAGCCGTCTGGCAGATTTCCTGGCTGGCAGGGCCGCCGAGCCGGTGGTGCAGATAAGGGAGCGGCTGGAGCCAGACTGGGAGCACGCCTATCAGCGCAGTCGACCGAACTCGGCAGATCTCGCGGTTCTGCGGATGATCTTGGAAGGAAGTCCCCCGCAAGCCTTTGCCGCGGTGAGCGGACAGGCACCGGATAAGCACGGCGAACTGGTCGCTATTGCCCGTGGCCATCGCAGTGGCGACTGGCTAGGACTGAGCAGCATCTGGACCCGTCCCGATCATCGCCAGCACGGCTTGGCGACCGCCATGATGGTGACACTCGGACACTGGGCGGCCCGTCAAGGGGCGCGGTATGTCTACGTTCAGGTGGCTACGGTCAACGAGCCGGCCCTTGCCGCGTATACCAGACTCGGCTTCGCACCCCACCACCGCTACATCTATCTCGCTCCTGCCGCTGAGGTGTCCGGGTAGCCGGCATCGGGGCTACTCGGGTTGAGTCAGCCGGTCTTCGGCTTCTTACAGACGACCTTGTCGGTGGGCGCGTAGCGCCAATAGAAGTTTTCCCGCCGAACCACCGAGCCGTTGTTGTAGAACAGCCGCTGATAGCGGACATCGAAGCCCGGTACCGGGCTGCTCGGCTCGCACTTCGACGAATCGTCGGTTACCTCATGTCCAGTGGTGAAGTTGGACTTGACCGGCTTGGTCGCGACGATCTTGTCGTAGGTCTTGGTCGACCACATCTTCACCGTGATCGACCCCTTCCGACTCGGCGTTCCCTTCACGATGTAGGCCTGCACCAACACGCCGTACTTCGTGTCGTTCTGGAACTTTAGGTCGAGACTGGGCCACGCCACGGTGGCCTCGCGACCTGCCGGATAACGGTCGATGAAGAGACCGTGTGGCTTGTGGAAGACATCTTTGAGGCCTGCGAAGAACATCGCATTGAACGTCGTCGTAGCACTTTGCGAGACGCCGCCACCGAGCTCCTTACGGAATCGGCCGCCCTTGATGATGAAGCCCTCAGTGAAGCCGTTGGCCTTGGTTCGCTCACCCACGATTTGGTTCAGCGAGAAGATGTCGCCCGGCTTGAGCAGAGTGCCATTGATCAAGGCAGCGGCCCTGCCAATGTTGATATTGCGGTATGGGAGATAGGGAAAATAGGTCGTGAATTGACCCGTCACTCGCCTGATCCCGAGCTTCTTCGCATCCGCGGTGGAGAACGTTGCTTTGGCGCCAGTGAGCTGGACGCGTACTGTCCGCTCTGCAGCCGGCTTGACCAAGACCGGCTCGATCGCCTTCTTGAGGTCGTCAGCAGCAACTGTCGTCCCGTTGACCGCTGGGATGACCTTCGGCTTGCCCTTGACCAGCCGCACGGTGGCGTTCCGGGGCTCGACAAACTCGACCTTCTTGATGGCGGAACTGGCGTTTCGCCGCAGGTTCTTTGCGTCAAGTGCGGGAACCAATGTGCCGTTCTGAGGAAGAAACTCGATCGATGCGGCAAGCATCTTCGGGGTTACCTTGAATGATCCAGCGCCTTTGACACCTACCTTGATCGGGCCGGCGATTGCTGGCTTGGCGAAGTCGGCGATCAGTTGATCGGCTTCCTGGTCAGTAACCGCAGAAGGTGCAACGTCAGCCGGCAGCTCCAGCGGGCCGGTCGTCTTCAAGAAGCTTCCCTTGATCATGCTCGCCGCAGCATCTTGCTGCAGCGTCGCTCCGTCGCGGGCCGGCTTCTGCTTGATTTTCGTGCCCCGGTACGCCACGGCCGCATCGACGGGAGGGTGATTGAACGTTTTGGACAGTTCGACAACTGCTGCCTGGAGCTTCGGCTCATCCACAACAACGAGGGCATCGATGGCCGATCCACCCGTCAGAACCTTGACGATTCGCACGGGGTTCAGGCTCTTACCCCCGCCGGCGGCGTCGACACTCTTCGCATAGTCGACCGCAAGACCGGCATCGGCCGGCTTCAGCTGGGTCCGATCGTCTTTCACAGTGAGACCGATCGGTTCAGCCGCCCGGGGACCAAGCTCTCCCGTTAACTTGTCGACAGCCTCCGATGGGTGCAGGCCGCCTACCGCGACGCCGGAGATCTGCGCTTTTCTGGGCAGCTTGTCACCGGCGACCAGGTAACCGGCGACGTACAGAATCCCGACAATGACCAAGACGCCCCCGGCAACGGCGCCGACCAAGAGCCAATTGATCTGTGGTCCGGCCGGTGTCTCATCTGCGGACTGTTCATCCGCCGGGCGATCTGGTCCCTCGATGGTCGTCTCATCAGGGGAAATATCCCATTTTGGCGTCTGAGCGGTCACCAACTGCTACCTCTCTTCCCCCAACGCCCGCTAAGAATAAGCCCCCCGATAGTACGTCAATGGAGCCGGTGCGTTTGGGTCGTCATCAGATGGCAGACCGCTGGCACGGACAATCTCCCCAATCACAATGGTGTGATCGCCGCCGTCGTGGACGCCGTACGTCGTGCACTCGAGCCAGGCCAGGGAGCCGTCGATCAGCGGCGTGCCGCTGAGTGGGCTCGGCGTATGCGGGACGTTGTCGAACTGACTCAGCAAGTCTCTGCCGCGGTTGGAAAAGTGCTTGGCGAGCGATTCTTGGTCGACGGTGAGCAGCGACAAACACCAGTTCTCGGACTTGATGATCGCGCCGTGAAAACGGCTCGACTTGCTGACGCACACCAGCACCAAAGGTGGCTCCAAGGACACCGAGCAGACGGCGGTCGCCGTCATTGCATGCTTGACCCCGTGATAAAGCGCTGTCGCAATGGTCACTCCAGAGGCGAAGTGGCCCATGACGTGGCGCAGCGCATCCGACGAACCTGGGACACCGTAGGCCCCGTCCGGTGTCGTTTGCGCGTTCGGGGACCCCTTTGACCAGCTCGCGCTCGTCACAAGCGCTAACTCAGTCCGGCGAATAGGTCGTCAGCCCAGCCTTCGCCTTCAGGAAGCGGTACCCCAGATGCGAGGCGGTAGTACTCATAGGCCCAGCGATCCTCTCCTAGCACCTCTGCGCCAGCGAAGAACGGGCCGTCGGGTGTGATCTGAGTGGCGTGGGCCCGCATAGCGGCGATCTTTTGTGCCACCCACGGCCGGCCATCGATTTCCACTGCGATGTCTGCGTCGTCAGAGAGCATCACCGACATCGGGCCGTCAGGATCAAAACCCTGGAATGTCTCGTTGTCACCCGCGTCACGCAGCGCCTGAATGCCGGCCAGCATTCGACGCTTGCTCATCGTGATCCAGAACACCCGAGATACGGTCCACGGCTCACCGAGGTCGCGCCGGTAGGAGGGCACCCCGGCCAGCTGGGTGGCATACATCGCTACGCGATGCGCTTGGATGTGATCCGGGTGACCGTAATTCCCGATCTCGTTGTAGGTGATCAGGACCTGCGGGCGGCGGTCGCGAATGACTGGTACGAGCTCATTGGCAGCCTCGAGCAGGTCGGTGGTCCAGAAAATTCCTTCCCGAAGCACATCGCGAGCGATAGCCCGACCGTCAGGGGCGTACGCCATACCGGAATCCCGGAATCGGCCATCGCCACCGAGTCGTAGGTAGTCGGTAACGCCGAGGATCTCCATGGCCAGTTTCAGCTCACCAACCCGGTGCAGCCCAAGATCATCATTCTGGTCTGGGGCAAGATGGGCGAGATCTTCGACCAGCACCTCGCCTTCTTCGCCGAGGGTGCAGGTGACCAAACAGACCGCCGCGCCCTCGGAGGAGTACTTGGCCATCGTCACCCCGTTGTTGATGGTCTCGTCATCGGGATGTGCGTGGACCAACATGAGCCGCCGGGCGGGCACAGACGTCACATCAGAATTCACGGCCCCACCTTATGCCGTGCTGGATGTTCGCTCCGGAGCCTTGCATTGCCTACAGAGATCAGCTCACGCGACGATCACCCGAGGCTCAGCGAAGTGACAGGCCGAATCATGTGCCGATTCACCATCGGGACGCTCGATTAGCAAGGGTTCCTCGATGCTGCAGATCTCTTGCGCCTTCCAGCAGCGGGTATGGAACCTGCACGCCGCCGGAGGGTTGGCTGGGCTCGGCACATCACCGGTCAGCACGATCTGTTCACGGATGTTGCGCAGCGTCGGATCGGGCAAGGGCACAGCTGACAACAAGGCCTGCGTATACGGGTGGGTCGGGCGGGAGTAGATCTGATCCTCATCTCCCATCTCCACGATCTTGCCCAGGTACATGACACCCACTCGATCCGAGATGTGCCGGACCACCGAGAGGTCATGGGCTATGAAGATGTACGCCAGGCCTAGCTCGTTCTGCAGCTTTTCGAGCAGATTCACCACCTGGGCCTGAACAGAGACGTCGAGCGCCGACACCGGCTCGTCGCAGATGATCACCTTTGGGTTGAGCGCCACGCCGCGGGCGATGCCGATCCGCTGGCGCTGCCCGCCGGAGAACTGGTGAGGGTAGCGGTTGATGTGCTCGGGGTTGAGCCCGACCAGATCGAGCAGTTCCTGCACCCTCCGGCGGCGGCCCCCTTTCGGCACCACGTCGCGATGGATCTCAAACGGCTCGCCAACGATGTCTCCGACCGTCTTGCGCGGGTTGAGCGAAGTGTAGGGGTCCTGAAAGACGATCTGGATATCCCGCCGGAGCCGGCGCATGTCTCCGCCCTTCTGGGAGTAGACGTCCACCCCGTCAAAGGTGAGCTTGCCCCCAGTAGGCTCCTCCAACCGCATGAGCATCCGACCGAGAGTCGACTTCCCACAGCCAGATTCGCCGACGATACCGAGCGTCTCGCCCCTGTACAGCTCGAAGGAGACGCCATCGACAGCCTTGACCTGCCCGACCGTACGCCGCAGCACGCCGGCCTTGATCGGGTAGTACTTCACGAGGTTCTCGGCCTTGAGCACCACCTCGCGGCTCATTGAGGCTCGCCTCCTCGCTCAACGTCTTGCTCGTGATCAAGCCCTCTAGCGGCCACCGGATAGTCCAGTCCGAGCTCCAGATGCGCCTCCACTTCCTCCGCAGTCTGGGTGACCTCAAGCTCTGGGCTGTGAGTCAACAGCAGCTCGGAGAAGTGGCACGCTGCCAGCCTGTGCCGAGGAACCTCCCTCAGGGGCGGCGGTGGGTCGGCCCGGCAGATGTCATGGGCATAATGGCAGCGCGGATTGAACGGGCATCCAGGCGGGATGTTCATGAGGTTGGGCGGCAGGCCGCCAATCGCGGAGAGGGTCTCGCCTTTCTGATCAAGTCGAGGGATCGAGTCGAGCAGGCCTTTGGTGTAGGGATGGGCAGGCTGCGCATACAGCTCAAAGGCGTCAGCCTGCTCCACGATGCGCCCGGCGTACATCACGGCGATCCGATCCGCCACGTCGGCCACCACACCGAGGTCGTGAGTGATCAGGATGAGACCCATCTTGCGCTCCTCCTGCAGGTCTTTCAGAAGCTGCATGATCTGGGCTTGCACGGTAACGTCCAGGGCGGTGGTCGGCTCGTCCGCGATCAGCACGGCTGGATCAAGAGCGATCGCCATGGCGATCATGATGCGCTGCCGCATACCGCCGGAGAACTGATGTGGATAGGCCTTGACACGCTGGGCAGCTCCCGGGATCTGCACCCGTTGCATGAGCCTTATGGCCTGGGCTTGCGCGTCGGATTTGTTCATTCCGCGGTGCTTGCGGAACATCTCGGCGATTTGCCAGCCCACGGAGAAGACGGGGTTGAGTGCAGACAGTGCGTCCTGGAAAACCATCGAAATCTCGGGCCCGCGGATTCGCCGGCGCTCGTCGTCGCTCAGCTGGAGAATGTCTTGCCCGCAGTAGCGCACTTCACCACCAGTGATGAAAGCAGGTGGAGTGTCAAGGATGCCCATGATCGCCTGCGCGGTCACCGATTTCCCTGATCCGGACTCACCGAGAATGGCCACCGTCTCGCCCTCGTGAAGCTCGAACGAGACGCCGTTGATCGCCTTGGCCACTCCATCGCGGGTGCGGAACTCTACTTGCAGCTCATCGACCTCGAGCAGCAGGCCGTCGACCGGTTGCCACAGGCCTCGGCTGTCGAGGACCTCGACATCGGCCTTTCCACCACTCCCGACGGTGACTGACATGCCTGCCTCCTCAGCGAAGTCTCGGATCGAGGGCGTCCCGAACAACGTCGCCCAGCATGATGAAGGACAGCACCGTCAGCGATAGGAAGAGGCTCGGAAACAGCAGCATGTGAGGCGCCGCCCTGATCAGACCCAAGCCGGAGGCATCCGAGATCATATTGCCCCACGAGATGACGGGCGGCTGCAGACCGACTCCCAGGAAGGACAGCGAAGCCTCCAGGGAAATGAAGACGCCAAGGTTGATGGTGGAAACAACGATCACCGAGGCGACTGAATTGGGCAGGATGTGGGCGGTGATGATGCGCCAGGGTGAGGCGCCCAGTGCCCGTGCTGCTTGCACGTAATCGTTCGGCTTGACCTGGAGCACGCTGGCGCGCATCAGCCTCGTGATCGTGGGCCACGCAAGGATCGCGATGACGAAAGCGACCTTGCCTACGGCGATCGCGAATGGGGTGTCGATGTCATTGGGGAACGTGAAGAGGAACAGGAGTCCACCGAGGAATATCGGAATCGCCAAGAAAATCTCGGCAATTCGCCCGATCACCGAGTCGAGCCAGCCGCCGCGGTAACCGGCAATGATCCCTACCGCAGACCCGAAGATCAGGGTGAACGCCGTGGCAAGAATGCCCACGCTGACCGAAGCTCGGGCGCCATACACGGTTCGGGTATATAGGTCGTAACCCTGCGCGTCGTAGCCGAACACGGCCTCCCCAGAAGGCAGTCGGCGCGCCTTCGTCAAGTCGGCAAAGTTTGGATCCTTGCTCGTGAACAGCTGCGGGAAGATCGCCATCAGGAGAAAGAGCACGATCAAAGCCAAAGAGATCCAAAACATCGGACGGCGGCGCAGGTCGCGCCACGCATTCGCTCCCAGCGAGCGACTACCGGTCTCCAATGCCCTCTCGGAGATGACTTCTTCAGGCCCACTGGCGGCGTCGACCTGCAGCGGAACAATGGCGTCCCGCGAAACATCAGATTGGCCTCTGAGATCAGTCATTGGAGATCCTCGGATCCAGGACGCCGTACAGAATGTCGACGATCAAGTTGGCCAGCAGGAAGATCAGCACCAAGATGGTGATCGTCCCGACCACGGCCACGCCGTCCTTTTGATGAATACTTCGATAGAGGAAGTTGCCGACGCCGTTCACGTTGAAGATCCGCTCTGTGATGATGGCGCCGCCCATGAGGGCGCCCAGATCAATCCCGATATAGGTGATCACCGGGATGAGCGAGTTGCGCAGCGTGTGAACACCAACGGTGCGCGCA
>Ga0307299_10000457_pt1 | contig 13538 bp, 15 predicted proteins | sample ER_DNA_159_FD_194466 | JGI IMG/M metagenome (GOLD analysis project Ga0307299, IMG submission 194466) | Bulk soil microbial communities from the East River watershed near Crested Butte, Colorado, United States - ER_DNA_159 | ecosystem: Environmental > Terrestrial > Soil > Floodplain | place... | reverse complement strand
GCGGCCCCCGGCGAGGTTGTCGTCGACGTGGAGCGGGTCGGTGTCTGCGGCACCGACATGGAGTTCTTCACCGGCGATATGGCCTACCTTCACCAGGGGAACTCGTCATACCCGATGCGGCTCTGCCATGAGTGGGCGGGCACGGTCGCCAGCCTTGGGAGCGGAGTCGACTCTGCATGGCTCGGTCGCCGGGTCATGGGCGACACCCAGCTCGGCGACGGCACCTGTCGTCGCTGCCGAAAGGGTTACCAGCACGTCTGCGAGAACCGGTACGAGCTCGGCGTGCGCGGGGACCGTCCCGGCGCCCTGGCCGAGCAGGTGGCCGTACCGGCCACCTCGTTACACGCTCTGCCTGACTCCGTGGACTCCGCGGTCGGTGCGTTGGTGGAGCCGGGCGGCAACGCTTTTCGTGCGGCGCAGGGTGCGGCCCTAGCGTCCGGCGACCGGGCACTGGTGCTCGGCCCGGGAACCATCGGGCTGCTGGCCGCTATGTTCGCGCGCGCTGCCGGGGCCGAGGTACACCTGATGGGTCGCAGCGAGGACTCCCTCGCATTCGCCCGCAGCCTCGGATTCGAGCACGTCTGGACCGAGGACAGCCTCCCTGACCAGCCCTTTGACGCGGTGATCGATGCCTCCAATGCCGCGCACCTGCCTGCTCTTGCCCTCGACCTGGTGGAGCCGGCCGGGCGGGTGGTCTACATCGGGCTGGCCGGCAGCCCAAGCCACATCGACACCCGGACCTTGGCTCTCAAAGACGTCACGGCGGTGGGCGTTTTGTCAGGCTCTCCTGGGCTCGACGCCACCATCGCGGCGTACGCAAGCGGTGCCGTCAATCCCCGGCCGCTTGTCGCCGCCACCGTCAGCCTCGAGCAGGTCAGCGCCGTGCTCGCCGGTGAACGGCCGGAGGCGGCAGGCCCGGGGCCCAAGATCCACGTCGATCCACTGCTCAGCTGAGAGGACTCCGACATGACTGACTTCCAGGGCCTCGTCGCCGTCGTCACCGGCGGCGCCAGTGGGATTGGGGCGGCGACCGCGAGCCTGTTGCAGCAGCGGGGTGCCCGCCTGGCCGTCCTTGACCGCAGCACCGACGGCGCGCCTGATGGCGTGCTGGCCCTGCACTGCGATATCACGGATACCCCAGCGGTCGACGCCGCGGTCACCGAGGTCGTCGAGCAGCTGGGCGGCCTTGATGTTCTGGTGAACAACGCCGGCATCGGGGCAGTCGGCGACGTCAGCCAAAACGACGATGCAGAGTGGGCCCGCGTGCTCGACGTCAACGTCACGGGCATCGCTCGAGTCACGCGCGCAGCGCTGCCGCACCTGCGCCGCTCACCGCATGCAGCGGTAGTGAACACCTGCTCCGCGGTCGCCTTCATCGGCGTCCGACAGCGAGCTCTCTATGGCGCCAGCAAGGGCGCGGTGCTCGCGCTCACTCTCGCCATGGCCGCCGACCACGCATCCGAAGGGATCCGCGTGAACGCCGTGGCGCCCGGGACCGCTGATACCCCGTGGGTCGCCCGGCTGCTTGACGCCGCCGACGACCCCGAGGCAGCGGCCGAGGCGCTGCGACTACGGCAGCCCTTGGGACGCCTGGTCAGCGCCGAGGAGGTCGCGTACGGGATCGCGTCGCTTGCGTCCCCGCTCGCCGGGTCGACCACCGGCACGATCCTGCGCATCGACGGCGGCATGACGAGTCTCCGCCTCTGACCGTCCGTTGCTCCGTCACGACGCAACTCGTCGGCGTAGGTTGAATCGGCCGTAACTCAAGCAGTCAGGAGGCTACCGGTGAGTGAGTCCAGTGGACCCAACAACTGGAACCAGAAGATCATCGAGGAGTTCCACGCAAACGCGGGCAAGGTCGGAGGCTACTTCGAGGGTGCCCATATGATCCTCATCCACCACATCGGGGCGCGCTCCGGCAGAGAGCGTGTGAACCCGCTCACGTATCTGCCCGATGGGGACGACATGATCATCGCGGCGACCAAGAGCGGAGCTCCGACGAACCCGGACTGGTATTACAACCTCAAGAAACACCCTCGAATCACAGTCGAGGTAGGAACCGCGACGTTTCCGGTCGACGCGACAGAGGTGACGGGAGAGGAGCGTAACGAACTGTGGCGCCGGCTCATCGAGCTGCGTCCGGGGTTCGCCGCGTACGAGACCAAGACATCACGCGTCTTTCCGATGTTCAGGCTGACACGGCTCTCGTAACCGGCCGGATCATCGCTGGCGGCGCTCCGCGTGGATGCGTGCTTAGAGGAAACGAAAGACGCCGGGTGCACCGATCACTGACTCATAGGCATGGAGCACGACCATGTCGGATTTCCGCCAGTTATGTCGGTGATCGGGTGTAATTCTTGATACGTGCATGAGGATTTCGACCGCTCCTACCGAGCCGTTCAGTCCAAGGACCCGCGGTTCGACGGATGGTTCGTCACCGCTGTGCTGACGACCAAGATCTACTGCCGGCCCAGCTGCCCAGCCCGATCGCCGTTCGCCCGCAATGTCCGCTTCTATCCGACCGCGGCCGCGGCCCAGCGTGCCGGATTCCGCGCCTGCAAGCGCTGCCGTCCGGACGCTTCGCCGGGCTCTCCTGAATGGAATATACGGGGCGACGTCGTGGCGCGGGCGATGCGGCTTATCGCCGACGGCGAGGTCGACCGAATCGGTGTCACCGGGCTTTCGGCCCGGCTCGGCTACACCCCCCGCCAGCTCGAGCGTCTCTTGCAGGCCGAAGTCGGCGCTGGTCCACTGGCGCTGGCTCGTGCGCAACGCGCACAGACCGCCCGAATATTGATCGAAACCACAGAGTTGCCGTTCGCCGATGTCGCATTCGCAGCCGGGTTTGCCAGCATCCGCCAGTTCAACGACACCGTGCGAGAGGTCTTTGAGACCACCCCAACCGGCCTGCGTAGGCGGGCGACGGGCCGCTCGGGTCGGGGCACCCCGGCCGCAACGGGAGCGTTGTCCTTGCGCCTGCCGCTGCGAACGCCCTTCGCGTACGAGGGCGTGTTCGGTCACTTGGCGGCCACTGCGGTGCCCGGCTGCGAAGAGGTACGTGACGGCGCATATCGGCGCACGTTGCGGCTTCCGTCCGGGAGCGGAATCGTCAGCCTGACACCGACTCCTGATCATGTGCGCTGTCTGCTGGTGCTGGACGATTTCCGCGACGTGTCCGCCGCGATTGCCCGTTGTCGACGGTTGCTCGATCTCGACGCCGATCCGGAGGCGGTAGTCGAGGCGCTGAGCTCCGACGGCGACTTGCGGTCGCTGGTTGCCAAAGCGCCCGGACAGCGCATCCCTCGCACGGTCGAAGAGCCGGAGTTGGCGCTGCGGGTGGTGCTCGGCCAACAGGTATCGATCAAGGCGGCGCGTACGCATGTCGGCCGGCTGGTCGCCGCATACGGCCGGCCCGTGACCGACTCGATGGGCGGCCTGACGCACGTCTTTCCCGCGGTTGAGGAGCTTGCCGACATCGATCCCGCCCATCTGGCCTTCCCGATGGCTCGGCAGCGTTCTGTAGTTGCGTTGATTGATGCGCTGGCCGACGGGCGTGTGGTTCTCCATGCGGGTTGCGATTGGGACCGTGCCAGACAACAGCTGGCGGCACTACCCGGTATCGGACCGTGGACGGCTGAGGTCATCGCTATGCGAGGTCTAGGCGACCCCGACGCCTTCCCCGCCACTGATCTTGGTGTTCGGCTCGCCGCCAAGCAGCTGGGGCTGCCGGAAGACGCCCGTGCTCTTACGGAGCGCAGCTCTCGCTGGCGCCCATGGCGGTCCTACGCCACCCAACATCTGTGGACCGCCCTGGACCACTCCGTGAATGCCTGGCCGCCAATAAAGGAGAAATGATGTCTGTAATGCAATTCCGAACCGTTGTCAGTCCCGTAGGTCCGCTGACCCTGGCGGGCAAAGATCACCGCCTGATGCATCTATGGATGGTCGACCAGACCCATGAACCGAGTCATGGCGGTTGGGAGCGCGACGACAAAGCGTTCTCAGACGCAGTCGAGCAGCTCGACGCGTACTTCGCGGGCGAGCGCCGAGAGTTCGACCTCGAGCTTGATCTGGTTGGAACGAACTTCCAGCGGCGGGTCTGGGAAGGGCTGCTGACGATCCCGTATGGGGAGACCAGGTCGTACGGTGACATCGCCGAGCAGATCGGGTCGCCGGGAGCCTACCGTGCGGTCGGATTGGCCAACGGCCGCAATCCGATAGGGATCATCGTTCCGTGTCATCGGGTGATCGGTGCCAATGGCGGCCTCACAGGATATGGCGGTGGGCTGGACCGAAAGCGGGTTCTGCTAGAGCTCGAAAGAGGTCGGAGTCGGTCCTGAGAGGGCAATGCCTGCGCGGCGTCGCTGTGTCAGCGAGTCGGGCTAGGCGTTGGTAGCGGCGTCGGCGAGGCTGAGGGCTCCACCGTCGACAAGGGTGATGGCACCGCCGTTGGCGTCCTGTTGACCTGGGCCTCGACTTTGCAGTCTCGGAGATCGTCGTCCAGCCGCGCCTGGATGGACTGAAGCCGGCGCACGATGTCGTCGAGCTGCTGGAGGTTCACGGCGGTGATCGCCGGGCCGACCTCACTCAAGATCGTGGCGACGTCTTGGGCTTCGTTGATCACTCGCAGGCAGGCGGCATTGACTTGGGCACTGGCCGCGGCGGGCACACCCTGGCTTCCGGCGGGCGACGGGCTCGTCGGCGGAGCGCTCGGAGCGCCCGAGAAATCCGGCGTGCTCCTGGTCAGGAAGCCGACGATAAGGACGCCGACGGCGACGCCCGCGACAAAGGTAAGCACCGCGATCCACCAGCGAGATCGTCGCTGGGGCGGCATAGTCGCATCATCGGCTTGGTGTTTCGAATCGGTGCCAGCCACGTCGCGCCTCCTAGGATGGAGCGGCTAGTTGATCTTCGATCGTAAGCGGCGCTCTGGACGCCGGTTGGTCGAGCAGGGTCGGACGGGAGCGGCCAGTGCAGTCGGCGAATGGGTCTTGGGTGGGCCGAGCTGCCTCGGTGGTCTCTTCTGGCCTCGGCAGAGGTTATCGCTTCATTGTCATCACGCTTCGCTGGATTGTTCTCGTCGGTTGGGTGGCGGCCGCCGTGGCGCTGACCGTACTTATCCCGTATCGGCCAGATACCACAACCGGTACCAGCTTCGGCGACCTGCTACCCGCTGATAGCCCGGTTTTCAGTGTCGAGCAGCGCATTCTCCAGGAGTTTCGGGTGCCACTGCTCTCCGGCACCACAGTCGTCGTACACCAGGCTGATGGGCTGAGCTTGCTGACCCGTGCCGACTCGTTGCTGTGGGGGCTAGCGACGACGCAGGACACGCTGCAGTCAGGCATCCAGCCGAAGGCGGGCACCATTGCGGCAGCGATCCCGGTTCCGACCGGCCGGGCAGATGTAGCCGTCACATACGTGTACGTTGCGCCCGGCACTGGCCTGCGCGATGAGGTGCAGCTCGCCGACAGGTACGCCGCGCACTTCAACAACCAGCCGGATGTCAGCTCGTACGTGACGGGCTTTGTCCCGGCCCAGATTGCCCAGCTCAACTACCTCGACTCCCGTTTGCGCCTGTTCGAGGTCGCCACCGTGCTGGTGATCATGGCACTGGTCGCCTTCGCTTTTCGTTCGTTGCTGGCGCCACTGGTCGTGGTGGGCGTCGCAGCGGTGGGCTACCTGGTGTATTTCCCGCTGTTGTCCAGCTTCGCTGCGGCATGGGGTTTCACGGTGCCTGCCCAGCTCGAGCCGGTCCTTGTTGCTCTGCTGTTGGGTGTCGTCACCGACTACTGCGTGTTGCTCTTCTCAGCATTTCGAGATGAGCTTCGCGGCGGACTCGACCGGAAAGAGGCTGCCCGCGCCGCTCTGCGCGTCAACGCGCCCATCATCGCCGTGGCGGGCTTGACTGTCGCGGGCGGCACCATCGCCTTGCTGGCCGCACCGTTTCATGTTTTCCGAGGGCTCGGCCCGGCGCTGGCTCTCACCGTGCTCGTCGGGCTCGCAGTCTGCCTGACGCTGGCGCCCGCGGTCATGACCATCCTGGGCTGGCGCTTGTTCACTGTGCTTCCGGTCCGCGGTTCACAATCCCGGAACGGCTTCCTCCGCGCCGCGCCGCGTCGCAGGCATCTCGGGCTGGCGCTGCTGACGCGCCGCGCGTCGGCGCTGCTTGTTGTCATCGCTGTCGGCGGCGGCCTCGCGGCGGCGGCCGTGCCGCTTACCCATGCCCGGCTGGACCTATCCTTCGTTGCCGCCCTGCCGCGAGACGACAGCGTCGCCGAAGGCGCTGACCTACTGTCCGTGGCCGGTCTCCGTGGCATCAGTGCGCCCTCAGAGATCCTCGTCGAGAAGCCGGGAGTGGTGGCTGAGCGGCCGGAACTGGCCCGCCTACAGACTGCGCTGGCTCAGCAGCCTGGGGTCGCCCGCGTTATCGGGCCGGCAGATATGCCGACCAAGCAGCCGCGCGGCGTGTTGTTGTCGGAAAGCGGGAACGCCGCACGCTATCTGCTGATTTATGACAGCGACCCGCTAGGCGCCGAGGCCATCGGCAACGTACGACACCTGGAGTCAAGCCTCCCCGACCTCCTTGCGCAGTCTGGCCTGTCCGATGCCAAGGTGTCTGTTGCGGGCCAGACAATGTTCGCCTCCACGGTTGCCCAGCTGACTCGGCGAAGCATCGAAATCACGGTGCTGGCGGCACTCGCGATCGAGCTCGTGATCTTGATCCTCTACCTGAGGGCGCTCGTCGCTCCGGTGGTGCTGCTGGCGGCCAGTGCACTGAGCGTCGCAGCGGCGCTGGGGCTGACGACGTTTCTCTTCCAGGACGTGCTTGGCCAAGAAGGGCTGACCTTCTACGCGCCGTTCGCTGCGGCGGTGCTGCTCATAGCACTGGGTGCGGACTACACCGTCTTCTCGGTTGGATCGATTTGGGAAGCGGCGAGCCGCCGGCCACTGGCGAAAGCGATCATGGTTGCCGTGCCCCGAACGTCGCGAGCGATTACGACAGCCGGCGTGATCTTGGCGGCGACGTTCGCGCTCGTCGCGATCATTCCGCTGGCCACGTTTCGTCAGATCGCCTTTGCGGTGACCGTCGGGTTGATGATCGACACCCTGATCGTACGGCCGGTACTGACGCCAGCACTGCTCACCGTGCTAGGCCATCGCGCCAGTTGGCCGAGTCGGCGGATCACCCGAGGTGAACGGCATCCGGCGATCAACGGTACGGAGTCCGGCGATGGCTGAGACGAGGCCACGCCGACGTGGTCTATCGCCGGAACGCCGACGCCTCCTCCTTCAGGTGCTTGGCCTGATCGTCGTCGTTGCGTTGCTCCTGTGGGGCGCGGACACCCTGGCAAGGATCCGCGCCGAGACGCTGCTGTCGCGCAATATCCAGGATGCGACCGGCGTCGAGGTCCCTCCCGAGGTTGATGTGCACGGCATCTTCTTTCTGCCGCAGGTGATCCGCGGTGTCTACTCCGAGGTGCACGTCACCACCGAGGGAGTTACGGGCGGCCCCCTGCGCATCGATCGTGTCGAATCCCAGCTATCCGACGTCCGGGTACCGTTCCACGATGTCTTGGTACGCGACATCCGCCGAGTCGGCATCGGGCGTTCGGAGGAGAACCTGGATCTGACCTACGAGGATCTCAATGCCTACTTTGCGGCCACCGGTCGGCGCTTGGCGCTCGCACCAGGACGGGACAGTGCGGTCAGGGTCACTGGAAACGTCGAGATAGCGAATCAGACCGTGCCACTTTCCGCCGACGCGACTTTATCGGTCGAAGGCGATGCGCTGCTGATCTCACCAGAGAGCCTCAACACGGGTTCTGGGTCGCTTGATGCAGCCAGCCGGTTACTGCTGGGCAAACGGCTCAGGTTGTTGGTCCCGCTCGGCACACTGCCGTTCGGGCATCAGCTGACCGGCGTAAGTGCCGATTCCGACGGGGTGCACCTCACCGCGTCGGGGACCGACATCGTGGTTGAGCCTTGATCACCTCTTTGACCGGCGACGATTCTCAGAATCGCCCTGAGATGAGTCGCTGACGAAGATTTGAGCGTGGATGAAGCGAGGTGGCCGCCGCTCGGGGGCGGGGGCGATTTCGAGAAACGCAGATGACTGATCAGCTGATTGGCGTCGCGATCGCTCGCGTTACTCGATCCGCGAAGCCCTGCCCATGCGCGAAACGCGCGACCGACGTCGGGAAACGGCTCGAAGGCTCGAGGTCCCATCTCCCAACTCGATTGGCGCGAGTTGGGAAGTGATAGCCCGCAGTCGCGATGATGGAGGAATGGACACCGATGTCGTGCAGCTGCGTACCGGAACCAGTCTTGTCACCGATATCACTGACCTGATTCTTCAGTTTTGTCGCGACCGCGGCGATGGCCTGTGTCACGTCTTTGTTCCGCACGCAACCGCGGGTGTCGCATTGATCGAGACTGGTAGCGGCTCTGAGTCTGACCTCGAGGTGGCCATTGACCGGTTGCTCCCTCGCGACGACATTTACCGGCACCGGCACGGCAGCCGCGGTCATGGCCGTGACCACGTCCTGCCGGCCTTCATATCACCGTCGCTTACGGTGCCAGTGCTTGGCGGCCGACCCACACTTGGTACCTGGCAGAGCGTGGTGCTGGTTGATACGAACGCTGACAATCCGGACCGGAAGGTGCGGCTTAGCTTTCTCCCGGGTTGAGCTGGAGCTCGGCGATACGAATCGATTGATTCGCGAGCCCGCATCATGGAATGCGCCCAAACTTTTCCTGCAGGCCAATACAAAGCTCAGTAATCTTTCTGTTACCGTTCGCTTCTCGGGGTGGAAGGACCAGGAGGCAATGAGTGAGCAGACGACTGGCGGAGCTCTGACTGACTACGAGACTATTGGTGGCGGCACTGCCGTGAGCGCTGTCGTGAACGACTTTTACGAGCGGGTTCTGGCTGACCCCCACCTCGCGCCGTACTTCGATGACGTCGACCTTCCCACACTCAAGCGCCACCAGGTGCTCTTGGTGACGAAGGTGCTCGGCGGCCCCGACAACTACGGCGGCCGCCCCCTCGACGAGGCCCATGACGGCCTCGGGATCACCCCTGACGACTTCGCCGCGGTCGTCGGCCATCTAGCAGCCGCCATGAAGGCTGCCGGAGTCCCAGACGACATCATTGGGAGGGCCGGCGCCGCGGTTGCGGCCACCGAGTCCGACATCGTCGAAGCGGGGTAGTCTGCCAGCTGATGGATACCGCCGCCCTGAAGGGGAGCTGGGCGAGTGTCGCTGCCGCGGGCGACGACGTCCCGCTGTACTTCTACTCACACCTGTTCTTGAGCCACCCCGACGTGCGCCCGATGTTCCCGATTCAGATGTCGGGGCAGCGCGACAAACTGGTGACCGCCCTGGGTGCTGTCGTCTCGAACGTCGACGAGATCGACAGCGTCGTGCCTCTCCTCGAGCAGCTGGGTCGTGATCACCGCCGCTTCTCTGTAGTGACTGAGCACTATTCAGCGGTCGGGGCCAGCTTGCTCGCGACCTTGAAGAAGTTCCTCGGCCCCTCGTGGACACCCGATCTGGCCGCCACGTGGGCGGAGGCGTACGGGCTGGTCGCCAAGGTCATGGTCGCGGCAGCCGAGCAGCATGAAGAGGTTGCGCCGGCCTCCTGGGAGGCAGATGTGGTGTCGGTCGAGCGACGCTCGGTCGAAGTTGCCGTAGTAGAGGTCGCGCCACGGGAGGAGTTTCCTTACCGCGCTGGGCAATCCGTAGCAGTAGAGGTCCCGCAGCGGCCCCGGGTGTGGCGCTACTTCAGTCCCGCGAACGCTCCGCAGTCCTCGGGGCACCTGCAGTTTCACATCCAGCCCATTGCCGGCGGCCTCGTCTCGACTGCGGTGGTCCGCCGGCTGAGCGAAGGCGACACCCTCAGGCTGGGTGCCCCAGTCGGCGAGCAGCTCACCCTGCCCGAGGATGGGGAGCTCCCCGATCTCCTGATGGTCGCAGGTGGAACCGGTCTGGCCCCGCTGCGCGCTGTACTGGAGCAGATCGACCGAGGCTGGGAGGCGACCGGCAGAGCGCCATGGGTGCATCTGTTCCACGGCTCGCGGATGCCCTGGAACCTCTATGACAACGAGCACCTCAGCAGGCTGGCTCGCAAGCCATGGTTCGCCTATACCCCGGTGGTTTCCGATGACCCCACGTACCACGGCGCCCGAGGGCTTGTCGGCGCGGTGGCTGCGAAGGCCGAGAACTGGTCGGGACGTACGGCCATGGTCTGCGGCTCGCCCGGAATGGTCCGGCACGCTATCCACGAGCTTGAGGCAGTAGGCCTGCCGGCCGCGTCGATTCGGCGCGAGCAGTTTGATTTCCAGGGTGCGGTGTCACCGAAACAGGAGTTAGCTGACGCCTTGGAGACTAGGTAGCAGTGGGGGTGCATACGATGAGCAAGACCGACTCACCGCGTGTCTCGGCGAGTCCACAAGAGATACGTCGCAAAAATTTCACCCTACGGCTCCGTGGCTACGACCACGGAGAGGTCCGCTCGTTCCTCACTGGGGTCGGCGACGACCTCGAGCGACTGCAGGCGAAGATCGCGACCCTGACCCAGGACAACGACTGGCTACGCGCCCAGCTCGACGATGCTCAGGCAGACCCGAAGGAAATGGCCACCGACCAGGCCGTTAGCGTCCTCAACCAGGCCCAACAGCTCGCCGACTCGTTGATCGATGAAGCCATGCAATCCGCTCGTGACTTGCTGCTGACGGCGCGGTCTCAGCAGCGCGACGTCATGGAGCAGGCCAAAGTGGCCGCAAAGGGGGCGGTCGACCGCGCCACGGCGACCGTCGAGCGCGCCAACGGCCCGGACGCTTCGGTCCAAGACGTCGAGTACATCCGGATGTTTGCCAAGGTTGCGCAGGTGCAGTTCACGGCCGTCCTCGATGCTCTCAATGAGCATGTCAATCGGCTCGGCGAGGTATCCGGAATGGCCGAGCATTCCGAGTCGGACTAACGAATCCGGAGACTGTAAATCCCTCTGGCTTGCGTCAGAGTCCGTACGCCTCGAGCACGTGCAACCACACCTCACTGACGGTGGGGAATCCCTACGAGGGAACTGTCACTTGCACGACCGCCGGCGTCACGGCGTGAGCCGCCGAAATTTTTTGCGCGTACGAGCTGGTGTAACGCTAGGAGAGTCTCGGCCGACTGCTAACCAAGACCCCAGTCCGCACCCAGGAGCCCTTATGGCCAGCACCGCCATCGCCGACCACGCGCTCCTCTCCGATCGGCACTTCGCCAATGATCTTGATCTGCTGGCCGAGGAAGTAGACCCGGATAGTGGCGAGCTGCTCGGGAACTTCTCACAGGCGGTCAGCCACATCGGCCTGGCCAACGCCGCCTGGGCGATCTCCGAAGCCGAGCGCCGGGCTCGGTCCTGATCATGTATGGGGCCCGCAATCGGCGAGGACTCGCTTCAGGTGCAAGCGCCTCGCTAGGCTCGCGAGGAGCGCCCGATCTTAGCCAGGTCGTATGGGAGGTGTCGGGATGTCGAGCGAGGACGGCGATCTTGGCCGGCTTCCGAAACCGGCGTCCAAGACTGCCGGTCCCGCCGATGCTTCGTTGGTCGATCGGCTCCGTGCGGGCGACGCAGAGGCTTTCGCCGAGATCGTACGGGCGTGGTCCCCGATGATGTTGCGCGCGGCGCGCAGCTATGTCTCGACGGACGCGTCAGCGCAGGAAGTGGTCCAGGATGCCTGGATGGCACTGGTCCGTGGCCTGGACCGGTTCGAAGGCCGTTCGTCGCTGCGGACCTGGATGCTGGCCATTCTCGGCAACATCGGCCGGAGCCGCGGCGTACGCGAAGCGCGTACCGTGCCGTGGTCGTCGCTAGGCCCAGTGGACGATGACAGCCCGGCGGTGGATCCTGACCGCTTCCAAGGTCCGGACGATGCTTGGCCGCGACATTGGACTCCGCTCGGCAGCCCACGGCCCTGGCCGCGTTCACCCGAGGAGGAGACCATGGCTGCCGAAAGTCGTAGCCAGATCGAAGACGGCTTGGCCCAGCTGCCCGAGCGGCAGCGGACGGTGGTGACGCTGCGCGACGTCCACGGGTTGTCCTCCGATGAGGTCTGCTCCATTCTCGGCCTCAGCGCCAGTAACCAGCGCGTGCTGCTGCACCGCGGCCGCTCCCGTTTGAGGGCGCACCTCGAGCTCTACTACGCTGCCGGCGCTTCGGCGATGGGCTCATGAACCACGAGCAACGCGCACCCGGCCTGACGGTCAGCTGTCAGGAGGTCGTGGAACTGGTTACCGACTATCTCGAGGGTGTGCTCGACCCGGACATGACCGAAGAGGTGGAGGCCCACCTCGGCCTCTGCAAAGGCTGCGCCACTTACGTGGCACAGATGCGCGACACCATTCGCGCGCTCGGCACAGTGCCAGTCGCCACGCTGAGCGAGGATGCGCAGGCCGAGCTGGTACGAGCCTTTCGCGACCTGCGCGGGCCCGCGGCATCGGAATCGTGACCTGAGGGACTGCCGCCGCCATCGAGAATGCTTCGAATGGATGCCCCGCATGGCACCGGCGTGAGCGCGAGGTGCTGCCGCGATGAGGCGAGCATCACACCCACCCACCACGGGGTCGCGGCATCGCTCTGCATCTGCGCCGCAGCGCGCGGGCACGCCGATCGTCTCCCTGACCCAGTCGCGCTCGACGTCGGCAGAGGTGCTCAGGGAGATAGATAGATGGGCGGACTATCCAGCTTTGATGACGTGACGGCGCGAGGCTGCGCCGCCTTCCAGATGCGGCGTGCGAAGGGTCCGTTGCTGAGGTTGTGGGTTCCGGTGTTGGTGACGAGGTAGTAGTTGTGGTGTGGTGATTGCCAGAGCCAGACGCCGGGTTCGGGTTGTCGGACCTGCCATCGGCTGTGGGTTTTGATGCGGTGCTCGAAGCGGCTCATGGGTCCTAGGTTGTGCACCCCGGTTTGGCCGGGTAGCCCACCCTGGGCCGGTGGTAGGTAGGCCTTGGTGTGGTCCAGATCCATCCGTTGGGCCCCGGGGGCGTAGGGGAAGCAGCTGGCTGGCATGCGCAGGAACATGGCTTCGCGGATCCGGCGGGGAATTTCATAGCTGTCTACTGCTGGGGTGTTTTGGGGGTCGATGACTGGTTGCACCCTAATGTCGCAGGCGGTCTGGCTGAGGAAGCGGCGGACTTGGCCCAAGGTGATGGGTCCGACTCCTTCGAAACGACCCACGCCGCCGGTTAGTCCGGGTTTGCTTTTGGTGGGGGCCAGTAGTGCTTCGTGGCTGAGATGAATGTGCAACATCACCTGCGGCCGCAGCTTTCCGACATCGACTCCGGACGGTTGGATGATCAACCCACGCCCAGCCAGCTCCGGCCGCGACTCCTGCACCGGTCCCGACTCCACCACGGGCTCCAGCTGAGTCTCAGAGGTGTCGGCAGCTGCGGTGTCGATCAGTTCTTCGGTGGGCGGGGCCGTCGAAAGGTCGACGGGCGGGTTCGGTTCATTGTGGATGGGCTCGTCGGGTTGCTGGGGTTCGGCGGCGGGG
>Ga0307299_10000456_pt1 | contig 13553 bp, 11 predicted proteins | sample ER_DNA_159_FD_194466 | JGI IMG/M metagenome (GOLD analysis project Ga0307299, IMG submission 194466) | Bulk soil microbial communities from the East River watershed near Crested Butte, Colorado, United States - ER_DNA_159 | ecosystem: Environmental > Terrestrial > Soil > Floodplain | place... | reverse complement strand
CGATGGGCTTTGCGGTGCCCGCGGCGATGGGCGTGCACCTCGCGCGACCGCAGGAGAGAGTGTGGGCGATCTCGGGAGACGGCGGCTTCCAAATGAACATGGCCGAGATGGCGACGATGGTGCAGGAAGGGCTGACCGTGAAGCTGGCGATATTCAACAACGGCTATCTCGGGATGGTGCGGCAGTGGCAGCAATTCTTCCACGGGAAGCGGTATTCCTCTACGCCCATCTGGAGTCCCGACTACGTGAAGCTGGCCGAAGCCTACGGGATCCCCGGGTACCGCGTGCAGCACGCGAGCGAGATCGCCGACGTTGTCGGCCAGGCGAACGCCGCCCCCGGGCCGGCGCTGGTGGAGTTCGTCATCGAGCAGGAGGCCAACGTGTATCCGATGATCCCCCCGGGCGGCTCGCTCGCTGAGCCGATCGAGGCGGCGGTGTGACGGCCTCGCACGCGGTGGATGTGCTGCTCGACGACACGCTGTTGACGCTGAACCGCGCGGTGGGCGTACTGCGACGGCGCAACGTGGCCGTCCAGGCGTTCACCGTGCGTCCGTGCGGGCCGGCGGGCGTAGCGCGGATGACCTTCGTGCTGAATACCGACGCGGCGACGGCCGACCGCGTCGTCCAACAGATCCACAAGATCGTCGGCGTGCGCGCCGTCGAAGTGACCACGACACCAGATCCTATTACGGAGGAGCAGCCATGAGCTCGTCGAACGTGCGCGTCTTCTACGACGCCGACGCCGATCCCGCCCGGCTCGCCGGGCGGATCATCGCCGTAATTGGCTACGGCAGCCAGGGACACGCCCACGCCCTGAACCTGCGGGAGTCCGGAGCCCAGGTGATCGTGGGCCTGCGCCCAACCGGCAAGTCGTGGCTCAAGGCGAAGGACGAAGGCCTCGACGTCCGCTCGGTCGCCGACGCGGCTCGCGCCGCGGACATCATCATGATGCTCGTGCCGGACCAGGAGGGGCGCGCCGTGTACGAGGAGGCCGTCGCCGGCGGCTTGCGGGCCGGGAAGACGCTGCTGTTCGCGCACGGCTTCAACGTGCACTTCAAGGAGATCGTGCCCCCGGCCGGCGTGGACGTGGCGATGATCGCGCCCAAGTCGCCTGGCCATCTGGTGCGCAGCGAGTTCCAGGCCGGCCGCGGTGTGCCGGGGCTCGTCGCGGTACACCAGGACGCGAGCGGCCAGGCTCTGGCGACCGCGCTCGCCTACGCGGCGGGGATCGGTTGTACCCGCGCGGGCGTGCTCGAGACCTCGTTCCGTGAGGAAACCGAGACCGATCTGTTTGGAGAGCAAGCGGTCCTGTGCGGCGGGGTCACGGCGCTCGTCCAAGCCGGGTTCGAAACGCTCACGGCGGCGGGATACGCGCCGGAAATCGCCTACTTTGAGTGCTTGCACGAGTTGAAGTTGATCGTGGACCTGATGTATCGCGGCGGGATGAAGTTCATGCGCTACTCGATCAGCGACACGGCGGAGTACGGCGACTACACGCGGGGCCCGCGGATCGTGACCGACCAGGTCAAAGCCGAGATGCAGAAGATGTTGCAGGAGATCCAGAGCGGTGCGTTCGCGCGCGAATGGATCGCCGAGGCTCGGGGCGGCGCCCGTCGCTTCGCGGAGTACCGTCGAGGCGCCGCCGATCACCCCATCGAGCGGGTCGGCGCCCGGCTGCGCGCCATGATGCCGTGGACCGAGGAAGGCAAGGTCGCGCAGACGGCACCCAAGCCGACCGGCAAGGAAGCCGCCCGAGCAGGCGCGAGCGCCGTGTGAACCCACCTCGCACCCTGTTCGACAAGGTGTGGGACGCGCACGTGGTCTACCGGCTGCCCGAGGGACCGGCACTGCTGTACGTCGACCTGCACCTGGTGCACGAGGTGACGTCGCCGCAGGCGTTCGAGGGACTGCGGCGGGCGGGCCGCCGAGTGCGCCGGCCGGAGCGCACGGTGGCGACGGTCGACCACAACGTGCCAACGGGCGACCGCTCGCTGCCGCTCGACGATCCGATCGCCGCCACGCAGCTCGACGCGCTGACGGTCAACGCCCGCACGTTCGGTGTCGAGCTGTTCGATCTCACATCGCCGCAGCAGGGTATCGTGCACGTCATCGGTCCCGAGCTCGGCCTCACGCAGCCCGGGATGGTCGTGGTATGCGGCGATTCGCACACCTCGACGCACGGTGCATTTGGGGCGTTCGCGCTCGGTATCGGCACGAGCGAGGTCGAGCATGTCTTGGCGACCCAGTGTCTCGTCATGTCCAAACCGCACACCATGGAAGCGCGCTTCACCGGCCGGCGCTCCCCGGGCGTCACCGCCAAGGACCTCATCCTCGCCCTGATCGGCCGGATCGGCACCGCGGGGGCCACGGGACACGTGCTGGAGTACACGGGGGAGGCGATCGGCGCGCTCTCCATGGAAGAGCGGATGACGGTGTGCAACATGTCCATCGAGGCGGGGGCCCGCGCCGGGATGATCGCACCCGACGAGACGACCTTCGCGTACTTGGAGGGGCGTGCCCGCGCGCCGGGTAACCGCGACTGGGGACGCGCCGTTGAGAACTGGAAGCAGCTCCCCAGCGACCCGGGGGCGGGATACGATCGCCGCGTGGACCTGGACGTTACGGCGGTGGGACCGCAGGTCACCTGGGGCACCAGTCCCGGCATGGTCACGGACATCGGGGGGTACGTCCCCAACCCCGCTGACTTCCCCACCGCAGACGAGCGGCAGGCGGTCGAGCGGGCGCTCGCCTACATGGCCCTGACGCCCGGGACGCCGCTCGCGGGCCTCGCGGTCGAGCGCGTGTTTGTGGGTTCGTGCACGAACGGGCGAATCGAGGATCTGCGGGAGGCCGCGCGGGTCGCCCGGGGGAGGCACGTCGCCGACGGCGTGCGGGCGATGGTGGTCCCCGGGTCGCAGCGGGTGAAGGCGCAGGGCGAACGCGAGGGGCTCGACCGGATCTTCCGCGAAGCGGGGTTCGAGTGGCGCAACGCCGGCTGCTCGCTCTGCCTCGGCATGAACGCCGACGTGCTGCGGCGCGGAGAGCGCTGCGCCTCGACGTCAAACCGCAACTTTGAAGGTCGCCAGGGCGCCGGCGGCCGGACGCACCTGATGAGCCCCGCGATGGCCGCGGCGGCCGCCATCGCCGGCCGGCTCGTGGACGTGCGGGAATGGGAAGTGGAGCTCGCATGACGCTCACGCCCTTCGTGCGTCACCTCGGGAAGTGCGCGGCCCTGGCGCGGGCCAACGTCGACACGGACCAGATTATCCCCAAACAGTTCCTGAAGCGGGTGGAGCGCACCGGTTTCGGCCCCGCCCTGTTCCATGACTGGCGCTTCCGGCCCGATGGCAGCGAGAACCCCGAGTTCGAGCTGAACCAGCCCGAAGCCGCAGGCGCCACGATCCTCATCGCCGGGGCAAACTTCGGCTGCGGCTCCTCGCGCGAGCACGCGGTGTGGGCGCTTGCCGAATACGGCTTCCGCGCCATCGTCGCACCGTCGTTCGCGGACATCTTCTCGGCCAACTGCTGTCAGAACGGCGTCGCGCCCGTGCGTTTATCGGGCGACAGCATCGACGAGTTGGTGCGCCGCTGCCGGGCGGGGCACGGCGCCTATCGCCTGACGGTTGATCTCGAGGCGCAACAGGTAGCGGACGAAGCGGGTTTCAGTACGCCATTCATCATGGACCCGTACCGGCGTGAGATGTTGCTCCGTGGCCTGGACCAGATCGGGCGGACGTTGCTCGAGGAGCCGCGGATCGCGGAATTCGAGCGGGGGCGAGCATGACACGCTTCACCATCGCCGTCTTGCCGGGCGACGGCATCGGCCCGGAGGTGACTGCGGAAGCGGAGCGGGTGCTTCAAGCGGTGAGTGAGCGCTTCGATCTGAGCATCACCCTGTCTCACTTCCTCGTTGGCGCGGCGGCGGTGGCGACGGCGGGGGAGCCGCTGCCTGCGGAGACGCGTGCGGCGGTTGTGAGCGCCGATGCCGTGCTGCTCGGGGCAGTGGGCGATCCCTCGCTCGATCAGGCCCCACGGCAGCTTCGACCCGAAGCGGGTCTGCTCGCGCTGCGGGCGCTGCTCGGTGTCTACGCCAACCTGCGTCCCGTCACTGTGCACCCCGAGCTCGTCGAGCGCTCGCCCCTGAAGCCCGACCGCCTGCGCGGGGTGGATCTCCTCATCGTGCGGGAGCTGACCGGTGGCCTCTACTACGGGGAGCCGCGGGGGCGCGACGAGACGAGCGCTGTGAACACGCTCGCTTATTCGGCCGCGGAAATCGAGCGGGTCGCGCGCGTCGCGTTCGAGGCGGCGCGCCAGCGCCGCGGCCTCGTCACGTCGGTGGACAAAGCCAACGTCCTCGAGGTCTCGCAGCTGTGGCGTGACGTGGTGACCCGCGTCGGTCGCGACTACGCCGATGTGCGCCTCGAGCACCTGTACGTCGACTTTGCCGCGATGAAGCTGGTCGCCGAGCCCGCGGCGTTCGACGTGCTCCTCACCGAGAACATGTTCGGAGACATCCTGAGCGATGAGGCGGCCGTGCTGGTGGGATCGCTCGGCCTACTGCCGTCGGCTTCGCTGGGGGCGGGGACCGGCTTGTTCGAACCGATCCACGGGTCGGCGCCGGGGATTGCAGGACGGGGGATCGCCAACCCCCTCGGCGCGATCGCCTCGGCCGCGATGCTCCTGCGCCACGGGCTGCGACTCCCGGAGCCGGCCGCCGCGATCGACCAGGCGATTCACGCGGTGCTGACGGAAGGCTACCGCACGCGCGACATCGCGAGTGCGAGCGACCAGCCGATCGGGACGCGGGAGATGGGGGAGCGGGTGGCGGAGCGCGTAGTCGCGGGGGCGGACGCTAAGCGTCCGTCACCGCCCCCTCGCTCGCGCTCGACACCAGCTTCGCGTACTTGAACAGTACGCCGCTGGTGTACTTCGGCTGGGGAGGCTTCCAACGTGCGCGGCGCCGCGCGATCTCCGTATCGGGCACGTCGAGCTGCAGCAGCCGGCGCTCGGCGTCGATCGTGATCGGATCCCCCTCCTCGACGAGCGCAATGGTGCCGCCCACGGCCGCCTCCGGCGCGACGTGGCCGACGACCAGCCCGTAAGTCCCACCGGAGAACCGCCCGTCGGTGATCAGCCCGACCGCGTCGCCCAGCCCGGCTCCGATGAGCGCCGATGTGGGCGACAGCATCTCCCGCATGCCGGGTCCGCCCTTCGGTCCCTCGTAGCGGATCACGATCACGTCTCCCCGCTTGATGCGCCCCGCCAGGATCGCGTCGAGACAGTCCTCCTCGCAGTCGAACACGCGCGCGGGCCCCGTCATCCGCAGCACCTTGGCCCCGGTGACCTTGGCCACGCCCCCTTCGGCCGCCAGGTTGCCGCGAAGGATGGTGAGGTGACCTTGCGCGTATAGCGGCCGGTCCCAGGGCCGGATGACTTCTTGATCGGCGCGCGGCGTGTCGGGCACGTCGCGCAGCACGTCGGTGAGGGTCTGACCCGTGATCGACAACGCATCGCCGTGCAGGGCGCCGTGCGCGAGCAGGATCTTCATGACCTGTGGGATCCCGCCCGCGCGGTGCAAGTCGACGGTGACGAACCGGCCCGACGGCTTCAGGTCGCACAACACGGGGACGCGGGTGCGGATCGCTTCGAAGTCGTCGAGCGTGAGGGGCACTCCGGCGGCACGCGCGATCGCGAGCAGGTGCAGCACGGCGTTGGTCGAGCCGCCGATCGCCATCGTCACGGCGATTGCGTTCTCGAACGCGTGACGTGTAAGCAGTTGCCGCGGCCGCAGGTCGCGCCGCAGCGCGGCGACGAGTGCCTCGGCCGACCGGGCAGCGCTCTCGGCTTTCTCCGCGTCTTCGGCCGCCATCGTCGACGAGTAGGGCAGGCTCATCCCCATCGCTTCGAACGCCGACGACATCGTGTTCGCCGTGAACATTCCGCCGCAGGAGCCGGCGCCCGGGCAGGCCCGCCGCTCGACCTCGAGCAGCTCGGCAGCATCGATCCGGCCGGCGCTGAATTCGCCCACCGCCTCGAACACACTGACGACGGTCAGGTCGCGGCCGGCATGCCGCCCGGGCTTGATCGTGCCCCCGTAGACGAATACCGCCGGGATGTTCATCCGCGCGATGGCGATCATGGCCCCCGGCATGTTCTTATCGCATCCGCCCACGACGAGCAGGCCGTCCATGGACTGCGCGTTGCAGGCGGTCTCGATCGAATCGGCGATCACCTCGCGTGAGACCAGCGAGTACTTCATGCCCTCGGTCCCCATCGAGATCCCGTCGCTGACCGTGATCGTGCCGAACATCTGCGGCATGACGCCGGCGGTGCGGAGGCTGGCTTCAGCGCGGCGCGCCAGGGTGTCGAGGCCCATGTTGCACGGCGTGATGGTGCTGTACGCGTTGGCGACGCCCACGATGGGCTTCTCGAAGTCGCGGTCGCCGAACCCGACCGCGCGCAGCATGGCGCGGTTGGGAGCGCGTTGTACGCCGTCGGTGATCGTGCGACTGCGCCGGTCCGAAGCCATGGTCAGGAAGGTAGCGTGCGCGCGGGATAAACGCCCAGGACGCGCAGGTTGCGCGCCAGTCCCGCCAACTCGGCAAGCGCCTCGGCCACATCGCCCCGCGGATCGCCCAGCACGTCGAGATAGAACACGTACTCCCAAGGCTGCCCCGGCAACGGGCGTGACTCGATTTTCGTCAGGTCGAGACCGCGGGTGGCGAAGACGCCCATCGCCCGGTGCAGCGAGCCGGGGACGTTGGGCAGCAGGAAGGCGAGCGACGTCTTGGAGGTGCCGGCGAGCGGACCGGGCTCCCGCGCTACGACGAGAAACCGCGTGTAGTTCTCCGGGTGGTCCTCCAGCCCCTCGAGCAATACCTCGCCGCCGTAGAGGGTGGCCGCCAGCGCCGATCCGATCGCGGCATCGGCCTCCAGCCGTCCGGCGAGCAGATCGCGCACGCTCCCGGCCGTGTCGTACGCCGGAACGGGAGCGACCCCCGGGTGGTCCACGAAAAAGCGCCGGCACTGTGCCAGGGCCACCGGGTGCGACGCAATTCGGCGCACGTCGCCAAGGGCGGTCCCGGGCCGGACCACGAGGCAGTGGCGCACGCGGACCTGGGTTTCGCCCACGACGTGCAGCGCATGCGCGCCCAGGGCGTCGTAGGCCTCGTACACCGAGCCGGCGAGCGAATTCTCGATCGGCACGACGCCGCGCGTGGCCTGACCTGCTTCGACGGCGCGGAACAGCTCCTCGAAGGTCGGGCAGGGGACGAGCTGCACGTCGGGGCCGAGCGCCTCCCGTGCGGCCGCGTGGCTGAACGATCCCGCTTCTCCCTGAATGGCGACGGCGACTGCTAATGGCGTCATTGTCCGACCCCGGAAAAAAAGCGGCCCGCTTTCGGCGGGCCGCTCGTGACTCTGGATGATTGGGGCGCTTCAGCTATTCGCGCGTACCTCTCCAGTCACGGCCCGCAATGGGACGCAGCAGAAAGAAGAAGGCAAAGCGATTGGCGCGCGGCATTGTGTCGTGATTGTAGAGCGGCCTGTGCGAGGCGTCAAGACGCCGCCGCGAACGGCACCAGGCGTCGCTTGCGCTCATCCCACAACGTGAGGCTGATACACCGGAAGCTGTCCATCAAGGTGAGCGTCGGCACCTCGCGCAGCTCGGGATGCTCGTCGAGCACGCGCTGCAGCCGGTAGTTGGGGATGCGGGGCAGCAGGTGATGCACGTGGTGGATACCGATGTTGCCGGTCGCCCACTGTAGGACCTTGGGCAGACGGTAGTACGAGCTGCCCTGCAAGGCCGCGGCGTCATACTGCCAGCGCTCGTCGTGCTCCCAGTACGTCGGCTCAAACTGATGCTGCACGTAGAAGAGCCAGACGCCGATCGACGTCGACAGCAACGTCACCGGCAGCTGCACCAGGATGAACGCCTTGAACCCCAGGAGCAGGCCCATGCCCACGATCGCGGCGGCGAGGCCGGCGTCGGTCCACAGGATGCTGCGCCGCTCGCGCGTCCACTCACGCGGCACGATTGTCGGCATACGGTGCCGCACAAAGAAGTGCAGCACGGCGCCCACGCCGAACAGCACGACGGGGTGCCGGTAGACGCGGTACTTGAACCGCTCCCAGCGCGACCGCGCGAGGTACTCGTCCACCGTCAGCGTGTCGATGTCGCCGAAGCCGCGGTGCTCGAGGTTACCCGAGGTGGCGTGGTGGAGCGCGTGGGTTTTCTTCCAGTAGTGATACGGCGTCAGCGTGAGGACGCCGAGGATCGAGCCGACCACGTCCGCGACGCGGTTCGAGCGGAAGAAGGCGCCATGACCGCAGTCGTGCTGAATAATGAACAGCCGGATGAGGAAGAACGCCGTGGGCACGGCGAGCAGCAGGGTGAGCCAGTACCCGACCGAGAGGCTCAGGTACATCAGCGCCCAAGCGCCGGCGAATAACGCGGCGGCGCTCGTGAGCTGCCAGACACTGTGTTTCGAGTCGGGTCCCTTGTAGGGTGCGAGGCGCGCCGCCCAAACCGCCGCGGCCGCCTGCTCCATCGCGTGCGTACTCACTGAGCCTTTTCGACCTCCGGATCGGTCGGCCGCTTGCGGACGAACCCGCGATACCCGCACTCGCACATTTCCGTCGTGCGGCCCTGCCGGTCGGTCCCGAACTGCAGTAACCGCCCACACGCCGGACAGCTCGGTCGGCCCCCGTCGGACTGGAGACCGGTTCTCGCGAGCGCGGCCCGGGAGCGGTTCACTTGTGGCGGTACGTGATGCGTCCGCGGGTCAAGTCGTACGGCGAAACCGCCAGGGTGACACGGTCGCCTGCGAGCACGCGGATGCGAAACCGCCGCATCTTGCCGGCGATGGTCGCGAGCACGTGGTGGCCGTTCACCAGCAGCACGCGAAACGTGGTGTTGGGCAGGACCTCCGAGACCGTTCCTTCGATCTCGATCGCTTCTTCCTTGGCCATGACCCCCCACTCCTCGCCTGCATGAAAGAAGGCGGGACCGGCGCAATGCCAAGCCCCGCCTTGACGTTTGCTCCTAGACTCTGTCAGAACGCTAATAGGGAGGACAGATGAAGTCAAACGTTCAGCGCGTTGCGCGCACGCCCACCTCGTACACGTGCCGCAGCAAGTCGGCCGGATCCTCATACACGCGATACGCCCCCGCGCGCTCCAGCTCGTCCTGACCGTACCCTCCCGAGAGGACGCCGACGCCCAGCGCGCGCGCGCGGCGGGCGGCGAGCAGGTCCCACACACTGTCGCCCACGACGATGCACGAGTCGATCGCAACGTCGAGCCGCGCGGCCGCCGCGAGAAACAAATCGGGATCGGGCTTGGCGTGCTCCACCTGATCGCGCGTGATGACCGGCACGCCCGCAGGGACGCCGAGCATCTCGAGCATCGGCCGCGCGCTGTCGATCCAGCCGCTCGTCGCGATCGCCCACGGGACGTTTGCCTTGGTGAGATACGTGAGCAGGTCGCGCGCACCGGGGAGCGGTCGCACCGCGCCAACGAGACGCGCGAACGCCGCGGCGTGGGTGCGCCGCACCTCGGCGGCTTCCTCGGCACCGAAGCGGCGCCCCGTCTCGCGCAGCAGCGCGTCGAGAAACAACCCGCCGCTCATGCCGATGCGGCGATGGATGCGCCACACCGACAGCTCGAGCCCCACTTTCTCCAGCGCCTCGCGCCACGCGAGTACGTGCTGATAGACGCTGTCCATCAACGTGCCGTCGAGATCGAACAGAAACGCGGGCTTCATCGCGGCCCGGTGCGCCGGCGGATGACGTTCCAGCGAGCAAGGAGCCCGTTGACCTTCCCCTCGAGCGTCGTGACGGCCCGTGCCGCCTGTGTCGTCGGCGCGGCGTCAACGCCGTCGATCAAGTCGAGCAACCCGGCCAGCTGGCCGCTCATGCCTCGCGCCGCGCGCTCGAGCGAGTCGGTGACTGAGCCTTGGTGCAGGGCGCGCATCGCCTGGAGTGCGTCATCGGTCCGCTGCATCGCCGCGGCGAGCCGGCGGGCGGCGGCAAACTGCTGCGCCAATGCCGCCGGCGTCGCGCGCACGCGCGGATCCATCCTCACCGTCAGCGGCTGCGTCAGCACGCGACCATCGACAGTGAGCCGCACCTCGTAGCGGCCCGGCAGCGCGACGGGGCCGCGGGGCTCGCGCCACGTGTCGCGATAGATCCCGGAGATCGGATAGCTGTGTGACAGCGCCGCCGGCGGTGGATAGTGGAGGTCCCACACGAAGCGGTGCATCCCGGCCGCGGTGGAAGGAACCTGCGGCGGGCGGATCCAGTAGTCGGGGATGTTCAATCCGGAATCCACGGGCACGGGGTCCGCGCTCGAGACGCGGCGCACCAGTCTCCCGCGCGCATCCCGAACCTCGAGGATCACCGCAGCGTTCGCCGCAGCGGCAAGATGATAATCGATCACGGCCCCGTCCGGCGGATTCTGACCCGCTGGTTCGTCGGGCGGCAGCGGCGTGTCGGTGTTCAGGTTCCACCGCACGCGGTAGGCGGGCGCGGGCTGAAAGAGAAAGGCCGAGGTCGCGCGCGACGCGGCCGCGAGCTGCCGCAACGGTGTGAGGTTGTCGAGAATCCAGATCGAACGGCCGTGCGTCCCCACGACGAGGTCGTTCTCGTGCACCTGCAGGTCGCGCATCGAGCTCGGCGGCAGATTCTGGCGCAGCGATTGCCAATGATCGCCGTCGTCGAACGAGACGTACACGCTGCGCTCGGTTCCGGCGAAGAGCAGGCCGCGGCGCACCGGATCCTCGCGCACCACGTTCACGAGTTCATTCGACGGTATTCCTTCTACGACTTCCTTCCACGTCTTTCCACCGTCTTTGGTTCGATAGATGTGGGGTGCGAGGTCGTCGAGCCGGAATCGGTTGATCGCCGCGTAGGCGGCCAGCGTGTCGAAGTGCGAGGCCTCCAGGATGGAGACCTTGCTCCACGGCGTGAGTGCCGCTGGCGTGACGTTCCTCCACGTGCGGCCGCCGGTGTGCGTGACCCAGATGAGGCCGTCGTCAGTCCCGACCCAAAGTAGGTTTAGCCGTCTGAAGGACGGCGCGATGGTGTAGATCACGCCGCGGTGCTTTCCCTGCTCGGGGTCGAGCGACGTGAACGCGCCGAGGCTCGCCGGCACATCGTAGGCCGCGCGCGTCAGGTCGGGGCTGATCGTCGTCCAGCTCTCGCCGCCGTTCAACGTCTTGAAGAGCACGTTGCCTGCGTAGTACAGGATATGCGGATCGACGGGCGAGAAGATCACGGGCGCGGTCCGTACGAAGCGCACCGGGTCCCCAGGTCCACGGACCGGCACCGGCGAGACGTTCTTCACCTCGCCGGTATTCCAATCGAATCGGGTGAGCTTGCCACCGTAGACGAGGTTCGGGTGCAGCGGATCGGGTGCGGCGTAACCGTACTCCTCGAGCCCGACCGGCCGCCAGTCGCGGAACGTGATCTGACCGTCTGGCCCTCGGCTCGGCACGCCTGCCGAGCCCGACTCCTGTTGACCGCCGTACACCCAATAGGGGAAGCGATTGTCGGTCGTGACGTGAAACATCTGTGCCGTGGGCTGGTTGTACCACGAGCTCCACGTCTCGCCGCCGTTGACGGTGATCACCGCGCCCTGATCCGCGGCGTTGAGAATGATCTGGGGGTTGTCGGGATTGATCCACAGGCGGTGGTAGTCGTCGCCGCCCGGCGCGCCGCGCCAACCGGTGAACGTCGTGCCGCCGTCGGTCGACTTCCAGGTCACGATGTTCGCCACGTAGACGTTGTCCGCGTTCTTGGGATCGACCTTCACCTCGTTGAAGTCGCCGTCGCGGCCCCACAGGCGCGCGTCGGTGTTCACGAGGCGCCAGCTCTCCCCGCTGTCATCGGAGCGGTACAAGCCGCCCTTCCCCTGGCCGGCCCCCACGATCGCGTACATCCGCCCGGGCTCGGAGAGGCTCGTGGCCAACCCGATCCTCCCGAGTCCCTCCTCGGCGCTCGGCAGCCCCGCGGTGATCTGTCGCCAGGTGGTGCCGCCGTCCGTGGACTTGTAGAGTCCGTTGTTCTTCGAGAGCACCCACCCCGCTTCCCAGGGCGCCTGCCGAGCCGACCAGAGGACCGCGAATACCGTCTGCGGATTGGCGGGCGAAAAGGCGAGGTCCATCCCGCCCGTGTTCTCGTCGCGGTAGAGGACCCTTTGCCAGGTCTCGGCGCCGTCGGTCGAGCGGAAGATGCCGCGCTCCTCGTTCGCGCCGTACGGATGGCCCAGCACGGCGGCGAAAACGCGATTGGGGTCGCGCGGGTCCACGACGATCGCCGGGATCTGCTGGCCGTCGCGCAGGCCCAGGTGCCGCCACGTCGCGCCGCCGTCCGTGGACTTGTAGATCCCGTCGCCCACCGAGAGGTCGGGACGCTGCAGTCCCTCGCCGCTGCCGACGTACAGCGTGCGCGGGTCGGAGGGCGCGACGGCGATCGCGCCGATCGATCCGGTCGACTGCGCATCGAAGATCGGGGTCCACACGCGTCCGTAGTCGGTCGTCTTCCACACGCCGCCGTTGTTCACGCCGATGTAGAAGACGTTCGGCTGGCCCGGTATGCCGACGGCGGCGACGGTGCGGCCACCGCGGAACGGACCGATGAGCCGCCAGCGCAAGCCGGCGAAGAGGGTGGGATCGTAGCCCTGTGGCGCGGCGGGGGTTGGGAGCAGGACGGCGAGCGCGGCAATGCAGATGAGTCGGTTCATGAACCCCAAGGTATCCCGCAATGGCTCTTGACGCATCCTTGACGGGCGCGCCGTTTCAATAAGGCGTCCCTCCTCCGGAGGCTGCATGCATCGTCGCGTCGCCGTCCTGCTCGCCCTCCTTCTCACGTCGTGCGTTTGGACGTTCGAGAGTCTGCAAGTCGCGCCGCTCGAGCGCCACGCCGGCGACTCGGTCGCCGTGATCTCGCCGGTCAAAGCCCACCTGTCCGACGGATCCACCGTGGTCTTCCCGGACGGTGTGGCCGTCGTCCGCGACACGCTCCGCGGTGACGGCATGCGGTACAGTCTGGCGCTGAAGGATTCTGCCGCCGTCACGAGCCTGGCGCTCGACAGCGTCGTGGGGATGGAAGTATTTCGGACGCGGGTGGACGTCGGCACCAGCGTCGCTGTGTCGGTCCTGGCAACGGGCGCGGCGGCCGTCGGCGTCGCCGCGCTGGCCGTCGCGATCTTCGGATCGTGTCCGACGTACTACGTGGACAGCGCCGGCACCTATGTGCTCGAGGGGGAGGGGTTCTCCTACAGCATCGCGCCGCTCTTCGAGGCTCGCGACGTAGACCGACTGCGAACCCACATGGCGCCGGATGGAACGGTGCGCCTCGAGGTGCGGAATGAAGCCCTCGAGACGCACTACATAAACCAGCTCGAGCTGCTCGAGGTCGAACACGCCGCCGGTGAAACGGTGGTGGGGGACGAGGCGAACCGGCTTCTCATCGTGGACGGCCTTACGGCGCCGACCAGCGCCGTGGACCGAACCGGTCGGGACGTGCGTCGAGACGTCGTGGCGGCGGACGGCG
>Ga0307299_10000455_pt1 | contig 13565 bp, 14 predicted proteins | sample ER_DNA_159_FD_194466 | JGI IMG/M metagenome (GOLD analysis project Ga0307299, IMG submission 194466) | Bulk soil microbial communities from the East River watershed near Crested Butte, Colorado, United States - ER_DNA_159 | ecosystem: Environmental > Terrestrial > Soil > Floodplain | place... | reverse complement strand
CTGAACAACCGCGTCTAGTACGAACGCGGCATGCCGAGCACGTGCTGACCCACGTAGGCGAGGACGAGGTTGTTCGAGATCGGCGCGATCGAGTAGAGACGAGTCTCGCGGAACTTCCGCTCGACGTCGTACTCGGCCGCGAACCCGTAGCCCCCGTGCGTGTCGAGGCAGGCGTTGGCGGCCTGCCACGACGCTTCGGAGGCGAGGAGCTTGGCGATGTTGGCTTCCGGGCCGCAGGGCTCACCGGCCTCGAACAGCCAGGCGGCCTTGTAGCGGACGAGATCGGCCGCCTCGATCGCGGCGTGCGCACGGGCGATGGGGAACTGCACGCCCTGGTTCGCTCCAATCGGGCGCCCGAACACGACGCGCTCGGATGCGTAGCGAGCAGCCTTGTCGACGAACCACCGACCGTCTCCGATGCACTCGGCCGCGATCAGGATCCGCTCGGCGTTCATCGCGTCCAGGATGTAGCGGAACCCCTGCCCTTCCTCGCCGACCAGCGCCTCGACGGGAACCTCGACCCCGTCGAGGAAGACCTCCGTCGTCGCGTGGTTCATCATCGTCTTGATCGGACGGATGTCGATCTTCGTGCCCGCCGCGCGCATGTCGACCACGAAGACGGAGAGCCCTTCGGTCCGCTTCTCCACCTCCTCGAGCGGTGTCGTCCGCGCCAGCAGAAGCATCAGGTCGGAGTGGAGTGCGCGCGAGGTCCAGATCTTCTGACCCCGAATCACGTACCCCCCGTCAACGCGTTCGGCACGGGTCTGGATCCGGGTCGTGTCCGACCCGACCGTGGGCTCGGTGATAGCGAACGCCTGCAGCCGGACCTCGCCCGAGGCGATTCCGGGCAGGAAGCGCGTCTTCTGCTCCTCACTTCCGTGGCGGAGCAGCGTGCCCATGACGTACATCTGCGCATGACAGGCCCCCGCCGTGCAGCCGGAGGCGTTGATCTCTTCGAGGATGACGCTCGCCGCCATGAGCCCGAGGCCGGCGCCGCCGTATTCTTCGGGAATGAGCGCCGCGAGCCAGCCGTGCTCGGTCAAAGCGCTGACGAACTCCTCCGGATAGCGGTCCGGCTCGAGCTCCCGCCAGTACTCGCCCGGGAAGCGCGCGCAGAGCTCTCGGACGGACGCTCGGATCTCGTCGAGCTCGGACGGCGCAGCAAAATCCATCGGCGCCCGACAATACTCACACCCGTGACGTTTTCAAACCGCCTGCGCCGCACGTGCCTCGCCGTCCCGGCCACGAGCGAGCGCGCCCTCGCCAAGGCGCCGACGCTCACAGCCGACGAGGTGTTCGTCGACCTCGAGGACGCCGTCGTGGCCGACGCGAAGGGCGACGAGGCTCGCGAGCGCGCCGCGCGCGCTCTCTCGGAGGGCGACTGGCGAGCACCGACGGTCTCCGTCCGCATCAACGGGCTGAGCACCGAGTGGTGGCGCCGCGATCTCGAGCTCGTCGTGCGCGGCGCAGCCGCCCGCCTCGATTCCATCGTCCTTCCGAAGGTCGAGAGTGCCGCGGACGTCGAGACGGTCGCGGAAGTCCTTGCCGGGTTGGAAGCCGAACTCGAACTGGAACGGCCGATCGCGTTGCAGGCCCAGATCGAATCGGCCAGAGGCCTGGTCGAGGTCGAGGCAATCGCGCGGTCATCCCACCGGCTCGAGACGTTGGTCTTCGGGCCGGGTGACTACGCCGCCTCGCTCGGGGTAGGGCAGCGCTTCATCGGGGAGCTCGACCCCGAATACCCGGGCGATCAGTGGCACTACGCGCGCTCGCGGATCGCCGCCGCCGCCCACGCCTTCGGCCTGCAGCCGATCGACGGGCCGTACGCAGCGCTTGCAGACGAGGAAAGCCTGCGCGAGTCGGCTCGACTCGCCCGCCTGCTCGGGTTTCAAGGGAAGTGGGTCATCCACCCCGGCCAGATCGAGGTCGTGAACGCGGTGTTTTCGCCCACCGATGAGGAGCTCGCCCACGCCCGTCGAATCCTCGACACGCTCGCCGCTGCGGACGACAGCGGACAGGGCGTCGCCGTGGTCGGAGGCGCAATGGTCGACGAAGCCTCGCGCAAGCTCGCGGAAGGGGTCGTGCGCCGGGCCCAAGCCGCCGGAAGGGATGTGGCGTGAGGCCGCTCGAGGATGTCCGGGTGCTCTCCCTCGAACAGTTCGGAGCCGGGCCCTGGGCGACCATGCAGCTCGCCGATCTCGGCGCCGAGGTCATCAAGATCGAGGATCCAACCGTTCGCGGGGACGTTGGCCGTGTCGTCCCGCCGTTCCAGGCGGGCGGAAGCTCGCTCTTCTTCGAGAGCTTCAACCGCAACAAGCGCAGCCTCGCACTCGACCTGCGAAAGCCGGAGGCCAGGTCCGTCCTCGAAGACCTCGTGCGCGGCTCCGACGCTCTCTTCTCGAACCTGCGAGGCGACAAGCCGGCGAAGCTCCGTCTGCGCTACGACGACCTGAAGCATGCGAACCCTCGTCTGGTGTGCGTGTCAGTCTCGGGCTTCGGGACGACGGGGCCGCGGGCGAGCGAGGGTGCGTACGATGCGACGATTCAGGGGCTCGCAGGCTGGATGAGCGTCACAGGCGGGCCGGAGGATCCGCCAACGAAGAGCGGCCTCTCCTTGGTCGACTTCTCGGCCGGCTATCTCGGCGCTCTCGCCGTTCTCGCCGGCGTCTGGCGGGCACGCCGCGAGGGGATAGGCGGGGACGCGGACCTCTCGCTCTTCGAGACCGCTCTCAGCTTGCTGACGTACATGGCGACCTGGTCGGCGTCGCGGGGATGGGAGGCCCGGCGGATGCCGAGCTCGGCACACCAGACGCTCGTACCCTTTCAGGCCTTCGAGGCAGCCGACGGATGGCTCGTCGTGGCCTGCCCGAAGGAGACGCTCTGGCGCGGCCTGTGCGACGCGCTCGGCGAATCGGCGCTCGCAGACGACGAGCGGTTCGCCGACCTCGCCGCCCGCGATCGCAATCGGGACACCCTCCTCCCTCTTCTCCAGGAGGCGTTCGCACGGCGAACCGTTGCCGAGTGGATCGAGCTCATGAGCGTGCGCAAGGTCCCGTGCGCGCCGGTCAACGACATCGCCGGAGCGCTCGCCGATCCCCAGGCTGCCGCCCGCGACGCCGTGGTGAAGTACGAGCATCCCACCCTTGGGACGGTTCGCACCGTCGACAGTGCCCTTCGGCTCGACGGGCCCCGCCAGTCACTGGAAAGGGCGCCGTTCCTCGGCGAGCATTCGGAGCAGATCCTCGGCGATGTGTGCGGCTACTCGAGGGAGCGCATCGAGGAGCTGGCGGCACTCGGCGTCCTCGGGCATGGCGAGTCGACCGTGAACGAGCCATGAGCAAGGAATACCGCGGCCGCTTCTTCGAGGACTTCCAGGCGGGTGACGTCTACCGCAGCTCGCTCGGCCGCACGGTCACGGAAGCGGACAACGTCTGGTTCACCAATCTGACGATGAACACGAACCAGATGCACTTCAACCGCGAGTGGGCGGAGCGCTCGGAGTTCGGCCAGCCGCTGGTCGTCTCGACGTTCACGCTCGCGCTCGTGCTCGGGCTCACGGTTCGAGACACCTCGGAGAATGCGGCCGCGAACCTCGGCTGGAGCGACATCAAGCTGCCCAAGCCCGTCTTCGTCGGCGACACGCTTTGGGCAGAGAGCGAGGTCCTCGAGGCACGCGAGTCGAAAAGCCGGCCCTCGTGCGGAATCGTCTCGATCCGAACTCGGGGGATCAACCAGAGGCGCGAAGTCGTGATCGAGTTCGTGCGAACGTTCATGGTCTATCGTCGCGATTCACCCGAGGTCGCGAACGCATTCCCGGCCACCGACGAGGACTGGACGGTCTGACGGCCTAGTCGGACTCCAGGAGGGCATCCTCGGCGCGCTGTCGTCCGGCCAGCGCGCCGCCGTCCACGAGCAACGGATGGCCGGTGACGAAACTGGCGGCATCCGAGCAGAGCCATGCGACGGCGGCCGCAACCTCCTCGGGCTTGCCGAGACGCCCGAGCGGCATGAGCCCAGCCAGCGCGTCGTACACCGCCGGGATCGAGGCCGGCTGCGGGCCGCTGTCCATCACCATCGGCGTCTCGATCCATCCGGGGCAGACGGCGTTCACCCGGATCCCATGGCTCGCATACTCGAGGGCCGCCGTCCGCGTAAGACCCACGACGCCGTGTTTCGCCGCGTTGTACGCCCCGAGGTTGGGATAGCCCGTGACGCCCACCAGCGAGGCAGCGTTCACGATCGCACCACCGTCCTGGGCCAGCATCTGGCGAAGCTCGCTCTTCAGGCAGAGGAAGACCCCGGTGAGATTGACGGCGAGCACCCGGTCCCACGTTTCCTCGTCGTACTCGGCCAGGCGAGCGCTCTCGCCGCCGATGCCGGCGTTGTTGAAAGCGCAATCCAGCCTGCCGAACCGCTCGACGCACCCGTCGACGAGCGCCTCGACTTGGGCGGAATCGGACACGTCGCACGTGATGAAGAACGCGTCGGCGCCTCGCTCGCCCGCCAGTCGGACGGTTTCACCGCCGCCTGTCTCGTCGACATCGGCGAGGAGCAGCTTTGCTCCCTCGTCCGCGAACACGAGCGCCGTCGCCCGTCCGATCCCGGAGGCAGCCCCGGTGACGAGCGAGACCTTGCCTTCGAGAATGCCGCGCGTCACGACTGCTCTGCAGCGTCGATCACGAGCACGATGCCCGACACGTACGACGCGAGGGGAGACGCGAGGTAGACGAACGCGTTCGCAACCTCCTCCGGGGTCGCCGTCCGCCCGATCGGAACCGTGCGGCGGATGCGCTCGTCGGCCTCCGCCTCGTCGACATGCCAGAGGTGTGAGCGAGCCCGCACGAGTTCGCCGTACATGGCCGTGTCCGTGACGCCCGGCGCGACCGCACACACCCGGATGCCCTCGCCCGCCAATTCGTCGGCGAGCGACTTGACGATGCCGACGACGGCGAACTTCGACGCGCAGTAGGCGCTCATCTCGCTGTAGCCGTGGACGCCGGCCTGCGACGTCGTGCAGAGGAGCGTGCCTCCTCCAGCCGTTCGGAGGTGCGCGGCAGCGTGCTTGAGCGTGAGGAAGACTCCATGGACATTGACGCGCAGCGTCTCCTCGAACGCGGCGAGCGAAAGGTCGGCCAGCGGGCTGACGGTGAGAACACCGGCATTCGCGACGACGAGGTCGAGGCCGCCGAACGCGCGCGCGGCCTCCCCCAGACCTTGCTCGACTTGTGCCTCATCGGTGACGTCGAGCGTGCCGGCCTGGACGCGATATCCCGCGGTGCGAAGCAGGGCGGCAGCGCTTTCGGCGGCTTCGCCGTCCCGGTCGGTGACCGCAACCGCGGCTCCCTCCTCGCAGAATCGGCGCGCCGTCGCCTCGCCGATACCGCCGCCGGCGCCGGTGACGAGCGCCCGCCACCCCTCCAGTAATACCGTCATGCGCCCGGCTCGATCAGCCCCAGCGTCGCACCCACCTCGGCATCCTCGTCCACGCCGACGAGGACGCGGCTGAGCACGCCGGATGCCGGTGCTTCGACCTCCAGGTCGACCTTGTCGGTCTCGACCTGAACGACGGGCTCGCCGGCCTCGACGCGGTCGCCCGGCGACTTGTGCCAGGCAACCACCGTCGCCTCGACCATCTTCATCCCTGCCTTTGGAAGCACGATCGGGATCGGTTCAGGCACGAGCGATCTCTCGGGTGGCGGCAGCGATCTCCTCCTCGCTCGGGATGACCGCCGCCTCGAGCCCAGGGGCGAAGGGGATCGGGACGTCGGGGACCGCGAGACGGCGGACCGGCGCCCGCAACATCTGGAATGCGCGCTCGCCGATCCCTGCCGCGATCTCCGAGGCCACCGAACAGGTCAGCCGTCCCTCGTCGACCACGACGGCGCGGCCGGTCTTCTCCACGGAGGCGAGGATCGTCTCCCATGGCATCGGGTTGAGGCTACAAACATCGACCACCTCGATCGACAGTCCTTCCCCAACGAGCGCCTGGGCGACGGCCCGCGCGCGATGCGCCATGAGGCCGCTCGCGATCAGGGACACGCCGGTCCCGATGGGAGTGACCACCGCGTCACCCAGACAAACGGCCTCGGGCTCGACCGTTCCACGGATGGAGCCGAGCGCAGGATGGTGGAGAACGACCACTGGATCGTCGCTGCGGATGGCCGCCCGCATGAGCCAGAAGGCCTGATGCGGGGTCGACGGGAAGACAACCCGCAGCCCGCCGGCTTGTAGGAAGAGGGCGCTCGGGAGCTCCGAGTGCTGGGCGGCGTTGGCGCCTGCGGCGCCGGCAGAGCCCACGACGACGAGCGGCAGCGTCACCTGGCCGCCGGTCATGTAGCGCAGCCGGCCCGCCTGGTTCACGAGCTGATCGAAGGCGACGTAGGTGAAGCTCGAGAACATGATGTCGACCACTGGGCGAAGCCCCCCCACCGCGGCGCCGATCGCGGCGCCCACGAACGCGGCCTCCGAGATGGGGCAGTCGATGACCCGCTCTGGCCCGAATTCGTCCGCAAGGCCCCGCGTCGGCCCCATGACGCCGATCCGGACGTCTTCGCCCCAAACGAAGACGCGCGGGTCCTCGCGCATGCACACGGCGATTCCGTCAGCGAGCGCCGGAGCCAGACGGCTCGCAGTGGAAGCCGCGGCGATCGAGCTCATACGAACACGTCCTCGAACGCTCGGTGAATGGGCGGCTCGGGCTCCGCCTGGGCCGCTGTCAACGCGTGCTCGACGAGTGCCTTCTCTTCTCCTTCCAGCAACTCCCGCAATGTCTTCGCCTCGAAGCCCGCATCAGAGAGAGTCCGTTCGAGCCGGTCGATCGGATCCTGGGACTCGACCGGCTCGCGGTACGGCCTGGCGTAGCTCTCCTCGCCCTCGTGATGACCGCGCCAGCGGTGCGTCCGGCTCTCGAGGAAAGAGGGCCCCCCGCCCGAGCGCGCCTGCTCGATTGCCTGCCGGGCCGCCTCGTGAACCTCGGCGACGTCGTCCCCGTCGACTGCGCAGCCAGGAAGGCCGAACGAGGCAGCGCGGGCGGCGATGCTCTCGCCGGACGTGACTGCGTCGGTGGGCGTGAACTCGGTGTAGCCGTTGTTCTCGCAGACGAAGAGGACCGGCGCCTGCCAGAGCGCAGCCAGGTTCAGGGACTCGTAGAGGACGCCCTGATTCGCTGCGCCGTCGCCGAAGAACGCCACCGCGACCGCGTCACGACCAAGCTGTTTTGCGGCGAATGCGAGCCCGACGGCGTGCGGGATGCCTCCGCCTACGATCCCGTTGGCGCCGACGGCCCCCTCGGCCGGCGCGCTCACGTGCATGGAACCGCCCTTGCCGCCGCAATAGCCACCCGCGCGCCCGAGGATCTCGGCAAACATGCGTTGCGGGTCGAGGCCCCGCGCGAGCATGTGGTGGTGGCCGCGGTGGGTCGAGGTGATCTGGTCGCCTCTTCGCAGCGCCGAGCAAACGCCCACCGCGGTCGCCTCCTGCCCGACCGACAGATGGACGACCCCGACGAGCAGGCCGCGGCGATACAAGTCGGCCAGCGACTCTTCGAACAGGCGAATCCGGATCATCATCCGGAGCCACTCCGAGCCCTTGCTCTTTGTCGCGCTGCCCGGCGTCAAGCTCGCGCAGAGACTGTGTGGTCGTCGAGCGCTGTAAAGGCATTCTCGAGCGCGTCCAGCGCGAAGTCGAGCTCGTCACGGGTGATCTTGAGCGGCGGCGCGATCGTGACCGTGTTGGGGACGAAATTGAAGAGCAGGACGCCGTGCTTCTCGCATTCGTCCGCGATCAAGCGGCCCGGCATGAAAGCCGGGGCGCCGTCCACCGAGGGCGTCAGCCAGCGATCCGCGGGTACCCACTTCTCCCCTGTGGCCGAGTCCTTGCAGAGCTCGATCGACCACGCAAGGCCTCGACCGGAGATCCTGAGAGCCGACGGATGGCGCTCGACCAGCGCCTGGAGACCACGCCCGAACTCCTCGCCGACCTCGGCGACATGCTCGACGACATGCTCGTCGAGCATGATCTGGATGTTGGCGGCGACGCCCGCGACGGCGAGGGGATGCGCACCGAACGTCGTCACCGCCGCCCACCGCCCCCTCCGCAGGTAGTCGGCCACCGCGTTCGACATCACGACGACTCCTGCTGGCACCGACGAGCTCGACAGACCCTTCGCGGCACACATGATGTCGGGCGTCACGCCGTAGTGCTGGAAGGCCCACCACCGCCCCGTGCGCCCGGTGCCCGCGATCACCTCGTCGTCGATCCAGAGGATGCCGAGGCGGTCGCACATCTCCCGCACCATCGCGGGATACGAGTCCGGGACGAGGTACCCGCCCGCCCCGTTGTACAGCTCCGTGATGAAGCCGGCCACGTTCTCGACACCGACCGCCCGGATCACGCGCTCTGTCCGCTCGACGACTCGCCGGACGTTCGCCTCGGTCTCGCAGTCGATCGGCGCCGGCGCCGCGTGGAACTCTGCGTGTGGGGTCGGGACGGTCCGGAACTCGTCCGCCTCCAGATCGTGGAACACGTTGCGGAGGTACGGCAAGGTGGTGGCGGCAGCAGCGCCCGTCGTCCAACCGTGGTAGGCCGCCTCCATCGTCACGACCACGGGTCTGTTCTTCACGAGCCGCGCGATGAGGAGCGCCAGCTCCACCGACTCCGAGCCGGTGCTGACAAATTTCGCTGCGCCCGCCCAGTCCGAGCTCTCCATCGTGTCCTCGCAGAGCAGCTTGGCGGCCAGTCCCTTGCCCTCGTGCGTCAGGATCTCGCAGACGTAGTCCAGCCCATCAATTGCCTCGTGCAGCGCCTGGCGCAGACGCGGATGCCCGTGGCCCATGCCCACGCACATGTACTGGCCGTGGAGGTCGAGAAGCCTCGTGCCGTCGGCGAACTCGAGCCAGGAGCCCTCGGCGGCCATGACGAACCGGGGCCGATGCTCCGCCGCGGACTCCTCGAAGGCGATCGTGTATCGCTGCTCGCGGGCGGCGGCTTCGGACTCGACGGTTCGAGAAGGGGGCGACGTCATTGGCAGCAACTGGGCCGCTTGGCGATCCTAGAGTGAGCGGCCGCGAACATCCAGGCCCACCGCGCCCAGAGCCGATCTTTCGGGCCGACCTCCACGCTCACCACCCCGCTCCCTCGTCGATCGCGATCGGATGGCCTGCCGGAACGAGGACGTCCGTCTGCATACCGCCGAAGCGGCCCCGGTAGAAGATCAGCGGCTCGCCTCCCGGGTGCTCGATCGAGACGACGTTTCCGAGGACGACGTCATGATCGCCGGCCGGGACGATCTGCGCGACCTCGCAGCGAAGAACAGCGACCGCCCCGCGCACTGTGACGTAGCCCTCACGGTCGCGCTCGACGTGCTCGGCGGGAAAGGGCGCCCCCCGCTCGGAGAAGTCGAGGGCAACCTGCGCCTGCTCGCGGCGAAGCACGCTGACACCGAAGCGGCCGCTCTCGGTCATCGCCCAGAGCGTCCGTGAGCCGTGTCCGAGCGACACGAGCACGAGGAGCGGGTCGAGTGATACCGACGCGAACGCGTTCAAGGTCATGCCTGCTCGCGTGCCCTCGTGCTCGGCGGTCACGACGGCGACGCCGGTCGGAAACTCGCCGACGCAGTCTCGAAAGGCCTGAGCGAGCGCCTCAGAGGTGGTGTGCGTACTCGGCAAAGTCCCAGTCGGTGACGTAGCGTCGGTAGCGGTCGACCTCATACCGCTTGATCTCGAGAAACGTCGAGACGAGCTCCTCACCCATCGCGGCGCGAATCATCTCGTCTGCTTCGAGCGCGCCGAGCGCTTCCGGGAACGAGGTCGGAAGCAGCGCTCCTTGCTCTTCCTCGGGGAGCTCATAGACGTTGCCCACGACCGGAGCAGGCGGCTCGAGACCGCGTCGAACGCCGTCGATCCCGGCGTTCAGGGCGGCGGCGTAGGCGAGGTAGGGATTGGCCGCCCCATCGCCGATGCGAACCTCGACCCGCGTGTGGGCGCCTCGCTCCGGCGGAACGCGAACCAGCGTGAACCGGTTGTCGTGGCCCCAATTCATACGCGTCGGCACAAGGGCCTCGGGATGGATGCGCCTGTAGGAGTTCACGGTCGGGTTGAAGAACGCCATCAACGCGGGAGCGTGTGCCAGCACGCCGGCGATGTACTGCAGCGCGAGCGGGGAGAGCTCCCCCTCCTGGTCATCCGGAGCTGCCAGGACGTTCTCGCCGGCCTCGTCCAGGATCGAGAGATGGAGATGGAAGCCGGAGCCCTCGTCGTCGTTCCACGGCTTGCCCATGAACGTCGCCATCAGGCCTGCGCGAGCGGCGAGCTCCTTCACGAGCGCCTTGAACCGGAACGCCCGGTCGGCAGAGTCGAGGCCCTCCCCGTGCTTGATGTTGATCTCGAACTGCGAGCGTCCGAATTCGTGATTCGCGGCGCAGGGACCGATGCCGAAGTCGAGGGACGCGGAAAAGAGCTCGGACAGAAGACCCTGCGGGTCGGCGACACACCCGGCCGTGTACACGTGGCTGTCGTTTTCCTCGTATGGCTTGAATCCGCATCGGGCCGACGCGTCCTCGCGGCAGAGATAGAACTCGAGCTCCGGGGCGATGACCGGCGTGCATCCGAGCTCTGCCCACGACGCCATTGCCCGGCGCAGCGCGCCACGTGGATCAGCGCCGTACGGTTCGCCGGTCACCCGCTCCAGGTCGGCCAGGCACCAGGCGACCGTAGGCTCCCATGGCGTCTGCACGAGCGTCCCCAGGTCCGCTCGGGCGACGATGTCCTGGAAGCCGTGCTCGAAGCCCGCCACGACGTTGTGACGCAGGTCGACGGTCATGATCGCCTCGACGAAGTAGACGCCGTTCTCGACGGCCTCGGCGAGCTCGCCGATCGGGATCTCCTTTCCGCGTGGGATCCCGTGCAGGTCGGGATAGACCACGCGCACGAAGCGAACGCCTGCGTCGGTGAGCGCACCGACGCGAGCCTCGAGGGTCGCCTGCCCCGCTTCGGCAGTCTCGGTCATCTCAGGAGCTCCCTTCGTCCGTCGGAATGGTGCGTACGGGCAACTATGCGCCCTAGGCGAAGCGGACGCTCAATCTGGTCGTCCCGTCCAGGATCTGAAGCGTCTTCAGGTCGGAGTAGAAGTCGAGCGCGTACTCTCCGCCCTCGCGGCCGATCCCGGAGATGCCGATGCCGCCGAACGGCGCCGTGAGGTCGCGGACGAGGAAGGAGTTGACCCAGACCGTTCCGGCTCGCAGCACGCGTCCGATGCGATTCGCCCGCTCTGCGGAGGATGTGTAGAGGATCGCGGCCAGCCCGTATTCCGTCGAGTTGGCGAGCGCCAGGGCCTCGTTCTCTGTCTGGAAGGTTTGGAACGTCAGCACCGGCCCGAAGACCTCGCGCTGGACGATTTCGGAGTCGTTCGTGCGGGGCTCGATGAGAGTCTGCTCGTACCAGAGGCCGCCGAGGTCCGCGACTCGGCCGCCGCGCACTATCCGATCCCCGTTGGCCCTCGCGCGCTCGACGAAGCCCTCCACACGTGCCAGGTGCTCACGGTGGATGAGCGGCGAGATCGTCGTGGCCTCATCCCGCGGGTCGCCGAGCACCTGACGATCGACCGCCCGGTGAAAGCGCTCGAGGAACTCCCCGGAGACGCGCTCCTCGACGAGAAGTCGCGTGCCCGCCATGCAGTTCTGGCCGGAATCGTCGTACTGGAGGGCCGCCTTCTCGGCGGCAGCGTCGAGATCCGCGTCGGCGAAGACGACGAACGCTCCCTTCCCGCCGAGCTCGGCCGTGAACGGAACCAGGTTGCGGGCCGCCGCCACGGCGACGAGCCGACCGGTCTCGGACGAGCCGGTGAAGCTCACCCGCCGCACTCCTGCGTCTCCGACGAGCGCGGCGCCTGCCTCCTCGCCAATTCCCTGGACGACGTTGAAGACGCCCGGCGGGAAACCTGCCTCGTCCGTCAGGTCGGCGAGCAAGGAGCAGGAGAGCGGCGCCCACTCGGGCGGCTTGAGGACGACGGTGGAGCCTCCGGCGAGCGCGGGAGCCGTTTTCCACGTCGAGAGCATGAAGGGTGCGTTCCAGGGCGTGACCACCGCCGCCGGCCCGGAAGGCATGCGGAGGACGCGGTTCGCAGTCCCGTTTGAGCTCCAGAGTCGCTCCTCGTAGGCTTCTGCGAGCTCGGCATAGGAGCGAAAGTTCCGCGCTCCTCGGGGGATGACTCGCGCCCGAAGCGAGCGCTCGAGCATCGCCATGTCGAGGCACTCGACCGAGGCGATGCGATCCACGTTCGCGTCGATCAGATCGGCCAGCCTCCGCAGGTGCTCGGCGCGGCCTCGAGCTCCGAGCGCGGCCCAGCCGGGGAAGGCGTGGGCGGCCGCCTCAACGGCGAGTCCGACCTCCGCCTCGCCGCCTCGCGCGACCTCGGCGAGCACATGCTCGTCGATTGGAGAGCGGTCCTCGAAGCGGGCGGCCGAGGCGACGCGCCTCCCGCCGATGAAGTGCTCGGGCGAGACGGCAACTCCGGCGACCAGCGTCCCGCTCACGCCGCGAACTCCGTCGCGCTCGCGTCGACGACGACGTTCCCGCCGTCGACCGCGAGCACGCTGCCGGTGACGAACGAGGCGCTCGGCGAGCCGAGCCAGGCAACCGCCTCCGCGATCTCCTCCGGGCTTCCCGGCCTCCGGAGCGGAACGTGCGCGGAAACGCTCTCATAGGCTCGCTCCCGGTCGGTTCCGCGGAGCTCTCCGAGCTCTCCCATCAGCGCATCGGCCATGGGAGTACGCACCCAGCCGGGACAGACGCAGTTCGCACGAACGCCGAGCGGGCCGTAGTCGAGCGCGATGCACTTGGTCAGCATGATCAGGCCTGCCTTCGCGGTGCAGTAGGCAGCAGAGGCTGGGCTCGCGTGGAGCCCGGCGTCGGAGGAAATCGTGACTACGGCTCCCTTCGCCTCGACGAGCGCAGGGAGCGCGGCACGGGCGGCGAGGAACGCACCGGTCAGGTTGGTCCGCAGAACCGCGTCCCAACCCTCAAGTGATTGCGCCTCCACGGTGCCCCCCGAGGAGACCCCGGCGTTGCACACCAGGAGGTCGAGCCTGCCGAACGACCCCAGCGCCGCTTGCACGGCACGGGCCGCGTCTTCCCATTCGCCCGTGTCGGCGACGCACGGAAGCGCACCAATCTCGGCGGCCACGGCTTCGAGCGGCTCCGGCCTTCGCCCGGTGATGCAGACGTCGTAGCCGTCCGAGGACAGCCGCCGGGCGATCGCTGCTCCGATTCCCGTGCCGCCTCCGGTGACGAGTGCGACGGGACTCACGGTTCGGCGGCCACCTCTAGGCGCGCGCCCGTGTAGTCGCGCACCGTCTCGAGGTCATCGACGACGTAGGCGAAGGTGAAGCGAAAACCCTTGCCGACCCGGACAGGCGCGAGCGCGGAGAGCTCCTCGTGCGGCGCCGGGTAGAGCTCGAGCTCCGCCGCTCCCTCCCAGATGGGCGAGATCTCCCGGTCACGGGCCCTCGCTCGGACGAGCTCGTGCACCGCCGGCTCTTCGTGGCGGCCGCTCTCCAGGCGCGGGAAGTG
>Ga0307299_10000448_pt1 | contig 13683 bp, 4 predicted proteins | sample ER_DNA_159_FD_194466 | JGI IMG/M metagenome (GOLD analysis project Ga0307299, IMG submission 194466) | Bulk soil microbial communities from the East River watershed near Crested Butte, Colorado, United States - ER_DNA_159 | ecosystem: Environmental > Terrestrial > Soil > Floodplain | place: USA... | reverse complement strand
ATCCACGCCAACGACTCTCCGCGGCTCGCCGCCCTTGGGCTCGACGCCGCGCGTCGCTACGCACGGATCGCTCCCTACGCCCCCCATGCCCTGCACATGCCGTCGCACATCTTCGTCCGGCTCGGCCTGTGGGACGAGACGATCGAGGCGAACAAACGCGCGTACGAAGCCGGCGTGACGTACGCGCACGCCCGGCACCTCCCGGGCGTCGCTCCGGAGCAGTTCCACGCGCTCGACTACCTGGTCTATGGCTACCTCCAGGAAGGGCGAGACTCGATGGCGCGGGAGTACGTCGTGGAGGGCACTGGGCTTGCCCTTGCACCGTCGAGCGACGTTCTGGTGGCCGGCTACAACCGCGCAGCGATGGAAGCGCGCGTGCCCCTCGAGCGGAGCGACTGGGAGGCGGCGGCCCGGCTTCCCGTGCGCGCCACGGCGCAGGGTGGCATCGGCGAAGCCCTGCTGCGGTTCGCGCGCGGGCTCGGTGCGGCCCGGACCGGCGATACCGCCCAGGCGCGCGCCGAGGTCCGAGCGCTCGAGGCGATCGAGCGCGCGTTGGCGGGGCAGCCCGGGTACAACTGGTCCCGCGTCGTCGGCATCAAGAAGGAGGCGGTGGTCGCGTGGCTGCAGTTGGCGGCCGGCGACACCGCCGCCGCGCTGCGCGCAGCGCACGCCGCGGCCGAGCGCGAGGACCTCGCCGAGAAACACCCGGTGACGCCCAGTGAGCTCTTGCCGGCGCGCGAGTTGGAGGGAGATATGCTGGCGGCGGTCGGACGATACCCCGCCGCCCGCGCCGCCTACGAGGCGACGCTCAGGCGCGAGCCGGGGCGCGCGCGCAGCCTGTTCGGCGCTGCGCACGCGGCGGAGCTGGCCGGAGATAGTGCGATCGCGAGGGTGCGGTACCGCGCGTTCCTGAAGCTGATGGAGCAGGGTGATGGGGGACGGGTGGAGTTGTGGACCGCGCGGGAGTTTCTGTCGAGGAGGAAGCCTGTGGCAGCCCCCTAGCAGCTTTGCCCGCCCATCGACACATCCCTCCCGAATACCCGGGCCGTCGACGCCCGTAAGTGCTTATGGGACAATAGAATTGCCGGCTTCCTCCGGTGGCCCCTGCCTTGCCAATCCAGGTTGTGGCGTGTTGGGAGTGGTGTGCACCCTACCTGGGAAAAAAACATGACATCGAGTTTTCGGAAGCTGGTCGTCACCGTGGGTCGCGTCGGTGCGCTGCTGCTCCTCATCACGTGCACCGAAGACCGAAGCCCGACCTCCGTGTCTCTGCCGCCGACTTCCGACGTTCCATTTGTCCCCCTCGCCGTCCCCCCCTCCGCCTTCGCGGTCCAGTTGATCGGCGCCGGCGACATCGCCCGCTGCGATCGGACGAACGACGAAGCCACCGCGCTGCTGCTCGACGGGTATCCGAACGCCACCGTGTTCGCGCTGGGCGACAACATCAACGGCAACGGCTCGTTGACCGACTTCACCAACTGCTACCAGCCGTCGTGGGGCCGGCACAAGGCTCGGACGCGGCCGGCGGTGGGTGAGAAAGAGTACAAGACGGCCAACGCGGCGGGGTTCAACCAGTACTTCGGTGCCGCCGGCGGACCGTTGGGGAGCTACTACTACAGCTACGACCTCGGCGCGTGGCACATCATGGCCTTGAACGACCAGATCTCGATGGCCGTCGGCTCGCCCCAAGAACTATGGCTCCGCGCGCAATTGGCGGCGAACACCAAGAAGTGCACGCTCGCATACTGGCACCGGCCGCGGTTCAGCTCCGCCGGGGGCAACAACCTCGCCGCGGTGAAGCCGCTGTGGGACGCTCTGTACGCCTACAGCGCAGACGTGGTCCTGAACGCGCACGCCGACGTGTACGAGCGGTTCGCGCCGCAGTCACCAACCGCCGTGGCCGATCCCGCCAAGGGCCTGCGCCAGTTCACGGTCGGGACCGGTGGATTGAACGCTGATAAGATCAGCACGGTCCGACCCAACAGCCAAGCGCGGGCCGGTGGCGTGTATGGCGTGCTGCTCCTCACGCTGGATACGCTCGACTACTCGTGGCAGTTCATCCCCATCGCCGGGCAGACGTTCACCGACGCCGGCTCGACCGCCTGCCACACACGGATCGCCGTCGCGTCGGTCGAGGTGAGTCCCACATCGGCGAGCGTGCTCGTCGGCGCGACCGTGCAGCTCACCGCAACCCCGAAGGACGCCGCCGGCACTCCGCTGAACGGCCGCGTCGTGACGTGGCAGACGAGCAACGCCACGATCGCGACCGTCGACGCGAACGGCCTCGTCACGGCGAAGGTCCCCGGCCCGGTCACGATCACGGCGACGAGCGAGGGCAAGAATGGCACCTCCGCCGTCACCGTAAACGCGGTGCCCGTCGCGTCGGTCGACGTCACCCCTGCGACGCCGAGCGTGCAGCAGAACGCCACGGTGCAGCTCACCGCGACCCCGAAGGACGCGAACGGTAATGCGCTCACTGGCCGGACGGTCACGTGGGCGACGAGCGATGCGGCCCTCGCCACGGTGGACGCCAATGGTCTGGTCACCGGGAAGGCCGTCGGCGGCCCGGTGACGATCACGGCGACGAGCGAAGGCAAGAGCGGTACCGCCGCCGTCACGGTCACGCCGATTCCTGTCGCGTCAGTGGTGGTCAGCCCGGCGACGGCCAGCATTCCGGTGAACACCACCGTGCAGCTCACCGCGACGCCCAAGGACGCGAACGGCAATCCGCTCACCGGCCGCACGGTCACCTGGCAGACGAGCGACGGCGCGATCGCCACGGTGGCCGCAACCGGTCTGGTTACCGCGCACGCCGGAGGCGGGCCGGTCACGATCACGGCGACGAGCGAGGGCAAGAACGGCACCGCGGCCGTCACGGTCACCGTCCCGGTGGCGTCGGTGGCGGTCAGTCCCGCCACGCCGACGATTCAAGTGAACGCGACGGTGCAGCTCACCGCGACCCCGAAGGACGCGGACGGCAATCCGCTCACCGGCCGCGTCGTCACGTGGCAGACGAGCGATGCGGGCGTCGCCACCGTGGACGCAAGCGGCTTGGTCACCGGTGCGGCCGCGGGCGGGCCCGTCACGATCACGGCAACCTCGGAGGGAAAGAGCGGGACGTCCGCGGTCACGGTCATCCCGATCCCGGTGGCGTCGGTGGACGTCACGCCCGCCGCGGCGAGCATTGGGGTGAGCGGCACGGTACAGCTGACCGCGACCCCGAAGGACGCGAACGGCAATCCGCTCACGGGCCGCACGGTGACGTGGCAGACGAGCGATGCTACGACCGCCACAGTGGACGCGGCCGGGCTCGTCACGGGTCAGGCGCTCGGCGGGCCCGTCACGATCACCGCGACCAGTGAAGGGAAAACCGGCACGTCGTCGATCACGGTGAGCACCACACCGGTGGCGTCGGTCGCCGTCACGCCCGCCTCGGCGAGCGTGCAGGTGGATGCGACCGTGCAGCTCACGGCGACCCCGAAGGACGCGAACGGTAATCCGCTCACGGGCCGTCCGGTGACGTGGCAGACGAGCAACGCCACGATCGCGACCGTGGACGCGAACGGTCTGGTCACCGGGAAGGCCGCCGGCGGGCCCGTCACCATCACCGCGACGAGCGAGGGCAAGAGCGGCACGTCCGCGATCACCGTCACGCCCATCCCGGTGGCGTCGGTCACCGTCACGCCGGCGTCATCGAGCATCCAGGTCAATGGCACCGTGCACCTCACGGCGACGCCCAAGGACGCGAACGGCAATCCGCTCAGCGGCCGCGCCGTCACGTGGCAGAGCACCAATCCGGCGATCGCGAGCGTCGATGCGACCGGCATCGTCACTGGCCATGCCGCCGGTGGGCCGGTCTCGATCGTGGCGACGAGCGAAGGCCAGAACGGCTCGGCCTTCGTCACCGTTACGCTGGCTCCCGTGGCCTCCGTGGACGTGACTCCGCCGTCCCCGGCGATCCAGGTGAACGCGACGCTGCAGCTCACCGCGACCCCCCGGGACGCCAGCGGCAATGCGCTCAGCGGCCGGGCCGTCACCTGGGCGAGCAGCGCGCCCGCGGTCGCGACCGTCAACTCCACCGGGTTTGTGGTCGGCCTCCAGACGGGGACCGCGAACATCACCGCGACGAGCGAAGCGATCGTCGGCACGTCGGTCGTAACCGTTCAGGCCGCGTCGGGACCGCCCGTGATCGTGGGCGCCGGCGACATCGCGGACTGCTCGCGCTTGAGCCAGGAAGGGACCGCCCGCCTGCTGGATGTCATCCCGGGCACGGTGGTCACGTTCGGTGACCAAGCCTACGAGAGCGGCACGTTCACCGAGTACATGACCTGCTACGATCCTTCGTGGGGTCGCCACAAGGCGCGCACCCGTCCCGCTCCGGGCAACCACGAGTACAATCACGGCGCCGCCGCGGGCGCACCGGGCTACTATCAGTACTACGGGGCGGCGGCGGGCGATCCGGCGAAGGGCTATTACAGCTACGAGCTGGGCGCGTGGCACATGGTCGTCATCAACAGCAACCTCGACATGAGCGCGGGCTCGGCACAGGAGCAGTGGCTCCGAGCCGATCTCGCCGCGCACCCGGCGGTCTGCACGGCGGCGTACTGGCACCACCCCCGCTTCAGCTCGGGCGGCAACGGCAGCACGCCTGCGACGCAGCCGATCTGGCAAGCACTCTACGACTTCGGCGCGGATCTCGTGATGAACGGTCACGACCACAACTACGAGCGCTTCGCGCCCCAGACGCCGACGGGCGCGCGGAACGATGCCACCGGCATCCGCGAGATCGTCGCGGGCACCGGCGGCAATTCGCTCTACAGCTGGCCGGGGGCGCCGATCGCGAACAGCGAGCTGCGCATCAACGAGAACTACGGCGTCCTCAAGGTGACCTTGTGGCCGACGAGCTACGACTGGGATTTCATTCCGGTCGCGGGCGGGAGCTACAGCGACCACGGAACCTCGCTGTGCCACTCCGGCACGCCGCCGCCGAACCAGGCGCCGGTCGCCAATGCCGGAGGGCCGTACTTCTCCGAAGGCATCGTGACACTGGATGGCCGTCAGTCGCGCGATCCGGACAACAACACGCCGCTGACCTACGCGTGGGCCTTGGGTGACGGCACGACCTCCACCGCCGCGACGCTCACCCACACGTACCCGGCCGAGGGCCAGTACACGGTGACGCTGCGGGTGACCGACTCGCGAGGGGCCGTCAGCACGCCGACCGGGACGAGTGTGACCGTCGGCAACATCGCGCCCACCGTCAACGCCGGCGCCGATCAGGCCGTCATCGGGACCGCGCCGTTCAGTCTGAGCGCGAGGTTCACCGATCCCGGCGCGACCGACAACCCGTGGGCGTACACGATTGCGTGGGGCGACGGCGCCACGAGCGGCGGCAGCACCAACTCGCAGGCGAATCCCATCACGGGCAGTCACGCCTACCCGGCGCCGGGGCAATACACCGCGCGGGTCACCGTGACCGACAAGGATGGCGGCTCAGGCTGGGACGAGCTGCTCGTGAAGGTGCTCGATCCGAGCACGGTACAGGTCTTCTCCGGGGCGGGGAACATCGCGTCTTGCGGCACTGACGTGGACGAACTCACGGCCCAGAGCTTGGACACGCTCCCGGGACGCGTGTTCGTGCTCGGCGACAACGTGAACCCGAGTGGCAGCGCCGCCAACTACACCAACTGCTACAATCCCACGAGCGGCCGGCACAAGGCGCGCACGAATCCCACGATCGGGAGCCACGAGTACGATGTCACGGGGGCGAACGGGTACTTCGGGTACTTCGGCGCCGCCGCGGGCGATCCGACCAAGGGCTATTACAGTTTCGACTTGGGCGACTGGCACATCATCGTGCTCAATAACACCGCATCCGTCGCGAGCGGCGCCGGCTCGGTCCAGGTGCAGTGGCTGCAGGCGGACCTGGCGGCCAGCACCAAGCGCTGCACGCTGGCGATGTTCCACTACCCGCTGTTCTTCTCGTCGGACGATCCGTCGTGGCACACCGCGAGCGGTATCCTGGCGATTTGGAACGCACTGTACGTGGCGGGGGCGGAGATCGTGCTCAACGGTCAACAGTACGACTACGAGCGCTTCGCGCCGCAGGACCCCGGCGGCAACCTGGATCCGGCGCGTGGCATCCGCGAGTTCAACGTGGGGACCGGCGGGTACGCGACGGCCATGCCGACGTCCATCGCGCCCAATACCGAAGTGGTGTCCGACTCCTACGGAATCCTGAAGCTCTCGCTGGGGCCGGATACGTATACCTGGAAGTTCATCCCGGCAGGGGGGTCGACGTTCACGGATTCGGGATCGGGGAGCTGCCATTAGACAGGCGGGGATAGGCAAAAGCTAGACGCACAGACGCGCCGCGGTGAACAGGAGTCAGGGAACGGGGGTTGTCCTGTTCAGTGTCGACTGCTTACCGCTGTGCGTCTGTGCGTCTAGCTTTTGCATGTCCCCGCTTAGCCCAGATACTCTTCTCGATACATCCGTATCAACTCAAAGAAGTACGACAGCGCCAGCGGCCCAATCAGCAGTCCCAGAATCCCGAAGTACGGCACACCCGCGACTGCTCCCACCAGCGTCACGATCGGGTGGATCTGGGCCCAGCGCCGGAACACCATCGGCCGGATCACGTAGTCCACGCCGCCCACGGCCAGCACGCCCCAGATCGCGAGTCCCACGGCGGCGCCGTAGCGGCCGCCCGCCACCAGCGCCAGCACGCCCGGTCCCCACACCATCCCGGCCCCGACGACGGGCAGGATCGCGACGACGACGGTGAACACGCCCCAGAACACCGCGTTCGGAAGACCCGTTAACGCAAACCCAATCGCCACGAGCAGTCCCTGGACCGCCGCGGTCAGCCCCGTGCCGATCAGCGTCGAGATCGTCACGTCCTGGAAGCGCTGCTGCAGCTTGTCGGCATTGAGGGCGGAGAAGGGGATGTAGGGGCGCACGGCCTCCCACGTGTGCCCGGGGCGCAGCAACAGGTAGTAGAGGCCGAAGAATGCCATCGTGAGGTTCAGGGCGAGGCGCGTGGCGGTACCCACCAGGCTGAACGCCCCAGTGCCGAGCCAGCCGACGATACTGCGACCCAGGTTCGCCAGCTCGGGGCCGATGTCGGTGCCGCCGATGCGCAACGCGGCCAGGCGGGCGAGCAGGGGACTCTTCACGACACCCGTGGCAATCTGCTGGGCTTCGGTCACGATGAGCCCCGCGAACGACGCGCCCGGGACCACGATCAGAAAGATCCCCAGCAGCACGACCAGCGTCGCCGCAAGCGAGGGTTTGATACGCCGCGACAGCCAACGGTGCACCGGCGCGAAGATGACGTACAGGACGGGGATCCCGATCAGCCCGGTGGCGTAGGGCGCGAGCGCCCACGCCAGGGCGAACCCCAGGAGCAGAACCACCAGCGCCGCGCGCTGGTGGTTCGTGTCCAAGAAGGCCATCAGTTACGGATCATCATCGTCGAAGACAAAGGTCGAACCACTACCCGAGCCGCTCACCCGCTCGACGCGCAACACGCGAGAAAGAGTCTTGCCGTCCGCCGTGATGCTCACGAGGTAGTCGCCGCTCGCGACCGCCGCGGGGCCGCCACCACCGAACCCGCCACCGCCACCAACCGGCGCGCGGCCGAACGCTTGGGCGATGAACCCGAGTGCGCCGAAGCCGCCGCCACCGCCACCACCGCCCCCTTGGCCTGGCCGCCGCAGCAGGGTGCCCAGCTGTCCCAAGAGCCCGGGATCGGGCGCTGCTTCGCCGCCCTCACCACCGCCTTCTCCGGCGGGGGCGGGGGCGGGGGCCGGCGCTGCGCCGCTGGCGCTGACGGCGCGCGGCGTCGTCTCGCCGGGGCGCTCGACAAAGCGGCCACCGGCCGCAGCCCCACCGCCACCGCCACCACCACCTCCACCGCCGCCACCACCGAACCCGAAGCGCTGCGCCAGCCCCTGCACGTCACCGGCGAGGAGCGCCGTCTTGATCGGGTCCAAGATCTGCGCGTTGCCGCCCGCCTTCGTGAGCGAGTCGAACACCACGTTGATGCGCGCCACGACCCACGCACTGTCGCGTTTCTGCGAGGGCGAAAGCGCTGTGGGCGGGGGCGTCTTGCCCGCGAAGTTCCACACGACGCGGTGCAGACCCGGGCCCGCGGGGCCCTGAATCGTGCGCACGGTGTCGCCCGTGACGTCGGTGATCACGACGCGCGTGCGCGCGCGGCGATCGCTGTTTGCGGCGGTCAGGCGGTACACGACCTCCGCGCCGTACTGCGGGCTCTGCGCGCGGAACACCTTGTGTCCGGGACTGCCGCCGCCCAAGGGTCCCTGCCCGTACTGATACGCGGTCTTCGGTTGGAACAGGTACGCCGTTTTGGCGATCACGCTGTCCGCCAGCTGCTCGAGCGGCGCGATCTCGACGATCCACAGGGCGCGGCCGTGCGTCGCCGCGATCAGCTCCCGCTCACGCGGGTGGATCTTCAGGTCGTGCACCGGGACGGTGGGCAGGCCGTTCATGAACTTCTGCCACGAGCCGCCGCGGTCGAAGGAGACATAGGCGCCAACGTCGGTCCCCACGAAGAGCAAGTTCTTGTTGGCGACGTCTTCGCGGATCACGTGAACGTAGTTCGGACCGCCAGTGGGCAAGTTGCTCGCGATCGAGCGGAACGACTTGCCGAAGTCGGTCGTCACGTACACGTAGGGCGCGAAGTCGTTGTTGCGATGGTTGTCGAACGTGACGTAGAAGGTCGCCGAGTCGAAGCGCGATGGCTCGATACGGCTCACGTAAGTGCCGGCGGGGACGCCGGGGAAGCGGCCCGTCAGGTTTTCCCAGCTACCGCCGTCGTTCTTCGTGAGCCACACGTTGCCGTCATCGGTGCCCGCGTAGAGCAGGCCGGGCCTGAGCGGCGACTCGGAGAGCGACACGATCGTGCAGAAGGTTTCGGCCCCGGTGACGTCGGGCGTCACGCCGCCCGTCGTCCGGGTGGACACCCGGATCTTCATCGTGTCGCGGGTCGAGAGGTCGGGCGAAATCGGGAACAGGTCTTCGCCGCGGCGCGTGGACTTCATCACCTTGCTGGCGCCGGCGTAGAAGATCTCCGGGTTGTGCGCCGAGATCAGGAACGGCGTGTTCCAGTTCCACCGCAGGTCGATTTCGCCCGAGTCAGCGCGTTGGCGGGCGCGCAGGTCTGCCAGACGCCGCGCGAGCACGGCGGGCGCGGGCTTGGTGGTGTCGGGTCGTTCAATGACGATCGAATCCTCGAACATCTGGTAGCGCGGGCGCCAATTGGGCTTCTGGAGGTTGGTGCGCTCGCCGGTCGCGAAGTTGAGCCGCGACATGTTCCCGCCCTGCGACTCGACGTAGATGATGTTCGCGTCGGTCGGGTCCTGCGCCGTGTAGAAGCCGTCGCCGCCGCCGACCGTCGTCCAGTCGGCGTTGGTGATGTCGCCCTGGCGCCGGCGCGAGTAGCCGCACCAGGAGCCGTTGTCCTGGAACCCGGCGCAGACGCGGTAGGGGAAGCCCATATCGTAGCTGACGATGTAGGGCTGGCCGATCGCGAACGTGTTCAGGAAGTCGTAGTTGCCGCCGCGGTCCCAGCTGATCGCCACGCCGCCGTCGTCGCCGACGATGAGGTGGTTCGCGTCATTCGGGTCGATCCACATCGCGTGGTGATCGACGTGAATCCCTTGCGTCGCGTTGCCGACGGTCTTGCCGCCGTCATTCGAGAAGTTCACGGGCGTGGACGACCAGTACACGCGGTTCGGGTCCTTGGGGTCGACGCGCACCTGTGAGTAGTAGAAGGGGCGCACATTGTTGCCGTTCGTCTTTTCCCACGTTGCGCCCCCATCACCGGATCTATAAAGCCCCGACGGCCGAGTTTGGGGTGCCTTCGTCTTGTCGGGACGGGGGTTGGGCGTCGTGTCCGCCTCGAACATCAGATAGATCACCTTGGGGTCCGAGCCGGCGATGGCGATCCCGATCCGGCCCCTCGTGGTCGGTGGGAGGCCGCCGCCCTTCACTTCGGTCCAGGTCTTGCCGCCGTCGGTGGTCTTCCAGAGGGCGCTGCCGGGCCCGCCGCTCTGCAGGAAGTAGGGTCCGCGCTGCCGTTCCCAGCTCGCCGCGAACAGGACCTCGGGGTTCGACGGGTCCATCGCGACGTCCACGAAGCCGGCGCGGTCCGAGACGAACTTGATGAGCGTCCAGGTCGCGCCGCCGTCGGTCGTCTTATACAGGCCGCGCTCGGCGTTGGGCGCCCACGGTTGGCCCAGCGCGGCGACGTACACGATGTTCGGGTTCGTTGGGTGGACGACGATGCGGCCGATCGCGCCGCTCTTCTCGAGGCCCGACGCCTTCCAGGTCAGTCCTCCGTCCGTCGATTTGAAGATTCCGCAACCGGGCGAGATGGTGTTGCGCGAGTCTTCTTCGCCGGTGCCGGCCCACACCTGATTCGTGTCAGAAGGTGCGATTGCCAGCTCACCCATCGCCACGCAGCGCTCGTTGTCGAACACGGGCCGGAACGTCGTGCCGTTGTTGGTGGTCTTCCAGATCCCGCCGGCCGCCGCCGCCACGAAGAACGTCTTGGAGGGGCTGGGGATGCCGACGACGCTCGAGACGCGGCCCTGCATGTTGGCGGGGCCGACGTTCCGCCAGCGGAAGGCGGCGAGGAGCGTGGAGTCGAGCGTGACGCGGCTTTGCGCGGCGCCAAGTTGGGGGACACTTGCGACCACCGCGAGGACGGCGGCAGCCGTCCACAGGCGACGAGTCATGACGGCCTCATCAAGAAGAAGGGTTATGTGTGGGGAAACGGTGCAACTAAAGAAGTACGTGCGCTAGGGGAGGGGCGTTGACGCTGCGCGAAGTCGTCGCGGTGACGCAACACCCCGGAGCCGGCACGAACGCTTGACGACCCCGGGACGTCGTGTCATCGTGGAATGTCCCTTCCGTCCGAGGTGTCGTATGACAACCTCCGGCCTGCGGGCCGTTCGTTGCGCTCTGCTGTTTTGCGCCTTCTCCAGTCCTGCATCCACGCAGATCATCTCGATCAGAACGGTCCCAATCGCCCAGGGCGATCAGTTTCAGATCTTCCCATCCAACAATCTCGGCATGGGGAGCGTCGCGATCGCGCTCGCGGATTCGCTGCAGGATCCGTTCGTGAATCCGGCGACCGGCGCGCGGCTCCGCTCGGGGCGTTTCATCAGCGCGCCGACGGTCTACAGCCTGTCCCAGAACGCCGGCGCAGGTCGATCGCTCCCGCTCGCCGCGCTCGGGCGCGCCGGGTCCTGGTACGGAGGGCTCGCAGTCGCGCTCCAGCAAGTCGAGCCGAGCCGGACGCCGTCGTTTAACGGACCCTTTGAGGCCGTGCCTCGCCCCGACGTCGCCCTGGCGCAAGGCATTCCTGGGCCGGACACGCGTGCGCATGGCAACCAGTACGTCTTCGCGATGGCGGGGAGAGTCTTGCCGAACCGGCTCTCGCTCGGCGTCAGCGCCCTGTGGTCGGGGCTGCACGCGCTCGATGGCGTCGATCTCTTGTATTCGGGCAGCCGGCGCGTCGAGCAACGCGGCCACACCCTCGACGCACGACTCGGGCTGCTCAAGGAGTGGGAGAACGGACGCTCGCTCGAGGCGGTGCTGCTGCACAACCGGTTCGCAGCCAACCACGACGTGACGTTCGTCGAGCTGTTTTGGGATCCGAGCCTGCAGCAGACGGTGGAGCGGGCGCGGCTGGAGCAGAACGTCGATCGCACTAACACCTGGGGGCTGCACCTCGTCTACGAGCTCCCGCTCGGGACATCCGGCTGGCGCGTCGGCTGGTTGGCAACGGCGAACCGGCTGTCGCACCCGAAGATTCCGAACTATGAGATGGCGAACGTGCCGGTGCTGCCGCGCGACCCCGGGCGCTCCTCTGCCTATAACCTCGGCATCGGGCTCTCCAAGACGCGTGGCCGGGCGACCTTCGGCGTCGACGCCATCTTCGAGCCGATCCGGAGCTACACCTGGGCCGACGCGGTGACGCCGGTGACGACCGCCCAGGGTGACACGATCGCCGCAGGCGGCAAGACCGTCGAGAATCGGTTCCGGTTCGCGAACGCGCTGTTTCGCATGGGCGTGAGCCGCGACGTGGAGTTGCAGGGGTTGGGGAAAGCGGTCGGCCTGCAGCTCGGGCTCGTGGTCCGCACCGTCCGTTACCGGCTCGCCCAGACGGACAACGTACAGCTCATTCAGCGGGAGTTGGAAACGGGCTGGCTCGAGTGGACGCCCACGTGGGGCCTCAGTCTCCGATTCCCAGAGCTCGAGATTCGCTACCGCGGCCGCGTGACCCACGGCGCGGGTCGCCCCGCCGCGCAGTCGTTTCCCGTGGTGTGGGGTCGGGACGTGGCCTTCGCCGGCGGTGCGATCCTCGCGGCGCCGAGCGGCCCGCTGTTCTTGACCGATGTCAACACCGTCACCCATCAGATTTCGCTATCGCTGCCGCTCCCTTGAGCGGCGAGGAGGTGCATGATGACACGCCACGTCAGAACGCTGGGCCTCGCCGCGCTGGTGCTCGCGGCCGCGTGCGACGAGATGACTCCGCCGGAGGGACTGCCTCCGTCGGTCGACGCCCAGCTGCGTCAGAGCCTGCGGCAATGGAATGTGGTTCCCATCGGCGCGATGCCCGTGCAGGATCCGGCGCTCGTCGCGCTGGGCCGCGCCCTCATGTTCGACAAGATCTTGAGCGGGAACCGGGATATCGCGTGCGCGACGTGCCACCAGCCGTCGGAGCATGTAGCGGACGGGCTGTCGCTCGCGATCGGGACGGGCGGCACGGGCTTGGGCCCGGCGCGCACGCTCGGTCCGGGACGCCAGTTCGTGCCCCGCAACGCGCCGTCGTTGCTCAACGGGGGGCTCGGCATGTTTTACGTCTTCTGGGACGGTCGCATCTCCAGCTTCGGCCCGGGCCCGAGCGGGTTTACGACACCCGCGGGCACGGCCCTCCCCGCCGGCCTCCCCAACATTCTCGCCGCGCAGGCGATGTTCCCGGTGACGAACCGGCGGGAGATGCGGGGTGAGCCGGGGGACGTTGACGTCCTTGGCAACCCGAACGAGTTGGCGCAGTTCGGGGACAGTCAGTGGGTCGAGATCTGGCAGGCCGTGATGCGCCGTCTGGTGGCGATCCCGGAGTATGAAGCGCTGTTCAACGCCGCCTTTCCGGGAACGCCCACGAGCCAGCTCGGCTTCCAGCACGCGGCGACGGCGCTGGCGGCCTTTCAGATGGCGGCGGTGACCAAGACCGGATCACCCTTCGACCGCTATCTCGCGCGCGACGACGCGGCGCTATCGCCGGAGGCGAAGCGCGGCGCACAGCTCTTCTTCGGTAGTCAGGACAGCCAAGGCAGCCCAGCGAGACTGGCTCGCCTGGCCCCCTGCGCCAGCTGCCACAACGGTCCGCTGCTCGGCGGCCGAGACTTCGCGAACACAGGGGCGCCGCAGCTTGGACCGGGCGTGGGCAACGGCGCGCCGCTCGACCTGGGGCGCGGCGAGCTCGTCGAGAGCAACCCCTTTTACCAGTTTGCCTTCCGGGTGACGCCGCTGCGCAACGTCGAGCTGACCGCGCCGTACTTCCATGACGGCGTGTATCCCACGCTCGAGGCGGTGGTGCGTCACTACAGCGATGTGCCGAAGGCGCTGGGGGCGTTCGACGTGTCA